>Ga0189276_10077_pt1 | contig 152776 bp, 174 predicted proteins | sample N26A31minimetaG_FD_130321 | JGI IMG/M metagenome (GOLD analysis project Ga0189276, IMG submission 130321) | Marine microbial communities from the Costa Rica Dome - N26 A3-1 mini metaG | ecosystem: Environmental > Aquatic > Marine > Oceanic > Photic zone | place: Costa Rica: the Eastern Pacific... | reverse complement strand
CGGAGCGCTGCTGGAGGGTGGTAGTCATGAGAACGGAAAGAAATGTTCCCGAAGGAACGGTTTAAGGAAGGGCAGGAGAGCCCTGCCTAAAGGGGAGTGTAAAGGAAGTTTGCGCTGTGTGTCGCTGGCTTGATGAAGTTGTTGTGAAGAGGCCCTACGCCCCTTTGGCGGCAGCGCTTGTTAGCGTCCCGAAAGCCTCATGGCAGCTGACGTGGCACCACAACAAGAACGGGTGTTGCTGGTGCGGCTGCCCTGCAATCCGATCTTTCCGATCGGGCCGATCTATCTCGCCGACCATCTGCACAAATGCTTCCCGGAGATGCCTCAGCGCATCCTGGATCTCGCTGCTCTTCCGGTGCTGGATGTCCATCGCGTGCTGGACGCCGCAGTTGACCAGTTCCAGCCGACGCTGCTGGTGTTCTCGTGGAGAGACATCCAGATCTATGCGCCGGTCGATGGGCGGGGGGGCAACCCTCTTCAGAATTCGTTCGAGGTCTTCTACGCCCGTAACCCTTTAAAGCGTCTGCATGGAGCCTTGGGTGGGCTTCAGTTGATGAGCAGTCATTACGGCGAGCTGCGCAGGAACCAGCGTCTGGTGCGTCAAGGCTTGAAACGTGCACGCCGCCACCAGCCGACGGCCAGAGCAGTGCTTGGCGGTGGAGCTGTCAGTGTGTTTTACGAGCAACTCGGCAAATCGCTCCCCAAAGGAACGGTGGTCTCCATCGGTGAGGGGGAGCCGCTTCTCGAGAAGTTGATTCAGGGCCACTCCCTCGAGGGCGAACGATGCTTCGTGGTTGGCGAGAAGCCGCGTTCAGGCCTGATCCATGAGCAGCCGGAAAGTCGGCCCAAAACCGCCTGCAATTACGACTACATCGCTTCGATCTGGCCCCAACTCGACTGGTATCTCGAAGGCGGTGACTTTTACGTAGGAGTACAGACCAAGCGCGGCTGCCCCCACAACTGTTGTTACTGCGTCTACACGGTGGTGGAAGGTAAGCAGGTGCGTCTTAACCCCGTGGATGAGGTGGTGAAAGAGATGCGCCAGCTGTACGACCGTGGTGTTCGTGGGTTCTGGTTCACCGATGCCCAGTTCATACCGGCGCGGCGCTACATCGAAGACGCCAAGGAACTGCTACGGGCGATCAAGGCTGAAGGGCTGACCGGCATTCGTTGGGCCGCCTACATCCGCGCCGACAATCTGGACCCCGAATTGGCCCAGCTCATGGTGGAGACGGGCATGAGCTATTTCGAGATCGGCATTACATCCGGCTCGCAGGAGCTCGTTCGCAAGATGCGCATGGGCTACAACCTTCGCACCGTTCTGGAGAGTTGCCGGATGCTGGCGGATGCGGGCTTCCGAGATCACGTGTCGGTGAACTACTCCTTCAACGTGATCGACGAACGGCCGGAAACGATCCGCCAGACCGTGGCTTATCACCGAGAGCTGGAGGCCATTTTTGGCGCTGACTTGGTTGAGCCAGCGATCTTTTTCATCGGTCTGCAGCCCCATACCCACTTGGAGCAATACGGCTTTGATCAGGGTTTGATCAAGCCGGGTTACAACCCGATGAGCATGATGCCTTGGACGGCGCGAAAACTTCTCTGGAACCCTGAGCCGATGGGGAGCACCTTTGGTCGGGTGTGTCTTGAGGCCTTTGATCGCAATCCTGCAGATTTTGGTCGCACGGTGATGTCACTCCTCGAAAGGGACTACGGCGTGGCTTCGCTTCAGGACGCTCTTCGTGCTCCGGTGGAAGGCCGCAAGGCCTTGGCAACGGCAACTCGTTGACTCATCGCCACCATCGGCGCCTGATCAAGATGAATGCCCCCAGTCCGGCCCAACCCAACAGACCACTAATCGGGTTGGGATTGGCGCCACCTGCCCCAAGAAGCCAAGTTGGGCTCGTTCCAGGCAGGGTGATCAGCCCAGCTTGAAGGGCGAACCACCCACCAACAAGCCCGCCGTGCAGGCCAATTGATCCCCAGAGCATTCCGTTGTCGGCTCTGCGTTGCAGGGCTAGGGCAAGACCCAGCAAGACCAGGCCCACGAGCAGTGCAATGGCTTCGACGGGAGGCAGCTGATACCAGGGATGCACCAGGGCGAAGACAGCCGCCTGAATCCCGATCGCCCGCTGTCGACCTGTCAATAGCTCCAATTCACCCCAGAGCCAGCCACGAAAGAGCAGCTCCTCTGCAAAACCCACCAGAAGCATCAGGGCAATGGCATTGGCAAGATCACCTGTGGTGATTTGGCCCTGCCATAGGCCGTTACCGCTAATCAGAAGGACAGCAACCACTCCGAAAAGAAGGGCTGAGGCTGCTGTGAGACCACCTAGGAATGCGTGAAGGGCTTTGACGACTGACCGAACCACTCCAAGTTGCTGCCAAGGGCGATCAACGCCCCAGGTCCGTCTCAACCGCCAAGGCAGTGAAATCAGCATTGCTCCAACGCTTGGGCCCGCCGCTAAGGAAGCCTGCTGAGCCGTGGGAACACCTGCGAGGCCAAGCAGTCCTTGCAAGCTGAGAAACAATGCCACCAACGACGCCGGATACAGAAGAGTGCCTCGCCAGTAGGGCCTCACGCCTCAGGCTCGATGGAGCTGGTCAAGCCTTTGGATTTCAGCGTCTCGCAATAGAACTCAGCCGGTTCGATGTCGCAGACGATCACCAAGCCCACTCCAGTGTTGTGGGCCTCCAGCATCACGGCCATGCAGTCCTGCTCGCTGAGTTGAGGCACAACCTGCTGCAGGGTGGCCACCACGTATTCCATGGAGTTCACCGGATCGTTGTGCAGCAGCACCTTGTAGCGAGGCGAGCGCTTGCGAACCCGTTCCGGCGCTTTGTCCAGAACAGCTGCACCACCTGGTTTTTGGCTAGGAGAGTCCACCACCATGGCCATTGATCCGAAGCGATTGAAATCTAAAGGCAATGCGAACGGGGAGCGGCTCACAGGGCTTTGATGCGGGCCATGGCCTCATCCACATTGGCCCGGCTGTTGAAGGCCGACAAGCGGAAATACCCCTCGCCAGCGGCGCCGAAACCGCTGCCGGGTGTGCCCACCACGTTGGCTTTGTTGAGCAGATGGTCGAAGAATCCCCAGGAATCCATGCCCTCAGGGGTCTTGATCCAGACGTAGGGAGCGTGTTCGCCGCCATAGACAGTGAGGCCTGCGGCACTGAGTTCGCGACGAATGATCGCGGCGTTCTCCATGTAGAAGCTCACCAAGGCCTTCACTTCGGCCTGACCGGCTTCGGAGTAAACAGCCTCAGCTCCGCGCTGAATGATGTAGCTAACACCGTTGAACTTGGTGCTCTGACGTCGGTTCCACAGTCCCCAGAGTTCCACCGCTTCGCCGTTGGCCGATTTGCCTTTCAGCCCTTTGGGCACCACGGTGAAGGCACAGCGGGTGCCGGTGAAGCCAGCGTTTTTGGAGAAGGAACGGAATTCGATGGCACAGTCCCGTGCTCCTTCGATCTCGAAGATGGAGTGGGGGAGTTCAGGGTCCTGGATGAAGGCCTCATAGGCAGCATCGAAGAGGATCAGTGCGCCATTGGCGCGGGCGTAGTTCACCCAGGCCTGGAGTTGTTCCCGGGTGGCGACGGCACCGGTGGGGTTGTTGGGGAAGCAGAGGTAGATCAGGTCGACCGGTTCACTGGGAATCTGCGCTGCAAAGCCGTTGTCTGCGCTGATCGGTAGGTAGGTCAGTCCTGCGTAGCGACCGATCTCTCCGGCTTCCCCGGTGCGGCCAGCCATCACGTTGCTGTCCACGTACACCGGGTAGACGGGGTCCGTGACGGCCACCTTGTTGCCCTCGCCGAGGATGTCGAGGATGTTGCTGCTGTCGCACTTGGAGCCGTCGGAAACAAAAATTTCCTCGGCACTGATGTCGCACCCTCGGGCTTGGAAGTCGTTTTTGGCGATGGCCTCCCGCAGCCAGCCGTAGCCCTGTTCCGGGCCATAGCCATGGAAGCCTTCGGCGGTGCCCATCGCATCGATGGCGGTTTTCATGGCTTCACGGCAGGCCAGCGGCAGGGGTTCTGTGACATCACCGATGCCCAGGCGGATCAGCGCTGCCTCGGGATTGGCGCTGCTGAATGCTTTGACGCGTCGACCGATCTCAGGGAACAGGTAGCCCGCTTTGAGCTTGAGGTAGTTGCCGTTGACCTGAACCACGGAATCGGGAGCTATTTCTGCGGGGCATCCTGCCGTGTCGGCAGCTCCATACGATGACCTCAGGAGTCAGGACATCCGACGTGGTCGTCTCATCCCTGGATCACCCGGTTGATTTTCATGCCCTGGTGGACAGCGGCATCAACAAACCGGCCCGCTACATGGGGCACGAGTTAGGGGTTGAACCACGGGACTGGCAGACAGCGTCGGTTCGCTGGGCGCTCACCTACCCCGAGATCTATGAGGTTGGCTCCAGCAACCTGGGCCACATCATTCTCTATTCGATCCTCAATGCCCTCCCCGGGCAGTTGTGTGATCGCGCCTATCTTCCAGCGGTTGATCTGGCAGGCCGCTTGAGGGAACGTTCCCAGGCGTTGTTTGCCGTGGAAAGCCGTCGGCCTTTGCCGGCCTTCGACATCCTGGGTTTCAGTCTCAGTTACGAACTGGGCGCCACCAACATTCTTGAGATGCTGGATCTGGCGCAGGTGCCCATCCGCGCCGCTGATCGGGGCGACTTGCCCCTGAGTGATCCTGCAGCACATCCTCTGATTTTCGCTGGTGGGCCCACCGCCACCAGCAATCCAGAGCCCTATGCCCCGTTTTTCGACTTCATCGCTCTGGGTGACGGTGAGGAGCTGTTGCCCGAAATCGGTCTGGTGGTGGCGCAAGCCAAAGCGGATGGATTGACGCGATCGCAATTGCTGCGGGATCTGGCCCAGGTTCCCGGCGTTTACGTGCCTGCGCTTTATGGAACGGGCGCCGATGGGGTCACCCTCGAGCCCCTTCATCCTGATGTCCCGGCACGGGTTCTTCGCCGTGTGGCGACGCCAATGCCCCACTACGCCATGGGTCTCGTGCCCCATGTGGAAACGGTGCATGACCGTCTCACGGTGGAGATTCGCCGCGGTTGCACCCGGGGTTGTCGCTTCTGCCAGCCCGGAATGTTGACGCGACCGGCTCGGGATGTGGAACCCGAAGCTGTGATCGAGGCAGTGGAGACCGGCATGAAACAAACCGGCTACAGCGATTTCTCGCTGCTCTCCTTGAGCTGCAGCGACTATCTGGCGCTGCCGGCGGTGGGGGTGGAGTTGCGCAACCGCCTGGCGGATCAGAACGTCACGCTTCAACTGCCCAGCCAGCGGGTGGATCGCTTCGATGAAGACATTGCCCACATCCTTGGCGGCACGCGGAAAGCGGGCCTCACCTTCGCCCCGGAGGCCGGGACACAGCGCCTCCGCGACATCGTCAACAAGGGCCTCACCGATGACGACCTGCTGCATGGCATCCGCACGGCTATGCAGAACGGGTACCGCAAGGTGAAGCTTTACTTCATGATCGGCCTCCCCGGTGAGACGGATGCCGATGTTCTCGGCATTGCCGAGACCTGCGTGATGCTCCAGCAGCGCTGCCGTGACCTGGGTCGGCTGCACCTGAACATCACGATCAGCAATTTCACGCCCAAGCCCCACACCCCTTTTCAGTGGCACAGCGTCTCCACGGCTGAGTTTGAGCGGCGCCAGGTGCTGCTCAAGGAGGCCTTCAGGCGTTTGCGCGGTGTGAAGGTGAATTTCACCGATGTGCGGCTTTCGGCTATGGAGGATTTTGTGGGCCGCAGCGATCGGCGCCTTGCCCCGGTGATCGAGGCGGCCTGGCGGGCCGGTGCCGGCATGGATGCCTGGTTCGAGTCGCTGGATCGCACCTACGACGCATGGACCGGAGCCATCGCGGATGCCGGCCTGGAGGGGCGTTACCGGGAGATGGAGGTGGGGGGCTGGAGTGCTGTGGCTGCGCTGGATCGGGAGGATCTGGAAGCGTTCTGTGCTCAGCCACTCCCCTGGGATCACATCGACACCGGCATCGACAAAGCCTGGTTGGCTGACGATCTGCAACGGGCTCTGGCAGCGGCGGTTGTGCCCGACTGCTCCTTTGATGGTTGCAGCAGTTGTGGGGTCTGCGGCCCGGATCTCGGGCACAACGTGGTGGTTCCCGCTCCTGAGGTGCCAACCCAGGTGCCGACCCAGGCGCCGCCCAGTGACCGGGTGTGCCGGATCCGGGTGCAATTCGCCAAAACGGGATCGATGGCTCTGCTCAGCCATCTTGATCTGATGCGCATGCTGGAGCGGGCCCTGCGTCGCAGTGCGCTTCCGATCAGCTTCACCGGTGGGTTTCATCCACTGCCGCGGGTTCAGATCGCTTTGGCACTTCCCCTCGGTGCTGAGGCCCAGAGCGAGTGGATGGATCTGGAATTCACCGAGGCCCTGGATCCCAACCACTTCCGCAAGACGCTTCAGCCGTTGCTGCCGGAGGGCATTCAGCTGCTGGCGGCAGCCGAGGTTCCCGTCAGTGGCAAGAGCCTTTCGCAAGAACTGACGGGGGCCATTTGGTGTTTTGATCTCGTGCCGCAGGAGCAGGACCCAACGTCATTGGACTGGAATGCGGCGGTGGATCAGCTCCTGCAGGCCACAGCCTTGGTGTGGCACGACACCGATAAGAAGGGCCGCCCTCGGGAACGGGATTGCCGCCCCGCGTTGAAGGCGCTGCAGGTGACGGATCAGAACGCCAATGGATCCGTTCGGCTTCGCTTGGAAGCGGCGGTGGATGAGATGGGTCGAAGCTTGCGCCCTAGTCAGATTCAGCACTGGCTGGCTGAGAACGTTGGTCAGCCCTTGCAGGTGCAACGCTTGGCGCGAGAGGCCCTGCTCCTCAGTGCGCAGTGCTAATTTGGCTACACAACAGGTGTTTCGTCCATCGGGACCAACCTTGTTCCGGTCTTGTCTGATCCAACACGGATATCGAGGTCCACATCACGGCTTGCACGGCGGTCTTTTTTGGAACCCCCAAGCCTGAGTCATAGGAGTTTTTGCTCCGCAACCTTTTGGTCTTGCTGACCAGCTCAAATCTTTCCATCAACCCGTGAGGGAGAACCGGCAGGTTCCTCAACGGATTTGGCCCTCAATCGGGCTCAACCAGTCCTGTTATGCCCCAGCAAATTGTCATCGCGGAGCAGCTGCGCATCGCAGCAGTGCTGACCGATGAACGCGTTGATGAACTGATCGTCGCGCAGGGTCGTTATCAGATCGGAGATGTCTATTTAGGAACGGTAGAAAATGTTCTGCCAGGCATTGATGCCGCCTTCGTCAATATCGGTGAGAGTGAGAAAAACGGGTTCATCCATGTCACCGATCTTGGGCCGCTGCGTCTGAAGAAAGGTTCAGCAGGGATCACTGAACTTCTGGAGCCTCGCCAGAAGGTTCTGGTTCAGGTGATGAAAGAACCGACCGGCACCAAAGGCCCACGGTTGACGGGAAATCTTGCTCTGCCAGGTCGCTACCTGGTGCTTCAGCCCCATGGCCAGGGGGTCAACATCTCCCGGCGCATCAGTTCTGATGCAGAACGGAACCGGCTGCGTGCCCTTGGTGTTCTGATCAAGCCGCCTGGAGCCGGTCTGCTGATCCGTACGGAAGCCGACGGCATCAGCGAAGAGCTGTTGATTGAGGATCTGGAATCCTTGCTGCGCCAGTGGGAAGCGATTCAGCAAGCCGCTGAAACCGCTGCACCGCCGGTGCTGCTCAACCGCGATGAAGACTTTATCCATCGGATTCTGCGGGACCACATGGGCCCGGATCTGGCCCGTGTTGTGGTGGACGATGCCGCCGCTGTGAACCGTGTGAGCAGCTTCCTTGGTGCCGAAGCCGGCAATGTGCTGGTGGAGGCTCACAGTGAACCCAGCGAGTTGCTGGAGCACTACAAGGTCAATGCCGCCATCCGCGATGCGCTGAAGCCGCGGGTTGATCTGCCGTCCGGTGGCTACGTGATCATCGAGCCCACCGAAGCACTCACTGTGATCGATGTGAACTCGGGCTCGTTCACACGATCGGCCAATGCGCGCGAAACCGTTCTCTGGACCAACTGTGAGGCGGCGATCGAAATCGCTCGCCAGCTCAAGCTGCGCAACATCGGTGGGGTGATCATCATCGACTTCATCGATATGGATTCCCGTCGTGATCAGCTCCAGCTGCTGGAGCATTTCACGACAGCCGTCCGCGACGACTCAGCCCGCCCGCAGATCGCACAGCTCAGTGAACTGGGCCTGGTGGAACTCACCCGCAAGCGTCAAGGGCAGAACATCTATGAACTGTTCGGTCGGGCTTGCCCCAGCTGTGGTGGTCTGGGCCATGTGGCCGTTCTTCCCGGCAAAGACCTGCTTCAACCCCTGGCAACGGCCACAGGATTGGTTCGCTCGGCGGCCTCTGCCCGCGCTGAAGTTGTTGCGCCCGGAGAGAGCGGTGGCAATGGCCGGCGGCGGCGCGGTGGTCGAGGGCGCGGCAGTCAGGATGCCGTCCTTCCTGTCGAGACGTCCGACACCACTGCCCCTGAGGTGTCGACCCAAGAGGCTCAGGAGCCAGCGACCGCCCGTCGTCAGGACCCTGAATTGGTTGCCGTCCAGATGACCGACGAGCAACAGCAGCTGTTTGGTTGGCTGGGATTGAACCCTGCCCTGTTGCTGGAGGAGCCCCCTGCATCCGACAACGTCGTGGTCCGGGTTGTGCGTCCTGGCGAGGACGAGCAGGAGGTGCTGGAGGCGGCGCGTCAGCAATTGGCAGCCAGTTCCGGACGCCGCCGTCGTCGTGGCGGACGGGGTGGTCGTTCAGGGTCCCGCAACGGTGCGAGTCAGCCCACTGCGACTCCTGCCGCTGAGACGCCTGTTGTTGTCACTTCATCTGCCCCGGATGAGTCGGCTCCCCTGATGGTGGAGATCACCCCCTTGGAGGCGGTGACCAACCTGACGATCACCGAACCAGAACCGGCCCCCATCAGTGAACCGGCTGAACCCGAGCCTGTGGCCGTGGTGGAAACAGCTGAGCCTGATGAGCCTCGCCGTCGCCGTCGCCGCTCCTCGGCTGTCGCCACGGTCTGAGTCGGATGACCGCGCAGGACTCCCTCCCCCTCGGGCGGGACGTGGCTGGTGTGGACGAAGTCGGTCGCGGTTGCTTGTTCGGTCCTGTCTTTGCGGCTGCTGTTGTGCTCGAGACCGCAGCGGCTCAAGAGCTGTTGAAGGCAGGGCTGACCGATAGCAAAAAACTGTCAGCCAAGCGTCGGGCTGCTCTGGTTCCGGTGATCCAGTCGCTGTGTGCGGCATCCGGTCTGGGCCAGGCATCAGCGCGCGAAATTGACGCCTGCGGCATCCGCGTTGCCACGGAACGCGCCATGTTGCGGGCGCTGCAGCGACTGCCGCAGCGCCCTGGGCTCGTGCTGGTGGATGGCAACCTTCCCCTTCGGCTGTGGCAGGGCCCGCAGCGCACGGTGATCGCAGGGGACAGCCGATCAGCGGCCATTGCTGCGGCGAGTGTTCTGGCCAAGGAGGCCAGGGATGCACTCATCCGGCGCTTATCGGCTCGATTCCCTGGTTACGGCCTCGAGCGCCATGCGGGCTATGGCACGGCGCAACATCGTCAGACCTTGATGGCCTCAGGCCCCACGCCCCTGCATCGGCACACGTTCTTGAGGCGTCTGCTCGGTTGAGCCTTGCCCGTCGGTTTCCCGGCACCAGCTTCGGTAGTCGTCGATCAGTTGCTGGCCAACCCGGGCTTTGATGCCAACGAGGATGCCACTCAAGATTGATTCGCCCGTTGATTCCAGCACCCGTTTGGGGATTAGCTTGAGCAGCGATGGCTGGCTGACGCTCACCGAAAGATGGGCATGTCCCTGAAGTCCGTCGGGTGTGGACGTCAGCCGTGCTTCCAGGTTCAGGGCGAAGTCATCAACAATCCCCAGACCCTCCAGTTCGCAGTCGAGGGCCTGCATCACCAATGTGTCGCCTTCCATGTGGATCCGGAGGGACACCACGGGTTTCACGTGGAGCTGGAAGACCTGAAGGCTGGTCACCACATAGCGGTAGCGCCCTGACTGCAGGCGGGTGAGCTGTTTGGCGTCCAGCAGGGCCCCGAGGACGCGCTCCTCCTCCAAAAGGTAAGTGGGAAGCCGCTCTGCTCCGGTTCGGACAGGCAGATCAAGCTTTTGACTGGCTTCGAAGGCCAGGGGCATGGTCTTCACCTGACGCGGCATGATCTTATCGAGTCCATCCAGTGCGGCTTCGATGCCTACACGTCTCGCATTCCTTGGCCCAGTAGGGACCTATGGCGAGCAGGCCGCCCGGGTGTTGATCGAACAGGACGCACTCGAGGATGTTCAGCTCGTTCCCTGCGTGGGGCTCCGATCGGTGGTGGAACAGCTGGCTGGAGGGCAGTGTGATGCAGCCGTTGTCCCGATCGAGAACTCGGTTGAAGGGGGGGTGACAGCGACCCTCGATGCGCTGTGGTCCCATCCGGAGCTCTGTATCCGTAGGGCTTTGGTGCTGCCGATTCAGCACGCTCTGCTGGGGAGTGGGCCGCTCAGCAGAGTCACCGAAGTGCTCTCCCACCCGCAGGCCCTGGCCCAGTGCAGTGGCTGGTTGGCCCAGCATCTGCCCGACGCCTTGCAACTGCCCACCTCATCCACGGCTGAAGCAGCTCGCATGGTGGCGGGCAGTCCCTTCCGTGCTGCGATCGCCTCCCAGACCGCTGCCCGGGAACACGGGTTGGATCAGCTGGCGTTCCCGGTGAACGATGTTGCGGGCAATCGCACCCGTTTTCTGCTGCTGCGCCGTGGGCAGCGCAGTGAGCATGGCGATGTGGCCAGTCTGGCGTTCTCGCTGCATCGCAATGCGCCGGGTGCTCTCCTGGAGGCTTTGGCCTGTCTGGCTGAGCGGGGCCTGAACATGAGTCGGATTGAATCGCGACCGTCCAAACGGGAGCTGGGGGAATACGTGTTCTTTGTGGATGTGGATCTTCCGCCGGCTCCGTCAACGGCTCTGCAGGATCTGATCGCCCAGTTGCAGCCTCTGTGTGAGCATCTCGCCCATTTCGGTGCTTACCCCAGCAGCGATTTGAGCGGCTGTTGAGGATCAGCCCTTTCTGATCCGGAAGACGCCGAATTGCATCAGACCAGTAGCGAAGGCCCAGTGCATCAGCAGCAAGGTCGGCGTTTCTCTCAGGCCTTGCAGGACCGCTTTCGGTCCCAGGCTGAGCACCGCCCAGGGACGGCGGACGCCCTCGATGATCGAGTCAATCCATGAGGGGAGCGTGGCCTGGGTCCAGTCACCGGTGACAATCTCGCCACGGTTGTGCACGCTGTTGTCGAGGTTCTGGCGGAACCCCTTGATGCTGGCGAATTCAGGGTGGGCCCATTGGTTGAGCAGCTGACGCATCACCCAGCGTTCGGTTCGCGTCATGCCGCCCTCAGATGGATCCCGGCGGTTCCAGTCGGCTACTGCAAGCAGACCCCCCGGTCGCATCACCCGCAGCAGCTCATCGGCATAACACTGCTTGTCCGGCATGTGGGGCCCGGCCTCCACACTCCAAACCGCATCAAAGCTCTGATCGGGCAGTTGAAGATCCAAGGCGTCCATCACCTGGAAGCGGCAACTCAGACCTGATGGGGTGAGTTGTGTGGCTCGTTCCACCTGGGCAGGGCTGATGCTGATGCCGAGAACGTTCAATCCGTAATCCCGCGCCAGGATTCGGGCACTGCCACCGATGCCGCATCCCACATCCAGCACCCGGCTGCCGGCGGGGAGTTGGTCCAGACCGCTCCATCGCACCAGCTCGTGGACGAAGGCTTCCTTGGCTTCGCGGAAGTCGCAGGAGCCTGGCGGGGTCCCGTAATGGCCGAGATGGACATGCTCTCCCCAGAGCTGCTCCAGCAAGCGGTCTTCCGTCCAGGCGTCGTAGGCGGAGGCGACACTCTCCGACGATTCGTAGCGCCGGTCGCGGCGAAGCCACAGTGCAACTCCGGTGGCTCCAACGGCGCCGGCTACCACTAACAGAGATCCCAACATCACTTCAGATCCATCAACACAGTGCGGGCCGCCAGTTGGCGTCGGGTGTGGTCCAACATTTCAAATTGCTGACTCAACCGTTCGTGGGTGTCGGTTAGTTCGAGAAGACTCTGTTGCTCAGAAGCGGCCTGATCCAGATGGGCGCTGATCCAGAAGGAGAGTTCCCGCGGTAGATCAGGCAGATCGTCAGGCAGTTCCACCTCTCGGTTCTGCAGTTTGCTGGTCAGCTGAACGACGTCGCTCAAGGCTTCGCTCACCTTGTCCCGCAGGCTGTTGAGCTGGTCGGTGTCGGCCACGGGCTCATCCTCCAGCCAGCTCACCATCCCTGTTCGGTAGGGCGTTTCACGCGTGATGTTGAGCAGCCGGAACCGCTGTTGGCCCAGCGAAACGATGTAGCTGCGACCGTCTTCCGTTGTTTGATGCTGAAGCACCTCAGCGCAGCATCCGATTTCGGCCATTTCGCCGTTCTCGGGATTGATGCGAACAATGCCGAATCGCTTGTCGGTCTCCAGAACCGTCTGGAGAAGCATCCGATAACGCGATTCAAAAATGTGCAGCGGCAGGAGCTGCTGCGGGAACAACACGACGTCCGGCAGGGGGAACAGGGGAAGCTCCCTCACAGAAAAATCGGACACGAACGCCGTGTTGTAGGCAACTGAATCCTAGGAAAATGAAGTTCTGATCGAACGGATCAGAGCTTCACTTCGATGTCCACACCACTGGGGAGATCCAGCTTCATCAGCGCGTCGATGGTTTTGGCCGATGGGCTGTAGATGTCGATGATGCGACGGTGGGTGCGGGTCTCGAAGTGCTCGCGGGAGTCCTTGTCCACGTGGGGAGAGCGCAGAACGCAGTAGATCTTGCGTTTCGTGGGCAGGGGGATCGGACCGATCGCGGTTGCAGCGGTGTTATCGGCCGTTTCAATGATTTTCTCGCAAGAAAGATCGAGCATGCGGCGGTCGAACGCCTTAAGGCGGATGCGGATCTTCTGCTGAGCGATGGCAGTTGACATAGGAAGGGAGCGAAAAAGCTTCGAGATCGAAGCAGGACTTCAGTTGTCGAGGTTCTGAGAAATTTAGGAGATGGGGGGCTGAGCCCCTCCATCTCCTGCCATTTGGTTCAGCTTGCGCTGATCACTCGATGATCTTGGAGACCACGCCAGCACCGATGGTGCGGCCGCCTTCGCGGATAGCGAAGCGCATGCCCTGCTCGATGGCGACGGGGCAGATCAGCTCACCGGTCATCTGGATGTTGTCACCAGGCATCACCATTTCCACGTTGGAACCGTCTTCCGCGGTGAAGGCAGTGATTTGGCCGGTCACGTCCGTTGTACGGATGTAGAACTGCGGGCGGTAGCCAGCGAAGAAGGGAGTGTGGCGGCCGCCTTCTTCCTTCTTGAGCACGTACACCTGACCCTCGAACTTGGTGTGAGGGGTGATGGAACCGGGCTTCACGAGCACCATGCCGCGCTCGATCTCTTCCTTCTGGATGCCGCGCAGCAGCAGACCAACGTTGTCGCCAGCCATGCCCTCATCGAGGAGCTTGCGGAACATTTCCACACCGGTGACGGTGGTCTTGCGGGTGTCCTTGATGCCGACGATTTCGATCTCTTCGCCGACCTTGACGATGCCGCGCTCGATACGGCCGGTGGCCACGGTGCCGCGACCGGTGATGGAGAAGACGTCTTCCACAGCCATCAGGAAGGGCTTGTCCACTTCCCGCTCAGGCTCAGGGATGCTGGCGTCAACAGCCGCCATCAGTTCCTCGATCTTGGCTTCCCACTCAGCCTCGCCCTCGATGGCCTTCAGGCCGGAGACCTGAACCACGGGGATGTCGTCGCCGGGGAAGTCGTAGCTGGAGAGCAGTTCGCGGATCTCCATCTCCACCAGTTCGATGATCTCTTCGTCATCGACCATGTCGCACTTGTTGAGTGCAACCACCAGAGCGGGAACACCCACCTGCTTGGCCAGGAGGATGTGCTCCTTGGTCTGGGCCATGGGGCCGTCGGTGGCGGCACACACCAGGATGGCGCCGTCCATCTGAGCGGCACCGGTGATCATGTTCTTCACATAGTCCGCGTGGCCAGGGCAGTCCACGTGGGCGTAGTGACGAGTCTCGGTCTCGTACTCAACGTGAGCGGTGTTGATGGTGATGCCGCGCTCACGCTCTTCAGGGGCGCCGTCGATGTCGGCGTAGTTCTGAACTTCAGCCTGACCCTTCTTGGCGAGCACGTTGGTGATCGCAGCGGTGAGGGTGGTCTTGCCGTGGTCAACGTGGCCGATGGTGCCGATGTTGACGTGGGGCTTGTTCCTTTCGAACTTCTCGCGTGCCATGAGTGTTTAAAGAATCGAGGGTTGGATTTGGAGGAGTTTAGAGATCAGGAATTGCCCTGATTCTTGGAAATGATGGCCTCGGCCACATTGCGAGGAACTTCGGCGTAATTGTCGAATTCCATCGAGAAAATGCCCCGGCCCTGGGTCATGGAGCGGAGCTCGGTGGCGTAACCGAACATCTCGGCAAGGGGCACCTTGGCCGAGATTTTGGACGTGCCGTCTTCGACGGACTGGCCCTCAACCTGACCTCGACGGGAGGACAGGTCGCCGATGATCGAACCGAGGAAATCCTCGGGAGCTTCGACCTCGACCTTCATCATCGGCTCAAGCAGCACAGGGTTGCACTTCTTGACGCCGTCCTTGAAGGCCATGGATCCGGCGATCTTGAACGCCATCTCCGAGGAGTCGACGTCGTGATAGGAGCCATGCACCAGGGTGCATTTCACATCGATGAGGGGGTATCCGGCGATCACACCGGATTCGCAGGTCTCCTTCATGCCCTGCTCGGCGGGCTTGATGTATTCCTTCGGAACGACACCGCCCACGATCTTGTTGACGAATTCGAAGCCGGAGCCGGGCTCACCCGGTTCCATCTCGATCACAACGTGGCCGTACTGGCCCTTACCACCGGTCTGACGGGAGAACTTGCCCTCGCCACCTGCTGAACCACGGATGGTTTCGCGGTAGGACACCTGAGGTGCGCCGATGTTGGCTTCCACCTTGAATTCACGCAGCATGCGGTCCACCAGGATTTCCAGGTGGAGTTCGCCCATGCCTGCGATCACGGTCTGGCCGGTCTCGGCGTCAGTGTTGACGCGGAAGGTGGGGTCCTCTTCAGCCAGAGCAACCAGGGCCTTGGAGAGCTTCTCCATGTCGCCCTTGGTCTTCGGCTCAACCGCCACGGAGATCACCGGTTCGGGGATGAACAGGGTCTCGAGAACGATCGGATCGTCCTGGGTGCAGAGGGTGTCACCCGTGGTGGTGTTCTTCAGTCCGAGCACCGCACCGAGGTCGCCGGCACGCAGTGCGTCGACTTCCTCACGGTCGTCAGCCTTGAGCACCACGAGGCGGGAGATGCGCTCCTTCTCACCTTTGGTGGAGTTGAGCACATAGCTGCCCTTCTCGAGGATGCCGGAATACATCCGAACGAAAGTGAGCTTGCCGTAGGGATCCGCCATCACCTTGAAGGCGAGGGCACTGAAGGGAGCGTTGTCGTCGGACGGACGCACCGCTTCGCTGCCGTCGGGGAGCACACCCTGGATGGGGGGAACGTCGACGGGGGCAGGCAGGTAGTCGATCACAGCGTCGAGCAACAGCTGCACACCTTTGTTCTTGAAGGCGGAGCCGCAGAGCATGGGCACCAGGCCGTGCTTGAGCACGCCCTCACGGATGCCTTTTTTGAGCTCGTCAACGCTGAGTTCGCCGGTTTCGAGGAACTTCTCGATCAGCGCCTCATCGGTTTCGGCGACGGTCTCCATCAAGGTGTTCCGCCATTCGGCCACCTCATCGGCCATGTCGGCCGGCACCTCGGCTTCTTCGATGTCGGTGCCTAGATCGTTCTTATAGATGTAGGCCTTGTTGGCAACGAGATCGATGATGCCGCTCAGCTCACCTTCAGCACCGATCGGAAGCTGGATCGGTACAGCGTTGGCCTTGAGGCGATCCTTGATCTGGCCGTGAACCTTGAGGAAGTCCGCACCGGTGCGGTCCATCTTGTTCACGAACACCATCCGGGGAACCGAATAGCGATCGGCCTGACGCCAGACGGTTTCTGATTGGGGCTGAACGCCACCAACGGCGCAGAAGACGGCGATCACACCATCCAGCACACGCATGGAGCGCTCCACCTCAATGGTGAAGTCCACGTGGCCAGGCGTGTCGATGATGTTGATCCGATGGTCCTGCCAGGACGTCGAAATGGCAGCTGCGGTGATCGTGATGCCACGCTCCCGTTCCTGGGCCATCCAGTCGGTCACGGCGGCGCCGTCATGCACCTCGCCGATTTTGTGAACCACACCGGAATAGAACAGGATCCGTTCTGTCGTGGTGGTTTTGCCGGCATCGATGTGAGCAGCGATACCAATATTTCTGACGCGTTCCAGGGGGAAGTCGCGGGCCACAGGAAATTCTCCGGGGGTGGGGCGTGAAAAGGCGGAGAGACTCTACAGGCCAGCCATGAACATCTGTGTTGATGGCTGGCCTGCGAGGCTCAGTAGCGGTAGTGGGCGAAAGCCTTGTTGGCTTCGGCCATCTTGTGGGTTTCTTCGCGCTTGCGAACGGCGTTGCCAGCCTCGTTGGCGGCATCCATCAGTTCGCCAGCCAACTTCTGCGCCATGCTGCGGCCGTTGCGGGCACGGGAGAAGCTCACCAGCCAGCGCAGAGCCATGGCGGTGCCGCGCTCCTGGCGCACTTCCATGGGCACCTGATAGGTGGCACCACCAACACGGCGGGCGCGCACTTCCACCAGGGGGGTGGCGTTTTTAACAGCTGTTTCGAACAGTTCGAGCGGATCTCCGCCGGTGCGCTCGTTGATCAGGCCGAACGCGTCGGACAGGATCCGTTGCGCTGTCGACTTCTTGCCGTGCTGCATCAGGCGCACCACCATCATCGTGGCGAGGCGGCTGTTGAACTGCGGGTCGGGAAGAATCGGGCGCTTCTCAGCGGCGTTGCGGCGTGACATTAGGGATCAGAACTTGATGGGGATGGGGAAGAAACCGGTGATCACTCCTTCGGAGCCTTGGCGCCGTACTTGGAGCGGGACTGACGCCGGTCTTTCACGCCAGCGGTATCCAGGGTTCCGCGGATGATGTGGTAACGGACGCCAGGGAGGTCTTTGACACGACCGCCGCGGATCAACACCACCGAGTGCTCCTGCAGGTTGTGACCGACACCGCCGATGTAGGCCGTGACCTCAAAGCCGGAGGTCAGGCGCACACGAGCCACCTTGCGCAGCGCCGAATTCGGCTTTTTCGGCGTTGAGGTGTAAACGCGGGTGCAAACACCGCGACGCTCAGGGCAGGACTTCAAAGCCGGGGACTTGGTCTTGGCCTTGAGGCGTGAGCGCTCAGTGCGGATCAGCTGTTGGATGGTTGGCATCGATGGTCGGTGAGCGGTCGGACTCCCGACCTGATTCGACAATCGACCACGATACCGGGTGACGGTCCCCCCTCACAGGCGGCTGAAGGCACTGCCGCAGGCACAGGGTTCAACCCCATCGCTGTTGCGGATCAGAAAACCACCACCACTGAGGTCGCCGCGGTAGTCCAGGCAAAGGCCTTCAAGCAATTTGAGCTGTTCAGCAGGGGCGTGCAGGGTCACGCCATCGGCCCTTGCGATCGCAACGCCGGCCAGATGTCCTGCCCGGATGCGCAGCACATGTTGTGCGCATTCGCCGGGCGTGAGATCGAGATGCATCTGCCCCGGCGTTCCCGCAACGGCCGCCTGTCGCCCTAGCTCGGCAGCAGCGGCAGCGGTCAGCCGCAGATTGGCAGCCATGCTCAGTTCCTCGGGGCCCCCACTGTTGCAGGTCTCAGAGGGGGATCAGCCCCAGGCCGTTGTGGACTCTCGGGGTGCTGCTTCGGCCATTCATCACGGTGCGTCCGGCCACTACGAGGGTGGTGGAGCTGCCGCCATCCATGTTCAAGGCATCGCGCAGCCCCAGTTGCTGGGCTGCCAGGGCTGTTTCCACAAGGGTGGGATCACTGCCGGCGGCGCCACGCAAGGTCATCAGCCACTGACCGTTCGGCCCCTGGGCCACCACCGTTCTTGGTGCCGCCAAGCTCATGAAGCCAGGGCTGAATCCCTCCTGGCGTCCATTGAGAACCACGTTGCCGTTCTGCATCAGCAATGGACCGCCGCCCAGAACATTGGGTTGTTGCGCGAGGGGAGAGAGTGATCTTTCTGTCACCTGGATCCGATCCCCAGGCCGTGCTGGCAGCGGCGTGCGTCCCCGGGCCACCACCAATGCAGCGTCTTTGGGGATGGTGATGCCGCGTTGCAGGCTGTTCTTGTCGACCGTTGCTTCGACGCGGCCGCCGCGAATCAACAGTGCTTCCTCCTCGCCGCTCAGGGCCCGGTAGCGGGGCCCCCATGCAGGTGTGTAGAGGCTCAGCCCCTTCTGGACGTAGCCGCTGTTGAGGGCCATGAGGTTCCAACGGCGACCGTTGTTCACCTGCAGCGTCTGATTCAGACGCAGCCGGCCGAACTGCAGATCCCCTGAGGATCCCCAAGCGATCACACCGCGGTTCAGGATCGGACCGGACAGCCAGACCCCCTGATGCCGCACGGCCCCCAAGGGTAGTTGGTTGATCCGGTTGAAAAAGCCTCCGTTAACTGCGACCAGTGCCCCGGCGGGTTGGGAGAGCTGAGGCAGAAAACGCAGACCCTGTTGCTGCTCGGCTTTGACCAGAGGCTGAAGGGTGATGCCGAGACGGCTCAGCCGTCCGCCGGCACGGAACACCTGAATGGGTTTCACCCCCACCTTGATGGTGCGTTGCTCCAGGACGAAGCCCCGCCTCAGCCATTCGGCCACGGCTGGGTTGCGGAGGGGGAGACGTGCGCGCTGGACCGGGCGGCGACCACCGGTCTGCACACCATCCAGCACCACCCGCCAAGGGGACGCCAGGCTCAGGCTTCTCAGCTTGGTGGCTTGTCCCTTCAGCACAAGGCCGCCGTGGCGATGCAGCTGTGGCGAGAGCCCCCATGCCTTGAGTTGACGTTGCTGGGTCCGCGACAGCTTGAGCTCCAGCAAAAGGTCGCCGTTCAAGCGCTGCACCAGGGCGGGACCGTTCAGGTCCAGCACCAACCGATCGGCTGTTGAACCCTTGCCGCGGCGCAGGTTGTTCACCTTTGGTAGGGGCAGCCGAAGCTCCAGGGTCTTTTCCCTCACTTGGGCGCGGACGCCAGTCGCGGCCAGCCAGTCGCTCACTTCGAGGCCGACTTCATCACCGAGTGAACGGGTCGCCAATGCGGTCAATGCGACCGTTCGACCAAACCATTCCAGTGCTTCTCCCTCGAGACGGGACACCCGCCGGAAACCCAGACGGGATTCCAGAACCTCCAAGGGCAGCCAAAGTTCCTCCGGTTCTGTGTCGCTGCCCCGCCAGAGCCAAACCGCTTTGCTGCGCTCTCTCCCGATCAGCACCTCCTCACCGCTCTGGTTCGGAACAGGGCGAAGCTCAGGCGGTGGCGCGGGAAGTGGGGCAAAGGCCAGCATGAAATGCCTTGGCGGAGAGGCGCCTGCCTAGGATCGTCCCTCGAGATGGATTCTGCAGAGCTCGAAGCTGCAGGCCCATGCGATCGTCCGGTTGAGTTCCCTATGTCTGACGCCATCCGTTCCGCTTTCTGGCCTTATTGCGACAGCCCTGCACCTGAGGTTGTTGCGGGCGAGAAGGATGCGTGTGGCGTTGGTTTCCTGGCTCAGCTCCAGGGGCAGACCAGTCACTGGGTGCTGGAGCAGGCCCTGCGTGGTCTGGGATGCATGGAGCACCGTGGCGGTTGCGGGGGAGATGGCGACTCCGGAGACGGCGCGGGGGTGTTGTGTGAAATTCCCTGGTCGTATCTGAAAGCCGTCTGGCCCGAGGCGGCTGCAGCACGGGGCCTCGGCATGATGTTCATGCCGACCGATGCCAGCCGTCGTGCTGAGGTTCGGGGCCTGTGTGATGAAGAGGCCAAAGCCCTTGGCTTGCAGCCTCTGGGGTGGCGAACGGTGCCTGTCGACCCTGCGGTTCTCGGGCCTTTGGCTCGTGCCACAGCCCCCGTGATCGAGCAGTGGGTGCTGAATGGTGATGCCGACGACGCAAGCTTTGATGGCCAGCTGCTGCAGTTGCGGCGCCGTATCGGTGCCCGTGTGCGGGCCGCTTTGGGTGCTGAGGTGGCCCAGGACGTTTATGTCGCCTCCCTGAGCAGCCGGACGGTTGTTTACAAGGGAATGGTGCGATCCGAGGTGCTGGCGCAGTTCTACGCCGACCTGCAGGACCCACGATTTGAGGTGAGCTTTGCGGTGTACCACCGCCGTTTCAGCACCAACACCCTGCCGCGTTGGCCCCTGGCTCAGCCGATGCGGCTTCTGGGGCACAACGGCGAAATCAACACGCTGCTGGGCAACCTCAACTGGGCCAAGGCTTCAGAAGCCAGCCTCGAGAACGTCTGGGGTGAGGCGGCTGATGACCTGATTCCGGTGGTGAACCCTGCCTTCAGCGATTCCGCCAACCTGGACGCCACTCTGGAATTGATGGTGCGCAGTGGGCGGTCGATCACCGACAGCCTGATCACACTGGTGCCCGAAGCGTTTCGCAATCAGCCCGATCTCGACAGCCGTCCCGATGTGACGGCGATGTACGAATTCAACGCGGGCATTCAGGAACCCTGGGACGGCCCGGCCCTGTTGGTGTTCGCCGACGGCAAGCGAGTGGGTGCAACGCTCGATCGCAATGGGCTGCGTCCGGCGCGTTGGTGCACCACCGCTGACGGCTTCGTGATCATGGGATCGGAGACCGGCGTGGTGGATCTCAGCGGCAAGACGATTGTTCAGAAAGGTCGTCTTGGTCCGGGTCAGATGGTGGCCGTCGATCTTGAACGCGGCGAGTTGCTCGACAACTGGTCGGTGAAGGAAGACGCGGCGCAGCGCTTCCCTTATGCCGATTGGCTGCAGAAGCATCGCCGCGGCGTGGCCCCCCAGCCCTGGACCCAGGACCGGCAGGTGGGTGAACTCGATCTGCTGCGGTTGCAGACCGCGATGGGGTTCACCGCCGAAGACTTCGATCTGATCATCGAGGACATGGCTGCCCTCGGCAAGGAGCCGACCTACTGCATGGGCGATGACATCCCCCTTGCGGTGCTCTCCGACAAGCCCCACCTGCTTTACGACTACTTCAAGCAGCGTTTCGCCCAGGTCACCAACCCTCCGATTGATCCCCTGCGGGAAAAGCTGGTGATGAGTCTGGAGATGCACCTGGGTGAGCGCCGGCCCGCCCTGAAGCCCCAGCCGGAAGCTGCCTCCGTCATCCATCTGGAGACGCCCGTTCTGAACGAGGCGGAACTGGCGGCCATCAGTGAGCAGGGTTTGCCCGTCAAGACGGTGTCCACCCAGGTGGCTGTTGAGTCGTGTGCGGGAGGCCTGCAACAGGCCATCGCTGCGCTGTGCAGTGTTGCCGAACAGGCGGTGCGTGACGGAGCCCAGGTTCTGGTGCTGTCTGACCGGGTCGATGGCACGGGGGCGGCTGCCCCGCTGACCCCCACAACGGTGGCGATGCCGGCCTTGCTGGCCGTGGGTGCTGTTCATCACCATCTGCTGCGCCAGAAGCTGCGGCTGCAGTGCTCTCTGGTGGTGGATACGGCCCAGTGCTGGAGCACCCATCACATGGCCTGCCTGATCGGTTACGGCGCCAGTGCCGTCTGCCCCTGGCTCACCTGGGAGACCACCCGCCACTGGCTGGATCACCCCAAAACCAAGAAGCGGATCGAACAGGGCAAGTTGCCCGCCCTGGATGCCAATCAAGCCCAGGCCAACGTTCGTGAGTCGCTGGAGAACGGCCTGCGCAAGATCCTCTCCAAAATCGGAATTTCATTGCTGGCCAGCTACCACGGCGCTCAGATCTTTGAAGCGATCGGCTTGGGAGCGGATGTGGTGGAGACCGCCTTCACCGGAACGACCAGCCGTGTTGCCGGCATGACGTTGGCCGAGCTAGCGAACGAAACGCTCTCGATGCACGCCAAGGCTTTCCCTGAGCTCAACCGCAGCAAGCTCGAATTCATGGGCTTCGTTCAGTACCGCAGTGGTGCTGAGTACCACCGCAACAATCCCGAGCTGTCGAAGGCGCTCCACAAGGCGGTGGCTCAGGGCCCTGGTTACGACCACTTCTCCACTTACCAGGCCTTGTTGGAGAACCGACCGGTGATGGCCCTGCGGGACCTGCTGGAGTTCAAGTTGGCTCCTATCCCAGTGCCCCTGGATCAGGTGGAGAGCGTCGAGAGCATCTGCACCCGCTTCTGCACGGGCGGCATGAGCCTGGGCGCTTTGTCCCGCGAAGCCCATGAAGTGTTGGCCGTGGCGATGAATCGCATCGGCGGCAAGAGCAACAGCGGTGAAGGCGGCGAAGACCCTGCCCGCTTCCAGATCCTCAAGGATGTGGATGGCGAGGGCCGTTCCGCTTCATTCCCCAGCATTGGTGGTTTGCGCAATGGGGACACCGCCTGCTCGGCAATCAAGCAGGTGGCTTCAGGTCGTTTCGGTGTGACGGCGGAATACCTGCGCAGCGGCAAGCAGCTGGAGATCAAGGTGGCCCAGGGCGCCAAGCCCGGTGAAGGTGGTCAGCTGCCAGGGCCCAAGGTCGACAAGTACATCGCCTGGTTGCGCAACAGCAAGCCAGGTGTGGCCTTGATTTCACCGCCGCCACACCACGACATCTATTCGATTGAAGACCTGGCGCAGTTGATCCATGACCTGCATCAGGTGCATCCCGCTGCTCCCGTCAGCGTGAAGCTGGTGGCCGAGATCGGCATCGGCACCATCGCGGCGGGTGTGGCCAAGGCCAACGCCGATGTGATCCAGATCTCCGGTCACGACGGTGGCACTGGTGCATCTCCCCTGAGTTCGATCAAGCACGCCGGCAGCCCCTGGGAACTGGGCCTCACCGAGGTGCATCGTTCCCTGGTGGAGAACGGTCTGCGCGATCGGGTTCTGCTGCGCGCCGATGGAGGCCTGAAAACAGGCTGGGATGTGGTGATCGCTGCCCTTCTGGGGGCGGAGGAATACGGCTTCGGCTCGATCGCAATGATCGCCGAGGGCTGCGTCATGGCTCGCGTTTGTCACACCAACAACTGCCCTGTGGGAGTGGCCACGCAGAAGGAGAACCTGCGCAAGCGTTTCACCGGCATTCCTGAGCATGTCGTCAATTTCTTCTGGTACGTCGCCGAGGAAGTGCGTCAGCTGATGAGCCTGCTCGGCGTCAGCCGTCTCGAGGAGCTGATCGGTCGCACCGATCTGCTCCAGGCCCGCTCAGTTGATCTGGCCAAGACCAAGGGTGTGGATCTCTCCAGCCTGCTGGCCCCGATCAGCGGCGCCGAAGATCGCTCTTGGCTTCGCCACAGCGACGAGGCCCACGGCAACGGACCGATTCTTGAGGATCAGCTCCTCGCCGACGCTGAACTGATGGCTGCCCTGGAGAACCACGGTTCCATCAGCCGCAGCATCGAGATCATCAACACCGATCGCAGTGTCTGTGCCCGTCTGGCCGGTGAAATCGCCCAGCGCCATGGCAACCGCGGCTTCAAGGGACAGCTCGATCTCACCTTCCGGGGGGCAGCAGGCCAGAGCTTCGGGGCTTTCCTGGTGCAGGGCATGCAGGTTCGTCTGGAAGGCGAAGCCAACGACTACGTGGGCAAGGGCATGAACAGTGGTTGCATCACCCTGGTGCCATCAGACGGTTGTGCATCTCCCGGTAACCAAGTGATCCTCGGCAACACCTGTCTTTACGGGGCAACCGGCGGTGAGTTGTTTGCCCATGGCCGGGCTGGTGAGCGCTTCGGTGTTCGCAACAGCGGCGCCCGCACGGTTGTGGAGGGAGCTGGTGACCACTGCTGTGAGTACATGACCGGTGGTGTCGTCGTTGTTCTCGGCAGCACCGGCCGCAATGTCGGCGCTGGTATGACCGGTGGAGTGACCTTCCTGCTGGATGAGGAGGGGCGTGTCGCTCCTCGGGTGAACCCGGAAATTGTTGAGGTCTGCACCATCACCACCCATGAGCAGGAGTCGCTGCTGAAGGGTCTGCTGGAACGGCATGTGGCGCTCACGGGAAGTGAAAAGGCTGCTGCTCTCCTGGCCGATTGGTCTGCGGCGAAGGGTCGCTTCAAGGTGTTGGTCCCCCCCAGTGAGCGGGAGGCGATGGGATTGGCTGACAAGCAGGCTGTGGCGGCCTAGCGCCGTCCCCAGTCCGTGGCCTGGTTCGTCAAGACCGAAACCTTCACGGCCGTCGCCGCCGCTCTCTCCGTTGAGCAGCGGAGACCCACCCTGGAGGCTCACCGCCATTGGGTTTCAGGGGAAGCTGCAGTAGGCCGCCGTCTACGCAGCGGCTACCTGGTGGATGGCGATCGGCGTCCGGGCGGCGGGGGTTTGTTGATCTTTGAAGCGTCGTCCTATGCCGATGCCCTTGCGTGGGTGCAGAACGACCCGATGATCCGCGATGGCCTCGTGGACTGGCAGGTGCAGGAATGGATCCCCGTCAGCGGGGATGGCTGGCCATGAGCCGTTGTACTTCGCCGGCGTGGTAGCTGCTGCGGGTGAGTGGTGTGCTGACCACCTGGAGGAAGCCCAGCTCCTTTTCGCCCACTGTTCTGTAGGTCTCGAATTGAGCCGGGGTGACAAAGCGGTCGACGGCCAGGTGCTTGGGGCCAGGTGAGAGGTACTGACCGATGGTGACGATGTCGACCTTGTGTTTGCGCAGATCCCAGAGCGTCTCGATCACCTCTTCATCGGTTTCCCCGAGCCCCACCATCAGGCCCGACTTGCTGTAGGCCTTGGGCCATTGGTCCCGCACCCGTTGCAGCAGCTCGAGGGAGCGTTCATAGATGCCCTGGGGCCGCGCCAGGCGGTACATCCGCGGCACCGTTTCAATGTTGTGGTTCAGCACGTGGGGGGCGGCGGCCATCACCGTTGCCAGGGCATCCCAGTTGCCGCAGAAGTCGGGGATCAGCAGCTCAATCGTGGTGAGCGGTGAGCGTTGCTTCACCTGTTCGATGCAGGCCACGAACTGGGACGCTCCACCATCGGCGAGATCGTCGCGGTTCACTGAGGTGATCACCACGTGCTTCAGGCCCAGACGGGCCACTGCCTCCCCAAGCCGTTGCGGCTCGGTGGGATCGAGCTCGCGCACGCTCTTGTCGAAGTCGATGTCGCAGTAGGGGCAGGCGCGGGTGCAGCCGGGCCCCATGATCAAAAACGTGGCGGTGCCGCCTGCAAAGCATTCGCCGATGTTGGGGCAGCTTGCCTCTTGACAGACCGTGTTCAGGTTCAAGTCCAGCAGCAGGTCGGCCACGGCGCCGATTCGCTCGCGCTGCGGAGCCTTAACGCGCAACCACTCCGGCTTGAGCACGGCGAAGCATCTTCAATCCATGACCCTAGTCGCTGCTGAGATCTGCCTGGATTTCGCTTCACTGCGATCTTTTAAGATTGCAGAGCCGGGATGTGGCGCAGTTTGGTAGCGCACTTCGTTCGGGACGAAGGGGCCGCAGGTTCGAATCCTGTCATCCCGATTCTTGGTTTGCATGGCACTGCCTGGTCTTGATGGAGGCCTGAGCTAGGCCGAAAAAGACTTGGCGCTCATTGGAGACTCGCCCCGGGGTAGCCCCGCGGCGTCACCATCCAGCCATCCTCTGCACGGCTGCTGCTGTTCCCGATCAGAACCAGCGTGAGCATGTCCACGGATTCCGGCTTCAAGCGCTCAAGGCTCGTGAGCTCACGGGATTCCTCTGCGCGGCCCAGCTGCCGCGCCAGCGTCACCGGGGTTGTGGGGGGGCGGTGTTTCATCAGGATTTCCTTGGCGTGTCCCAGCTGCCAGTCCCGGCCCTTGGAGCGTGGGTTGTACAGAGCGAGCACAAAATCTCCAGCGGCGGCGGCCTCCAGTCGCTTTTCGATCACGGCCCATGGCGTGAGGCGATCGCTGAGGCTCACGCAGCAGAAGTCATGCATCAGTGGCGCTCCGGCCCGGGCGGCGGCCAGCTGCAAGGCTGAAATGCCGGGATGCACCGCGAAGCTGGGCCGCTCCTGCTCGGGTTGCTGAAGCAGCAGCTCCAGAGCCAATCCCGCCATGCCGTAGATGCCGCTGTCGCCGGAGGAGATCAGAGCAACCTTGGCCCCTTGTTGGGCCAAGCGCAGCGCTTCGGCACAGCGGTCCCATTCCCGGGTGAGCTGGCCATCGAATCGGACCTGATCCGGCCGGCGCAGGGGCTCCAAAAGATCGAGGTAGAGGCTGTAGCCAACCCAGGCGCAGCAACGGGAGAGGGCCGCTTTGGCGTCTCCGCTGAGCAGGGACAGATCCCCTGGACCGCTCCCCACCAGATGGAGTTCGCCCCTCTCTGGCGCGTGGGGGAGGGCCGCCTCGGCAATGGCCACCGTCACGGCACCCTGCTCTCCTGTTGCCGGACGGCTGATTCGCTTGGGCTGGATCAGATGGCCTTGTTCGCCCGCAGCCAGCAAGGCCGCTGCTTCAGCCACCGACGCGGTCCCCATTTCCTGGCGCACCACTTCGGAGGGATTGGGCACGTCGATGGATGCAAGGGCATGCTCCGCAAAGGTTCGGAACGGCCATGCCCTGGTGCGGCTTAGCTCTTGCAGGGCCGGTTCATCGGATTTCCGCGCTGCGCTGGCGATGCCGGCTATCGCCTCCTCCGCCAGTCCTGCTGTTGCCAAGGCCTCGGCAATGGCCTTCTCCACCAGCGAAACACTGGTGTTGCGCTCACAGCCGATGCCGATCCAGAGCGTGGCTGGATGCCACTGGCAATCACCCCGACGGCGCGCTCCGATCACTAGATCAGCGGCGTCTGGCACATCCTTGGGATCGATGTTGTGCAGCAAGGGATGGCCTTCAGGGCCACGCCAGGTGGTGGATCCACTGCTCTGGTGAACGCTGATGCTGGATCCCTGGGATTGCCGCACCATCAGATCGCGCCAATGGGCCACCGATCCGCTGCGTTTCCAGCCCCAGCTCTCGCCAAAGGCATCCAGGGGGAGACGTCCTTCATGGGCGCAGGCGCCCGTGATCACCGCCTGCCCGCCGAGATCCATGGCGATTTCCCAGGCGCGTTGTTCGGCCCCTGCGGAATGGCCTCCCAACAGCGGAATGATGAATTCTCCTTTCGGGTCAAGCACCAGAACGGCTGGATCCTTCTCCTTGCCTTGGATCCGAGCTGCAATCAGGCGCGTCACTGCTCCCACGGCGCCCACGAACAAAACAACGTTCTCTGCCGTCCAGTGCCCATCAAGGGCGATGCTGATGTCTTGATCGACTGGCTTGATCCGGTCGATGTGGCCGCGTAGCAGCAAACGCTCCAACAGCGGCATGGCGCTGGGGCTCAGTCCTAGGCCCAGAGCGGGAGCGGCGGATGTGGGGTTCAGGGCAGGAAATCCGGATCAGGGCTTGCGCAAGCGCCCATCGCTGTTGAGCAACTCACGGGCTGATCCTCCCAGGCTGCTGCTTGGCTTCAGCTTGGGTTCCTCGTCGGCTGCCTGCTGAGGCTCCGCTGGCTCACCCGGGGCGGGAGTGGGAGGAGTGGGCCGAGCAGCTTCTGATTTGGATGGCTGTTCAGCAGGTGGCTGCTCAGCAAGCTGCTGTTCAATAAGGGCTGGCTCAGGATCCTGCTCTTCGTTTTCCTCTGGTGCCGCGGGCTCGGGGGTGGCCTTGGGCTTGGTTTCAACCTCGTCCTTGACGACGACCTCTGCTTTGAGCTCAGCCTGAGGAAGGTCTCGGGGCTGTTCTGTCTTCTCCTGTTGTTTCTCCTCAGTCTTTTGAGGAGGCTCTGGCGAGGATTCGACCACCTCCAGAACGTCAGGCTCAGGGGAGCCGCTCAGGCGCGCGAGCTGGCTTTCGGTGAGGCGTGGGCGCATCCAGCCCGCTTTGGCACCGGATGCGGCTTTCAGATGAATCAGCTGGTTGTTGAAGACCGGTGTGATTGGCTCGCCCAGCCCATTCAGCAGTTCCATCTGAATGTCATGGCTGCCTGAGCCGTTCGATCCTTTGAGCCAAAGGGCTTCCTGGTGATCAACCAAAAAGCTGTCCCCATCAATGCTGATGCGGAGTCGCCAGCGTCCATCGCCCTCCCGCAGGTTTTGCAGCGGAGCATTCCAGATCAGCCAATCCACCAACAGGGGTTGCAGGCCCTGCTCTCCGGCCGGTGAGACAGGGACCAGCCAGGGGGCATCACGTTCGGGTTGTGTGCCCTGCAGTTTTTGCCAGAGGTGCACGCGTCCCTGGACTGAGCTCCCCGGTGCTTGAACGGCTTCTCCCCAGGGGTAAGCGGCCCAGGCGCTGAACCGATGACTGCCCGCCTCCAGGTCATCGATGCGGACCTTCAGGCGGTTTCCATCGCTTTTGCTCAGTCGTAGGGGAGCGCGGTTGTCGATTTGGAGCACCACATGGGGCCCCAGGCCCAATTCGGGGTCGCTGCTGAGGGGCCAGTCGTCGATTTCGAAACGCAGCTCAAGGGTGTCAGAAGAAACGATGCTGTCGTTGCTTGGATCGATCAGCCGCAGGGAGGGGCGGTGCTGTTGCAGGTTCTGGCGCAGCTGTTGCACTGCCCCTGGAGGAGCCACTTCCTGGAGCTTCCCGCTGGGGGCTGAACTCGGCAGCGGTTTGGCAGCGGATCCTGCATCGCGATTGAAGAATCCAGGGCGAGCATGAACAGGTAAGCCGGCACCAAGAAGCATCACTGCTGCCAGCAGAACAGCCCATATCGACTTCAGGCCAGGGCGATGCATCGGGTATGAACAGATCCGATCATTCTGAACAATCCGCCCTTCAGCGGCAGAGTTTTAGTTATTTAGAAAGGAAATATGCGTGAAATTGTGTTGCTTACTGCCTGAGATCTTTGTTGTTTCGCTGATTCTCAGCCTTCTGCAGACGCCTGTCGCTGACTGGCTCGCCACGGGATTGAACCTTTGTAACTCAGGGCCCTTTAACCCCCTTCTCCGCCCCTATGCTTCCGCCAGCGGTCCCCTCTTTGGGGCCCCAGCTTCAGTGCAGACAAGGGGTTTCGGCCTCTTGCTGTACTGACGCCCGAACACCGATTCCTTGTGAATCCTTGTTCGGGGCCCCGATTGGCTTCGGCCCTTCGGAGGGGTGGCCCACCACCTCGAAACCCGTCCCTCGAGGAACGACTCGATGACCATCAGCCCACCTGAGCGTGGGAGTGACGCGAAAAGCCAGGTCGAGAAGGTTGACAATCCAGCAACCTTCGAGCTGTTCGGCAAGCCCGGACACTTCGACCGAGCTCTCGCGAAAGGTCCCAAAACCACCACCTGGGTTTGGAACCTTCACGCCAACGCTCACGACTTCGACGCTCACACGAGCGACCTTCAAGAGGTCTCTCGGCGGATCTTCTCCGCCCATTTCGGCCACCTGGCCGTCATCTTCATCTGGCTCAGCGGTGCCTTCTTCCATGGCGCCCGCTTCTCCAACTATTCCGGTTGGCTTGCTGATCCCACCCATGTGAAGCCAAGCGCCCAGCAGGTCTGGGCCGTCTTCGGCCAAGAAGTCCTCAACGGCGACATGGGTGCCGGTTTCCAAGGCATCCAAATCACTTCAGGCCTCTTCCAGATGTGGCGGGCCTGGGGCATCACCAGCGAAACCCAGCTCATGGCTCTGGCCATCGGTGCCCTGGTGATGGCCGGTCTCATGCTCAACGCCGGTGTTTTCCACTACCACAAGGCTGCGCCGAAGCTGGAGTGGTTCCAGAACGTTGAGTCGATGCTGAACCACCACCTGGCAGGTCTGCTGGGTCTCGGTTCACTGTCCTGGGCTGGTCACGTCATCCACGTGTCTGCCCCTGTCACCAAGTTGATGGATGCCATCGACGCCGGCCAGCCGCTGGTGCTGAATGGCAAGACCATCGCTTCGGCTGCAGACATTCCGCTGCCCCACGAGTTCTTCAATCAGGACCTGCTGGCGCAGCTGTATCCCGGCTTCAGTGCTGGTGTCGGTGCCTTCTTCTCCGGCAACTGGGCTGCCTACAGCGATTTCCTCACCTTTAAGGGTGGTTTGAATCCTGTGACCGGAAGCCTCTGGATGACCGACATCGCGCATCACCATGTGGCGATTGCAGTGATGTTCATCGTTGCCGGTCACATGTACCGGACCAACTGGGGCATCGGTCACTCCATTAAGGAGATCCACGAAGGTCAGAAGGGTGATCCCCTGCTGTTCCCTGCCACCAACGGTCACGACGGTCTTTACGACTTCATGACCAATTCCTGGCATGCCCAGCTGGCGGTCAACCTCGCCATCGGCGGTTCAGTGAGCATCATCGTTGCTCAGCACATGTACGCGATGCCTCCGTATCCGTACCAAGCGATCGATTACCCCACCCAGATCGGGCTCTTCACCCATCACATCTGGATCGGCGGCTTCCTGATCGTTGGTGCCGGCGCTCACGCCGCTATCGCCATGGTTCGCGATTACGACCCCGCCAAGCACATCGACAACGTGCTGGATCGGGTGCTCAAGGCTCGCGACGCCATCATTAGTCACCTCAACTGGGTCTGCATCTGGCTCGGAGCCCACAGCTTCGGCCTGTACATCCACAACGACACCATGCGTGCCCTGGGTCGTCCCCAGGACATGTTCAGCGATTCGGCGATATCCATTCAGCCGATCTTTGCTCAGTGGATTCAGAACGTGCACGCCGCAGCTGCTGGCAGCACAGCTCCCAACGCCCTCGCGGGTGTGAGTGAAGTGTTCAACGGTTCTGTTGTCGCCGTCGGCGGCAAGGTTGCCGCTGCTCCCATGCCGCTCGGCACCGCCGACTTCATGGTTCACCACATCCACGCCTTCACGATTCACGTGACGGTGCTGATCCTGCTGAAGGGTGTCCTGTACGCCCGTAGCTCCCGCCTCATCCCTGATAAGGCCAACCTGGGCTTCCGCTTCTCCTGCGATGGTCCTGGTCGTGGTGGCACCTGCCAGGTTTCCGCTTGGGACCACGTGTTCCTGGGCCTGTTCTGGATGTACAACTCCCTGTCTGTTGTGATCTTCCACTTCTCCTGGAAGATGCAGAGCGACATCTGGGGAACGGTGAATGCCGACGGTTCCGTCGCGCACATCACCAACGGCAACTTTGCCCAAAGCGCCATCACCATCAATGGCTGGCTGCGTGACTTCCTGTGGGCTCAGGCCGTTCAGGTGATCAACAGCTATGGCTCGAACACGGCCGCCTACGGAATCATGTTCCTCGGCGCCCACTTCGTGTTCGCCTTCAGCCTGATGTTCCTCTTCAGTGGCCGCGGCTACTGGCAGGAACTGATTGAGTCCATCGTCTGGGCTCACAACAAGCTGAAGGTGGCTCCCGCCATCCAGCCCCGTGCTCTTTCCATCATCCAAGGCCGTGCCGTGGGTGTTGCCCATTACCTCTTGGGCGGAATTGCGACCACGTGGGCCTTCTTCCACGCCCACATTCTTGTGGTCGGCTGACCTCACCTGACCTCTCCCTCTAATGGCAACGAAATTCCCTTCGTTCAGCCAGGGTCTGGCCCAGGACCCGACAACCCGCCGTATTTGGTACGGGATCGCCACGGCTCACGACTTCGAGAGCCATGACGGAATGACGGAGGAGCGCCTCTACCAGAAGCTCTTCTCCACCCATTTCGGTCACCTCGCGATCATCGGCCTGTGGGTTTCGGGAAACCTGTTCCACATCGCCTGGCAGGGCAACTTCGAGCAGTGGGTCGCCGACCCCCTGCACGTGCGCCCCATCGCTCACGCAATCTGGGATCCCCACTTCGGTCAAGGCGCCATTGACGCTTTCACCCAAGCGGGTGCTTCCTCCCCGGTGAACATCGCCTACTCAGGCCTTTATCACTGGTTCTACACAATCGGCATGAAGACGAATGCCGAGCTGTATCAGGGTTCCATCTTCATGATGATCCTGTCGGCTTGGGCCCTCTTCGCCGGCTGGTTGCACCTGCAGCCCAAGTTCCGTCCTTCTCTGGCCTGGTTCAAAAACGCTGAATCGCGTCTGAACCACCACCTCGCTGTCCTCTTCGGCTTCAGCTCCATCGCCTGGACCGGTCACCTGGTTCACGTTGCGATCCCCGAAGCCCGCGGTCAGCACGTTGGTTGGGACAACTTCCTCAACGTTCTGCCTCATCCCGCCGGTCTTGGACCCTTCTTCACCGGCAACTGGGGTGTTTACGCCGAAAACCCCGATTCTCTGAATCAGGTCTTCGGTAGTTCCGAAGGTGCCGGCACCGCCATCCTCACCTTCCTTGGTGGTTTCCACCCTCAGACAGAAGCCCTCTGGCTGACGGACATCGCCCACCACCACCTGGCCATCGGTTGCCTATTCGTGATCGCCGGCCACATGTACCGGACCAACTTCGGTATCGGTCACTCCATCAAGGAGATCCTCGAAACCCACAACCCCCCGAAAGGCACCCCCGGTGACCTCGGCGCTGGCCACAAGGGTCTCTACGACACCATCAACAACAGCCTGCACTTCCAGCTCGGTCTGGCTCTCGCCTCCCTCGGCGTGGTCACCAGCCTCGTGGCGCAGCACATGTACTCGATGCCGTCGTACGCCTTCATCGCGAAGGACTACACAACTCAGGCAGCCCTGTACACCCACCACCAGTACATCGCCATCGCGCTGATGTGTGGTGCCTTCGCCCACGGTGCGATCTTCTTCATCCGTGACTACGACCCTGAAGCCAACAAGGACAACGTCCTGGCTCGGATGCTCGAGCACAAGGAAGCGATCATCAGTCACCTGAGCTGGGTCTCCCTGTTCCTCGGTTTCCACACCCTCGGCCTCTACGTCCACAACGACGTTGTTGTTGCCTTCGGTACCCCCGAGAAGCAGATCTTGGTTGAGCCCGTGTTCGCCCAGTTCGTTCAGGCCGCCTCTGGTAAGGCCATGTACGGAATGGACGTGTTGCTCTCCAACGCCTCCAGCTCCGCCAGCCTTGCTGCCCAGAACATTCCTGGTGAGCACTACTGGCTGGACGCGATCAATGGCAACACCGATGTGTTCCTGCCCATCGGCCCTGGTGACTTCCTGGTTCACCACGCCATTGCTCTGGGTCTGCACACCACCACCCTGATCCTTGTGAAGGGTGCCCTGGATGCCCGCGGCTCCAAGCTGATGCCCGACAAGAAGGACTTCGGCTACTCCTTCCCCTGCGACGGCCCCGGCCGTGGCGGCACCTGCGACATCTCTGCCTGGGACGCCTTCTACCTGGCTGTCTTCTGGGCTCTGAACACCGTGGGTTGGCTGACCTTCTACTGGCACTGGAAGCACCTGGCCATCTGGTCCGGCAACGTGGCCCAGTTCAACGAATCCAGCACCTACCTGATGGGCTGGTTCCGCGACTACCTGTGGCTCAACTCCTCCCAGTTGATCAACGGCTACAACCCGTTCGGCAGCAACAACCTCGCCGTCTGGGCTTGGATGTTCCTCTTCGGACACCTGGTTTGGGCCACCGGCTTCATGTTCCTGATCTCCTGGCGGGGTTACTGGCAGGAACTGATCGAGACGATTGTCTGGGCTCACCAGCGCAGCCCCATCGCCAACATGATGGGTTACCGCGATAAGCCTGTGGCACTGTCCATCGTTCAGGCCCGTGTCGTCGGCTTGGCTCACTTCACAGTTGGCTATGTCCTGACGTACGCCGCCTTCCTGATTGCCTCGACTTCAGGGAAATTCGGTTGATTCCTTCCTGAATTAACCCGCGACGAGTCGTTCCTCGTTTCAAACGTCCCCATCCGGTTCGCCGGATGGGGATTTTTGTTGTCTGTGCTTCGCAGTGGTTCTGTTGGACCGCGTTGTTGTTCTCGTCTTGCTCTGGGCCTTCTCTAGCCTCAGGCCTCGATCGGGATCGGGCTGAACGTGGGCGAATGGGAGCACCTGCAGCGCAACGTTGGTGAGTGGCGCGGCTGGTTCGACAGCCTGGACCGGACACTTCAACGCACCAAGCGTCAGCCCTCCCTGCTCACGCTTAAACCGGCTCCCTCCGGTGTGCCACTGAATCTGACTCTGCTGCTCTGGCCTGAGGGAGCGGGATCGAGTTCTCCCCATCAACCGCCTACCGGCGAGCCTGAAAAGCGGATCGTTCAATGCTTCACGCGGCTGGATCCCGACATGGGGGTCTTCGGCACCGGTAGTTTTTCAAGGGGGACGCTGCACCGCTCCACTTGGACCAAGCTCTATGCCGAGTTCGGGTTCTTGCATGAGCAACGCCGTCATCGCTTGGTGCTGCTTTGGGATGGTGCGGGGCAATTGGATCGGATTGTGCTGATCCGTGAGTTCCTCGCTGGCAGTTCAGCCCTGGAACGTCCACCCCTGGAGCCACATCAGCTGATCGGTGACTGGCGCTGCGACCACCCTTCGCCAGGGGACAACATCTGTTTTGCCGCAGGCGATCTTGATCGCTGGATCTTTTTGCCGGATGGAGGCGCTTTTCTGGCGCCGGCCCAGATTCATCCGCACCAGCCCTTCAACATCGAAGCGCTTTGGCTGTCGAGTGCAACGCGCCTCGAGCGCATTTCACGTCGCTATTCAGAACACGGTGCCCTCAGCTCGGTGAACCATCAATTGCTCACCCGTTGAGGTTGGGTTGGCTACGGTATGTAACTTAAGTCAGCCCGGCCTCTGATGCTGAAGGCAATGTCGAGAGTGCGCAGATAGGTGTGCAGGCCGGCATCCTGAATGGGCAGCACGTAGGCGTCGGCGCCGGATTCGTTGTGGTGGGAGTGCCAGTAGCCGGGCGGTGTCACGAAGGCTGCGCCGGCTGCCCAGTCTTCCCGGTGCCCATTGCGGATCATTCCGTTCTCATCCAGCTCGGTGCCGATCATCGTGTAGCAACCCGGTTGGCAGGCCACCGCAAAATCAAGGGCGATTGACTGGTGTCGGTGGGGCCGCTGCACCTGGCCTGCGGGGAGGATTCCCAACATGGCCCAGAGAGTATGGGTGACGGTGCGCGTCTGCGGGAAGGCGTTGTTTCCCAACAGCACACTCACGCGATTGGCGTTGGCTCCGCGGGGATGGCTGGCGATGGCATCCAACTGCGCGCGAGCATCCTCATGGCTGTAGAAGCAGGGTTCGAACACCGGTTTCACGGTGCTCACCCCCAGATAACGAAGCAAGGGGGCATCGTGCACCCAATACAGGCCTGCGTGCGTTTCGCTGCTGTGAATGGCTTCACCGCCCGCCGGAAGCACGAACGTGTCTCCCTCGCTCCAGTGAAAAACTTGACCGCAGGCTTCAGTTTGCCCATGGCCTCGGGCCACGAAGAACAACTGACTGGTCGCATCCGCATGGGTGCGCAGGGATCCATGATCCAGTCGGATGAAGTTGCCGCAGAGCGATGGACCGGTGGCCGGACCTTCGCAGTGCAAGTCGGCACTTAAATCAAGAGGTTGCAGGGCCGTTCCGGCTTGATCAAAAAAACTGGCCGAAAAGCTGCGGTAGGGGATCGTGCTGATCAGCCCCTGTTGCAGGGGATTGGCTGCTGAGGCGTAATCGAAGAACTGCGCCTGGGAACTGGTTGCCGTTGTCGCCCGTGGGGTGATGGTCATCGTTCCCTCAAGCAGCAGAACCATTGGATCGAGATCGCACCCTACGCGGTGGGCCTTCGATCGCGTTTCAGCATCAGATAGACGGCAGGGACGGCAAACAGGGACAGCAACGAGGCCACCAGCAGTCCGCTGAACACCACGGTGCCAATGCTGACCCTGCTGGCGGCTCCAGTGCCCTGGGCAAACAGAAGGGGCAGGAAACCCGCCAGAGATGTGACCGCTGTCAGCAGGATTGGGCGCATCCGGTTCACGGCTGCATCCACAACGGCCTCGCGCAGGGCCAGGCCTGCCGCCACCCGCTGGTTGGCGAATTCCACGATCAGAATTCCGTTCTTGGCCGCCAGGCTCACAAGCACAAGGAGTCCCATCTGGCCGTAAACATCCAGTGGAAGGCCCCGCAATTTCAAGCCGATCAGAGCCCCGAGCAGGGCCATCGGCACCGTGAGCAGGATGATCAACGGGTCAATGAAACTCTCGTAAAGAGCGGCCAGCATCAGATAGACCACCGTCACGCCAAGGGCGAACAGCACCCAGGTCACCTGCCCAGCCCGTTGTTCCTCCAACGCCAGGCCCGTGAAGGCCAGGTCGATGTTGCTGCCTCCAATGCGATCACCGGCCTGGGTGAGGGCATCGATGGCTTCACCGCTGCTCACCGTTGGCGCCGGGATGGCCGTGATCTGGATGGCCCGGTTGAGTCCGTAGTGGCGAATGTTGTTGACGCCCTCCTCGCGGGTCAGGCTGGCCACGCTGGCCACCGACACCAGCTCACCGCTGCGGTTGCGCACCATCAGCCCGGTGAGGTCTTCCGGCCGACGTCGCTCGCTGCCTTCCAGCTGAAGAACAATCGAGCGGATGCGACCGTCGTTGTAGGTGTCATCGATGTAGCGGCCGCCGAAGGCGGTGCCGATCTCCCGCAGGGTTGCGCCGTAGTCGAGATCGAGAGCAGCCAGTTGGTCGCGGTCGAGCTCCAGCCGCCAGCGGGGGAAGCTGGCATCAAAGCGGGAGCTCACCCGTTCAAAGCGGTCCGTCGCCTTGGCCGTCTGGATGAAATCGTCGGCGACCTGGCCGAATTGCTCCAGGCTGAGTTGCCCTCCGCTGCGGTCCAGCAGTTCCAGCGAAAGTCCTGATTCACTGCTGAAGCCCCGCACGGTTGGTGGGGTGATCAGCACGACCCTGGCCTCACCAACCCGTTGCTGAATCTTGCGATTGAGACGGCGTTTGATGGCGTTGCTGCTCTGCTCTTTGCCAGGTCGATCCTTGCGTGGCTGCAGGCGCAGGTAAAACGAGCCACGGTCTTCTCCGCTCTGTCCGAAGGAGCTGCCGGCATAAAAGTTGCCGGTGCGCACCAGGGGCTCTTCGCTGACGACCCGTCGGATGTCGTCAATCACGGCCACGCTGCGCTCAAGGCTGGCACCATCGGGGAGGGTGAAGTAGCCGCGGATCTGGCCTTGGTCGTCATCGGGGATGAACGCCGTTGGCATCACCGCCAAGCCTGAGGCCGTGATGACAAGGCCGCTCAGCAGCACAAGGCCGATGCGTCGCTTGTGCTGCAGCCAGTGCTTGAGTTGTTTCGCGTATTGGGATTGCAGGGTTTGCATGCCCTGCCGAAGCCAACGGCTGAGCTTGCCGATGGCCCCAGGAAGACGGCCGCCCCCTGGGCCCAACACCCGGGCGCAGGCCATTGGGGTGAAGCTGAGCGCATTCAGGGTGGAGAACAGAATCGCTCCGCTGATGGCCAGGGCGATCGGTTGATATAGGCGTCCGATCGATCCAGGAATGAGCAGCACGGGGAGGAACACGGCTGCCAGCACCAATGAGGTGGCCACAACGGCCGTCGCCAACTCAGCCATGGCGTCTTCGGCCGCCTGTTCGGGGGGTGTGCCCCGTTCGATGCGTCCGGCGATGTCTTCACTCACGACGATGGCGTCATCCACAACAATCCCGGTGGCCAGCACCAGGCCAAACAAGATCAGGCTGTTGAGATTGGAACCGCTCAGTTTCACCAGGCTGAGGCTTCCCACCAGCGCCACCGGCACGGCAAGGCCAGGGATCAGGGCGAGACGCCAGCGGCCCAGAAACAGCACCAGCACCAGCAGCACCAGCAGCACGGCATCGCGCAAGGTGATGAAGGTGCGATCGAGGTTGGCCTGAACCGTGTCGGCCATATCCACGATCATTGAGACCTCGATGCCCGGGGGAAAGCTCGCTTCCAACTGCTTCAGCTTGCCCTTGATCGCCCTGCTCACCTCCAGGGCATTGGCCCCATCGCGCTGGTAGATGCCCACGGCCACCGAACGCTCGCCAGCCAGATTCATGGCCTCGCGTCCGTAGTTGCGCTGTCCGAGTACAACCCGTCCCACATCCTTGAGGCGCAGCAGCCCGCCGTTGTCGAGCCGGCGCAGGACGAGATTCTCGAAATCCGATTGGCTGCGAAGACGTCCTTCCGCTTCTACCGGAAGGCTCAGCACTTGGCCCTCTGGAACTGGGGCAGCCCCGATGCTGCCAACGGCAGCCAAAACGTTCTGTTCAGCCAGGGCTCGGCTGACATCGCCAAGGGTGAGCTTGGTCTGTTCGAGGCGTTGCGGATCCAACCAGAGGCGATAAGAGAGTTCACTGCTGCCGAAGATCCGCGCATCACCGATGCCTGGTGTGCTGAGCAGCGCGTCCCGCAGGGTCTGGTCCAGCCAGCCCGTGAGAAAGGTGGGGACGTATTGATCCGGCGGGTGGCTGAACCCCAGGATCATCAACAGGTCTTCCGAGGAGCGCCGCACCTGGAGCCCCTGGCGCGTCACTGCCTGGGGCAGCCGGCGGCTGGCCAGGTTCACCTCGTTCTGAACCTTGATCGCATTCAGCTCGGGATCACCCGCGTTGAAGCGCAACGAGATGCTGGCGCCGCCCTGCCTGCTGGTTGAGCTGATGCTTTCGACCCCTTCCAGGCCATTCAGCTGTTGTTCCAATACCCGGGTCACGCTCTGCTCCACCACCTCCGGTGAAGCCGCCGGGAAGCTGGCGCTCACACTCACGCGGGTGGGAGCGAGGGGCGGAAGATCCTCCAGTCCCAGGCCGAACAACGCAGTGCAGCCCGCCAAAAGGATCAGCAGGCTGCAGACGACCGTCAGAACCGGCCGCCGAAGAAACGGCTGGGAGATCGACCGCACCGGGGCGTCTCAAATGTGAATGAATCCTGCCAGGAAAAATCCCCCGATCGCCTGGAATAAGGCAACCGGGGGATGAAAGGTTTTAGTCAGAGGGTTCAGTGAACTGCTTCAGCCGACGCTCCAGACACCAGCAGCAATCTTGAACAGTTCCTGCACGTGAACGGTGTTGCAGAGGAACCAGGCAAAAACGGCACCGCCGCAACCACCCAGCCAGAACCCACTGGTGAAATCAGCCCAGCCGGTGCGGGTGAACAGGTCGGCGGGGGGATTCTCAACCGTTACATCTGCAGGGGGGATGTTGGGTTGCTTGCCGGGCTGGTTGTAGAGCAGGAACAGCAGGCTGAGGATGTGCACGGCGCCAATGGCAGCCAGCAGACCAGCGGTTTGCTGGTACTCAGTGGCACGCAGGGGACCACAGATGGTGAAGGGGCCGTAGAGCAGATAGCCGAAGGCTGCACCAGTTTCCAGACCACGGAAGTTCGGAGAAATTCCGGGTCGGTACAGGGGCAGGTTGTTGATCAGGCCCTTGATGAAATAGCCGCTGTTGACGGGTGTCGCAAGGTTGCCGACGCAGGGATCAGCAGCAGGAGTGACGGTCATGAGGTACGAGTGCTGAGGGGTTGAAACGGTCCGCAGGTCGCGGTCACTCGGCAGCGGTGATCACTCGACCAACAAGGACGATGAACACTGCGGGGAACACGATTCCGGTGATGGGCACGAAAATCGCAGGCAGCCAAGCAGCAGCGAAATCTCCAGTCATGTCGAGGCCAAAAGCTTCGCAGCTACTGTAAGTAGGACCGTTCTGACGGCCTGCTTTAGGTCCCGACGGCGACATAAAAGTTCAATCCGCATGCAGAACGTTCTCCTCCCCGGTGCCGTCGTGCTGCTCACGGTGGTGTTGTGGTTGCGCAGGAAGCCGGCGAAGCCGATGCTTTCCAGCACGGATGCCAGCCGTGTCGCACAGATCAATCGTGCCCAGTTGGAACTGGTGATTGAGCCCGCTGCTGATGGGGAATCCGCCGATGCTTCCCTGGAGTCCTGGACGGCGCCGAGCAGTCCCTTGGAGCGTCTTGCCCTGGAGCGTCGTCTCAAGGCTGATATGGAGGCTGGACCCGAGGAGCGTTTGCGCGCTGTTCGTTTGGCCGCCCGATGGGGACACCGTTCGGCGCTGCCCCTGCTGCGCCAGGCGCTGCGTGACAGCGATGCGAGTGTGGTGGAAGCAGCTGCCGCTGCGATCGCACCGTTCCGCGGCGCGCCGGCCGCTGCCCCGATCCGTCAGCAGGCTCGGCCGCCGCGCAATGTTTCGCGGATGCGATAAATCGGGCGATCCTGGCTTTCGTGGTAGGTGCGGATCAGCAGTTCGCCCAGCAGTCCGAAGCAGAACAGTTGAATGCCAGCCAAGCCAAGCACCACCGCCAAGGTGAGCAGTGGGCGATTGGCAATGTCGCCTCCCATCACCTTGATCACCAGCAGATAGGTGCTGGTGATCAGGCTGGCGGCGATGGCCAGGAGCCCCCCGAAGCCGAACACGTACATCGGCCGGGTCAGAAATCGCTTCATGAACCAGACGGTGAGTAGATCCATCAGCACACGGAAGGTGCGATCGATCCCGTACTTGCTGCTGCCGAACTGACGCGCCCGGTGGTTCACCTTCATTTCGGTGATCCGTGCACCCTCGATGAAGGCCAGGGCGGGAAGAAAGCGATGCAGCTCCCCATAGAGCCGCATGTCTGAGAGCACCTCGCGGCGGTAGGCCTTGAGGGAGCAGCCGTAGTCATGCAGCCGCACACCGGTTACCCGGCCGATCAAGCGGTTGGCGATCCGGGAGGGAAGTTTGCGCTGGAGGGCGGCGTCCTGGCGCTGATGGCGCCAGCCACTGACGAGGTCGTACCCCTCTCGCAGTTTGGCCAGCAGCATGGGGATGTCGGCTGGATCGTTCTGCAGATCTCCATCGAGGCTGACGATCACCTCTCCGCCAGCCACATCAAACCCAGCCGCCATGGCTGCGGTCTGGCCATAGTTCTTGCGCAGCAGCACAGCCACCACTTCGGGTACTTCGGCGCTGAGCTTGGCCAGCACGTTCGCGGTGCGGTCGCTGGATCCGTCGTCGACCAGAACCAGCTCAAACGCCTCATCGGTTGGACGCAGCGCTGAAAGGAGCTGCTCAACCAGATGAGGCAGGCTTTCCTCTTCGTTGTACAGCGGCACCACCACCGAGAGATTCAGGGGCTCACTCATGCCGGTCGCGCTGCGAGTCGCTCAACTTAAGCAGGGGCCCGGTTCATCCGGCAGCCAGCGTCAGGAGAGATGCGATCCGTCATGGCAACGCACCACACGGCCTGCGCCGCGGAATTCAGCCCTGTAGTGGCAAGCCACCGGGTGTTGATCGCTGCTGTGCAAGCTGTCGATGCCGATCCCATTGCGCCCATGTTCCTGGCCTGAGCTGTGGCGGTAGCGGCCCTCGCCGAGATGGATTCCCACATGGGTGCAACGCCGACGTGTGCCAAAAAACAGCAGATCTCCAGGGCGCAGCAGGCTGTGATCGTCGGGCAGAGCTGCAACAGGTTGGCAGAACCGCTCCTGTTGATAGGCATCTCGCGGAATCCAAATGTCCTGGCTGGCGAAGGCCATCTGCATCAGACCGGAACAATCCATGTCCGGCTCTGTGGTGCCTCCCCAGAGGTAGACATTGGGGCGTTGCTGGGCGGTTTCGCTCCAGGCGAGCACGCTGGGCAGACGTCGTTCAATCTCCGTCGCGCTCAGAGGCGACGGTCGCCAGGCTGCGCATCGCTCAGCTCGCCCCAGAACCGCCTCGAGTTCGAGCCAGCAGCGGTAGCCATCCTCCAGCAGCTGAACAGCGATCCTCTTGGGCTGCCTCTCCAGAATGCGAAAACGGCGTCCACGACAGGCCTGGGTGGTCAGACTTGCGCCGTCAGATCGCGAATAACCATTCACGTCAGCGCACAGCTGCCAATTGGAGCCTGTCTGAATGAGGTCCGGGGCCAGCAGGGTGCCTAACGTCGCCATGGCCCAATCGAATCGCTATGGCGTTCTACCGTCCCGATCCCGCAATGGCGGCTCGGCTTGAGGCGGCCCTCGATGGGCTCGATGCCGACGGTCGCCCGGGGCTGCGCAACAGCCTGGCGATCACCTGGGTGCGGTACGACGAAGCTGCACCGGAGGCGGGTCAGGGCCATGGTGCTTCCTGGAACCAAGATCGGATCCTCTATCCGGCCAGCGTGGTGAAGCTGTTCTATGCCGTCGCCGTTGAGCAGTGGCTGCAACGGGACCTGATCCCTGAGAGCGACGAATTGCGGTGCGCGATGCGTGACATGGTCGCTGATTCCAGCAACGATGCCACGGGGCTTGTGGTGGATCTGCTCACAGGCACCACCAGCGGCCCTGCCCTCCATGGCGAACGCTGGGAGCTTTGGACGCAGCAGCGTCGCTTGATCAATGGCTGGTTGCAGAGCCTGGCCTGGCCGGAACTTGAGGCGGTGAATTGCTGCCAGAAGACCTGGGGTGATGGTCCCTATGGCCGGGAGAAAATGTTTTATGGGGTCGACAACGGCAACCGCAATGGCTTGTCCACGGTTGCGACAGCCCGGATGCTGGAGGCGGTGATGACCGGTGCGGTGGTGTCGCCACCGGCCTGTCGTCGGCTGCAGGGTCTGTTGCGGCGCTCGCTCGATCAGAAGCAGCGTCGCGCTGATCCTGAAAACCAGGTGGATGGCTTCCTCGGCGAAGGCCTACCTGAGGACGCTCTGCTGTGGAGCAAGGCCGGCTGGATGAGTCAGGCCCGTCATGACGCCGCCTGGTTCCAGGCGTCTGAACAGCAGCCGCCCAGCTTGCTGGTGGTGTTCACCACGGGGCCTGATCGCGCCAGGGACGCATCTCTTTTGCCGGAGCTGGCACGGCAACTCAAACTGTTCACTAGCTCAGAGGAGCCGGCGGATTGAGTTGATGGACTTGGAACGGAGAGGGAGTCATTCGGAGTGGTCCGAAATGCACTGGCATGACTCTGCTTGAGACAGGTTTGAGGTAAAAATCCAAATTTCCCACAACACATCCCACAACACATTTCTTGTGCTGCGATAAGAAGTCCTGAGAACTGTTGCATATAAGAGGTATCGGGTGTCCCAGGTGCGGGATGGTTTGCCCCTGCGAGTTGGCACAAAAAAAGGCAGAGCACCGGTGAGTGCCCTGCCTACTGAGGTCATTGCTTTGCGATCTGGTCTTCCATCCACTTGGTGACGTCGGACTCCAACCAGACGACGGAGTTCGCACCAATAGCGATTTGCTTGGGGAACTCACCTGATGCCACCCATCGGTAGATGGTGGGGCGACTGACGCCGATGAGATCGATGACCTCTGAGATACGGTGGAATTGTGGTCTGGATTTATTGCCTGATGGCATGGCGAAGGAAAGAAGAGTCCTGATGACAGAGTTCTTCTTTCAAACCAGCCAGAGCCAAGTAGCTGTTCGTAGCCCTGTTCTTTTCTAGGTCTGCAGAGGAGGGACAGTGTTGCTGCCCCAGTAGCTCCACATCTGGTTCTTCATCGCTGCTGTTGAGCCATCACCGCTGGTCATCTGGGTGATCTGCCCAATGCTCAAGTTGCCGCCGGTGTAGACCGCCTCAAGGGCGCCCTTGGCGTAGATGCCAATGCCGGAGACACCTCTGGCGGTGACGTTGTCGACCACTGAAATGTCAGGAGTGAAAACGCCAATGATCTTGATCTCGTCAAATGCATCTAAACCCTCAATAAAATCAGCTTTTTCACCATTCGGACTATTGCCAGCCTTTCCATACCACCAATTACTCAAATGTTGGTCGGATTTGATCGCTATTAGATCCTTCATGCTGTCTTGTTGAGATTTGAAAGTGTTCCATCCGAAGTCTCCGTGAAGCTCATCTGACCCACTGCCTCCATCAATGATGTCGCGCCCATTGCCGCCATGGATCAGGTCATCTCCGGCTTTACCAAACAATTGGTCAAAGCCAGCCAATCCACGAATGGTGTCGTCATCAGAACTGCCGTTAACAATTGAACCCACAAAACCCGAGTCGTATTCAGACTTATGGACTTGTTTGGCTTGGATGACCGAATCAGAAGCTGAACCTGTTTTGTGAAGATTAATTCTAACTTCGTCTGACCATGTGGAGGTATTTACGGTTTTTGTCTCTAAATATGTAGCGCTAACCCCAGGACTAATACCTAAATTATCGTTATCTTTGATTATTACTGTAGCGTTTGAATCAAGCATTATTACCGATTCGTCTCCACCAGTAAGCATTACTGTGAAGCTTTCATCTGCTTCTGCCAGTGAGTCTTCAACGGTCTGAATCTCGACTATGGTCTCTTCCTCGCCTGGAAGCCACTTCATATCGATGAGATTGCCACCTTTGAAATCATTCCCTATTGCGGCAGAATCTCCGGTAATAAATACATTTATGCTGACTTCACTTGATAAATTGCCGGTTCTTCTTATCGCGACCTTGGCAATTCCCCCTTCGATGACTTCCGTGCCAACGATAGAGAAATAAGTGCTAGGCGTTGAAGGAGTTTTTGGATTGATGATGTAATCAAATTGCCCGAGTAGCTTTTCGCTTTTTCCTTCTTTTTCGTCCCAGTAAAGGGTATTGTATAGGTAATCTAAATCTCCATTCCCTGCTGAAGCTTTGTCTACCCTGTCAAGCGATAGTGAAATATCTCTGCGAAAGCCATCATCCCAATACTGACCAATTATCTCGCCAGTTTGCAGAGAAAATGTAAATACCTCATACACCGTGGGTGTCCATGCCTGGTTTCCCACATCTTCAGCGGGGTTCTGTAGATATTGATTTTTGCGAATCAGTATTCCTTCGCTCCCATCACTACTTATATCCGCAGCATAAGCTTTGAAGCCTGTCACGCTGTCGTCGGATCCCTCGCCGTCAAGCAGATATTGCTTTCTATACGGCTTGCCATCTCTATGATCTACCAAGGATATTTTTAAGTCTTTTTGACCATAGTTGGCAACAATTTTGCCGTCACTGCTTGCAGACAGTTTTATTTTTCCGTTGTTTTCAGTCATACCAATTTTTTTTATATTTTAGCAGGCTTTCTTGATTTTCCATCGAGTTGATGCGGTTGAACGTGGTGTCTGTATGTGTCCTTGCCTGTTCAAATCCATTGCCAGGAGATGGATCTCAGCTCTGCTCAGCGTGCCATGCAGAAACCATTGCCCCTGTACTGCGATCCGCCAGGACAGGACGTCCCACTGCTGCCTCCAGCGCGGAAGAACTGATAGTTCGGCTTTGTGGCTCTGCAGAAGCCACTGCCTCGGTATTAGGAGCCAGAAGGGCAGGAGGTTCCACTGCTCCCCCCTGCTCGGAACATCTGGTTCGCCTGAGCAGGAAAAGCCAAGAACGAAAGGGCTCCTGCGCAGATCAGAGCAAGACCGAAGCGCACTGGCTTGATTGGGTGAGGTCCCAAAAGGCTAAACCCCTGAAACGAGCTGCGGCATCAGGGTTTGAGTGTTCTTGAGACCTGACAAGTCAGGTTTGGAACGGAGAGGGAGGGATTCGAACCCTCGACAGAAGTTGCCTCCTGTAACTCCTTAGCAGGGAGCCGCTTTCAACCACTCAGCCACCTCTCCAGCGGCGCACCCAGAGTACCAAGTGCTGGGCAGGTGGTCAGACTTCAACGCGGGGCATACGTCGTTTGAAACCACAGAGGATCTCCCAGGGAATCGAGCCGCAGTGGTTGCTCCAGCTTTGAGGGCTTAATTCCAGGTCGCCGTCCTGGCCCAGCAGAGTGACGATGTCGCCTTGCTCCAGCTCAGCTGCATCGGTGGCATCCAGCAGGAGCTGGTCCATGGTGATGGCTCCCACCTGAGGCAGCTGGCGATTGCGATGCAAGGCGTGGATGTGCCCGCTGAGGGACCGCAGAACACCATCGGCATAGCCGATCCCCACCACCGCAAGCCGCGTGGGGCGCTGGGTGATGAAGCGATGGCCGTAGCTGATTCCAGTGCCGGCGGGCACGTCGCGGATCAGGCTGACCCGGGCACGAACCGCCAGGGCGGGTTGCAGGGGAATGACGTTGCTCAGATGACTGGCGGGGGCATGGCCGTACAGGGCCAATCCAACGCGCACGAGGTCGTGGTGCAGCTCCCGGTTGAGCAGGGTCCCCGCCGAGTTGGCCAGATGGCGGGTGATGCCGGCACCCGCTTGGGGCAGAGCCGAGAGCATGCTCACGAAGCGCTCCTGCTGGAGGCTGGTCAAGGCATCGTTCGGCTCATCGGCACAGGCCAGATGGCTGTAGATGCCCTCCAGATTGAGGTGTTCCAGGCTGTTCAGCTCCGCCGCGGTCTGATGTCCCTCGCTGAGGGAGCAGCCCAGCCGTGCCATGCCGGTGTCGATCTTCAATTGCACGTCGAAACACCGACCGCTGTCGGCTGCCAGAGCGTTGCAGAGCTGGGCATCCCTGAGGCTGCTCAGGGTGGGCATCAACCGCCAGTGCAGGCAAGTGCGCAGGTCGTCCGGTTCATTGAGGTTGCTTAGTAACAGCACTGGTGCTTCCAGCCCGGCCCGCCGCAGCTCAAGGCCTTCCTGCAGCGTGGCTACGCCAAGGCTGGTGGCTCCCCCCTGAAGGGCAGCCCGTGCCACCGTCTCGGCGCCGTGGCCGTAGCCATCGGCCTTCACCACCGCCATCAGTTGGGTACGAGCACCGAGGTGTTGGCAGAGCGCCCTGGCGTTGGCCCGAATCGCTGCAGGTGAAACCTCCACCCAGGCGCGCTGACGTGGATTCAGCTCCGGAATCACAGGCGGTGCTCGGCGCTACCGAGACAGCTTCACATCCCCGATAGCATGACCATTATTGAGTGAGCTGGCATGGGCCAGGTTCTCGTTCTCAATGCGTCCTACGAGCCGCTCAATATCACCACCTGGAGACGGGCTGTGGTGATGATGCTGAAGGGCAAGGCCGAGAGTCTGGAACACGACCCCTGTCGGCAACTGCGTCAGGGCACCCACCTGCCAACGGTGATCCGCCTGCGCCAGTACGTTCGCGTTCCTTTTCGTCAGCTGCCCCTGACGCGTCGCAACCTCTTCCAGCGGGACAACCACACCTGCCAGTACTGCGGCAGTCGTGACAATCAGTTGTCCATCGACCATGTGATGCCCCGCAGTCGGGGAGGTAGCGACACCTGGGAGAACGTGACCACGGCTTGCCTCAGCTGCAATGTGCGCAAAGGCAATCGAACTCCGAAGGAAGCCGCCATGCCTCTGCGCCATGTGCCGCGGCGACCGGCCAGCAGCCTCAGTTTTGAGGCCCGGCGCCAGATCCATTCCGGTCATCACCAGGAATGGGCGAAGTACGTGATCGGTGCTTGACCGTCAGGCCTCGGCCTGATCGCTCAGCGCTTCGAGTTTCTGACGCTGCTCTTCGGCGATGCAGGCACCAATCAGGTCTTCTAGTTGGCCCTCCAACACAGGTTCCAGGGTGAAGTTTCGGCCCAGCCGGTGATCTGTGGTTCGGTTGTCTTTGTAGTTGTAGGTGCGGATTTTTTCAGAGCGGTCACCACTGCCCACTTGGGCGCGTCGGTCGCTGCTTTCGCGTTCTGCGGCAGCCGCCTGCTCCCGCTCCAACAATTTGGCGCGCAGGATCTCCAGGGCCCGTTCCCGGTTCTGCAGCTGGGAGCGTTCCTGGGTGCAGAACACGCGGATGCCCGTGGGTTTGTGGAGAAGGTCCACAGCTGTTTCCACCTTGTTGACGTTCTGCCCCCCAGCACCGCCTGAACGCGCGGTGCTGATATCGAGATCCTTCGGGTCGAGCTGAACTTCCACGGCGTCGGCTTCGGGCATCACGGCCACCGTGGCTGTTGAGGTGTGGACCCGACCCTGGGATTCCGTGGCCGGTACCCGTTGCACCCGATGCACTCCCGCTTCAAATTTCAGTTGGCTGTAGACACTGTCGCCACGCACCGACAGGATCAGTTCGCGAAACCCGCCCAGGTCGGCCTCGGTGCAGCTGATGGATTGCACGGCCCAGCCCACTTTTTGGCTGTACCGCTCATACATCCGTGCCAGATCACCGGCCCAGAGACAGGCCTCGTCGCCGCCTGCGCCGGCACGAATTTCCAGCATCACACTGCGCTCATCGCGGGGATCCCGCGGCAGCAGAGCCAGGGTGAGCCTCTCCGTCAGCGTTGCGTGCTGTTCTTGGAGGCTGGCCAACTCATCTTGCGCCAGCTCCTCCATTGCAGCGTCACCGCGACTGTCTTTCAGCAGCTGACGTGCGGAATCACGCTCGGATTCGAGCTTCTGGAGTTCCTCGAAGTCGAGCACGAGTGGCTCAAGTCTTGATCGCTCCCGTGCGATCGATTCAAGCCGCTTCGGATCAGCGGCGACATCAGGATCAGCCAGCTGCCGCTCGAGGTTGCGGAAGCTGGCTGTGGCTGTTTCCAGCCGTGTGAACAAGGTCGAGGCGTCCATGCCCCGTTATCACCCTCAGGCCTTGGACTCGGCCTTGGCAGAGTCGGCACCTTTTTTCTTGGTGCCCATGCCGTACTTCTTCATGAAGCGGTCCACACGACCCTCGGTGTCGAGGATCTTCTGGGTGCCGGTGAAGAAGGGGTGGTTGCCGCTCCAGACGTCGACGTGGATCTCTGGCTGGGTGGCGCCTGTGGTCATAACCACTTCGCCGTTGCAGATCACCTTGGCGTCGGGATACCAGGTGGGATGAATGTCGGGCTTTGGCATCGGTAAAAAAATCAGCGCTTGGAGAACTGAGGAGCCTTACGGGCTTTCTTGAGGCCGTACTTGCGGCGTTCCTTGGCACGGGGGTCGCGGCTGAGGTGACCTTCCGTCTTCAGCGGCTTGCGGTTGTCGGCAGACAGTTCGCACAGGGCGCGGGCTGCACCTTGCTTGATGGCGCCGGCCTGACCGGTGAGTCCACCACCGTGAACATTGACGAGGATGTCGTACTCGCTGCTGAGGCCGAGGGTCTCCAAGGGAGCCTTCACCGCTGCGATGTACGAGGGGTTGTAGTTCAGATAGTTGTCACCTGGACGACCGTTGATGGTGATCGTTCCATTGCCGGGGACGAGACGAACACGGGCGACAGAGGTCTTGCGACGACCGGTGCCCCAGTAGACGACGGAATTGTTGCTCATTGGGCGGATGCGGAGGGGTTGAGCTGAAGAGGCTGGGGCTTCTGAGCGGCGTGGGGATGCTCGGTGCCTTTGTAGACCTTGAGCTTGCGGAACATCTGGCGGCCCAGGGCGTTGTGGGGAAGCATGCCTTTGATGGCCTTCTCCACGATCCGCTCGGGGATACGTTCCTGCAGAGCTTCGAAGGTTTCCACCTTCATGCCTCCGGGACGACCGGAGTGACGGCGGTACAGCTTCTGCTGGGGCTTACGGCCGGAGACTTTGATCTTCTCGGCGTTCACGACGACGACAAAATCACCGGTGTCCAGATGGGGGGTGAAGCTGGGGTTGTTCTTGCCACGCAGCACGGCGGCCACTTCAGTGGCCAGACGGCCGAGGGTTTGATTCTCAGCGTCCACCACGTACCACTGGCGGTCGATCGAATCAATCGGGGGGAGAGAGGTCTTGTTCATCGCGCCGGCATGCCGGTTCGGTTATGTCCCGCCTGAAGAAGCGGAACTGGGCAAAGGGGTCGGTCCAGAACTGGACCTGACGGGGCTAAAGGTCGAGCTTACTCTTCGGCCCTCCAGCTCCAGTGAGTTGGGAAGCTTTCGAAGTAGAGGCCCGTTTATCCCGGCGTTGAGGGTGGATCCGGAGGCGGATCGCTCTCGGCCAGAAAAAACCACGGCTGACAATCGTACCAGCCGGCTTTGGTGAAGATGGGCTCGGCATAGCCAGCCCGAAGCAGGCAGAGGCCCGTGGCCGGCGCCGCCTCTTTTACCTCATGGCGTCGTCGTTCCCTCCAGCGCTGTTCAAAGGCGGCAACACTGAGACGGTGCTCGCCAACGGCCACCAACTGGGCCATCAGCAGGCGAACCATGCCGTACAGAAAACCACTGGCCTGAATCTCAACCCGCAGAAGATCGCCTTGGCGCTCCACGAGCACCTCCTGCACGGTGGTTCGGGCATGGGCGCGACGGCTGCCTGCCTTCATGAAGGCGCTGAAGTCGTGCAGACCAAGCATGCTGCTCAAAGCGTCCCGCATGCGGGACTCATCCAGCTTGTGTTGGTAACGGTGCCAGCTCCAGGGGCTTAAAAACAAATTGGGGCGGCGCCCGTTGTGAATCGTGTACCGGTACCGCCTATAGGTGGCGGAGTAACAGGCATGCCAATCCAGGGGACGGGCGACGGATTCGCGCACACGAATGGTGCTCGGCAAGCGTCTGTTCAAGGCCGGGGCCCATTTGCGAGCTGGGATCGGCCCACTGCAGTCGAAGTGCACCACCTGACCGGCGGCATGAACGCCGGCATCGGTGCGACCGGCGGCAAAGGTCTGCACCGGTCGGTGCGGATCAAGCTGGGCGATGGCGTTCTCCAGCACGGCCTGAACACTGCGACCGTTGCGTTGGCGCTGCCACCCACAAAATGAAGAACCCTCGTACTGAAGGCTGAGCGCGATCCGCTGAAGGGACGCTGGCTCAGGACCTGCAGACGAGGGTTGGGTGTTCAAACGTCAGAACTGACGTGAGGTCTGATCAGACCAGTTCAATGATGGCCATCTCGGCGTTGTCGCCACGACGGGGAACGGTGCGGGTGATGCGGGTGTAGCCACCCTTGCGATCGCTGTAGCGGTTGGGAGCCTTGTCGAACAGGGCATGCACCAGCTGCTTGTCGTAGATGTAACCCATGGCCCGGCGACGGGAGGCGAGGCTGCCGTCCTTGGCCAGGGTGATCATGCGCTCGGCTTCGTCGCGAAGCGCTTTGGCCCGTGCCTTGGTGGTGGTGACCCGACCTTCGCGAATCAGCTGGGTGGTCAGGGCGCGCAGCATTGCCTTGCGCTGGTCAGCTGGACGTCCCAGCTGAGGAACTCGGCATTGATGACGCATGGTTCTGTCGGTGACGAAGACGAAAAAGGACGTTCAGGCCGTTCTGCAGTTATGCAGAAGTGCGGCTCTGGGGGATGGAGATGCCGATGCGCTCGAGGGCTTCGATCACTTCATCAGCGGATTTGGAACCGAAGTTCTTGATCTCCAGAAGATCCTCGTAGCTGAAGCCCATCAGGTCAGACACGGAGTTGACCTGGGCCCGCTTGAGGCAGTTGTAGGCGCGAACCGAAAGGTTCAGTTCCTCAAGAGGAATCTGTGCTTCCGCCGAGGGCTCGGGTTCAGCAGGAACTTCCTCCACGAGAGTGACCGTGGCCAGCGGCTGGAACAGCTCAATCAATTGATTGGCTGATTGAGCCAGGGCGTCGTCGGGGGTAATAGAGCCGTCGGTGACGATCTCCATCCGCAGGCGCTCGCGGGCCGAACCGCCTTCGGCAACGGCGGTTTCGTCGATGGTGAAGTTGACCCGGGTCACGGGCATGAACACGGCATCGATCTGGAGCAGATCGATGGCACTGGTTTCTTCGTTGTGACGATCCACCGGGCGATAGCCAACGCCGCGCTCAACGTGCACTTCCAGCTCGAGGCTGTGGCCGTCTGCCACGGTGGCGATCGGACGATCGGCGTCCACCACCTGCACCTGAGAGGAGAACTGAAGATCTCCGGCCTTCACTTCAGCGGGACCAGCCACCACGAGACGACCGATCTCGAGTTCGGCCGAACGGCTGTTGACGGTGAGCTCCTTGCAGTTCAGCAGGATGTCGAGAACGTCTTCACGGACCCCAGGAACCGTGGCGTATTCGTGATTGACACCGGCGATCCGGATGGCGGTGACAGCACTGCCTTCCAGCCCACCCATCAGCACGCGGCGCAGCGCGTTGCCCAGGGTCGTGGCCTGGCCACGCTCGAGGGGACCGATCAGGAAAACGCCGGACTGGGCGCGATCCTCGGCCACCTGATGCTCAATGCGATCAATCTGGTACTGCAACACGGTCTGAATCGGGGTAAGGGGAGAAACCGGACGGAAATCAGCTCGGTTCAGACGCGGCGGCGCTTGGGCCGGCGGCAACCGTTATGGGGCAGGGGGGTGACGTCGCGAATCAGGGTGATTTCGAGGCCAGCAACCTGGAGAGCACGGATGGCGGTCTCACGGCCTGAGCCAGGACCCCTCACCAGCACTTCGATCTGACGCATGCCTTGGTCAAGGGCGCGACGTGCTGCTGCTTCTGCAGCGGTTTGAGCCGCGAAGGGGGTGCCTTTGCGAGCACCTTTGAAGCCACTGGCACCTGCAGACGACCAGGAGATCACCTCACCGGCGGTGTCGGTGATGGACACGATGGTGTTGTTGAAGGTGCTCTGGATGTGAGCGACGCCGTTCGGGACGTTGCGCTTGGCCTTCTTGGGGCCGGATTTTTTGACGGTTTTAGCCATGGCCGTATGCAGTCAGGGATAAGGATGTAAAGGAATTACTTCTTCTTGCCGGCCACAGTTTTCCGCGCGCCGCGGCGGGTGCGGGCGTTGGTGCGGGTGCGTTGGCCACGAACGGGAAGGCTCATGCGGTGGCGACGGCCACGGACGCAGCCGATGTCCTGCAGGCGCTTGAGGGCCATGCCCTCCTGACGGCGCAGATCGCCTTCGAGGGTGTATTCCTCCATGGCGTTGCGGAGCTTCTGAAGATCTCCGTCCTCCAGATCTTTCACCCGGATGTCGGGGTTCACGCCGGTTTTGGCCAGGATGGCCTGTGAGCGGGTGAGACCAACTCCGTAGATGTAAGTGAGGGACACTTCGATCCGCTTGTCGCGGGGAATGTCAACGCCGGCGATCCGTGCCACGTTCGTTTAGTTGAAAAGGACAGATGCCTCCGAAGTCCTGGAGGCGAGGAATGTTTCACAACAGCGGGGGATCAGCCCTGGCGCTGTTTGTGCTTGGGGTTGGCGCAAATGACCATGACCTTGCCGTGGCGACGGATCACCCGGCACTTGTCACACATTTTTTTCACTGAGCTGCGCACCTTCATGAGGCGTGGCTCTCCAAATTTCCAAACGGCAACATTACCATGCCGGTCAACCGAGAACGGACTCGATCCGCTTGGTGATCTCCTCGACTGTGCCCTGGGCGGGGACGGAAACGAGGAGACCCTTGTCGCTGTAGAAGCGAATCAGGGGTGCGGTTTTCTCGCGGTAAACCTCCAGGCGATTGCGGATCACCGTTTCGTTGTCGTCGGCGCGACCGCGGGCCAACAGCCGTTCAATCAAAACGGCGTCATCCAGCTCCAGCAGAACCACGGCCTGGATGGGTTGCTGCAATTCGGCCAGCAGGGGTTCGAGTGCTTCAGCCTGGGGCACCGTGCGGGGGAACCCATCCAGTAGCCAGCCATCGGTGGTGAGAGCTTTCATCTGGCTTTCCACAATCGCCAGCACAAGGGCGTCGCTCACCAGTTCGCCGCGGTTCATCACCGCTTCAGCTTCTTTGCCCAGATCGCTGCCGGCTGCTACTTCAGAGCGCAGCAGATCGCCTGTGGACAGATGCTTCATGCTGTTGGCATCGCACAGCCGAGCGGCTTGGGTGCCTTTGCCGGCTCCGGGAGGGCCAAGAAAGAGCAAGCGATTTTTCATAGTTGCGTAAGCGTGAGGTGACGTGAACGGAAGGTGCGCTGCCCAGCAGCGCTCACTGGCGAACGAGGCCTTCGTAGCGTTGTGAGATCACATAGGTCTGCACCTGCTTGGCCGTGTCGATGGCCACACCGACAAGGATCAGCAGTGATGTGGCGCCAAGCCCCTGGAAGGTCTGCACATTCGTGGCGCGTTCGACGGCCGCGGGAATGATGGCGACGGCGCCGAGGAACAGACCACCCAGCAAGGTAAGGCGGTTCTGGACTCCTGAGAGATAAGTGGCCGTCGCGCTGCCAGGGCGAACGCCTGGAATCGCCACACCACCCCGTTTCAGGTTGGTGGCGATGTCAGCGGGATTCACCGTGAGAGAGGCATAGAAATAAGAGAAGCCCAGGATCAACGCAAAAAATGTGAGTGCGTATGGCCAGGGGTTCGCTGCCCCAGGATTCAGGGCACTGGCCGCACGGATCAACCACTCACTCTTGGTGAGGTTGGCGATGGTGACCGGCAGGAAAATCAGGGCTGAAGCGAAAATGATCGGCATCACACCGCCGGCATTCAGCTTGAGCGGCAGATAGCTCTGACGCGTGGGGAGCACACCTGCTCCACCCACCTGGCGCTTGGCACTGACGATGGGGATACGGCGAGCCCCCTCCTGCACGAAGATGATTCCAACGATCGTGGCCAGGAACACCAGCACCAGAACAATGATGCCCAGCACGGTGTCCCTGTCACCGGTTTGAGCGGCTTCGATCGTGGCGCCGAGGGTGCGCGGCAGGGTGGCAACGATGTTCAGAAAAATCACCAGGGAAGCCCCCTGGCCGATGCCTCGCTCCGTGATCACTTCACTCAGCCACATCACCACCATCGAGCCGGTCACCAGGGCCAGTGCCGTCTGCACCACAAAGGTCACTTCGCTTAGACCTTCCACGGCGTATTGGCGCAGGATCATGGCGAAGACGACGCTCTGGACGAGACCCCAACCGAGCGCCACATAACGGGTGATCTGGGCGATCTTGCGTCGGCCAGCCTCGCCTTCATTCTTCTGGAGGTCTTCCAGCTGCGGCAGCGCTGCGGTCAGCAACTGGAGGATGATCGAGGCGTTGATGAAAGGCAGGATCCCCAGGGCAAAGATGCCCAGGGTGGAGATCCCGCCGCCGGTGAAGATGTCGAGAAAACCGATCAGCTGTCCGCCTTGATCGATGAATTGCTTGAAGGCTTCCCGATCGATTCCGGGCATTGGGATGTAAATCCCAAGACGCACCAACAACAGCAGGCCGAGTGTGGTGAGCACGCGACTGCGGAGCCCAGGGTTGGTGATCAGCTGGCCGATCACTTCGGAGGCGTTGGGGTTGCGACCCCGACTGACGAGCATGTCCGGAAGAAAGTGAAGTTGGGCGAAAAGCCAAGAAGCCGCCCGTGGATCGAAATCCAGCGGACGGCTCAGACCCTAGGGCTGACTTGGGGACGAGCCCTTGATTAGTCGAGGATTTCGCAGGTTCCGCCTGCGGCTTCGATCTTGGTGCGGGCCGAGGCGGTGAACGCCGCGGCTTGCACTGTCAGCTTTTTGGCTTTCAGTTCACCGTTGCCGAGCATCTTCAGAGGATGCTTGGGGCTGGTCACGATGCCGTCCTTGACCAGGGAATCCAAGTTGACGGTGCTGCCGTCCTTCAGGTCGTTCAACGCAGAAACGTTGAGCACGGTGAAGAACTTGGGATTCACCAGGGGGAAGTGCTTCAGCTTCGGCACCCGGCGGTACAGAGGCATTTGGCCACCCTCGAAGCCGGGGCGCGTGGGGCGACCCGAACGGGATTTCTGGCCGCGCATACCGAAGCCGCAGCTGGCACCCTGACCGGCGGCGATGCCGCGGCCCTTGCGCAATTTGCGGCGACGAGCGCCCTTGTTGGATTTGAGGGAATCGAGTCGGAGAGTCATCGCGAATCAGGAATAGATCTGTTCGAGGGAGATTCCCCGTTCCTTCGCCGTCTCCTTGTGGGTGCGGAGAAGCGACAGGGCCACCATGGCAGCCCGTGCATTGTTCAGGGGGGTCTTGCTGCCCAGGCGCTTGGCCAGGACATTCTTGATGCCGGCGAGTTCGAGCACTGTGCGGATGGAACCGCCAGCGATCACACCGGTACCAGGGGCTGCAGGGCGGATGAGCACGCTGGCAGCACCATCACGACCATTGGAGAGGGTCGGGATGGAGTTGTGGCGGGTCAACGGAACTTTGACCAGGTGCTTCTTGCCATCGGCAACACCCTTGCGGACGGCACCGATCACATCACCGGCCTTGCCGACGCCAACGCCGACCTGGCCTTTCTCGTTGCCGACAACCACGATGGCCCGGAAGCTCATCTTCTTACCGCCTTTCACGGTCTTGGAGACGCGGCGGATCTGAACCACGCGCTCTTGCCATTCGGAATCGCGCTCCTGGCCGCGACGGCCACCACGCCGGTCGCCACGACGACCGTCACGGTCGCCACGGCCGCGGCGCTGTTCCTGTTGCTGCTGCCCTTCGGCTGCTGCTGGAACGTCGGCCGCACCCGGCACGGCGTTGGGATTGGATTGGGGGGAGGAATCTGTCATGGGTTGAGCAGGAATCAGAACTGAAGGCCCGCTTCCCGGGCGGCATCGGCGAGGGCTTTAATCCGGCCGTGGTACAGATTTCCGCCGCGGTCGAACACCACCTGCTGGATGCCTTTGGCGATGGCGCGCTTGGCGACCAGTTCGCCGACGGCGACAGAGGCGTCGCAGCTGCCAGCCGGAGCCTTGAGGCCGGCGCGCAGCTCCTTGTCAACGGTGGAGGCGGAGCAGAGTGTGCTCTGGGCCGCGTCGTCGATGACCTGGGCGTAGATGTGGTTGTTGGAGCGGAACACGGCCAGACGCGGACGGTCTGAGGTTCCGGTGATGTGACGACGCAGACGCCGGTGGCGTTTTTGCGTCTGCTGTTTACGGGACAGTTGGGACATGGTGGGTGAAGGGAAGGAACGTCAGGACAAGGCTTATTTCTTGCCGGACTTGCCTGCCTTGCGCAGGATGCGCTCGCCCTCGTACTTGATGCCTTTGCCCTTGTAGGGCTCGGGCGGACGGATGGCGCGGACCTTGGCGGCTTCGTTGCCCACCAGCTCCTTGTCGATGCCGGAGACGATCACCTTGGTGTTGTTCTCCACCTTGAAGGTGATGCCTTCAGGGGCTTCCATCTCGACGGGGTGGCTGTAGCCAGCACTCACCACGAGAGTTTTGCCTTTGACCTGGGCACGGGAGCCCACACCAACGATCTCTAGGGCTTTGCTGTATCCGTTGCTGACGCCCTCGATCATGTTGGCGACGAGGGTGCGGCTCAGGCCGTGGCGCTCACGGGAGATGCGCTTGGTGCTCGTGGGAGAGACCACGATGGTGTTGTTGTCCTGGCTGACGCTGACGCCTTCAGGAAGGGTGCGCTCCAGTTCGCCTTTGGGTCCTTTCACCTTGACGGTGAGACCGTCGAGGGAAACCGTGACCTTTTCAGGGACGGGAACAGGGTTTTTGCCGATTCGTGACATGGTTCAGCTCCGGATCAGTAGACGTAACAGAGCACTTCGCCACCGACGCCCTCACGACGGGCGTCGCGGTCGCTCATCACACCTTTGGAGGTGGAGATGATCGCCACGCCCAGTCCGCCGAGGACTTTGGGCAGGCCGCGAGTGTTCTTGTAGATGCGGAGACCGGGCTTGCTGACCCGCTGCATGGAGCGGATGGTGGGCAGCCTGTGCTTGCCGCTGTACTTGAGGGCGAGCACCAGTTCGGTGCGAACGCCTTCACCCTGCTCGGTGATCTCGGAGATGAAGCCCTCCTGCTGCAGCACCTTGGCGATGCTGCGGGTCATCCGCGAAGCGGGGATCTTGGTGGTTTCGTGACGTTTCTCACTCGCATTGCGAATGCGGGTGAGCATGTCGGAAATGGGGTCGTGGTTGGCCATAGGTGTCGACGGGGAGGGCTCAGTTGCTCTGGAACGGCATTCCCATCTCGCGGAGGAGGGCCCGGCCCTCTTCGTCCGAACGGGCAGTGGTCACGATGGTGATGTCCATGCCCCGGATCGCATCGATCTTGTCGAAGGAGATCTCAGGGAAAATGATCTGTTCGCGCACCCCAAGGGTGTAGTTGCCGCGGCCATCGAAACTCTTGGGGCTGACCCCGCGGAAGTCGCGGATGCGGGGCAGCGCCAGGTTGATCAGGCGCTCGAGGAAGGCATACATCCGATCACCACGGAGGGTGACGGCACAGCCGATCGGCATGCCCTGCCGAATCTTGAAGCCGGCGATGGCTTTTTTGGCACGGGTCACAACGACCTTCTGGCCGGTGATCTGCGCCAGCTCATTCACCGAAGCCTCGAGGGACTTGGCATTGGCGGCGGCTTCGCCGAGACCCCGGTTGACGGTGACTTTCACCACCTTGGGGACTTCATGGATGTTGGTGAGGGAGAGATCCTTCTGCAGCTTGGGCTGGATGGTCTCCCGGTAGCGCTTCTTGAGTGACATAACGGGTTGGGGTGCTTCTGGGCGTGGTCAGAAGTCGGGATCAGTCGAGGACTTCACCGGTTTTCTTCAGCCGGCGCTTCTTGGTGCCGTCCTTCTCGACGACGATTTCAACGCGGCTGGCCACCTTTTTGTCGGTGGAATACAGCATCACGTTGGAGGCATGCAGGGAAGCTTCCTCCGTCACGATGCGGCCGGTCTCGCCCTCCTGGGTGGGCTTTTCGTGGCGGGTGCGCATGTTTACGCCCTCCACGACGACACGGTTTTCGTTGGGCAGGGTGCGCAGAACGGCACCGGTCTTGCCCTTGTCCTTGCCGGCGATCACCTGAACGGTGTCGCCTTTGCGGATGCGCATCTTGATGCGCTCGGTGGCCTTGGCCTTGGTGGTTGCAGTCGCCATGGTCAGATCACCTCCGGAGCGAGGGACACGATTTTGGTGAAGCTGCGCTCACGCAGCTCACGGGCCACCGGTCCGAAGACGCGGGTGCCTTTCGGGTTTTTGTCGTCGTTGATGATGACGGCGGCGTTGTCGTCGAAACGGATCGAGTTTCCGGTTTCACGACGCATGGTGGCTTTGGTGCGCACCACAACCGCTTTCACCACGTCGGACTTTTTGACGCCCATGTTGGGGGCGGCATCCTTCACGGCGGCAACGATCACGTCGCCCACGTGGGCATAGCGACGGTTGGTGCCGAGGACGCGAATGCACTGAATGCGCTTGGCGCCGCTGTTGTCGGCAACGGTGAGATAGGACTCCTGCTGGATCACTGCTTCACCTCCTGAGCTTCAGCCTTGTTGGCTTCCTCAGCCGCAGCTTTCGGGCTGTGGCTGAGAACCTCGGCGATGGCCCACCGCTTTTGGCGGCTCATCGGACGGGTTTCAGTGATGCGAACGCGGTCACCGACGCGACAGGTGTTGTCTTCGTCGTGAGCCTTGTAACGGGTGGTACGGCTGACCGTCTTTTGATAGATGGGGTGTGGGAAGCGGCTTTCCACCGCGACTACCACCGTTTTTTCCATCTTGTCGCTGACGACGGTGCCGATCCTTTCCTTGACTGCCATGGTTACGGAGTGGGGGATCAGGAGGCGGTGGAGCGCTGGCGCTCCGACTGCACCGTCAGCAGCTGGGCCAGCTTGATGCGGACCTCTTTGAAACGGTGAGTGTTAGCGAGCTGGCGCGTGGCCTGCTGGAAACGGAGTTGGAACAGCTCGCGGCGCAGGCCGTCGATCTGTTCGTTGATATCCGAATCGGACAGGCTGCGCACATCGGCGGCGTTGGGACGGGCCATGGTCAGGACTCCACGGTGACGGCTTCAGAAGCTGCCGGAGCCTTGGCACCAGCTGACTTCTCCTGCTCATCCAGTTGGATGAACTTGGTCTTCACGGGAAGCTTGTACTGCGCGAGGCGCATGGCTTCCTTGGCGATTTCGGGGGTGATTTCATCACCGCCCATCTCGAACAGGATCCTGCCGGGCTTGATCACCGCCACCCAGAATTCTGGGTTGCCCTTACCGGAACCCATCCGGGTTTCGGCAGCGCGCATGGTGACCGGCTTGTCGGGGAAGATCCGGATCCAGATTTTTCCGCCACGTTTGACGTAGCGGGTCATGGCACGACGGCTGGCCTCGATCTGGCGCGAGGTGATCCAGCCACATTCCTGTGCCTGCAGCGCGAATTGTCCGAAGGCAATGGTGTTGCCCCGGGTGGCGACGCCGCGCATACGGCCTCGCTGCTGCTTACGGAATTTGACGCGTTTTGGACTCAGCATGGTTCAGGCCTCCTGTTCAACCCTCGTTTGAGCGGTCTTCGAACTGTTGGGGCCGACGGCTGGCCCGGCGCCGGGGGGCGGCACCCACCGGCATGGGCTGAGCCTGTTCGCTCAGCACTTCGCCCTTGAACACCCAAACCTTGATGCCGAGCACGCCGTAGGTCGTGCTGGCCACCTTGGTGGCGTAGTCGATGTCGGCACGCAGGGTGTGCAGGGGCACCCGACCCTCGCGGGTCCATTCCGTCCGGGCGATCTCAGCACCGTTCAGGCGACCGGACACCTGGATCTTCAGACCCAGAACGCCGGCACGCTGAGCGCGCTGCACAGCCATGCGAATGGTGCGGCGGAAGGCCACACGCTTCTCCAGTTGCTGGGCGATGTACTCGGCAAGGAGGAAGGCATCACCGTCGACGCGTTCGACCTCGACAACATTGATCCGCACCTGACGACTGGAGTCGCCGATGGTCTTCTGAATGCCGGAGCGAAGCTCTTCGATGCCGCTGCCTTGACGGCCGACCAGCACGCCGGGGCGTGCGGTCTTGAGTTCAACTTCCAGTTGATCGGCCTTACGGGCGATCAGCACATCGCTGATGCCGGCGGAGCCGTACTTCTTGTGGATGAACTTGCGAATCCGGTCGTCCTCCTGGAGGAGGGCCGGATAGTTCTTGCTGGAGGCGTACCAGCGTGACCGGTGTTCCTGGGTGATCCCCAGGCGCAGACCGGTTGGGTTGATTTTGTGTCCCATTGGGTCAGAGTCCTCGGGGGTCAGGAATCGGTCTGAGCCGCCACAGCAATGCTGATGTGGCAGGTCTGTTTCTTGATCTGGTAAGCCCGGCCCTGGGCGCGGGGGCGATAGCGCTTCATGGAGGGGCCCATGTCAGCGGTCGCGCCCGAGATCACCAGAGATGAGGGGTCGAGACCGAGGTTGTGCTCAGCGTTGGCCACCGCAGACCGGAGCACCTTGGTGATCGGGCCGGTGGAGCGGTAGGGCATGAACTCGAGCATGATCAGCGCGTCGCGATAGGTGCGGCCACGGATTTGGTCGAGCACACGGCGCACCTTCGACACGGAGCCTCGGATGAAGCGACCGTGAGCCTGGGCGGTGGGTGCCGTTTGGGTTGACGATGTCATGGTTTAGCGGCCTCCTTTCTTGTCTCTGATGTGGCCCTTGAAGGTGCGGGTGGGAGCGAACTCTCCCAGCTTGTGGCCCACCATCTGCTCGGTGATGAACACCGGCACATGGGTGCGGCCGTTGTGAACCGCGATCGTGTGGCCGATCATCATCGGCAGGATCGTGGAGGCCCGTGACCAGGTCTTGATCACAGACTTGTCGTCGTTGTCGTTCTGCTTTTCAACCTTGCGAAGCAGGCTGTCGGCAATAAACGGACCTTTTTTGAGTGAACGTCCCATAACGGTTTAAGCAAGCGGATAAGTGATGGTTTGCATCAGGAATCGCGTCCGCCACGGCTCCGCTTGGAGGTCTTGCGACGCTTCCGGAGCACGTATTGGTTGCTGGGTTTGTTCCGCTTGCGGGTCTTGAGACCGAGGGCGGGTTTGCCCCAGGGGGTCACCGGGCCGGAACGGCCGATCGGTGCACGACCCTCACCACCACCGTGGGGGTGATCGCAGGGGTTCATCACACTGCCTCGAACCTGAGGACGGCGACCGAGCCAGCGGCGACGACCGGCCTTACCCAGGCTGGTGTTGCGCATCTCGGAGTTACCGACCTCGCCGAGGGTGGCGTAGCACTCGCGGCGAACCAGGCGAACCTCGGTGGAGGGCAGCTTCAGAGCGACGTAGTCGCCTTCTTTCGCCATCACCTGGGCACTGGCACCGGCGGTACGGACCATCTGGCCACCACGACCGGCGTAGAGCTCAACGCAGTGAACCGCCGAACCGAGGGGCACCGAGGACAACGGCATGGCGTTGCCGTTTTCGATCGGGGCATCAGGGCCGGAGACCACGGTCTGGCCCACCTGAACTCCTGAAGGAGCAAGGATGTAGCGCTTCTCGCCATCGGCGTAGAAGAGCAGTGCCAGACGCGCGTTGCGGTGCGGGTCGTAGTGAATCGCGGCCACCTTGGCGGGGACACCGTGCTTGTTGCGACGGAAATCCACCACGCGATAGAGGCGCTTGTGGCCACCACCGCGATGGCGGCAGGTGATCACACCGCGGTTGTTGCGGCCCTTGCGGCGGTGTTTGGCCACCACCAGGGTCCGCTCTGGCTTGCGGCTGGTGATCTCACTGAAATCAGTGACCACCCGGGTGCGGGTACCGGGGGTGTAGGGGCGGAAATTACGGATTGCCATGACGATTCAGACCCCTCAGGACTCAGGGAAGAGTTGGATCGAGTTGCCCTCCGCCAGGCGCACCACGGCTTTCTTCACCTGGGCACGTTTGCCGGCGAAGCGACCCATGCGACGGGAGCGTCGCGGGGGATTCATGGTGCTGATGCCGGTGACCTTCACATCGAAGAGCTGCTCAATGGCGGCCTTGATGTCGGGCTTAGCGGCGCGGTGGTCCACCTCGAAGGTGTACTGGTTGATTTCGAGGGCGCGGGTGGCCTTCTCGGTGATCAGGGGACGGCGGATCACATCCGCCAGGCGTCCTTGGAAACGTTCAGTCATCGCCGTAGACCTCCTGGATGGTTGCGAGAGCTTCCTCGCCCAGCACCAGAGCATTGGCGTGGAGCAGGTCGAAGACGTTCAGCTGATCTGCGGAGATCAACTTGACTTTCTCCAGGTTGCGCACGGAACGGCGCACAACATCGGAGGGGTTTGTCAGAACGATGAGCACCTTGGAGTCGGCAGCAACACCGAGGCGACCCAGAGCATCTGTGATTTCACGGGTCTTGGGGGCCTCCAGCGAAGCACCGAAGTCCTTCACGACGGTTACATCGTCAATGCGGGCCATCAGCGCGGTGCGCAGGGCCAGACGACGCTCCTTGCGGTTCATCGCAAGGTTGTACGTGCGGGGCTTGGGTCCAAAGATGATGCCGCCGCCGGGTTTCAGAGGAGTGCGGATCGATCCCTGACGGGCCCGACCAGTTCCTTTCTGCTTGTAGGGCTTGCGACCACCACCGCGCACTTCTGAGCGGGTGAGGGTGCTGGCGGTTCCTTGGCGTGCATGGGCCTGCTGACGCAGAACGGCCCGATGCATCAGGTCAACGGCGGTGGTCTCTTTGGCCACCTTCAGGTCCAGGGTTGCCTTGCCGGCTTCCTTGCCCTGCCAATCACGAACGACACAATTGGCCATCACTTACCTCCTTTGGCGGGCTTGGCGCCCACGCGCAAGGCCGGGCGGATGTTGAGCAGCGCACCAGGCTTGCCGGGCACGGATCCCTTCACCACCAGCAGGTTGTGCTCGCTGTCCACCTTGAGGATGGTCAGGCCGCGGGTGGTGATTTTCTTGCCGCCGTAGCGACCGGCCATCCGCTTTCCGGGATAGATGCGGCCCGGGGTCGTACCGGCACCGGTCGAACCGGGCTCGCGGTGGTTCTTCGAACCGTGGGTCATCGGACCCCGGCTGAAGCCGTGGCGCTTCTGGTAGCCAGCGAAGCCGCGGCCGACGGTGTCACCGCTGACATCCACCTTCTGGCCGGCTTCGAAATCGCCGACGGTGATGGCGCCACCGAGTTCGAGACCTTCAACGCTGTCGACGCGGTATTCGCGCAGATGACGCAGAAGGCCCTCACCGGATTTCTTGAGGTGACCCTGGGCGGGCTTGTTGATCAGCTTCTCGCGGGTTTCGCCAAAGCCGATCTGCACTGCGGAATAACCGTCAGTGTCGTCGTTTTTGAGTTGGGTGATGCGGCAGGGGCCGGCTTCGATCAAGGTGACCGGAACAGCTCTGCCCTGCTCGTCGAAGAACTGGGACATACCCAGCTTCTTCCCGAGGATGCCGATGGACATGGATGGGGAGGAAGCGCCAGCGTGGACAACCACCAGGCGGAGAACCGCATGGGGTCAGGTGCTGATCGATTGGACGCAGACGTGGTTCGAAGCGGAACTCCCGAAGGAGTGGATTCGAATGGGCTAGCGAACGATTCAGCGAGGCTGGGACTTGCATCTGCACGATGTGCTGTTGCAGTTTCCCGACGGAGATCTCCGAAGAAAGCTTCCGTACTGGCCTGGGGATTCGACGCAATCGTCGAATCTGTTCTGCCGACTGGAGGCCCGGCTAGCGGACGGGCACAGAAACACAGAACAAACAACGAACCTACAACACCGACCTTCCCTCTCCCCTGATCCCTCTGCCTGCTGCCAGAATCTCGTCCAATCCCTGTAGCTGCCATGCCTCTGCTTCTCACCGGTCAGGCATTTCGCCGTGATCTCGAAGCCAATGGCTGCCTGGCGGTGCAGGCTCCTCTTGAAGGCGGTGCAGAAACCCGTCTATTAAGACGTCTGCGCGGCGCCGGTTACAGCACCCGCATGACATCGGCCCGTGGTCTTGGTGATCCGGAGGTGTTTCTCACCCAGAAGCACGGCATCCGTCCGCCCCATCTCGGCCATCAAAGTGTTGGTCGTGGAGCTGCTGTGGGAGAAGTGCAGGAGGTGGCTCCTCAGCTCGGCGACCTATTTGAAGGTGATGCTCCCGTGGCTCTCTGGCTGCTGGAAGGCCAGGTGCTCTCGCGCTCTGAACTTCTTTCTCTCTGCGATCTGTGCAAGCGCGAACCGCGTTTACGCATCATCGTGGAGATGGGTGGTGCTCGCAGCCTGAAGTGGGAACCGATGACCACATATCTGAAGGCCTGACGCCTGACGACGCCCTCGTTCAGGGGCGCTGGGTCAAGCTGATCTGTGGGGCAAGCAACCAGGATCTGCCGGCCATTGCCGACCTGACCGCAGTCTTTGCTGCTGTTGGTGTTCATTGTGTTGATGTGGCGGCCGACCCAGCGGTTGCCCTCGCAGCGCGTCGCGGTCTGGACTGGGCTGAGGCGCAAACAGGTCGTCGCCCCTGGCTGATGGTGAGCCTCAGCGATGGCATCGATGCTCACTTCCGCAAGGCCTGGTTCGATCCAGCCCGCTGCCCTGTGGACTGTCCGCGGCCCTGCGAAAGGATCTGTCCGGCGGCAGCGATTCCGCCTGGTGCTGGCATCGACCAGCAGCGTTGCTATGGCTGCGGCCGCTGCCTGCCGGCTTGCCCCCATGGCTTGATCGAGGAGCGCGACCACCGTTTGGCCCCTGAGCAGGTGATCTCTCTGCTCCAATCGATTCAGCCCGATGCTGTGGAGATTCACACCGCATCTGGGCATGACGAGGGCTTCGCAACGCTGATCCAAAGCCTTCAGCAGCACAAGGTTCCCTTGCGGCGCTTGGCTGTGAGCTCCGGCTTGGAGGGCCACGGCGTGAAGGCTGATCAGTTGGCTGATTTGCTTTGGCGTCGCTACTCCCGCCTGCGGCAAGCCGGTTACAGACCCCTCTGGCAGCTGGATGGGCGTCCGATGAGCGGCGATGTGGGGGCTGGCACCGCGCGGGCTGCAGTTCAGCTCTGGCGTGCCATGCGGAGTCTGGCCCCGCCGGGCCCGCTGCAGCTGGCCGGTGGTACCAACGCCGCAACGCTGGAGTTCTTGCGTTCGACGGAGCGGCCGGCTGGCATCGCCTTTGGTGGTGTGGCCCGTCGCTTGCTGATGCCTGTGCTGGATGAGGCGCAAACCCGTGGCCTTGCCCTGTGGCAATGGCCCGAGGGTTGGAAGCGTGCCCTCTCCCTCGCGCGTCCATTGGTCGCGCCATGGCTGCAGCGCTCTTGCTAGAAGGCTGAAACGCGCAGTACCCATGGGCACGCAACGGGTCACCGACGATCTGGATCGCCTTCTCGAGCTCCTGCCGGATGCCGTGCAGGAGCAGTTGCGGCTGGAAGAAGCGCGAGAGCAGTTGCTTGAGGTTGTGCTCGATCTGGGTCGGGTTCCAGAAGCGCGTTATCCAGGCCGTGCCTTGGCGTTGGGTTCCACGCCTTTGTCTCGCGAGGATCTAACGGCTGTGGTGGCCAGGCTCGGTCAGTTCGGTGGCGACAACCGGGCGGGAATCGAACGAACGCTTCACCGGATCAGCGCGATCCGCAACCGTCAGGGTGAGGTGGTTGGTTTGACCTGCCGGGTGGGCCGTGCCGTGTTCGGCACCGTTGCCATGGTGCGGGACCTCCTGGATGGAGGGCAGTCCCTGTTGTTGATGGGGCGCCCGGGTGTGGGCAAGACAACGGCGTTGCGCGAGATTGCCAGGGTGCTTGCCGATGAGCTGGAGCGGCGCGTTGTGGTGATCGACACGAGCAATGAGATTGCCGGTGATGGCGACATCCCGCACCCCGCGATCGGTCGGGCCCGCCGCATGCAGGTGGCCAGGCCTGAGCTGCAGCACCAAACCATGATCGAGGCGGTGGAAAACCACATGCCCGAAGTCATCGTGATCGATGAGATCGGCACGGAGCTGGAGGCGCAGGCCGCGCGCACCATCGCTGAACGTGGTGTGGTTCTCGTCGCCACAGCCCACGGCAATGCTTTGGCCAACCTGATCAAGAACCCCACCCTCAGCGATCTGGTGGGGGGCATTCAGGCGGTCACCCTCGGGGATGAGGAGGCCCGGCGGCGGCGCAGTCAGAAAACGGTGTTGGAGCGCGCCGCCGAACCAACGTTTCCGGTGGCGGTTGAAATGCACAGCCGGCAGCGCTGGGCCGTTCACACCGACGTTGCCGCCACCGTGGATCAACTGCTCCGGGGCCTGAAGCCAAGGGCTCAGGAGCGCGAGCTGACGCCTGAGGGGGGCGTTCAGCTGGTGGACCCGCCTCAGGCTTCCGGTTTGCTGCGCCCTCCGTCCCAACGGTCGTTTGCGGATCAGCCGGTCTCCGCTCCCGTACCCATGCCTGCAGCCAGTGCCCGAGGGGCCAGTGCGGCAGAGGAATCATCTCCGCAGGAGACCAGTGCCGAGTATCTGCAGGTTCTCTGTTGCGGGGTTCCACATCGTGTTGTGGAAGAGGCCATCCGTTCCCACGGTTGGAAGGCGCGGGTTGTGGAGGACTTGAGTGAGGCTGATGTGGTGTTGAGCGTTCGGCTGGGCCTCAGTCGTCAACCATCACTGCGCCGTCAGGTCAGGGATCTGGGGATCCCGATCCTGGTGATCAAGTCCGACACCCTGCCCCAGGTGACCCGTGCCATGGCACGTCTTCTGCGCCGTCAGGCCACCGAAACAGCCGCAGAGGTCACTCCGCCAGATCGGGCGTCTCAGGACGATGAATTGGCTGCTCTCGAGGAATGCCGGCTTGCGGTGGAACAGGTGGTGATGCCGCAAGGCAGGCCGGTGGAGTTGCTACCTCGCAGTGAGCGTGTTCTCCGGATGCAGGCCGACCTTGTGCGCCGTTACCAACTGCGCAGTGATGTCTTCGGTGAGGCTGAAATGTCACGCCTGAGGGTTTTCCCTCGCTGATCGGCCGTCGGTTGGTTCGCCCGGTGGATTGACGAAGGGTTGGCTGCTGTGGGTAACTATGTGTACTCCGGTGATCCGCAGGTCGCGGTTCAAACGGATCAATGGGCCGTCGCCAAGTGGTAAGGCAGCGGGTTTTGGTCCCGCCATTCCTAGGTTCGAATCCTAGCGGCCCAGTTTTTGTCCATGAATGATCGACCCCTCCTCGTCTTCGACTTCGACGGGGTCATCGTTGATGGCATGGCGGAGTACTGGTGGAGTGCCTGGCATGCCTGTCGTGGTCTTGAGGCTGCTCCAGAGGGCTTAACTCCTGATCGGGTGCCTGACGCCTTTCGACAGCTGCGGCCATGGGTGCATCACGGTTGGGAGATGGTTCTGCTGGCCGCGGAGCTGCCGGTGCTGAACCTTCAGGATTGGCTGGACTCCTATGGGGAGGCGCAGGCTTCGGCACTGCAACGGCGTGGATGGCGGCCGGAGCAGCTTCAGGCGGCCCTCGATGACGCCAGAGATCAAGCCGTTCAGCAGAACCGTTCGGCTTGGTTGGCGCTGCATCGACCTTTCCCCGGTCTGGTGGAGCGGCTGCAGCGGTTGGAGGCTGAGGGGGTGGACTGGTCTGTTCTGACCACCAAAACCCAGGCCTTCACAGCTGAACTGCTGAACAGCCTTGGCCTGCATCCTTGGCGCCTGGATGGCCGTGAGGCTGGCGCCAAGCCTCAGGTTCTGCGTCAGCTTCAGCAGCAGCGAAGGCTGTGTGGCTTCGTGGAAGACCGCCGGGCGACGCTGGAGGCGGTGCGCTCAACCCCAGGGTTAGAAAAGTTGCCCTGTTTTCTGGTGAGTTGGGGCTATCTTCGCCCGCAGGATCAGAGCTGTCTTCCCTCAGGGATTGCCCTGCTCCATCCAGATCGTTTTCGGGCCCCCCTGGCGCAATGGTCCTGATTCGTTACGGTACGCTTGTACTACCTGAGACGATTCGACGCTTCTGTGGCATTGGATCTCTCGTTCCTTAGTTTCAGGTCTTTTTCATGCCAGCAGATATGAAATCCGGCGCTTCCGATCCCCGTTCCTCCGGCGAGAGGGACAAGGCGCTGAATCTGGTGCTGGGTCAGATCGAGCGCAACTTCGGCAAGGGATCGATCATGCGGCTGGGCGATGCCTCCCGCATGCGGGTGGAGACGATTTCCACCGGTGCGCTGACCCTTGATCTCGCTTTGGGTGGTGGATACCCGAAGGGCCGCGTAGTGGAGATTTACGGCCCGGAAAGTTCCGGTAAAACCACGCTCACGCTGCACGCGATCGCTGAAGTGCAGAAGCGTGGTGGTGTGGCGGCCTTCGTGGATGCGGAGCATGCCCTGGATCCCGTTTATGCAGCTTCTCTGGGCGTTGACGTGGAGAACCTGCTGGTCTCTCAGCCCGACACCGGCGAGATGGCGCTGGAGATCGTTGATCAACTGGTGCGATCGGCGGCGGTGGATCTGGTCGTTGTCGACTCGGTGGCTGCCCTCACCCCCCGCGCTGAGATCGAAGGTGAGATGGGAGATCTGGCGGTTGGCGCCCAGGCGCGTCTGATGAGTCAGGCGATGCGGAAGATCACCGGCAACATCGGCAAGTCGGGTTGCACCGTCATCTTCCTCAACCAGCTGCGTCTCAAGATTGGTGTGACCTACGGCAATCCAGAGACCACCACTGGAGGCAACGCGCTCAAGTTCTATGCCTCGGTTCGCCTCGACATCCGTCGGATTCAGACCCTCAAGAAGGGAACAGAGGAATTCGGCATCAGGGCCAAGGTGAAAGTGGCGAAAAACAAGGTGGCGCCACCCTTCCGCATTGCCGAATTCGACATTCTCTTTGGCCGCGGCATCAGCACCTTGGGTTGTCTGCTGGATCTCGCCGAAGAGACAGGCGTTGTTGTCCGTAAGGGCGCCTGGTACAGCTACGAAGGAGACAACATCGGTCAGGGTCGCGACAACACCATCACCTGGATGGAGGAGAACCCGGATGCAACAGCCACCATCGAAACGCTGGTGCGTCAAAAGCTGACGGAGGGCTCTGAGGTGAAGTCGAATTCCATGCGGCCTTTGGCCGCCGCTGCGAAGGCGGCTGCTGACAAGCCCGTTGTGGCAAAGGCTCCGGAAGCCGCCGCCTGATCTCAGGCGGCCTGGGCCAGGGACTGCATGGCACGGACCTGGCCTTCCTGGGCCAAATCAGCCATCCGCTGCAATTCCTGGATGGCTTCTGCTCCCTCCAGCTTCACCAGTTCTCGGCCGTTGCGGGATTCCACCCAGCTGATGCCGAAGTCGGAGACCAGAAAGCGCACCATGTGGCCATCGCCGATGTCAGCCACAAACGAAGCTCCATGGCCATCGCGGCCGTCGCCACAGGAATAGCAAGTGGCTGTGAAGCCCGCGCTTTGAAGGCTGCTGGCGAGGGCCTGCAGGCTCATCACCAGGTCTTCAACAACGGATCGATAGTGCTCTGCGAGGCGCGGAAACATAATTGAGTCTCCAATGAGACCCATTCTAAAGGTTTTCTTTTGTTTTCGTTTGTTGGTTGAGCCGGTTGCTCAGGGGGTATCCGCAAGCGTCCACCAACCGGCCGCTGGGCCGATGAAGCGCACCGTCACCCAAAGCACCACCATCCCTCCGATTCCAATCCAGGCGCCGCGAGTGGTCACCGCCATGAACTGCTGCGTCTGATTGCGGGTGAGCGGAAGCCAGGACACGACCCGTGGGGAGGTGTCCACGGTTTTGGTGCTGACCTTGGGTTGACGAGGAGGTAAGCCCTGGGCAGCCCGGCGGCGTGCTTCTCCCATGCACTTCTGAGCGTTGCAGAGAGGTTAGGCGTTGTTCACTCCGGCAGCAGTCGCTGCAATGGAATCCAAGGTTCCAGTCGATTCAGCACCTGATCACCCCAGCTGCGCCCTCGCAGGCGGCCATCGAGAATGGCCAGACGACCACCACTGCGGCGCAGCGGCGCAATGGCGGCGGGGATCAGACTCAGGGCTTCCGGCAGCAGCAGGGTGCGGAACCAGTCCTCTCCCTGCTGTTTCAACCGCTCCACTCGAGCCGAGGTGAGTGGATTGTCCAGGCTGGCGATGGGGAGCATGCCGACAATCAGCTGTGCTGGGGCCGGCAGCTGCTCCTGATGCTCCAGCCACCAGTCCCAGTTGCAGGTCACCACGCCATTGGTTTCGGGTGCTGTCGACTCATGCACCACACGGCGTCCGAATTCCGCAGCCAGGGAGCTGGTCAGCTGCCGACGCAGCTGGTTGTCATTGATCAGAACAAGGGTGAGCCCCGCCTGGCCAAGGATGAGCCTTCTGCTCTCCTCCAGAAGATGTTGGGCGTAGATCCGGGTGTTCGGCAGGGGCTGGCGACGCGGGGCATAGACGGGGAGCGGTTCATTCAGCTCCCGTTCCCGCAGTGTTGCCCGCACGTCGGGGACAACGCCGGCCTGTTCAAATTCCAGATCAAGCCTGGCGTTGTCTCCATTGCTGCTGAACATCAGGCAGGGGTGATCCAGCAGAACCCCCCGCAGCAATTGGAGTGGTTCGAGGGGGGCCAGCTTCCAGCGCCACTGGAGCAGCCGGTGATCCAGTTCAGCCCATTGACTCCACTCAGCCGGGTTGATGCTGCGGAGGTTGTTCCACGGTTCAGGGCTGGCTGGCATCAGCTGGAGCAGGTCACGCAGGGCCTGCCCGGCTGAGCCTTCGAGTCGCACGGCGCCATCGGGCCTCGTGGCATCAGCGAACAGCTGCCGGCTCATCCGGTCATGCAGTTCCAGCAATCCGGATTCCGCCTGGGGACAGGCCTGGCGCAGCTCATCCCAGTGCTGATGCTCGATCTCCAAGGTGAGAGCGTTGCGCATGCGCCGGCTCAACTGATCCATCTCCGGGATCAGCAGTTGCCGTTGGCCCAATTGCCCGTCGCGATGGGCCTGAATCAGCTCGCCAACATCCATCAGCCAGAGCTGTGGTCCCTCCGGAGGGGTCGGTCCCTGCCAGCAGGGGAGCCTCAGACCCTGGTTACGGAGACGGGGCAATTCCAGCTGGAGCAGACGCCGGCGCTGGGGGGCCGTCAGCACCAGCGCCCCCGCTTCGGGAGCCAGGCACAGCGGCACCAGCAGACCGAGCCACCAGCGTTCGCTGCTGCTCGGGGGGAGCTGAACGAGTGTTGTGTCGCGACGCCTCAGGCTTCGTGCCACCAGCCGGCTCAGGGTCAGGTGGTGGGGCCAGTCCGATTCCTCCTGACGGAGCAGGGTTTTGATCTGGTGGTGGGCCTGGGCTTCCAACATCGTCAAACCCTAAGCAGGGCTCCCCTGGCGATTGGTTCATGGCAATCCATCCATCAACATGGCTTCACGACCCTGCGGGAGAGATGGCGATGCAACCGGGACGTGTGGGGATCGTTGGTCTTGGCTTGATCGGGGGATCCCTTGGGCTGGATCTGCAGGCTCGGGGCTGGTCGGTGCAGGGCCTTGTACATCGTCAGGCCACGGCGGATCGCGCCATGGCCCGAGGGCTGGTGGGTTCGGTGTCGACCGATCCCAGCTGCCTCTCGGGTTGCGACCTGGTGATCCTGGCGTTGCCCATTCCCTTGCTGCTGAACCCACAGGATGAGCTCATTGCGGCCCTGCCTGAAGCAGCGGTGATCACCGATGTTGGTTCGGTCAAACAACCTGTGTTGCAGGCTTGGCGCCAGCGGCATCCCCGCTTTGTGGCCAGTCACCCCATGGCAGGCACAGCTCAGGCGGGCGTTGAGGCCGGTGTGCTGGATCTGTTCCGCGGCCGCCCTTGGATCGCGACTCCTGATGCGGCAACAGATCCATCTGCTCTGGCCCAGGTTCGTGATCTGGCCGTCAGCGTGGGCGGCCATTGGCTGACGGCCACCGCGTCCCAGCACGACCAGGCTGTGGCTCTGATTTCCCACATGCCGGTGCTGGTGAGTGCTGCACTGCTGCGGGCAGTGGGCGATGAACGGGATCCGGAGATCCGGCAGTTGGCCATGGTGCTGGCGTCCAGTGGCTTTGCCGACACCAGTCGCGTGGGTGGCGGGAATCCCGAGCTGGGGGTGGCGATGGCCTCCACCAATCGGGATGCGGTGTTGCGTGGCTTGGCGGCTTACCGCTGGAGCCTGGAGCAGCTCGAAGATGCCGTGCTCCAGCAAAACTGGTCTCAGCTCGAGTTGGAACTGCGCCGAACCCAGACCCTGCGCCCGGATTTTTTGAGGGCACCTGGGGAAGTCAGCTCCGAAAACTGAGGGGTTGACCCCGTTCGGCCCTGAGCTGCCGGCAGGCATTGAGGGCTGACAGGCTCACCCCCGCTGTGCCCTCGCCCGGATGGAGGCTGTCGCCGCAGAGCCAAAGCCCCGGCATGGGCGTTCGTCCTGCCAGGCCGAAGGGGCCGAACCGGCTTGGATGCTGTCCAAGGCCCCCGACCATGCCGTTGGGACGGCCCGTCCAGCCGGCGAAGCCCCGTGGTGTTGCCAGTTCAGCGTGCAACCAGGCGTCATCTTTGAGCGAGAGCCAGCGGTTCAACTCGGCTTGGATCAGCTTCAACATTTCTGTTTTGCGCTGCTGGTACTCCGGCTCCGGCAAGCGGCACCAGTCACCTGTTGGGGTGAACACGCTGGCAATCAAGGTGGCTTGCCCCTGGGGCGCACGCCCATCGCCCTCGCGGCTGATGGACACAAACAGAGGCCCTGGGGATGCGCAGCCCCGCTGGAGATGGCCTGGGCAGGAATGTGGCAGTGCATCACGCCGCACTGCTCCGTAAAGCACCAGCGCACCACTCGGTTCATGCAGGTTGTCCAGTCGCTTGCGGTACCCCTGGGGTAGTTGATCCGGTTCGATCAACTCTTGCAGGCACTGGGGCGGCAGGCTGCAGACCACATCACGGCTGTTGCGTTGGTGTTCCGTGCCCTTGCCGGTGCTGATCGTCACCTGCCAGCCGGATGAGCGGGGCTGCAGCTTGGTGACCCGATGCTTCATCAGCACCGTTCCGCCGTCGCGCTCAATGGCCGCCACCAGCTGATTGCTCAACACCTGCATCGATCCCTCGAGATGCCAGAGACCGAGCGGTGCTTGGGCCATCTGCAGGACGGTTGCGCCGTAAAGCGCCGCCGTGCGATCGGCCGGTTCTTGGGAGTACAGCTTCAGCTGGAGGTCGAGAAAGCGCCGCAGCCGTTGATCGTCACCGCAACCGCACAGCTGCAATAGATCGGCGATGGTCAGACCTGTGAACAGTCCCGATGCAAGCGTTGCGGGCCGAAGGGCCCGCAGCAATGTGCCGAGATCCCAGAGGGAGCGCGGCGTCACCACAGGGTCCTGGCTGGCGAACTGCCAGTTGCTGGAATGCAACTGATGGCAAAGGCTCCAGAAGCGCTGGCTGCCTGGGAATTGACGCTCACGCTCGGCGGCCCAGGCGTCCGGGTCATGCCAGAGCGAAATGGGAGGGGAGCCATCGCCGAGGTCGACCACACAACCTGGGTCCAGAAGCTCTGCGCTGGGCAGAGGCATGTCCAGATGCTTCAGCAGTCGGGCATGACTGCCGCCGGGCTCCAATCCAGCCACCTGGGTCGCCCCAACATCGAACACCCATGGACCACGCCGGAACGTTCCGGCACATCCCCCCGGTTGTTGATGCGCTTCCAGCAGCGTGACCTTGACGCCATCGCGGGCCAGGAGTGCCGCTGCGGTTAAGCCAGCGATCCCACCGCCCACCACGATCACGCTGGATTCGCTCACGGCGCCCTGAAGAATCGGGCCATGCTGGCAAGACAGGGGGCCTGCTGAGGATGAACAGCGAACTGCGCCGGGATCTCACCGCGAAGGACGGCCCGTTGGCGGGGGCTGTCATCACAGACGTCTCCCCCGTTGGTGGTGGCTGCATCCATCAGGCCTGGAAACTTCGCCTCTCTGATGGCCAGGTGTTGTTTGCCAAAAGTGGTGGCGCCAGCGCCCTACCCCTGTTTGAGGTGGAGGCGGAGGCCCTCGAGGCCCTGCATGCCCAAGCCGATACCTCGTTCCTGGTTGTGCCGCAGCCCATCGCTTTGGCAGCACTGCCCCATGGTGCGGTGCTGCTGTTGCCTTGGCTGGATTTTGGTGGCAGCGACCAAACAGCCCTTGGCCGGGGTTTGGCCTTGCTGCACCAGTCGTCGATGGCCTCCAGCCCAGCTCGTTTCGGCTGGCATCGGGATGGCTTCATCGGCGCTGGGTCTCAACCCGGTGGGTGGCGTGATGACTGGGGATCGGCCTTCGTGGAGCTCAGGCTGCGCCCGCAACTCGAGATCCTTGATGGGTTGCAGGTGGATTCAACGGACCTCAATCCGTTGTTGCTGCGCCTCGCAGAGCACTTGAACGAGCATCAACCGCGTCCTGCTTTGGTGCACGGCGATCTCTGGGGTGGGAATGCTGCCAGCCTCAGCGATGGACGGGGGAGCATTTTTGATCCCGCCAGCTGGTGGGCTGATCGGGAAGTTGATCTGGCCATGACCCGGCTGTTCGGCGGCTTCGGTGAAGCCTTCCGCTCGGGTTATGGGGAGGTGATCCCCGAGGCTTCAGGCGCTGACGGTCGGGTGGAGATCTACAACCTGTACCACCTGCTCAACCACGCCAATTTGTTTGGGGGGAGTTATTTGAGCCAATGCCGAGCCAGTCTCAAAGATCTGGCTCGGCGGCTTTGAGGCTCAGCCCAGGTACTCCTTCCGGAGGGTTTGAACACGCTGAACCAGGGCATTGCGCTTGTCGCTGGTGGTGAGGTTCTTCCAGCTCCATTGCCCCACCACGACCACGCCGAGAAGTTCCAGCAGGCCCGGAACGATGGGCAACAGATTGATCGTGTCAAGGATTCCCTTGATCAGGATCTGGGCAATGATCACGGCGGCAAAGATGCCGACGATCTTGCCGATGCGTCCCATCTGGCTCCAGTCGACCTGATCGAGCGTGTCGTTCACCTTGCCCAATACGTCGCTGTAGCGCTCAGCGAAGGAGGTGGTGTCTTCCTGCGCAGGAGTTTCGAGGGGTGTCGTCACGGTTGTGGCGGCATCCTTAACTTCAGTGGTGGCGTCACTCATGAGAACGACTAAATCCTTCACAATTTCAGCTGAGCGTATCGGTGCGACGGGGTCTACGCCATCCGTGCTGCAAATTGATCACCGATGCCACACGGATCTGGCCCGGATTTTGCTGGCGCCCCACCCCGAAGAAGGCTGCGCCTTGCTGCTGGGACAACGGACGAATTCAGGCTGTTTGAGGCTGACCACGACCTGGCCCTGTTGCAATGCCTGGGGACGGGGGGGATCCGGTCAGGAGCCTGTCCACGACCGTCGCAGCAGGTTTCTGGTGGATCCGAGGGAGCAGTTGGCAGCCCAGCGATGGGCGCGGGAGCGTCATCAACGTTGTCTTGGGGTGGCCCATTCCCATCCGGCGTCCGCCCCAGTTCCCTCGCCTCAGGATCGGCGCTTGGGACAGACGGAGAGTCTGATGTTGATCCTCTCTGCCTCGCTTGGCCTGCGGGCCTGGTGGCTGCATGGGGACCGCAGTGTGGATGAAATCCCGATTCATCTCTGGGACACTCACAAGGATGCAAGACCAACCGATGTTGAGTGCTGATGAGCGGGGGCGCTACGCCCGCCATCTGATCCTTCCCGAGGTTGGTTCGGCCGGTCAACTCCGGTTGAAGTCTGCTTCTGTGCTCTGTGTTGGCAGTGGAGGGCTCGGATCCCCTCTGCTGCTGTATCTGGCTGCGGCAGGTGTTGGTCGTATTGGAATCGTGGATGGAGATGTGGTGGAGCTGTCCAATCTCCAGCGGCAGGTGATCCACAGCTCCAGCGGGGTTGGCGGCTCCAAGGCCCGCTCAGCCGCAGCGCGGATCCACGACCTCAATCCCCACTGCCAGGTGGAGGTGCATGAACACATGCTGGATGTGGGCAATGCTCTGGATCTCATCGGTGCCTACGACCTGGTCTGTGACGGCACCGACAACTTCCCCAGCCGTTATCTGATCAACGACGCCTGTGTGTTGCTCGGCAAGCCCCTCGTCTACGGCTCCGTGCAGCGCTTTGACGGCCAGGTCAGCGTGTTCAACCGCACGCCGGCGAGCCCCAATTACCGCGATCTGCTGCCGGAACCCCCTCTCCCGGACGCTGTTCCGTCTTGCTCGGAGGCTGGGGTGATGGGTGTGATGCCGGGGCTGATCGGTCTGCTTCAGGCCACCGAAGCGATCAAACTGATCACCGGCATTGGCCAGTGCCTGGATGGTCGGCTGTTGGTGGTTGATGCCCTCGCGATGCGATTTCGCGAACTCACCCTCCGCGTTGATCCCGACCGACCGAAGGTTGAGAGCCTGATTGACTATCGCCAGTTCTGCCGTCCGGCGTCATCGGAGATGGAAGCCATCACTGTCATGGAGCTGAAGGCCCTGCTGGACTCCGCTCCAGACGAGATTGCGCTGGTTGATGTGCGCAATCCTCCTGAAGCAGAGGTGGCTTCGATTGAAGGAAGCCACTTGGTTCCGTTGGCCTCGCTGGAGAGTGGAGAGGCGATCGATCGCGTTCGTGATTTGGCGGAGGGACGGCGCCTTTTGGTGCACTGCAAGCTCGGGGGGCGTTCTTCCAGGGCCGTTGAGCTATTGGCTCAGCAGGGGATCGCGGCAACGAATGTGACCGGTGGAATTGATGCCTGGTCGCAGCAGGTGGATCCTGCAATCCCTCGTTACTGAACCTGAGGGTTAGTAATCCACCCCTCGCTTCAAGTCGACGCCCTGTTCGGCGTAGTGCTTGTGGCACACCATTTCGGAATGGATGCTGGCCAGATCGAAGTAGGCCGGAGGGTTTTTGCAGCGCCCCGTGATGATCACTTCAGTTTCTGCTGGTTTGCGCAGCAGGGTTTGCAGGATCGGCTCAACGGGCAGCAGCTCCAAATCCACCGTGGGGTTCAACTCATCGAGGATTACGGTTTTGTAGAGGCCGCTTGAGATGGCGGCCCGTGCGATCTCCCAGGCCCGCTCGGCCTCCACGTAATCGATCGGCTCCTGCTGGCCCCGCCAGACGATGGCATCACGGCCGGAGCGGAGGTGGTCCACCAAATGGGGATAGCTCTCGCGCAGGGCGGCGATGGCTGCATCTTCGGTGTAACCGCTGCCGCCTTTGAGCCACTGCAGGATCAAGACCCGATGGCTCTTGTCCTGGCTGATGCCCCGCCCGATGGCCTGCAGCGCTTTCCCGAGTGCACTGGTTGATTTGCCTTTGCCTTCACCGGTGTAGATCTCGATGCCGCTGCTCACATTGAGAGGCACCACCCGGTTGTTGTTCATGCCCGGACGGCGATGGGCACGCATCTCGGAGTGGAGGTCTGCCTCACGCACCAACGGGGCCGGTGCAGCCCGACCGGTGACGATGATCTCCATCCCCTCCGGCCGGTTGCTGAGGGTGCGGACCACGTCATCCAGATCCAGCAGGCCGAGATCCAGCACGGGATTGAGCTCGTCCAGAACCACCACCGAGTAGAGGGCACTGGCGATCGCGCCCTTGGCGATCACCCAGCCCCGCTGGGCTTCGTCGCGGTCGAACCGGGTGGCTTCATCAGCGGTGAAGTGATCGGCCCTTCCGGTGCGCAGATGGTCGATCAAATGGGGGAAGCCCTGCTGCAAAGCTTCGATGGCCGCATCCTCGTCGTAGGCCCGTCCTGGGCCCTTGAGAAAGCGCAACAGCAGCACCCGGGTCTGGCGCTGCTCGCAGATGCCGAGGCCGATGGTGCGCAGCACAACCCCTAGGGCTGCTTGGCTTTTGCCCTTGCCTTCGCCGTCATAGATGTGCAGCTGTCCATGGCTGCGCTCGCGGCTGTCCGCTGCGGTGATAATGCCGATGCTTCGAGGCATGGGGACAGCTCTTACCGTTGGAGCCTACCTAGCTCAACTGGTTTTCCCCGCTGATGTTTCGGTTGCAGGAGCCTTTGGCGGATCGAGAGCAGCAGCTGCTGGCGAACCTGCGGCAGTGGATGGCAGATCAATCTGCCCTTTGTGTGGCCTATTCCGGTGGAGTCGACAGCACCCTGGTGGCGGCGATGGCCTACGAAGCCCAGGGCGATGCCGCTCTGGCGGTAACGGGTGTCTCCCCGGCTCTGGCGCCGCATCTGTTGCGGGAAGCCCGGGATCAAGCCTCCTGGATCGGCATCCCGCATCGGGAGTGTGCAACGGCCGAGTTGAACGACCCTGACTACAGCAGCAACCCCGTGGATCGCTGCTTTGCCTGCAAGCGTGAACTGCACCAGCACCTTCAGCCCATTGCCGCGGCGGCTGGAGACGCGTTGGTGATTGATGGGGTCAATCTCGATGACCTCGGTGATCATCGGCCCGGCATTGAAGCGGCCCGACAGGCGGGGGTTCGCTCCCCCCTTGCGGAATTGTCGATCGACAAATCCATGATTCGTTCGCTGTCACGGGCCCTTGGTTTTCCCTGGTGGGATAAGCCGGCGCAGCCCTGCCTGGCCTCCCGTTTCCCCTATGGCGAAAGCATCAGCGCTGAGCGGTTGAAGCGGGTGGGTCAGGCGGAAGCCTGGTTGATTGCCAGGGGATTCAGCTCCGTTCGTGTGCGCTCCCACGGATTGGCGGCACGGATTGAGGTGCCCAGCGAGCAGATCCGCGCTGTGCTCGCGCTGGCGGAAAGCGAGCCTCTGGTGGAGGCTTTTCGCTCCCTTGGCTTCACCTCCGTGAACCTGGATCTGGAAGGTCTGGTCAGCGGCAAGTTGAACCGCCGCTGATTTTGCCTGGGCCGGATCAGCTGGGGAGCTGGCTCGGCGTTTCCACAGGCTCTCTCACCCCAGTGGCAATGGCCGCCGGTGTTTCACGCAGAAAGCTCTTCAGCGCATGGCGTTTCGCTTGAAGCTCACTGCAGAGAATCGCGCAGGCCTGTTCCGGCATGGTGTGGTCACCACAGGTGAACACATCAACCGCGGCGTAGCCGGATTCCGGCCAGGTGTGGATGGAAATGTGGGATTCCGCCAGCAGGGCAAGGCCTGTGACGCCCTGGGGTTGAAATTGATGGGTGATCAGGTTCAGCAGCGTCGCACCAGCGCCTTTGGCTGCTGAGGTGATCGTTGTGCGGATGAATGCTTCGTCGTCGAGCCGGCTCGGATCGCAGTCGTAGAGCTCGAGAATGCAGTGTTTGCCGACCATGTCGGTGGCATGAATCTCAGGTGCCCCCCATCCCGGGTTGGGATGCAGTTCAGAGAGGGTCTGCTCCATCAGGCGATGAGAGAAAAACAGGTCCGCCACCTTATCCGATCTTCAGATCGGGTCTCAGGTCTCTTGCGCCGAGAATTTGGGCCTGCTGCTGCCATCCGCCGCCAAAGCCCTCGAGGTGGGTGGCGCTCACCAGGCATTGATGCGATTCGCCCACGGCCTCCAGGAGAAGCTGCTGGCGGGTTGGATCAAGTTCGGCCAATACATCATCAAGAAGCAGCAGGGGTGGCTCCCCACAGAGCTGGGTCACCAGCTCCAGTTCGGCGAGCTTCAGGCCCAGCACCAGCGACCGCTGCTGGCCTGCCGAGCCAAACCGTCGTGCCGGGCTGCCCCCCAGCAGCAGGGCGATCTCATCGCGGTGCGGGCCCACGCGGCAGCTGCCGAGCCGTTCCTCCTCTCCCCGCTGCTGGCGCAGTTGCTCCTCGATGGCGAGTCGCCAGGGTTCTTCGGCATCCTCCCCGTCGAGCATGCTGCCGGGTTTGTAGTGCAGTTCCAAGGCTTCTGTGCCCCCGCTGAGGTGGGCCTGCCAGCGTTGGGCTATCGGTTCCAGCCGATGCAGGGCCCGTTGCCGCCGCCGGTGAATTCGGGTGCTCACCAGCGCCATCTGAACGTCAAAAGCATCAAGCAGTGCATGGCGTTCGCCACTGGAGACCTGCCGCTGGCGCCAGAGCTGGCTGCGCTGCCGCAGCAACCGGTTCAGCCGCGCCATCAGATCGGCATAGACCGGTTCGAGCTGCAGCACGACGCGGTCCAGCCATTGGCGGCGTAGGGCGGGTTCGCCCCGCACTAGATCAAGATCCAGGGCGCTGAAGCCGATGCAGCGCAGCGGACCAATCAGGTCCAGCTGCCGATCCAGCAGCTTGCCGTTCCGTTTGGCCTGACGGCCTCCCTGGCGGCGCAGTTCCAGCTCCAGACGATCCCCATCCCTCACGTCGGCCCGGATCAGGGCCTGCGGAGCGTCCCACTGGATCAGATCGCGATCATTGCTGCAGCGATGGGAGCGCAGGCTGCCCAGCAGCTCAACCGCTTCGAGCAGGTTGGACTTGCCGATGCCATTGGGCCCGATCACCAAAAGGCGTGGCTGCGTCAGTTCCAGCTGCAGAACGGTGTGGTTCCGGAAGCCCTGCAGTTGGAGCCTGTGGAGCCGGATGGGTGCTGGGGCGACCAGTGAGTAAGGTACCTGTATCGGGACGGTTGCCGCTCGATATCACTGCGGCTTAACGCCGATCAGTGGGCATGTAGCTCAGTTGGATAGAGCATCAGATTCCGGTTCTGAGGGTCGGGGGTTCGAGTCCCTCCATGCTCGTGTTTGAACTCAATGTCTCAGCTCAGGCTGAGGCCCATGGCGCGAATGCCATTGGGATCAATCAGGAAACCCTGCTGTTTGAGAGCGTCCAGCGCATCCGCAGGGGCCGAGATTGAAAGGCTGCAGCCCGGCAGATCCCGGCGCAGAATCTGCAGCGCTCGGTGCACCAGAACGGCGAAAAGGGCCCCTTGGTTCGGCCCTGGTTTGGCGGCCAGGTTCCAAAGATTGGCGTTGAGGGCCAGATCACTGGTGGCCCGAACAAATCCGATCAGTTCCCCCGTTGATTCCTCAAGGATGCTGATCTGCCACAAGCTGCGCTGAAGGGCGAGCTCCCAGCGTTCCTCAGGGTGGGTTGATTCCCCGCAGGACATCAGCAATGTGTTGAGCTGCTGGGAGGTGGGAGGGGTTGATGTTTCGAGTCGCGTTCCCTCGGGTAAGGGTGGAATCGAGGGTTGTTGAAGGAACGACAGCACTGTGGATCAGCCGGTGTTGCGCATGCCGGCTGCAATGCCGTTGAGGGTGAGCAAAGCTCCCCGCAGCAGTTCACTGCGGCTGTAAGTGCGGGTGTCCTCGGGGGCGCCTGGCGTCTCACTCATGGGCGGTTGCCTGTTCTGATCCCGCAGTCGCTTCAGCAGCGCAACCTGCAGGAAGCCCAGGGGAACGATGGTGCGGTTGCGCAGATCAACCGACAGCTGCAGCCCTTGATCAGCGCCCAGCAGTCTGTTTTGGCCCGTGATTTCCAGAACCAGTTTTCGAGTGAGTTCGTATTCCTTGGCGATCACCTGGAAGATCGCTTCAAAGGCTTCCCGCTGTTCGGGGTGCCCCAGGCTGTTCATGTAGTGACGGGCCAGGTCGAGATCCACCTTGGAGAGGGTCATTTCCACTTTGGAAATGAGCATTCGGAAGAACGGCCAACGTTGATGGAGGCGCCGCAGCAGGTCGAGTTGTTCGGAGTCGCCGCCCACTTCTTCCGAGAGCGCCGTGCCGAAACCGAACCAGCTCGGCAGCAGGAACCGACTCTGGGTCCAGCCGAAGACCCAAGGAATGGCCCGCAGGCTGGAGAGGTCCTTGGCGCCGGTTTTGCGTCGGGCTGGTCGACTGGAGATCTGCAGCTTGCTGATTTCCTCGATCGGTGTGACCTGCTGGAAAAACGCCACCAGATCAGGATTGTCGTGAACCAGAGCCCGGTAATGGTCCCTTGAACGGGTGGCAAGGCGACTCATCAGCTGGTTCCAGCTGGGTGTCGCATCAAGCTGGTTGGTGACCAGGCTGTTCTGCACCACGGCCGTGGTGACGGTCTCCAGGTTGTAGAGCGCCAACTCGGGCAGGCTGTACTTCGAGGCCAGAACTTCGCCCTGTTCGGTGATTTTGATCCGGCCCTGGAGTGTGCCGCTGGGTTGGGCCAGGATCGCCTGATAGGCCGGCCCGCCACCACGACTGACGGATCCACCGCGTCCGTGGAAGAGGCGAAGCGCCACGTCCTGGCGGCTGGCGAGTTCCTGAAGGGCGATCTGGGCCTGATGAATCTCCCAGTTGCTGGAGAGGAAGCCGGAATCCTTGTTGCTGTCGGAGTAGCCCAGCATCAGCTCCTGCAGCGGCTGCTTTTGCTGCCCCACAACGGGGAGGAGTTCGCGGTAGAGCGGCGTTTTGAACAGACCCTCCATCACCTCAGGGGCCCGTTGGAGATCCTCCACGGTTTCGAACAGCGGCACCACCAACAGGGAGGCCCGTTTGTTGGGCGGGTCTACGAGACCCGCTTCCTTGGCCAGCAGCAGAACCTCCAAGAGATCCGATGCCGTGTGGCTCATAGAGATCACGTAGGAGTTGCAGATCCGCGGACCGAACTCCTCCTGGAGGCGCTGCAGCATTCGGAACACCGCCAGCGTCTCGGCCGTCGCTGCCGACCAGCTGGCGGCAGGCGGGATCAGGGGCCGACGGGTCTGCAGTTCCTGCAGGAGCCATGCCATCCGCTCCGTCTCGTCCATGTCCCCATAGGCCTGGGGAAGTTCAAGGCTGCGGGTGAGCTCGTCGATGGCATCGCTATGACGGGTGCTCTCCTGACGGATGTCCAGGCTGGTCAGTGAGAACCCGAAGATGTGCACCTGGTGCAGCAGGGTGTCGAGCTGTTCGCAGCTCAGTTCAGTGCTCACGAGGCTGTTGCGCACCAACTCCAGATCACTTCGGAACTGGTCCACCGAGGTGTAGTGGAGAACCTCAGCGTTACCGAGCCCATCCTTGGGATCGGCCAGCGCCTCACAGGGCATCTGCCAGCCCGCTTCCGACAGTTGGTTGTTGCGGGCGAGGGTGCGCTCCAGTTTTTCGAGCACGTAGCAGAGCTTCAGCCGGTAGGGCTCCAGTCGGTATCGCGCTGCTCTGCGCTCGTAGATCTCCGGGAAGCGGAGCCGATCCATTTCGAGCGACTCCAGCAGTGATGGAGCCACCTGACTCCACTGCATGGAGATGCTCAGCTGCTGCCGGAGCGACTGCACAGAACTGATGTAGAGCTCCAGCATCAGCTGTCGCTGGTAACAGGCGGTTCGCCAGGTGATCTCGGGTGTGACCGAAGGATTGCCGTCACGATCGGAACCCACCCAGGAGCCGAAGGTGCAGAACGACGCCTGGGGAACCTGGACATCGGGGTAGTGGCGATGCAGGGCGGAGATCAGCCTTCTGCGCAGTTGCGGCATCGCGTCAAACAACACCTGCTGGAAGTAGTGCAGGGTTGAATCCACCTCGTCGATGACGGTGGGCTTGAACTGGTGGAGTTCATCGGTGCGCCACCACAGGCGGATTTCCTCCTCCAGTTGGTCGCGGCAGTCCTCCCGCAGCTGATGCGCCAGAGGGGCGTCGGATTGAAGTTGCTGGAGCAGGTTGGCGACTCGCCTCTGCTTGTGCCGCACCGTGTGCCGCACGATCTCCGTCGGGTGCGCGGTGAAGACCAGCCGGATGTCCAGTTCCCGCAGCAGTTGTTCCACCTGCGCGGGGGGGACGTTCATCCGCCGCAGCCGTTCGAACACCTCTCCAAAGGTGGCTGGATCGGTCTGATTGGCGAGGGGCGGAGCGAAGGGATCAAAGGCGTCCCGTTGGGCCGCGTCAGCGCTGGAATTGGGGCTCAGGCTGTCGAGATAGCTGTCTTCCTCGATCCGTTGCTCAAGGATGTTGATGAGCTGGAAATACAGCGAAAAAGCGCGGGCCGCGGAGATGGCCTCCGAAAGGTCCATGGCTTTGATCAGCTCGACGATCGCCTCGCTCGTGCTGTCGCCATCTCGCCCTCCCATCGAGACGGGGTCGCTGAGTTGTTTGAGCCTCAGCAGGCGTTCGCTCTGATCCGGTGGACACTCGCTGCGCAGCACCGACTTCCAGAGGTCTTCAATCAGGTCCAGCCGGTGCTGAAGAAGCTGTCCTGCGCCGGATCCGCCACCGCTCAAGCGTGCAGTCTCTTGCTCGGAGACAGGGGTGGTGGACTCGGGCATGAAGTCTCCACGCTGCGACGAACTCGACATGATCATCCCAAACAGGCTTCCCCGGTGGAGATCCGTTCTTCCTCCTCCATCCGCTGGATACCTTCCTGAAGCAGGTTTTCGATGGATTGCCCCTGGCCATGGGCCGCTTCCCAGCGCATGGCCTGGTTGCCATCAACAAGTAGGGAATCCAAGGGCTTCAAGCAGGCGCTGAGCTGGAGCGATTCGGCCAGGGGAGTGAGCTGATCAATCAGCTGCCGCAGCCAGTCTTTGCAGTTGATGACACGGCCGTCCTGCCAATGCCTGAGTTCAGCATTCAGGCTGGTTCGGGCCACGGCGGCGTCGTTGCTGTCGGCGAGCTGGACCAGTTCAGCGGCGCTCAGCGAACTGCTGCTGAGTGGATCGAGGCTTTCGATGTTGTTTTTGAGGGCCAGCAGCCGCAGCTCCAGCAGACAGGTGATCGCCAGCAGCTGATCGGGATTGGTGACCAGATCACAGATCCTTAATTCCAACCGGTTGAGGTCGTAGGGGCGCCGAGGACCATTGGGCCGAACCGACGTCCACAGGTGACGCTCGTTGCGCATGGCACCCGTGGACAGCTGCTCCTCCACCCACTCGATGTAGTGCTGGTGATCCCTAAAGAGAGGAACTGCAGCGGGCGTGAGCGGGAATTGATGCCATCGCTGGGAGTGGTTGCTGGTGCTCTGCCCATCCAGGAAGGGAGAACTTGCACTCAGGGCAAGCAGCAGAGCCGCTTCGCAGCGCACGAGCCGGACCGCTGCAAACAACCAGTTGAGATCGGTGATCCCAAGGTTGATATGGATGCTGGCTGTCACGACCCTGGTGCCGTACAGCTGCTCAATCAGCGCGTGATAGGCGTTCTCGGGGTCGGAGCGTTCGAATCGGCTGCTGCCACCCAGGCTCATGGTGCTGCCGGGGAGAAGCGTCAGCTCCCGCTTCTGCAGCCACTGCCGCAGCGTCCGCCGGGGAGCAAGCAGCGCCTCGGGCAGTTCCGCGTAATCCCGGATCGGGTCGGTGACGTATTCGAGGTTGCGACGGTCCGGTTCCGTCACGAAGCCAGGCAGGTCCCTGACCACGTCGGGGGCGACGCCCACGTTGGCTCCGTTGCTTCTACCGGTGAACAGTTCAACCTCGAAGCCTTTCAGCAGGAGGGGTTGCGTTGTCATCCCGGCGGATTCAGGCACGCCAGTGCTGTGAGCATTCCCCGGGCTTTGTTGAGGGTCTCCTCAAACTCCGCCGTCGGCTGTGAATCGGCCACAACGCCCGCTCCGGCCTGCACTTTCACCCGGCATCCCCCGCCATCACGGGGTTGCACCACCATGGTGCGGATCGTGATCGCCGTGTTGAGGGCCCCGGCCAGATCAACGGATCCGTACACCCCCGAATAGGGGCCACGGGCATCGGGCTCCAGCTCGTGTATGAGTTGCATTGCCCGGATTTTCGGTGCGCCGCTCACGGTGCCGGCGGGGAACGCCGCCATCAGCAGATCCCACACGTCGTGCGTGGGCCCGAGGCGTCCTTCGACTTGGCTGACGATGTGCATCACGTGGGAGTAGCGCTCGATCACCATCAGGTCTTGCACGGCCACGCTTCCGGGCTGACAGACCCTGCCGAGGTCATTGCGGCCCAGATCCACCAGCATTACGTGCTCAGCCCTTTCCTTGGGGTCGGCCAGCAGGTCAGCTTCCAGTTCGCGGTCTTCCAGGGGCGTGGCGCCGCGGGGCCGAGTTCCGGCGATGGGGCGAAGGCTGGCGTGGATGCCATCAGCAGCGGGTTCGGCTTGAACCATCACTTCCGGACTGGAGCCAATCAGTTGCCAGTCCCCAAAGTCGAAGAACGCCATATACGGAGAAGGATTCACCATCCGCAAACTGCGGTACAGCTCCAGGGGTGATTGAGGCACCTCGGTTTCCAGGCGCTGACTGATCACCAGTTGGAACACATCGCCGGCTGCGATGTGTTCCTTGGCGGTGTCGACGGCGGCTTCGAATTCATCGCGGCTGCGGTTGGAGCGCACCGCGGGAAGCTCTTTGCTTCTCGCGTCCCAGGTAAGTGGTTTGACGGCCGGCAGAGGTGCGTTCATCCGCTGGCGCAGGGCCTCAATCCGTCCGATTGCGGTTTGCCAGGCCTGCTCCTCATCCGCTCCGTTGGAGAGGTCGCCGAAGGCAACAGCGGTGATCTGTCGTTTCACCTGATCAAAGATCAGGATCGCGTCCATCAACATCCAGATCCCATCCGGGGGATCGGCAGCAGCGCGGGGATGAACGGCGACGGTGGGTTCGATCCACTGGATCAGTTCGTAACTCCAAACGCCATAAAGCTGCCCAAGCGGAGGGAGGCCCGGCAGGTTGACGCAGGAGTACGGCGCCAGGCAGTCGCGTAGGGATTCGAGGGGATTGCCGTTGAAGGTCTCTTCACGACCATCTCGCCAGGTGCGCGTCAGACGATCGTTGTGCGCTGACGCCGTCCAGAGTGGATCGCAGGCGATCACGCTCCAACGCCCCAAGGTCTCACCACCCTCGACGGACTCCAGCAGCACACCAGGAGGCCTTCCGTCACCCACCTTGATCCAGGTGGTGAGGGGTGTTTCAAGATCTGCGGGCCAACTCTGTGCCAGAGGAATCAGGTTGGCACCACTGCAAACAGCCTGATGAAAGGCGTCGCGATCGGGACTGAACATGACCTGATCATCGCAGCCGGGACCCGGAGATCATGACCTCCGGGCGTCGGTTTTGAGAGATCAGGCGTCGAAGGTGTTGCGGCCGCTGAACTTAATGTTGGCCGGGTTGACGTTCTGGCCAATGCGACGGGGGTTGTGGCCCACCATGGGACGACCTTCGTTCACCTTTTCGGAGAACACACCATCCTTGGGATGCAGGAACTCGGTGTCACCACCGGGGTAGATCCGGTAGATCTTGTAGTCCTCGATCCGGGGCTTGAATTTCGTGCGCAGCTGGGTGCCGAGGGCGAGGCACTGTTCCTTGCGAGCGAAATACATCAGGTTCTCGCCTGAGTTCATCAGAGCGGCGCCACCGGTGGGCAGCTCAAAAGCTTGCTCTGTCTTGCTGGTCCAGGTGATTGCGTATTTCTCTTCAGTCTCCGCTGAATTCAGAAGGCCGCCAGTGCTGGCGATGTGCTGGGGAAGTTGACCGTTCAACGCCGTTGCTGCCATGGCTGAAAGAATCCACAAGAGCCGTTATGGCTGGAAAGTAGCACCGTCATTGGGGCCTGTTTTGAGCTCCGACAGCAAGCTTCACACCCGTCAACAAACCCATCACTCTGCGGGCGTATGCACCGGGAAAAAAACGGTGATGTCGCGGTCGCGCCTGGGCTGATAGCGGCCTCCCAGGCTGGCCATCATCTGGCGGGTCGCATCCTGGCTTAACTGCAGGCTCCCGGTGCTGGGATCCCAGCTCAGGACGGTGCCCACGTCCTCGCGTTGGGGAGACGGGCCGGCCTCCGTGGCCTGGCTCCTGTCGGAATGCTCCACATGCAGCTGAAGCTTCACCCGTGGACCGGCTGCCTGGAGGTGAAGCGTGAGCTGACAGCCGGAGGGGAGCCCCCTGGTGCTGCGGTCGATCAGACCCCCCAGCATCGGTTCCAGTCGACGGGAGTCACTGAGGATCGCCGGCAGGTCAGCGCTGAGATCCAGCTCCAGCGCGATCCCACGGCGAGTTAGTTGCTCCGTCCAGCTGGGTGCAAGGGCGCTCAGCATGGCCTGCAAATCCGTGCGGGCCAGATTGGCCTCGTTGGGTTCCCGTTGCAGTTCGGCGGCGTGGAAGATTAGGCCAAATCGATCGATCTGCTCGCTGCATTCCACATCGATCTGCCGCAAGCGATTCACAACGACATCAGCCAGATCCTTCCGCCGCAGCAGAGAGCGGATCAGTGTTCGGATCGTGGCCAGCGGGGTTCGCACCTCATGGGTGATCGCTTCCAGCAAATTCAAATCTCCATGGCTGGGCGCTTCCGGTGGGCGCTCAGCCTGGATGGGTTGCAGCATCAGCCCGGGGGCTGTGCCGGTGAGCCGCTCCGTGAGCCGTGGCCAGAACTGTTCTGACCAGGCTGCATTGCTCTGCAGGGATCCGATCGATTCGAGCGCTTTGCGCAGCTGCTCGGCCTGCGCTGGTGACTGGTGCTCCAGCCGCCCCCCCAGCTGCACCAACACATCACTGAGCGTTGCTGGGTCGCATCGCATCAGCAGCTGACGCTTCTGGGGCGGCCCATGCAGGGCAAGGGCCACTTGGACCTCGGGTGTGATCACCAGCAGCAGTGGGTCATCCCCGTCGTCGGGGCTCAGGGACAAGCGTTGGAATCCCCGCAGGGAACTGGGCTCATCGCTGCTGGACCGTCCCGGCAGTGCCGTTGGATGCGGACTCAGTTGATCCAGTTGATCTGGAGCCCACACCCATCCCTGCAGATGTTTCAGTAGTTCCGGTTCGTAGAGAGCCGGCAGGGGGGCAGCGAGCCAGATGCCGCGTTCCAGGCCGCGCTCGAGCAGATCCTGTTGAAGGGTCTCCAGGGCCGCCCACCAAAGCCGCCGCACACCAATCTCATCGCAGCGGCCTAGGGGCACGTCCTGTGCCAGCCGTTGCCGCAAGTCGGTGAAGGAGGGGCCGGTCAACGGAGGTGCGCCAAGGAGCGACGGCTTTGCCGGACCACCGACAGGCAGAGGCCGAGCGCGATGAAGTTCACCACCATGGCTGAGCGCCCATAACTGAGGAAGGGCAGGGGGATTCCTGTGACGGGGCCCAGGCCGATGGTCATGAAGATGTTTACCACCACCTGGAACATCAGCATCGTGCCGATCCCGATCACCACGAGTGATTCGAAGTCGGTGCGGGCATTGCGCGCGACCTGGAGCAACCGAGCCATCAACGCGGCAAAGCCAAGAACCACCAGAAGGCAGCCAATAAAGCCGGTTTCCTCACCCAGAGCGCTGAAGATGAAATCGGTGTGTTGTTCAGGGATGAAACGAAGCTTGGTCAGTTGTCCTTGAAGAAGGCCAGTGCCCAAGACGCCGCCTGAACCGATGCCAACGGTGCTCTGGAGCAGGTGATAGCCCCCGCCCAATGGATCCTGACTGGGGTCGAGGAACAGCACCAAACGGTCCCGTTGATAGTCCTTCAAACCATGCATCCAGAGCCATGGCGTCACAGCAGCCATGGCGCCGTGGATGGCCAGGGTTGCTGCGGCTGCCAGACGTTTCCAGGGCAGGGAGCGGTACGCGAGAACTCCCATCAGAGGGATCCAGAGGGCCATGGCCCAGGGGAGAAGGCCTGAGAGCAGGGCCGTGACCAGCGGTGACAACAACAGAATCACCCACTCGATCGGCATCCCCGACCAATAGAGCATCGTGAGCATCAGGGCGCCGAACACAAGCGATGTGCCGAGATCAGGCTGGATGAACACCAACAGCCAAGGCACTGCAATCACCCCGAGCGGGCGCATCAGATCAACCGGTCGTTCTACCGGGTGTCGCGACAAGACTGCTGCCACGAGCAGGATCGCCGCGATCTTGGCGAACTCCGATGGCTGAACATGAACCCCGCCAATGCTGATCCAGCGTTGGGCACCCAGCGCTGTGGTTCCAATCACGCGCACCGCCACCAGGCTGATCACGGTGAGGGCGTAGACGGGAACCAAAAGAGGCCGGAGACGCTGCAGCGGCAGCCGTTCCAGTCCCAGCGCCAGCAGCACTCCGAAGGCCGCGGTGATCCAGTGGTGATACCAGTCGGCATAGTCCGCCTGGCGTTGGGTGCTGGCGATCAGCCCCCCGGCGATGGCGATCATTCCGAGCGGAACGCCCCAGAGCACCCACTCCCGGTGCGATCTGCGGCGGTCACGTCGGCTGAACATCGTCAGACGGGCTGGGTGACGGCCTTGAGCACCGCTTCAGCGAGACCCTTGAACTCAGCGGCGCTGGCGGAGTCGCTGCGGTTGATCACGATCGGTCGTCCCGTGTCACCGCCTTCCTGCACGGGCATTTCCATGGGGATCTGAGCCAGCAGGGGAACGTCGTAGTCGGCGGCCAGTTGGGCGCCGCCGCCACTGCCGAAGAGGGCGTAGCGGCAGTCGGGACGGTCCGGAGGGATGAAGGCGCTCATGTTCTCCACCACGCCCAGAACGGGAATGCCCATCTGCCGGAACATGGCGAGCCCCCGTCGCGCATCCTGCAGCGACACCTGTTGTGGGGTGGTCACGATCACAACGCCCGCCATCGGCACTGCCTGGGCCAGAGAGAGCTGTGCATCACCGGTGCCCGGCGGCAGATCAACGATGAGAACGTCCCGCTCACCCCATTCGGCCTGATACAGGAACTGCCGAATGATGCCGTTGAGCATTGGGCCGCGCCAGATCACAGGCTGGTGATCGTCGATCAGCAGACCCATCGACACCATGGCGATGCTGCAGGTCTCGATTGGCACAATCCGCTGCTGATCGCCGCTGCCCTGCACCTCAGGTGTTTGGTCAGCGACGCCCAGCATGGTGGGGGCGTTCGGCCCGTAAATATCGGCGTCCAGAAGTCCGACCCGCAGGCCGGTCTGGGCGAGGGCGCAGGCCAGATTGACCGCGACGGTGCTCTTGCCGACGCCGCCCTTGCCGCTGCTCACGGCAATCACCTGGCGGACGCCGGGGATCGACTGGCGTTCCGCCGGCTGACCATGGCCAGCCTGGCCAATGCCCCCTTGACTTGGCGGTTGGCCGATCTCGATCTGCACGTCGTCAATGCCATCGAGCGCCATCAGAACTCCCCGTGCTTCGGCCACGATGCGGTCTCGCTGGCTTTGGGCGAAGCCTGGAAGGCTGAGGCGAAACACAGCCCGTGGCGGGGTGATGCGGATCTGTTCGATCCAGCCGAGCTCCAGGGCCGTTTTGCCACTGCCGGCATCTTTGACTTGCTGGAGGGCTTGGTTGGCCTGCTCGACCGGGGTCATCCGTTTCATCAAGGCAAGCCGGATCCTAGGGGCGCCGCCCGTGACAGTCCCTGACGGATGCTTGTCCAGGCCTGGGGTGACCTGGTTAGGTTTCGATGTCTTCAGTCTCTGACACATGGTCCGCTCCCTGATTCGCCGCGTCCTCGGACGCCAGGACGTGGGTGTCAGCAACGCTTCCCTTGAGCTGCCCCCCAGCGATTCCAGAGAGCGGGCCCGGGCGATGGTGATGGGCCTGCAGGACGAAATCTGTGCGGGCCTGGAAGCCCTCGACGGTGAAGGTCGCTTCGTTGAAGAGAGTTGGGTCAGGCCTGAAGGGGGTGGGGGGCGCTCCCGGGTGATGCGCGAGGGCCGCGTCTTTGAACAGGGCGGCGTGAATTTCTCCGAGGTTCAAGGCGAAGAACTGCCCCCGTCGATCCTCAAGCAGCGTCCTGAGGCGAAGGGGCATCCCTGGTTTGCCACGGGAACCTCGATGGTTCTTCATCCGCGCAACCCCTACATCCCGACGGTTCACCTCAATTACCGCTACTTCGAGGCTGGCCCGGTGTGGTGGTTCGGCGGCGGTGCCGACCTCACGCCCTACTACCCCTTCCTGGACGACGCCCGTCATTTCCATCGCACCCATCAGGCGGCCTGTGATTCGGTTCACCCGGATCTGCACAAGGTGTTCAAGCCCTGGTGCGATGAATATTTCTATTTGAAGCACCGTGGTGAAACCCGCGGCGTTGGCGGCATCTTTTACGACTACCAAGACGCCAACGGCACTCTCTACAAGGGTCAGGATCCCTCAGGGCCTGCGGCTCAGGTGTCAGCCCGTTTGGGAGCTCGGCCGTTGAGCTGGGAGCAGCTGTTCTCCTTGGGGCAGGCCAATGGCAGAGCCTTCCTGCCCGCCTATGCCCCCATCGTTGAGAAGCGCCACCCGATGGCCTATGGCGATCGCGAAAGGGACTTTCAGCTCTATCGCCGGGGCCGTTATGTGGAGTTCAACCTGGTCTGGGACCGCGGCACGATCTTCGGCCTGCAGACCAATGGACGCACGGAGTCGATCTTGATGTCTCTGCCTCCGCTGGTGCGTTGGGAGTACGGCTACACCGCCGAGGCCGGATCAAGGGAAGCCCTGCTTACCGAACTGTTCACCAAGCCGCAGGACTGGCTCGGTGATGCCTCGCTGGATGAGCGCTGCCGCCCCCATGGAGCGATCAACTAACTGACGCCTTCAACGAGCGCGTTCACCACGCGCTCGGCCAGGCAATTCACCGTGTGCTCCCTTGAGCGTGGATCCCTCAGTTTCGTCTCGAGAGGGGGCTCCAGCATGGCGATTTCAAGAATTCCGATCCCGCGCTGCGGACCGCCAAGGCCTCCGCGGAACAGGCGTGGGTAGCGCCCAAATGCCTGGGCCAGGCTTTCATCGACGACATTCAGTTCACGCACATTTGGGAGCACCGGAATCAAGCCGGAGCCGAAGCCTTGGGGCCGGTAGGCATCGAAATGGATCTCCAGAACGTATTCACCACGCTCCGAAAAGACCTTGGCCTTCGACCAATTGGTGCTGGGGTCGTCATCGTTCGCGATGCTGATTGACGGCGGGGTGTAGGCGCGGATGTTTAAGCCACGGGCCTGGCCTTGGCTCACCACAGCGGCCTGAACTTCGCGGTTCCAGAACAGCTCATCGCGAATGCCCGGTTGCAGCGGTGCTCGCTTCTGCTGATCCACGGCATATCCAGGGGTTCCTGGACTGGCGGTGCCCTGGGAGTCGGCATGTCCTGCCATGACGACGATTGGCAGGTTGCTCTGCACAGGGCTTCTGCCAACCCAGCTCCCGGGTTTCTTTGTGCGTGGGCCGAGCAAGGGATCTGGCGTGGCGGGCTCAGGACAGGGGGCTGGCTGTTTCGGTGCTGGTTTTTTGCTGGGCTCGGCTGTGCCAAGCCAGTTGTGCTGTTCCGCAGCCTTGGTCATCGCCAGGGTTGCCAGTGACAGGCCTGCGATGGCAAGTCCTGAGGCAAAGCGACGCCGTCGCATCCAGGCCGGCAGACGCATGGTTCAGATGGGGGAGGAGAGCAGGGATCCGTCACTGGCGAGTTGCAGGGTCTCAGCCAGTTCCAGTTCGATGGCGATTAATTCGTCCCGATGAGCCCGCAGACGAATGGCGCTGCCGTCTCCCTCGGGAGCAGGAAGGAGTTGCAGTTCCAGGGCTTCTGTGCGAGCGGCCCGCCGCGTGTAAACAGCTCCCGCCAGAGGGCCGAGGCCGATCAGCAGCAGAGGCCACCAGTGCAGTTGGGGTGCCAGCTGACGCAGGACCAGGCCGAAGCAGGCGGAGCCAATGGCCGCCAGCAGTGACAGCAGCACCGCAAGGGGTTGGCTGGAGGCCACTTTCCCCTTGAAGCGGAGCACCTGGCGGTCAGCATCGCCGCCATCCCGGCTCCAGCCGCGTTCTTCCAGCCAAGTGCTGAGCCCGTTAAGCACGGTGATGGGGGGTTGGGGGGACATCACGTCCACCACTGTGGTTCGGTCTTTGCTGGCTGCACGCAGAAAGAAGACCAGACCAATCGCCAGCAGAACAGTCAGCAGGAGAGTGGATTGAAATCCTGCAGGCATGGCATCCCGGTGGTGTTCAACCTTTTTAAGCCTTGCGCCGGCTGAATCGCTTAGTTCAACGCGAACCGGTGGGAGTCCAGCCAGCTGCGCCAGGGCTGCATCAGTCGCTCGGCTTCGCCGCGTGCATCAGATTCAAGGTGCAGCATGCGCCGTGGCCGTCCGCGGCTCGGGCAGCGTTGGGTGTAACTGCTGATTGAGCCCTGTTGCTCAAGGAACTCGAGGGCCTGTTGCAGCACGGTTTCAGAAAGCCGCAGTTGCGGCTCCTCCCGGATCAGTTTTTGCAGTAGTCCGGAGGGGTAGTTGTCGTCTTTGAGCAAGCACTCGAGGATCCAGCAGACAGCCAGCTCGAGATCGAGGAACTGCGGCGGCGGCTGATGGAAGTACTGCTCGATGTCTGCCAGACAGGTGCGCGAAGGCTTTCTGCGAGAGAACACAGGCGCGGGACGACTTCACCAATCAAAAGCGATCTCATTTCGAGATTCAATAGAAGAGTCTTGAGACTTGCTGTGGAGGTGATTGGCCACACTGGCCCTATCCCTTCCTGAAGTCATGGCTGAGAAGTCGTCATCCCCAGCGGAATTCGCCGTCTTTGATCGCGACCTCGATGCAGCTTGGACGGAGCGCTATCTGCGGTCCCCGGGGCTTGCCGTTGATACCGAAGCGATGGGGCTGATCCATGGGCGTGATCGGCTTTGCCTGGTTCAGATCGCCGACGCCGAAGACCGTGTGGCCTGCGTCCGCATTGGCCTGGGCCAGACCGAGGCGCCGAATCTCAAGCGCCTGTTTGAGGCGCCCACGGTGGAGAAGGTGTTTCACTTCGCCCGTTTTGATGTGGCTGCGCTTGCCGCCGGTTTGGGGATCGACGTGAACCCCGTGTTCTGCACCAAGGTCGGAAGTCGGCTCGGCCGCACGTACACCCCCCGCCATGGCCTCAAAGATCTGGTGATGGAATTGGTCGGCGTTGAGCTGGACAAGGGCGCCCAGAGCAGTGACTGGGGTCGGGTGGACGAACTTACCGATACCCAGCTGGCCTACGCCGCCAACGATGTGCGCTATCTGCTGCCAGCCCGTGAGCGCCTGGAGCAGATGTTGCGGCGGGAAGGGCGCTGGGATCTGGCGCAACGCTGCTTCCAGTGCGTTCCGGTGGTAGCCGAGCTGGATCGGCTCCGCTTTCACCAGATCTTTGAGCACTGAGGTTGGGGCTCAGTCTTCCAGCATGAAATTGCCGTCGCCTTCGCTGTTCTCGAGCAACGCGTCCAGCTGACGGGCGTGGTCACCGTTGTCCTTGTCGAGGGCGGCCAGCATGGATTCAGCCATGGCTCGCCGTCCCTCCACATCGCGATGTCCTTCTCGGGCCGCGGCTTGTTCCACCTGGCGCCGGGCACTGGCGAGGCTGATGCTCAGTCGACTCGCCAACTGGGCACAAAGTTTGACGAGGGTGGGGTCTTGAATCGCGGCCATCGCAACCAACCGAAGATCTTCAGTATCCGTTGAAGCGATCCAGGATCAGGCGTGCCAGCTGATCGCTTCCCCCTGCCGGCCCCATCCGCTGCGTGCCGATTCGTCCCAGGTGGGAGCGGAGTGCCGGGTCGTGCAGGAGGAATTCGAGCCGTCTCGTGAGCTCGGATTCATCAGGGCAGGGACGAACCGCCCCCCCCAGCAGGCGGCTCTGACGGCGAGCGAAGCCCGTTTTGAACTGCGGTCCTGGTCCCGGTAGGGACAGGGCCGGAATGCCCAGCCCCACCAGTTGTTCCGTCGCCGTTCCGGCAGTGGCGATGCCGGCTTCTGCCCAGCCAGCCCATTGGTCAAAGCAACCTCGCCCGATCAGCACCAGGCAGGCTCCTTTCACCCAGCAGGCTTCGGCACCCAGTTGGTCTGAAGGCGGAAGGCTGCGTCGAAACCCCAGTTGTTCAAAGCTGTTGCTCAGGGCCTCTGCATCGGGTTGGGCGCCCACGGCCACGAGCAGTGCCATCGGCACACGGCCGGGCAGCGCCATGGCACTGCGAACCAACCGCTGCAGGTTTCGCTGGGCCTCCGGCATGCGACTTCCGCAGAGCAGGAGCACGCGGCGGCAGCGGTCCAGGGCCGATGGCAGCGGTTGGACCTGAAGGCCATCCATCATCGGATTGCCCGGCGCAAGGGCGTTCACGCCCTTGCGTTGCAAGCCTCGTGCGGTGAGCCGATCACGCATGGCCACCAGTTGACAACGGCGCGAGCGCATCAGGCGCCATTCCCAGGGATCCCACTCACTGCCTTTGAGCCGGTGGTAGCAGTCGCTTTTGGCCCGTCCGGGACCGCTGAGCCAGGTGTAGTCGCTTTTGGGAGTGCCGATGAAGCCGAAGGGGGCGCCACTGCTCCAGGCCATCAGCAGTGGCAGCAAATCACCCACGGCAACGATGGGTTTGCGCTCATGTCCCAAGCGGCGTACCAACTGCCATTGACTCCAGCTCAGGCTGGGAAGTCCAGCCCTGACGTCTGCCAGCAGACCGCTCAGGCTTTGGTTGCTGAAGCCACCACTGGGCAGGGCCGCCTTTGGCCCTAGGCGCCTCAACCATCCTTGCTGAACAGCAGCATCAAACACTCGGCCGGCACCCACCAGAGGAAGCACCGTCAGGGGGCGTCGCGGTGCGCGCCGATGCACGGCCTGGATGATTCGCAGGGTGATCAGGTCTTCGCCGTGGCCGTTGCAGAGAAACAGCAGAGAGCCTGGGGCACGGCTGATACGATCCCCTGATGGGGACAGCTGTTCCCGGGCGGCGGCATGGCCAAGTGGTAAGGCAGAGGATTGCAAATCCTTTATCCCCAGTTCGAATCTGGGTGCCGCCTTTCAATCCTCATCACAGTTGAGCCTCCGCGCTCATGCCGGCAACGTTGCGTGAGTGACTCTCGCAGCTCACGGTGTCCGCATCAATCCAGCAACGCCCCTGGGCCATGCGGGTTGCAGGTAGGCCTTTGGGTAGGCCTCTGGCATCAAAGCGAACCCATGACGTGCTGAGCAGGGTTGCGCTCCAGCGGCGTGAATCCACGCTGCAGCTTGAGTTGTCGCAGCTGAGCGGACTGCCTTGATCTCCATCCAGGCTGACGAAGCTCAACTGGTAGCTGCCGCCCGTTGTTTGATCGTCTCCGATGAATCGAAGCCGCAGGCCACGGCTTCCGTTCGCGCTGATCTGCAGGCGCTCGCAGGCCAAAGAACGCCCACCGACGACGATGCGGCAATGCGCAGGCCGGTGCTCCAGACGGCCAAAAGCCTGGGCTGGATTGACCGTTGCTGGCACGGCAATCAGCAGTGGCGCCATCCAGAGATGAACCATCAGTAATCGCTGTCGGCAACGCACATGCCCAGGCAGCGAATGCCATTGCTGGCGGTTCTGCGGCAGTGGTTGCACAGGATGCGTTCCGCGTCCGCAGTCGATCCCTCCACGGCTTGATCGGTCGATCGCGCAGGTTCCTGCGCGGGGGATGCGGTCATGACGCAACGGGACGGGCTGGTGGCGATCATGGCTGGCAGCAGCATCGCCCCGTTGAACGGCATCGGTTTCGGCACCTGGGCCTGGGGCAACAAGGCGGTTTGGGGATATGACGCCCAGCGGGACGACGCTCGACTTCGTGCCACGTTTCGTCAGGCCCTCAGCTCTGGGCTCAACTTGATCGACACGGCGGATTCCTATGGAACGGGGAGCCTGAGTGGACGCAGTGAAGCGTTGCTTGGCGACTTCATGGCCGAGTTGCCATCCCTGCGTCGATCCCAGTTGACGGTGGCCACGAAGTTGGCCCCATTCCCCTGGCGATGGGGGCGTCGGGGCTTTGATGCCGCCTTTGAGGCCAGTCGAACGAGGCTTAAGGGGCAGCTTCGGCGGGTGCAGCTGCACTGGAGCACAGCGCGCTACGCGCCCTGGCAGGAGACAGGCCTTCTTGATGGCTTGGCTGATCTTGTTCTGTCTGGCCGGGTTGAGGAGTTGGGCCTGTCCAACCTGGGCCCCCAACGCCTGCTGTTGATCCATCGCCGTCTGTTGGAGCGGGGCGTTTCCCTACGCAGCGTTCAGGTGCAGTGCTCGCTCTTGGCACCTGCGGATGATCAGCTGCGCGAGTTGATTGCCGTCAGCAGGGAGCTTGGCGTGGAGGTGTTGGCCTACAGCCCTCTGGCTTTCGGCGTGCTTGGTTGTGCTCCCGGGTCTGAGGAGAGGCGTCCTGTCACCTGGTTGAGACAACGCCTGTTCCAGCGCCTGCTTCCGGCAAGTCTTGAGTTGCGCAGTGCGATGCAGGCCATCGCGATCGATCGCGGGGCATCGATGGTTCAAGTCGCTTTGAACTGGTGCAGAGCTCTTGGCACAACGCCGATCCCGGGGCTGCGAACTCCAGAGCAGGCCAGGGATGTCGCCGCTGCGCTGCAGTGGTCATTGTCACCGCAGGAGTTTCAGCGGTTGGATGCGGCCCGGCTGCATTGCAGCGAGCGGATGCCCGCCAATCCCTTCCAGAGCCGCTGAGTGTTGTGCTCAGGCCTCCGAGGCGGATTCAGGGGCTGGACTCACCACCACCGGGAGGCTGTCGCCGTCATTGCGAATCGGAACGACTTTTTCTTGCGAGGGTTCCAGGCGAGTGGGGGCTGGGGCAGTGTCCTGTTGCTGGGCACAGGCGGCGAGGGCTTCCTGCAACAAGGAATCAAAGGTTGCCCCAGGCAGTCGATGCCGGGCGACCTCCAGAAAGGTGCGCGGAAGCGATTCGCCAGCAGCGCTCCTCAGAGCGGGGTTGTTCTGGCGATGTTCCTGCTCGTCCTGAATTGCCCGGATGAACCTGCGTGTGACATCGCGCTTGGTGGACGCCTTGATCAGGGTGTCGCGCTCCTGAGGACCATGACTAAGCTCCTGCTCCATGTCTTGAATCCGCCGTTCGAGGCTTTCCAAAACCTCCTGGGCTTCCTTGCCGATGTGAGCCAGTTGCCCATCCGAAAGGTGGGGCATGTCGGCCACGAACACCTTGCCGTGATCCCGGAGCGTGAGAAAAGTTGGTCGTGGCCCCTGCCTGTAGCCCTGTTGCCTGTCCTGGCCTGAAGGCAAAGGACGCCTCGGAGGAACAGGACCTGCAGACGATCGACGGCGCGTAATGCGCTGGGGCTTATCAAAAGGCATTGAAAAAAATGTATTGACGCCGCTATCGGAAAAGGTTCCGATGTGCTTCAGGGCAGCCTATTCGATCCCTTCTAGGGCGTGGTCGACTGCTTTAAACCTGTCTGAAACTGACGTAATCAGGAGGGAACACCGTCCAAAACAGCGGCGCTGCCTGGGCTGTTTGAAGTCACGTTGCCAATCACCCAAGCCCGATGGTTCTTGCCGCGGCAATTCTGGATCACAGCGGTTTCGCTCCCAGCCGGCACCACCAGGCAGAAACCGATGCCCAGGTTGAACGTGTGCCAAAGGTCTCTTTCGGGAATGTCTCCGGCCTCCTGCAGCCATCGGAACAGGGGTGGTCTTGTCCAGCTGGAGGCATCGATGCGCGCAGAGCAGCCATCCGGCAGGCAGCGCGGCAGGTTTTCCGGGAGTCCTCCGCCGGTGATATGGGCCATGCCGTGGAGCTCGCATCCGCTCTGCAGCAGGTGCTGCACCAGGTCGGCATACAGGGTTGTCGGCACCAGCAGGTCGTCGATGAGAGGGCGCTGGTCGTCGCCATACAAGGTGTTCGCATTGGCGTTGGCCTTCTCCAGCACCTTGCGCACCAGGCTGAAGCCGTTGCTGTGCACGCCGCTGCTGGCCACACCGATCACGCTGTCGCCAGGTTGGATGCGCTGGCCGTCAATGAGCTCGTCTTCTTCAACGACGGCCACACAAAAGCCGGCGAGGTCGTAGCGCCCCCTCGGGTAAAACCCCGGCATCTCTGCCGTTTCGCCGCCGAGTAGGGCGCAGCCGCTCTGCCTGCAGCCATCGGCGATTCCTTCAACGACCTCGGCCATTGCCGATGGCGCTAAGGCCCCGGTGGCCATGTAATCCAGGAAGAAGAGCGGCGCGGCTCCTGAGGTGATCACGTCGTTGACGCACATCGCCACCAGGTCGATGCCCACGCCGTGATGGCAGCCATGCTCCTGGGCCAGCTCAAGTTTGGTTCCGACACCATCGGTGCCTGAGACCAGAAGGGGCTTGCGCAATCCGGCTGGAAGTCGCATCAGCCCGCCAAAACCGCCAAGGCCGCCGATGACCTCCGGTCGGTGGGTGGCTTCCACAGACGCCTTGATGCGTTGCACGAACGCGCGCCCGGCCTCAACGTCAACTCCAGCACTCTTGTAATCCATGGAACGAATCCGATGCATTGATCCTGCAATGCCACGGAACCTGTGCTGATTGGCTTGTCGGCACAGCAGCTGATTGGTTGTGCTTATTGATTGTTCTCTCTCGGCTTATGCCCGGGGGCTTGCGTTTCGGTGTTGATCGGCCAGTCGGCACGCGGTTTAGCGAAAGAGGCGGGCCTGGGTGGCTGTGCCGATCGCGGTGATGGCGCCCAGTTTCTTTCCAAGAGCACCCTTTTTAAGTTCGCAGCAATCTTTTTTGTGAAGCCCGCCAACGGCCGAGAACTGCGCGCTCAGTTCCCAGACCTTGGCCACGCCCTTCTGCATGCGAGTCCTCCTGACGTTGGCCACGCTCTCCGGAGCGATCTCAGGCAGTGCGGCCCTCCTGCCTGTCGTGGCCAGCGATTTCCTTTCGCTCAACGGTGCAGAGCCCCTTGACCCTCTGAATCTTGTGGTCGAGCCCCAGACCCCTGGGCTGCAGGCAACGCTTCCTCCGGCAGAGGTCAAACCGGTTCTTGCACCTCCTTCCCCTGAACTCCCCAAGCCGAAGCTGAAGGTCGTTCCAGAAGTGGTGAAGGTCATCACTGGTGAGGCCAGTTGGTACGGCCCCGGTTTTTACGGCAACCTCACGGCCAACGGTGAGATTTACAAGCGCGGCACGATGACGGCGGCCCACCGCACGCTTCCCTTTGGAACAAAAGTGCGCGTCACCAACCTCTGGAACGGGCGCACCGCCGTGATCCGCATCAACGATCGCGGACCTTTCATTGATCACCGGGTGATCGACCTGGGCCACGGCGCCGCCTCTGAACTGGGACTGACAGCCTCTGGAATTGCCCAGGTCAAGCTTGAGGTGCTGCGCTGAGCTGCGTCGTTCTCTCCACCCAGGCCGAGCTGGAACGCTTCCGGGCCAACCTCGGTGGACCTCTGCAATTCGTGCCCACCATGGGGGGGTTGCACCAGGGTCACGGTGAGCTGATCCGCCTCGCTGCAGCACGGGGTCCTGTGCTGGTGAGTGTGTTCGTTAACCCACTCCAATTCGGGCCAGCTGAAGACTTTGATCGCTACCCGCGAACCCTCGAAGCGGATCGCGATTTAGCCGAACGTTGTGGCGCCCATGCCCTTTGGGCTCCGGCGGTCGACACGGTCTATCCCGGTGGACCTCAGTCGGCGGTGTCGCGTTCAGCACCGGTAGGCCTGCAGACCCATCTTTGTGGAGCCTCCCGTCCCGGTCACTTTGATGGTGTGGTCACGGTCGTTGCCCGACTGCTGCAGCTGGTGGAGCCGTCCTGCCTTTGGCTGGGTGAGAAGGACTGGCAGCAGCTGGTGATTCTGCGCCGGCTCGTGGCCGATCTTGATCTGGGCGTGGCGGTGCAGGGCGTTCCCACCGTTCGTGAATCCGATGGTTTGGCGTTGAGTTCCCGTAACCAATACCTCTCTTCTGTTGATCGGGCTCGAGCCGCTGCTCTGCCGGCGGCACTGCGTCGTGCCGATCCCAGTGATCCTGAGACTTCGGTGCGTCAGAGCCTCGCTGAAGCAGGACTTGAAGTGGAGTATGTAGAGAGGGTCGATCCCCGCACCCTTCAGCCCTGTGGCGCTGAAACGGCCATCTCACTGTTGGCCGCGGCGGTGCGTTGCGGGACGACCCGTTTGATTGATCACGTCTTCCTGATGACCCGCCAGCCTCTTGTTGCCATCGATGGCCCTGCCGGTGCTGGCAAAAGCACCGTGACTCGGGCCTTTGCTGAGCGGATGGGGCTGGTTTACCTCGACACCGGTGCGATGTATCGGTCGGTGACCTGGTTGGTGCAACAGAACGGTGTGGACCCGCAGGATGCGGCGTCGATTGCACCGCTGTTGAACGACCTCGATCTTCAGCTGCGGTCGCTGCCCGGTGGTGGCCAGCAGGTGTTGGTGAATGGGCAGGACGTGAGTGACGCGATTCGCTCGCCGGAGGTCACCGCGTCGGTTTCGGCCGTGGCCGCCCACCGTTGCGTCAGGCAAGCGCTGACCGCTCAACAGAAAGCGATGGGTGCCAAGGGTGGTTTGGTGGCAGAAGGCCGCGACATCGGCACCGCTGTTTTCCCGGATGCGGATCTGAAGGTGTTCCTTACGGCCACGGTGGGCGAACGGGCCCGGCGCCGAGCTCTGGATCTGGACCAGCGGGGCTTCCCGGTGCCTGAGCGATCTGAGCTTGAAGCACAGATCGCCGAACGGGATCACCTCGACAGCACCCGTGAGGAGGCTCCTCTGGTGCAGGCGGACGATGCCGTTGAGCTCGTGACCGATGGCATGAGCATCGAGGCTGTGATCGATGCCCTGGTGGGGCAGTTCCGGTCTCGGGTGGCTGAAGAAGCCTGGCCTACGCCGGCGGGCTGAGCTCGTCGAGCAGGTTGGCGCAGGCATCCTCGAGCAGGTCGAGCACATGCTCGAAGCCCGACTCGCCCCCGTAATAGGGATCCGGTACTTCCGTTTCAGAGAACCGGCCGGCGTAGCTGAGCATGGGCTTGATTCTGGCCGTTGCTTGGGGCCCGGCTTCGCGAGCCAGTCCCTGGACGGCTGCGAGATTGTCGTCGTCCATGGTCAGCACCAGATCGAAACTCGAGAAATCGTCGAGGCTGATCTGCCTTGCTCGGCTGGGGAGGTTGATGCCGCGGCGGTTGGCGGCAGCCTGCATGCGTCGGTCTGCCGGGTTGCCCACATGCCATCCGCCCGTTCCGGCGGAATCCACCACGAACTGATCACTGAGGCCACGCTCTTCAAGCAGATGCAGGAAGACGCCTTCGGCTGCCGGTGAGCGGCAGATGTTGCCGAGGCAGACGAACAACAGTTTCTGGGTCATCCGGCGTTGAGGCGTTGGAGGGCTTTCAGAGCCCGCAGCTGCACCACCCTGACACCTTCCGCATCGGATGCGAGCTGGTTCAGTGCGGCCAGGCCCTGTTCGGCGAGGTGCGCTGACACAGCTGCGCTGTTCAAGCGTTGCTCGAGTCCGTAGGCCGCTGCATAACGCACCACCCACTCGTCGTCTCGCACAGCTTTGAGCAGTCCCTCGAAACAGCGCACAAGCTGATCGTGCGCTGCGTCTTCACTGAACTCCAAGTCCGCCAGGCCACGGGTTGCGGAGCGCCGCACGCTCGGAGCGATGTCGGCCTGAAGGGCATGCTCCAGGAGGTCAAGACCCCGTGGATCCCGCAGGGCGGCAATCACCTTCACCACCCATGCCCGTGCGCCGTAATTGCGGGCATCCAGGCTCACCAGAAGGATGGGAATGGTGTCCCGTCCCAGTTGAATCAGCCCCTGTGTTGCCACGGCTGCCACCGCTGGATTGTTGAACCCCAGCACCTTCACGAGCGGTTTGGCGGCCTCAAGGTCGTTCAGTGCACAAAGGGCTTGCGTTGCTTTGACCAGCTCAGGAGTACTGGTGGCCCGCTCGAGCGTCTGAAGCGCCTGGTCCAATGCTGTTGTGGTCATCAGAGCAGTCTGTCCATTGCGTCGAGAACGTCATCGGGGTCGACGTTGCGTTCCGCCACCTCTCGGAGTGCAACCAACTTGAGGCTGGGTTCCACCGCAGCCGAGCGGATCGAGGGCACGGCGGCGAGCCAGCCAGTGGCGCCGAGGTCGAGCAGCGCGCCACGGCGCACCAGGGGTTCTGGGTGGTTCAGCAGATTTTTCAGTTCCATCCCCCATTGATCACGACCGGTCAGCTGCAGCAAGGCTCGGCAGGCCGCTGAACGGATCAAGGGCCGAGGGTGCTCCGTGAACGGCTGAATCACGGCGAGATTGCTACTGCTGCCATCACCGATGTCACCCAGGGCTTCCAGCAGCGCTTCACAGGGTTCGTTGAGCAAGGGGGATGAGGGTTGCTCAGCTCCTGCTCCCTCCAATCCACTGGCCAGCAAGGCGCGGATGCCCTCAACAGCCCCGCAGCTGCCCATGGCACCAAGCGTGCGGACCACCTCCTCCCGGACGGTGTAATCGTTGGAGTGCAGCAGCGCCAGAAGAGGTTGTTCTGCTCTCGTATCCCTGAGCAAACCGAGAGCACGGATCGCGTTGAGAGCGACACCGCGCTGTTCTGGATCAATCGGCGTGGCATCCAGTGCTTCAAGAGCCCTGAGCAGAAGAGGGATGGCATCGGGATGCTGGCTGCGCATTTTTCCGAGCCACCAGGCGGCGTAGTACTGCGCAGAAGGGTCCTCCGTCTGACGGAGGTTTTGGATCACCTGCGTTTCACTCAGCGGTTCCATCACACCCAGGCCGATGCCATGTCGGCTGTCCAGCTTTCAGTTCGTTTGAACCGGAACGGTCCTGCCACTGAGCCCCAGCAACGCTCATTCGTTTCCGGGTCATGACCGCGATCGAGGGTCGCAAGGGAGTCTCCCTTCAAATGAAAGCTGCTCACCAGAACGGTATCCCTGCCATTCCGTTGCACGATGCATTTGCAGCCTGGTTCCATGGCGCCGTGGTAGCCGTCTGGCTGTTCGAGCACTTGGTAGTGGCACTGATCCAGGCTGATCAGGTCGCTGTCCTGAATGGCAAGACGCAGTTGCGGATCAAACGTGGCTCCGGCGAAGCGTTCCGGATCGCGGAAGATGTGATTCCAGAGCTTGATGGCGCCGGAGGTCTGCTCTTCAGCGCGGATCATGCGCAACCGATAGGGATGCTTGGGATCAACGGCATAGGTCTGTTCGAGCAGGATCGACCCTGGATGGAGCTGTATGAGCGGGCGATACCTCAGAAAGATGTGGGCATACAGGGGTGGGTTGTCGAAGGCTTGCTGCTGATTGCTGTATTCGCCGCAGAGCAGGTTGAGAAAACGCCGAACGTTGGGGGTGATCACAGCGCTCTGATGGGGCCGAAAAAGAACAATAAAAAAAGCCCCCCGAGGGGGGCTTGGAATGCAACGTCAGCTGATCAGATCAGGGCGTTGATGGCGTAATCGATGTAGCTGTTGGCTTCGGTAGCAGCGTCGCCGCTGAGGCCGTGGTTGGCCTTGATGTGCTTCAGAGCTTCCACGTACCAGGACGGGGAGAGCTCGAAGGTGCGGTTGATCTCGTCTAGACCAGCGATCAGGTAGTCGTCCATGGGGCCGGTGCCACCTGCCACGAGGCAGTAGGTGATCATGCGCAGGTAGTAGCCCACGTCACGGGAGCACTTGGCCTTGCCTTCCGCAGTGGCGGAGTAGTTGGACCCCTCCATCTGGGTGGTGTAGGGGAACTTGGTGTACACGGCCTGGGCAGCGCCGTTCACCAGGGAATCAGCCTTGCTGGTGAGAGCCTTGGCAGCCTCGAGGCTGGCCTTGGCACGGTTGAAGCGACCGGAGGCAGCCTGAACTTCGGTGTTGCTCAGGAAGCGGCCCTGGGAATCAGCTGCTGCAACAGCTTCGGTGAGGGGAGTTTTCATTGATCGTTATGGGAATGAAAGACGTCGAATCCAGGCGCCGATCAGGCGACGGAGGCGGCGGCGCGGTCGAAGTAGGTGCCGATTTCGCTGCTCAGGGAGGCGCAGTCACCAGCGGCGATGCCAGCTTTGTCGTTGACGATGGCCAGAGCGGCGTCCTTCATCAGGTTCACGCCTGCGGCAACAGAAGCACCGGGGGTGCCGAGGGCCAGGTAGGTCTCACGCAGGCCGTTCAGGCAGCGGTCCTCCATCACGGAAGCGTCGCCGGTGAAAGCGGAATAGGTGACGTAGCGAAGGATGATCTCCATGTCGCGCAGGCAAGCAGCCATGCGGCGGGAGGTGTAAGCGTTGCCGCCGGGGGCGATCAGAGCAGGCTGCTGAGCGAACAGCTGGCGGGCAGCGGAGGCAACGATGGTGGAAGCGTTGCTGGAGATGCGGTTAACGGCATCCAGACGCTTGTTGCTGTCGGAAACCATGGCAGCGAGGGCGTCGATCTCGCTGGTGCTGATGAATTGTCCCCGGGCGTCGGCCTGGGCGACAACCTTGGTGAAGGCGTCGAACATGGTTGTTGTTCCTGTGAACTACGTCTGGAAGGGAATTTCAGACTTGGAGGGATGGCGAAAGGCTATTGCCTCGATCCCGACGTCCGCGATTCTGACCAACTGCTCGGGAGCCTCCCGAAAGCTGTTCATAATGCTTAACTCCCTTGCGGCGACAAGGAAGTGGCGGCGGCTTCTTCGAGGTCAAACAGCACGCCGTGGATGTACGACTCCGTCCATTCGCTGCCGTAGAAGCGCGTCAACATGCCGCGGGCTGGATCTTTCTCGGCGCGATAGGCCGTGTAGCGCTTCTGGCCCGAAAGCAGGAGTGCCGCACGCTCATCATTTACGGCCTGTGCCTCCTCCACCAACGCCAGGTAGAGCTGGAGGTAGTCCGCAAAGGCCGGACGGATCACGCGGTCAATCAGCGCATCACCTTCTTCCCCCAGCGGGATCCGGGTCCAGAGAAAGGCAGGTGAGAAATAGGGCTGTGCCTCGTCAGGGATGGGTCCCCCGTCGGGCAGTTCGGCGCGCCAGCGCTCGAACAGGGGCATCAGTCGCTGCCAGACCGGTCCCGTGTGATCGGGATCTGTCTTGTCGACAGGCTGCAGGTCAAGAGCAAGCAAGTGCCCGTTGGGCAGCGTCACCAGATCGGCACCGAAGAACGGAAGATCAAAACGGCTGCTGGGGTTGATCACGAAATTGAGTACCGATGCAGCGGCACCGGCTTCAACACAGGCACAGCGCACCTGGCGCAGCTTTTCGGTTGAGCAGGCCCAGGTGGCCGTGCTGACGGGGACGGGTTTCGCCTTGGATCCCGTGCTCCCCTCTTTCTGCAGGAATCGTTCTGCCACCGGATAAGGCTTCGGCTGCAGAGGGGCCAGAGCGGCGACGGCGGTGTCGAGAAAAGGCTGCCAGCGCCATCCAGGGATCTGGACGGGTTCAAGACTCGACGTGCGGAGGGGGAGGCTCATGCGGGCTGACTGGCGGGGAAGAGGAATTCGTGCAGGAATCGGTCGGACCAGTCCTTGCCGAAATGGCTGGTGAACAAGCCGTGGGCGGGATCGCGTTCTGCGCTGTAAACGTCGTAGGCGTTCTGGAGGCGTTCCACCTCGGATGCCGCCAGTGCTGATTGCCCCTTGGCCTGGTCATGCATCGACCAGTAGGCCGAGAGGAAAGCATCGAAAGCTTGAGGAAGCGATCCCTCCGCTTCGTCAGCACCGCCGCGGCAGAACAGCAACCAAGGAGAGAAGTATTGGTTGGGATCGAAGGAGCGCATGGTCTCCTCACCATTCAGCTGGGGGAACTGCTCGTGCAGCGCCCTGAGGCCTGTGAAGTGGCGCTCCAGGTACTCCTTGTCCTGAATCAGCGGTTGAAAGTCGAGAACGGCCACCAATTTCTGCCGGGCGCCGAACCAGAGCAGGTCCACCCCCATGAGCGGGTGGTCCAGACCGTGCTCGGGATAGGCCACTGAATTGAGAACCTGCAGGCTGTCGCCGGCATCGAGCCGGGTAACGCGCCAACGGCGGAAGCCTGGAACACTCCAGAGCCAGCTTTCGATCTTGCCGCCACTTTTGCTGGATTGGCAGTGTTGCAATCCCTCGGGTACAGAAGCGGGTTGGCCGCCCCGGTCCTGAATGCCCTGATGCAGTTGGTTGAGGAAGGAATCGAACATCAGTGTGTTGTCTCCAGCATGGGTGAGTCAGCGACCTGGCGGGCCTTGTCGGCCATGGCCTTGATGTCGTCGTCGCTGGGGCAGCGCAGTTCAGTGCAGTACGTCGTCATCGACACCCCATCCAGGCACTGCACGGAACTCACGCGCATGCGCACCTGATCGGTCACGAACCAGCAACGCTCTGTTCCCACGTTCGTGTCGTATCGGGTTGTGATGGTGAGAACGCCGTCCTCGGCGAAGGTGTAAGTGCTCACCACCGATTTCTTCTCGACGTAACCCACGTCTCGAAGCAAAAAGCCCTTACGGGGGTTGTCCTGTTCAGGCACATCGACGATGACGGCGGCGTAGTCGTCGTTTCGAACCGCCTTTTTGAGGTTGCTTTCCCACCAGAAGCGGCCTCCACCGGCGGCGCGGTCTGTCGCCACCTGCAGTGCGTCGCAGACCCGCTGCACAACGGGGTCGGAGGCATCGAATGGCTCGATCACCAGATTGGAATCAGCCGCTTCATCGTCCTGATGGTCGAGGTGATGAATCGAGCGGCGGTTCAACCAGGTGCCGCGGCTGGCCTGGAGGAAGTCCGCCATGGTCATTGGCGGCACAAATGACGTCATCGCTCAGGCGTTGGTCATGATCTCTTGCTGCTTGAGCAGTTGCTCCAGCACCTCTTCCAGGCGTTGCAGTTCCGCATGCTCAGCAACAGTCGCGTCGATTCGCTTCTGCGGCAGCTTCAGCTTTTTCCCCATGGCGATCACGTCCTCGCGCAGGCGGTTGCGATACGCCTCGAGTTCGGCAATCGAATCGTTCAGTTCTTGCAGCGTGGGTTCGGCCATCGGTGCTCTGCGGTGGCACGAGGGTAAGCCGCATCAGGAATCTGCTGGTGATGCCTCTACGGTGACCCACTAATTAATAGATGTGGGTCGAAAAACCTGAATGCAAGCCGGAAAAGCCCTCTGATTCCTCGCCAGATGGCCCTATCGCCGCTGGGGAGTTCTGCATCAACTCGCAATATTTGTCGGCTAAGTGACGAACCGTTGCGTGAACAGCCCCCTTTCGCAGGGGTGGCCCGTTGACCCAGTTACTTTTTTAGGGCGCTTCGCAGGCCAAGCCTGAAACGTTCAGCTCGATTCTCTTTTTGAGGAAAGTGCCGTCGTTTCTCACCTGGTAGTCGAGAAGCATTCCCTCCCCCTTGTCTGGCTTTCCAATGCTCGACGCATTCTCCCGTTCCGTCGTCAGCGCTGACGCCAAAACTTCTGCTGTGGGTGCTGGCGATATCGCCGCCCTCCGTCAGTACGTTGCTGAAGGCAACAAGCGTCTGGACGCTGTCAACGCCATCACCTCTAATGCCTCCTGCATCGTGTCCGATGCAGTCACCGGCATGATCTGCGAGAACACCGGCCTGATCCAGGCAGGTGGTAACTGCTACCCCAACCGCCGCATGGCTGCTTGCCTGCGTGACGGTGAAATCGTTCTTCGTTACATCTCCTACGCCCTGCTGGCTGGCGATGCATCCGTGCTGGATGACCGCTGCCTGAACGGCCTCAAGGAGACTTACATCGCTCTGGGCGTTCCAACCCAGTCCGCTGCCCGCGCTGTGGCCATCATGAAGGCCTCCGCCACCGCCCACATCGGCGAGACCAACACCCCGGCTAACGGCGGCACCAAGTTCCGCAAGATGGAGACCATCCAAGGCGATTGCTCCGCTCTTGTTGCTGAGGCTGCCTCTTACTTCGATCGCGTGATCAGCGCCGTCGCCTGAGTCAATCGGGTTTTCCCATTTCCTCAACACCAACCTCCATCTAAAGGATCTCCACGATGAAATCCGTCGTCACCACCGTTGTGACCGCTGCTGACGCAGCAGGTCGCTTCCCCTCCCAGAACGACCTCGAGGCCGTCCAGGGCAACATCCAACGCGCCGCCGCTCGCCTCGAAGCCGCTGAAAAGCTGGCTGCTGGCCTCGACGCTGTGACCAAGGAAGCCGGCGATGCCTGCTTCAACAAGTACCCCTACCTCAAGCAGCCCGGTGAGGCTGGTGAGAACCAGACCAAGGTGGACAAGTGCTACCGCGATCTGGGCCACTACCTGCGCCTGATCAACTACTGCCTGGTTGTCGGCGGCACCGGCCCTCTGGACGAGTGGGGCATCGCCGGCGCTCGTGAGGTGTACCGCACCCTGGGTCTGCCCACCGGCCCTTACGTCGAAGCTCTCACCTACACCCGCGATCGCGCTTGCGCTCCTCGCGATATGAGCCCCCAGGCTCTGAACGAGTTCAAGTCCTACCTGGACTACGTGATCAACGCTCTTTCCTGAGTCCTGTTTCGCGTCACTCATTCATAGGAATCAGGAGGCCGAAAGGCCTCCTTTTTTATGCTCATGTCGACGAATGTCGTTCAACTTGAATGATGTTCATTGGCAGCAGTGCTCCACTTAGGCTGCAAAGAACCCTGATGTTCAGGGGGCTTTGCAGTTTTTAAGTTCTGATGACTTCGCAGTCGCAGGTTGAACGTCCGGATCTGGATGCGTTGTTTGCGGATCTGGCCCATCCCAACCCCCATCTGCAGACCCAGGCCTATTTGGCGATGGTTGACCATTGGCCAAACGAGTCGATGCCACGCCTGATCTCGCTATTGGATCAACCCGATGTCTCCTTGCGTCGCGCTGCTGTGCGCGGGCTTGGAGCCTTTGGTGCCACAGCACTGCAACCCCTGGCGGAGCTGTTTGAAGTCAGCACGGACGGCACGGTGCGCGCCAGCTGCGTGAAGGCCTACGCCCAGATTGCATCCAACTACCCGGATCAGACCTTCTCCCCTGCCGCGATGGCTGTGCTGGAGAAGGCACTGTCGGACGACTCCCCCGTGGTGTCGCAGTCGGCGGTGATGGCCCTTGGCCAGGTGGGTGTTCAAGCGCTTCCGTTGCTGATTCAGATCTGTAAGGGAGACAACATCGCCCATGTGCAGTCAGCTGCCATGGCGTTGGCTGAAATTCCTGATCCCAGTGCAGAAGCCTGTCTCAGAGAGGTGCTGGCTGATCCCTCCACCGATCCGCTGTGCCGGCAGATGGTGGAAGCTTCCCTCGGCCGGCTGGAGAGCAGCCGCTAGGCAAAAAATACGGGACAAAGGCCCCTCAGCCTTCGTCCCGTAGTTGCGCATGCAGTGCTCGACGCGAACACCACGGATGTGACATTACGTGAACGACGCAAGCGCTTGTGTTCAATCGTCGCGGCTGAGCTGATTCACAGCAAGTTTCAGCACCACAGCGACTGACGGGTCGCTTTCCGTCTCCATGCACTCCTCGAGTTGGCTGATCACGGAAGGATCCTCCAGTTTCATTAGCGATAACGCAGCATTTTTGCGAACCAGTGCCGCTTCGTCCCTCAGGTTCGGCAGCAGCAGTGGGGTGGCCCATTCGCTTTCGTTGAGCTTGCCCATCAGGGTTGTCGCTTCAGCGCGCACGTCTTCATCCGGATCTTTCAGGGCATTGGTGAGCAGTTGACGCGCATCCTCATCACCAAGGTTCTGGATTTGATCTCCGAGGGCGGCGATGGCTGCCGTGCGGATCTGGGCATGGGGGGATTGGGCAGCTTTGCGCAAGGCCTCCGGGGCCCGTGCGCCCACAAAAGCCAGGCCCCAGCTGGCCAGGCCCGTCTGCATGGGCGTGCTGCCGGTGTCCACCAGGATGTCGAGCAATCCGTCAACGGCAGCGGGGCCAATCGCTGCCATGGCGCCAACGGCCGATCCCTGGACGACCGGATCGGCATCGTTAAGCAGGGCCTTCAGCAGGAATGGAAGGGCGCGTTGATCGGAAATCAACGTCAGCGTCTTGGCGGCCGCGCGGCGCACCGTCACGTTCTCGTGGTCGCACATCGCGGTGCAAAGGGCTGGAACGGCAGCACCGCCAACGGTGCCGAGGCTTTCGGCAAAGGTGAGGCGCAGCAGTCCACGCCGGTCTCCCAGGCCGGCCACCATGCGCTCGATCGCCTGGGTGTCACCAGCGAGACGCTCACCCTGCCGCAGTTGTTGCTTCAGCTCTTCAGCCAGTTGCTCGGCTTCCTCTTCGCTCAGCTGAATCGTTTCAGGGCTGCTTACGGGAGACATCGATTCGGTCACGGCAAGGCTGAAGCAGCCATTCATTATCCGTTTCTCCCATCGCTAAGGTCACCGGATTGCACTGTTTGTTGTGACCCGATTCGTCCTTTCCCACAACCTGCAGATCCAGGATTCCGCCGTGCCTCCTCTTGCCTTTGATGCCCTGGCCAAGGCGTTGGCGGAGCAGTGCGATTCGGTGACAGCGTCGGAAGCGCTCAGCCACCCGCATTGGAAGATCAGCCTCGAGTCAACGGCGACTCCAGCACAGTTGGCTGAAGAGATCAGTCAGGCCTGGCGCAAGATCCGCGCTGATCAGGGGCATTCCACCGACCATGCCGTCATGGCTCTTGGTGGTCGTAAGGATTCCGAGGGAACGCCCGGCGCCCCGCTTCAGCAGGGCGGCTGGGGTGTGGATGTGGTGGAAACCCGCGATCCAGACGGGTTTCTGCAGGCGATCAATTGGAGTGGACTCACGGCCGGCCGGCCGGCCGATGGCATCTTCCAGGTGATTGATCGCCCGGCTTGAGTTCAGCCGCGCTTGCGACGTCCGCCACGTTTGGCTGGCTTCTTGGCAGCAGCTTTGGGAGCCTCTTCTGTAACGGCGGCCACGGGTGCGGCTGCTGGGGCCGGTGCGCTGGCTTCAGCGGAGCCGTAGGAGAACGCTACTAAATCAATCGCAAGGCCACGGTTGTGCATCGACTGCATGCTGCGGCAGAGCTGTGCAAACGGCACCCGCACTGAGCGTGCCGTCCAAGGGCGTGAACCGGGCTCAATCCCTGTTCGTACAGCAATTGATGTGGCGAGGGTGGGTCCCATGGCAGGCGATGTGACTGCGTTGAAGATGCCGCAGCTGCCGGGATTTTCGAGCCTTTCGCAATCTTCCTTACGAGAGCAGATCCACGCCCTGCGGCCTGTGGGGTCCTGCAGAATTAACCCCCCAAGAGCGTGCTGCCTTGACCGGAGCTTTTGACAACATCCATCCGGGGCTGTCCCAAGGCGATGCGATCCGCCTGCTGAGCACTCCGCTCGAGGAGCTGGAGTCACAGAGTGATCCCTACATGGCGGCGGCCCATCTGATCAACTTTCCGGGCCGTGAAACGGAAACGGCGTTGATCGCCTTGGTGATGGATGCGGAGCAAGCGCAACCACGCAAATTGGCCCGGCGGAAGGCTGTGGAAGTGTTGGGACGGCTGGGCTGTCAGGAGGCCATGGCTGCCATCGCCAACTGCCTCAACAGCGACGACCCCTATCTGGTTGAGAACTCTGCTTTTGCGCTTCAGCAGCTGAACTGCCAAGACGCCGCCGTTCATGAGGCGTTGCAGCAGCTGTTGTCAGACCCAGCCCAGAACCAACGGGTGTTGATTCAGAGCCTTGCCGCGTTGAACGTCTCCGAAGCGGAGCCGTTGATTGCGAGCTTCCAAACCTCGGACCAGCCGGGGGTCCGCGGTGCGGCCATCAGTGCCAGCATCCGTCTGGGTGGCAGCCGAGACCACGTCTCTGTTCTTGGCGAGCAGACGTTGTTGCCCAATCAGATGGATCGCCAGTCGGCGATTCAGGACGCGATCAATGCCGGAGCAACGGAGCTTCTGCCTCAGATCATGCGCGCACCTGTTTCGCCGGTGTTTCGGATGCGGGCGTTGCGTGCGCTCTGGCCTGAGAGTCGGCTGCAGAACGATGGTCTTGATCTGATCGACCTGCTTGATGGCTTGATCGTCGATCGACCGGAAGCCTTGGAACTGGTGCACGCCTACGACCAGCCGCCCTCAGCCGATTTCCTGATTCAGGAATTCTTCGGCACGGATTTCAGTCGTAGTTACCTCGCACTCCAGACCTTGCAGAACCATTCAGCGGAGCAGCTCTGGCCGGCTCTGGAGCAGCGATGGAATGCCGAGGCCCACAACGACTATGGGGCGCATTACTTTTTCATCCGCCTGTTTTCAAGGATCGGTCCCTGGCCTGATGAGGCCCTCAGCCTGATCGAATCCATCCTTGCGGAGGCCATCACCACACGCCGGCCGCAATTCATGAAATCCAAGCCGGCAGCTGTGTTAGCCATGGCCGGTTTGAAGCTCCTGAAGGATCCAGACACAACGGTGGCGTCATGGCTTGATCCGCACGCCACGCCGTTCTGGGAAGCCCGCTATGCCGCTGCGATGGTGGCATCTCCCGCGCAGTTGGCGTCGGCCCTGGATGACCCTGAGCCCTTCGTGGCGATGCGTGCGCGAGCCGCCTGCAACGCCACCGCTGGTTGAGCATGAAAAAAGGGGGCGGATGAACCGCCCCCTGCAATGGAGTTCGAATCGAATCTCTCGGCTGAGAATCAGGCGAGGGAGTTGATCACGTAGTCCAGAGCAGCGTTGTACTCGGTCAGAGCCTGGGGGCTCAGGTCACGAGGAGCGCAGCCGTCGTTACGCATTTGGGTGAAACCAGCAACGTAGGTGCCGGGGTCGATGCTGAGGGCCTTGTAGACCTCACGCTGACCGTTGATGGCCAGTTCGTCCAGAGGGCCGGTGCCGCCAACAACCAGGGAGTAGTTGATCAGACGCAGGTAGTGGACGAAGTCGCGCTTGCACTTCTCCTTGCCTTCGGTGGCGCACTGGCGGGGCTGACGGCCGGTGGCACCGTTGGGGTACTGGGTGTAGACGGCGTCGACAGCGCGCTGAGCGATGGCGTCGTAGTTCTGAGCGATTTTCTCAGCAGCCTCGAGACGGGCGGCTGCACGCTGCAGGGAACCCTGCACAGACTCCAGGTCGGAGCTGGTGGGGAAACGGGAGCCGCTGTCTGCGGCGCCGATGACGGTGGTGAGAACGGACTTCATTGATTTAAAAGAAGGTTGTGCTTGAAAATCTCAGGCGGTTCAGCTGATGGCGCTGATCACCATGTCGAAGTAGGAAGCAGCCTCAGCGGAGAGTGCGTTGCAGTCGCCCTCGGTCACAGGCATCTTGCGCTTCTCACCAGTGGTGTTGTTGGTGTTGGTGATGTGCGCACAGGCGGAGGCCTTCATGATGGCCACAGCGCGGGAAGCGGAACCGGAAGGAACGCCCAGAGCGGCATAGGTCTCGCGCAGACCGTTCAGGCAGCGGTCCTGCAGCACGGAAGCGTCACCAGCCAGCAGGGCATAGGAGACGTAGCGCATGATGATCTCAGCATCACGCAGGCAAGCAGCCATCTTGCGGTTGGTGTACACACCACCGTTGGGGGCGGTCAGGCCGGTGTTCTCGCAGCAGATGCCTGCAACGGAGTCGGACACCACGCAGGAAGCGTTAGCGGTGATGGCGTTCACGGCGTCCAGACGCTTGTTGCCTGCGGCGATGAAAGCCTTCAGGTCGTTCAGCTGAGCGCCACCGATGAAGCTGCCGCTGGAATCAGCGGAAACAGCCTGCCTAGAGAATGCGTCGAGCATAATCAAATGCTTAGGAGAGGGGGGTAGATGCGATGCATCACCCCGGGACCGTACGCCGCCCGCCGAGTCATGGGGGCAATTGCTTCAGGCTTCTCAATACAAATTTGCACTGCAAAAAAGAAAGAAAAACGGAAGTGCGAAGTGGCTTCGATTTAAGAGAGAAGAAGTGTCACTTCACGGCAGCTCCACTGCAGCGGCTGCCAGGGATGGCTGCGGCCAACCTCTTCAAGCAGTGATGTTTGATCCCGCAGCTTCAGCCGCAGGCAGCTCCAGGCGCCCGCGATTCGGGACTTCGCGTATTGCGGTGCTGTTTCCGCCAGTGCCTCTCGCACAAGGTCGCTGCGTTCATGCAGCTCCAGCAGCCCGGTGCAGCTCGCCAGCAGGTAATGGACGCCGTAGTCGCTGCCGAGGCTGGAGCGCAGTGCATCGATCTGATCCAGTTGCGCTGCCCTGGGCATCGCCATCAGAGCTTTAGCGGCGGCGTACTGGCGGGCTTCGTCCCGATGCTGCAGTCCCTCCTTGATGGCTTTGGGATCGGCAGCGGTTTCGGGAATGCCGTCCAGATTCAGCTGCCTTGGATCGTCCTGAAGCAGCTCTTTCAACAGATCTGTCGCATCAGGATCAATGGCGCCCGCTTGGCTGGTGGCCATCTGAAATGCACTCTTGGCGCGCAGGGGCATCGAGACCGGGCAACGGATCAACGCCGCCAGGGCTTCGATTCGGCCCGCATCGCCCAGATCGATCACGGCGGCTCGTCGTCGCCCGGGGTTGTCATCCCGGAGCTGCTCCATAAGCGGATGAAGGCCTTGCTGGTCGCCCAGCACCCGAACGGCATAGGCATGGGCCGCTCCCGCCACCAGGGGATTGCTGTCGTTGCGGCAATGATCGATCTGGCCGCTGGCATCGTTCATGCCCAAGCGGCAGAAGGCCTGAAGCACCGCCCGGCGTTGGTTGTCGGGGCCCTGAAGCGCTTGCACAAGTGCCGTTTGCTCCTCCTTATTTAGGGGTGTACCCAGCCGGGCGATGGCATCAGCCGCATTGACGACGGTGGGTTCGTCATCGGCCTGTAGGGCAGCAAGAAGAACGGGAAGTGCTGAGCGGTCTTTGCGTCGGCCCAGGGCTTCGAGGGCCTTGCGCCGGGTGATGCGTTCGTAGAGGTCGTCGGAATCGTTGGCTCCGGCTGCCAGGAGTCTCTGAAGGGACTCGGGTGATTGGCAGGCGCCAAGACGGGTTGCGGCGAGATATTTTAGGCCAGGATTCTTGAGCTCGGCGGGCGGCTTGAGCAACGTTTCCATCGCCGTCTCTTCACTCATTCCGGCGAAAAGAGTGTCGAAGCGTTCGCTCATTGCCGATCAAAAATTTGAAAAACCTGAGGATGGTTCATTTGGCTTATGATCCCGTCCAGCAAAAGCTTAAGCCGAATGGCCGTTGCCGAAAGCGCAGCTCAAGAAATCCGTCGATTTGTTGAATTGCATCAATCCGGATCGGCGTTGAATAAAATTGCCTCGCTTGATGATCTCAATGGATTGTTGAAGCAGGCCGAAAGCCCTTTGGCTGCCTCAATTATCCCGCTTGAGCAGGCGACGCGTCCCCCCAAGATTCTGGTGGATTCGGGCGTAACAGAATCAAAGGTGCCCTGGCGAATTCTTCAGTGCCCTGGAGGTCCTTTGGTGCTGCAGATGATCTGTGAAAAGGTTAATTTTGCCCTCTGGATTCAGGAGTGTTGATGATGGCTAACTCTGAACTTGAGCGTTTCGTCCAGGCAATTGCGGATGATCACGGGCTAGCCACGGGAATCAAGACGCTTGGCTCCCATTACGACATCGTTGCCTACGCCAACATCCGCGGCTACGCGATCACCTTGGCGGAATGGGGAAGATATCTGGCCATGGACTGGTTGCAGACCTCCGATGCCGATCTGGCTTCCGTTCACCGGGCCGATCCAGCCCATTGGAGCTGGGCGTTTCGTCAATTGTCCCGCTGGCGTGCGCTGTTGATGGATGGTGCTGAATCCGAGGGAATGCTTGGCCCTGCAGATTTTGCAGTAACCCGTGATCAGTCCGTTGCCCAGCCGGTTAGCGCCCCGGCAGCCAGCCTGACGGATGCAGAGAAAGATGCGGCTTTGGCGTCGTTTATCCAGCTGGTGAAAACACGGCCTGATCTTAAGGACCAGGTGAAATCAGCACGGAACCAAGATGAGGTGATTGGCTTGGCCCAAGCTCAGGGTTTTGCCATTGATTCGCTCACGCTGTTGCGCAGTTGGAGTCAGGTGTCTGACTTCAGCAAACCCACCTGGTTTGGCTGGTTTGATGATTGATAGCTTCAGCTGATCTCCGCATAGCGGGTGCGTGTGGTGCCGCGTTTGGCCCAATAGGTCACAAGTGACTCACCACCGGGTCTGGGAACTGCTGCTATGGCACGCAGGATTTTGAAGGTGCGCCTTGGCCCCATCGGCCAGTTGCCGGCAGCTGCAATTTTTCGCACCCGTCCACCGATGGCTTCAATGCAACGCTCGAATTTTTCGAGGTGGGTTTGATCCACCGTTTCAAAGATGAAATCGGTTCCTTCGCAAATCAGATGCTGCGACCGGATCCAGGTTTTCAGTTGTTTCTCGGCCTCAATTGCAGACATCGTCTAGCCGCTCAGACGAGGAGGTTGCTCACCACTGGAGCCAGTTCTGGTCCAGCTCGTTCCCGAGGTGAGCCACACGTTTGAACCGCAGCGGCCCATGTTCGGAGCCCCAGCGCTGCTCATCCGTGTCGGGGTCAAAGCCTCGATCGCGACTGATCCAGTCTGTGGCGTTGACATCCACTTCGCTCACCAAATACGTCAGCCGGCCATCCCGGGGAACCATGCAGTTCTTGCCAGGTTCCACTTCACCCAGGTATCGACCGGATTCAACCTCGCGAAAGTGCATCCCACAGCCACAACGTGGCTTCAGAGACTCAGGCTTGAGGCTGTTGAGGAGTTCAGGGCGTTGGCCTGCGCCAGCCAACCGGATGGGATCAGCGAATCCGTAGTTCTCAACGATGAACGTCTCACCCTCGGCCGGCAGCAATCGATGAATGCCTTGCCGATAGGGCCGCCAAGGATCATGGTCATAACTTTGCTCTGAATAAAATCCTGGTGCTTTCAGAACATCCCAGGGAAGCGGGCGAAAAAAGATATTGATGTGAGCGAAATCCTTGGGATTCTCCTGAGACTGTTGGAGATTGCTGTAGTGCCCTGCGAGAGTTTTGGCGAAGAGAAGCAGAGCTTCGTTGTTGTCTGACATTGGTGTGGGATCAGCTGCTCAGGCGCCGCACTTCAGAAGCAAAGGACGTTTGCAACACACCTGATCCAGCCGATGTGCGGAGCACGGAAGAGCGGCAGCGAACATGTTCCGAGACAAACCAGATGCGTTCTTCGGCGATGGATTGCTCGTATTGGGTGGTGAGCAGAAAGGTTCCGTCGCTGAGAAAGCTGTAGCTGGATTCCGCTGGAGCTGCTTCTGCATAGCCAACACTCCGAAGCAGAAAGCCTTTGCTGTCATCGCTTGGAATGGGCACAATCAGGCATGAGCCGGATGACACCTCATTTGGATCATCAGGTTCCCAATCGCTTTCGGCAGCCCAGGTCATTCGAAACGGTGCCGAAACCTTTGAACCTTCACTCAGGCTCGACGATTGAATCAGGTTGTTGATCTCTTGATCGGAAGATTCAATCCGTGATATTTGAACTTCACTGAGGACTTCTTCAAATTGCTGAAAAGCGAGGGAGTGGCCGGATCGCATTGATCGCCACGTTCCCTCGCTTTGAGCAACAAATTGCTCGATGTTCATTTGGTGCTGGAGTCGGTCTCAGCCTTCAGATCAGGACGGCTGTTCTGCACCATGTTCACCATGGAGTCGATCATCATCGACATGGCAACAGGAACGGAGGAGACAGAAGACTGAAAGCCCTGATTCGATCCCGGCTGGCTGTTGGTGGGTTGACGAAGGATGGGCATGATTCAAAGGCTGGCGGTTTCAGGAGATGAAATCTCCCTGGATTCACCGATTGGGTCCAGACGTTTCAGGCCCCAATCATGACGGACTGATCCGGCCGCAAGGGCCGGATCAGCACAAGGATTAAGCGTTCGCAATAGAAAGAATGTTCCCGCCCTGAGCCTGGATGCTCTGAATGGTGCGGGACAGGGAGGCGTAGCTCACCACCGAACGCTGGGCAGAGCGACGCACGGCACCCAGTTGAACCCGGGAGGTCCAGAGGATGGTGAAGCGGTTGCCGCCGCCCACCACTTTTCTGGTGCCCGCTGCCGTGGGATTCGAGTTGGAGGCCAGGCTCACCTGCAGCACAGAGCCTTGATCGGCATCGAACCCAGCGAAGCCAGGATCCATGGCCTGGTTGCGCTGGTAGGCCACGGTGCTTTCGCCGTCGACGCTCGTTTGGGTACGGGCGTAGGGAACCGAGTCGATCCCGAAATTGTTCAGATACTCGTCGCTGTAGGTGTAGCTCGCGATTTCGGCTTCGAAACCTTCGTCGGCCAGGCGACGCACGTGCTCACTGATTTCAGCCTGATCCCGGGGAGGACGACCAAGCAGGTGCTTGAAGTTCAGTTCAACGAAGCGATAGGGGTTGTTCGTCTCAAGGAACAGCCGCCGGTAGCTCTCCGACTGCGCCAGTGCTGTGACCAGACCCTGAACAGTGAGGTCGCCGTTGATGAAGAGAGCTTCGATGGAGGGCTGAACGTCCAGCTCCATCAGGTGGCGGTTGCCGAAGACCTGCCGGTACACGGCACGGATGATGTCTTCAGCGTGGCTGCGATCTTGGTTGGCGGGTGTGGCCAGGGTGGCAGTGGTCATGGGTTGAGGGGAGGTGCGTCGAAAGGGGCCGGCATCGAAGTGAGGCTGATGGGGCCCCTTGAGGGAGGGGGGTGGTGTGAAGCGGGTCGCGATGACCCGCGTGATCACATCACTTCGGTGATGGAGACGATCCGACCGCCGCGGGCGTGGATGTACTTCATCTGGCTGCTCATGTCCTTGCCGGAGACGAGGTAGCTCGCATTCGGCGTGCGCTGGCGTCCGCCGCGGGGCTGAGCCTGCACCACGATGCGGAAACGCTTCGTGGTTGCAGAGGGAGATCCGGCCACAGCACCGTTCCGGTTGGTCCGGCTCGTGGTGGTTCTCCAGCCACTGGGGACGGAGTTGGTGGCCATGGAGGTCACCAGGGATGCGCTGTTGAGAACGGCATCGCTGGCTGCAAAACCTTCAGCCAGCGAGAGGTGACGGTTGAAGGCCACCTGTGCCCGACCTTCTTCGCTGAGGATGCGCATGTAGGGCACCGTGTCTTCACCGAAGGTGTTCTGGTACTCAGCGCTGTCGAGGTAGCTGTTGATCTCTGCCTCGTAGCCGTCGTTGGCCAGGATCTGGATGTGCTCACTCAGCTCGGCCTGAGACTTGGGTGCCCGGCCCAGGAAGTGCTTGAAGTTGAGCTCAACGAAGCGGTAAGGGGCGTTGGTTTCGAAGAAACGGCGGCTGTACTCAGGGGAGAGAGCGATCGCCCGCACCAGTTCTCTTGTGCTGAGATAGCCCTCGGCGTATCGGCTTTCAGCAGTCATTGCTCGCTCCGACTCCATCAGGTGGGGGTTGCCCATCACCTGGCGGTAGGTGGCGCGAATCAGACCATTGATCTGATCGGCGCTGTCGCCCGGGCAGCGTTGGAACACTTCCTGCTCCCGCTGTCCCAGGCCGAAACCGACGTAGGCATCGTTGCGGATCGGGGTGGAATCTCCACCATCGCTGCTGGCGCGCTTCTTGGCAGCGAATTGAGCCGTAGTGCCCAGGCCACTGGATTGGGCGCCGCCGGTGAAGCTGGCTCCGGAAGGCAGCTGGATGTAAGCCGTGGTGTTCCGAGCCAACGCATTGGCGAGTTGGCTGCTGCTGCCGATGGCGTTGTCGCTGATGGCGAAGCCTCGCTCGAGCGTCGCCATGCGGGCGAAGCTGTTGTTGGGGATGCCAGCGGCGGACGTGAAGGAGCGGGTGTAAGGCACCACATCGTCACCAAACACCTCGGCGTATTCAGCGCCATCGACGATGAAATCGATCACGGCGTCGTGGCCAGCGCTGGCCAGCAGTGAGATGTGCGCCGACATCTCAGCCTGATCCAAGGGAGGACGGCCCAGCAGGTGCTTCAGGTTCAGTTCGATGCCGCGCTGAGGGGCAACACCTTCGAAAAAGCGGGCTTTGTAGAAGGAGGTTTTGGCCAGGCCGCGAACGAAATCGCGGGTGGTGAGTTCACCATTGCCGTAGCGGGCTTCCAGCTCAGCCGAACGCTCGTTGTCCATCACATGAGCGTTGCCAAACACCTGGCGGTAGGCGGCACTGATGGCAGTGGCCAGGGCGGCGGAGTCGTCCGGTGCGTAGCGCTGCGCTGTGACGCCATGGGGGCAATCCTCATGATTGCGGGGCCCGATGGCGATCTTCATCGAAGCGCAGGATTGGCGCAGGAATTCGCCGTTGCTCAGGGCTGCTTTTGCGGATGCGTTGCGAGTCCGGCTGAAGGAGACGGGAGCATCGTTGAGGGAGGCGGCGCCGAAGCCTTGTGAGGCAGACATGGTGGGAGGCGGGTGAGGGGAGGAAAGGTGTTGCTTAGTGAGTTCGGATCAGAGGCGGCAGTGCGGGGTCATGCGCGAACGCCCGGGCAGCCGCCTATCTGATTAGTGAGAGAACTCAGTTCACAGGCGTGATGCTGGCGATCTTGCCGCCTTCGGCATGGATGCGCTTGAACTGCTCGGAGAGCTTGTCGAAGGGCACGAAGTACACCCGGTTGGAGCGGGTGTAGCGGGAGATCCGGCGCACGTTGTTGGCGCTGTAGCCGGTGACTTCCACCCGGTAGGTCTTGCCCTGTTCGCCGGCACCCACGCCATGGCGGGTGGGGGCGTCCTGCAGGTTCTTGGAGGGACGGAAGCTCCAGCCGGTGGCTTCGGTGGAGGAGGGGGGCACCACCGCCATCGGGCGGTTCTGGTAGGCGTTGCCGCCGAGCTTGCTGCTGATCCCAGAAAGATCGCCTTTCAGGCTGCTGCTGCTGTTGCCACGCAGCAGCTGGAAGCTCCAGGTGAACTCCTGCAGGGTGGTGCAGGATTCAGTCTTCCAGCCCCGCTGGAAGGGAACGGTCCACTCGCCGTAGGTGTCCTGGTAGTCGGCGCTGTCGATGAAGCTGTCGATGTCGGCTTCATAGCCATGGCTGTCGAGCCGTTCGGCGTGAGCACGCATCTCATCGAAGTCCACGGGTGCGCGTCCCAGCAGGTGACGGAAGGCCAGCTCGATGTAGCGGTAGCGAGAGCAGGCGTCGAAGAAGCGATCGCGGTACAGCTCGCTCTTGGCGATGCGGCGCACCAGCTCTCTCACGCTGATTTCGCCCAGCTTGAACTGGGACTCAGCCACGAGCTGACGCTCGCTCTCCATCACATAGGCATTGCCCAGCACCTGCTTGTAAACGGCGCGGATGATTTGTTCCTTCTTGGCGTCGTCATCACCAGGGATAAGTTCCAGAGGAGCTTCGCTCTCTTGCGAGAAACGCTCGACCCCGAGCAGAGAGGCAGGACCGAAGGGCATGGACAACCTGACGTGTGCGTCACGCCATGGTCATTCAGAAGTGGTGGCCTGGAGCGGGTTCTTTATAAAGCTCAATCAAATGTGTCCGAATGTTGCGTGACATGACGATTTGGTCCCCGGTTTTCGGGTGGTGGATCGGGGTAATCCTTCTCACGACAAGGATTCGAGGCTGTCGCGTGTGGTGCTCCGCGTCAGGGGATTCCAGCAGTCGAGTTCTTCGAAGGGGCGGGCCAAGAGCGCATCTCGCTGCCCATTGAGCCCTTTGGTGAGGGAGAAATCGGCTCCTTTGATCGATTCCGCACTCTCCAGCCCTGCTTCGGAGAGGTCGGCGCCGCGAAAGTCGGCAAAGTCCAGCTGGCACGTGCCAAAGCGGGTCCCCCGGCACATGGCACCCCTAAGGATCGCGTGACGAAGATCCGATCCCACCAGTCGAACGTTGTCGAGCAGGGCACCACTCAGGTCAGCCCCGCTGAGATAGGCCCCCATCAGCACGGCGCCGCGCAGATCCATGCCGCGCAGATCGGTGCTGTTCAAGAACACACCACTCAGCCTTGCTTTGGGGCCGACCGCCCCGCTGCTGAGCAGATCAAAGCCTTCCGGTACGCGGGTGCTGGCGTCGTAGCGCGCCAGGCGCAGGTCGGCTCCTTCCAGCTGGCAGCTGGAGAGGTCGGCTCCCCTCAGATCAGCGCGACAGAGATTGGCGCCACGCAGGTCGCCCTTTCCAACAGTCACCCCCCTCCAATCGGCCCCCCGAGCATCAACCGAGCCATCCAGTGACCCTGAGGCCAGGGTCTGTTCCGGCGGCTGCCAGGTGTCCAGATTCAGGGGGTTGGAAAGCGCCGTCAAGGAAGTCAGCTGCGAAGCATCGAGAAGGCGATGGTAAGGACCACACGGCCCAGCTCGAATCCGCCGACAACCGCCAGGCCCAGCCAGAGCTTGAGGGCGAAGGCAGGAGGTTGGCCATTGACCCAGGCCGATGACATCTCCAGCTGCTGCATCTGAGCGGCCTGGTCGCTGGGAGCTCGATCCTGCAAGGCATCGCGCCAGTCGGCCCCGTAGCGAGGGAATTGCTGGTAGATCGGGGTCTCGCCCAGGGATCGACCCGGCAACACCCGCGAGCGTTGCTGAGGAACCAGGTCGTAGCCGAAGCTCTCCATGTATTCAGGGCTGTCGAGCACTGCGTCGACAAAGGCTGTGAAGCCCTTTTCGCCGATCACGATCGACCAGGCGCGGCGTTCGGCGTCGCCATGGGTCGGGCGGCCGAGCACCCGTCCCACCACCTGATCCACCATCCGGTAGTTGGAGCTGCACTGGTAGTAGCCCTGCTGGAAGCGTTCCGAGAGCAGCAGGCCTCGGATGAAATCCCGCACCGTGATGTTGCCGCTGCGGAGTTGTGATTCCAGGAATGGTTCGCGATCACTGCGCATCGCATGGAAGAAGACCTGGCGGTAGGCCTGTTCGATCACGGCATCCATGTCGCTGCGGTTGGTGTCGTCACCTGCAGCAGAGGAGGGATAGAGCTGGCTCTGAACGGTGCTGTTGTCTCCGGCGAGATTGCTCACCCGACCGTTCTGCGTGCTGAGCGGGTACCCAAGGAGCGGGATGGCCATGGCGTGCGCCGTGAGTAGAAATACTTGCCGGAATCTTCCCTTGAAGAAACTGTTTTCAGGCCAGCCGCTTATCAGCTCTTAACTGCAGTTTTGTTGAGCTGATCTCTCAGGTGTTGGAAGCAGTCGCTGATCAGCTGTCGGTCGTTCGATCGCGAGACCCCTTCCAGCGCACGCTTTTTGAGCTGAATGAGGGCGATGTTCATCCCCTCGATGGGCACGTTCATTCGTCTGTACAGCTCTCTCAGGGCGGCCATGCCGCTCGGGTTTGTAAAGCAGCTCTGGTTGCAGGCCACCGCGTAGATGACCACGCGTAGAAAGTTCCAGCAGTCCCGCCAGCAGGCCTCTGCCCTGTCCTGCGGGTGAAGAGCTCCGCCCAGTTGCACCAGATGCGGTTGGGTTGCAAGCAGCTGTGCCCGGGCCTGGTTCACCAGGTGATCCGATCGTTGGATCAGGCTGCTGGGGAGCGACTGATCAATGCCGGAGGCCTGGCAGATCGTCGTCAGCTCCTCACTCGTGAGCTGGCGTTGGGCTTGATCAGCACGCTCAAGAATGCGGCGTGTGGCCTGCGGCAAATCTTGGTTGAGGCTCAGCCCTTGAACCTGGGCGGTCTGCACCAGGGTTTTGAAGTCGGTGTTTTGAAGGTTCAAGGGTTAACGCTGGCCACCGGTGTGGCAATCAGCCAGCCGTGGCGTTCCAGGTAAAAAGCCCACACCAGGTCGTCCCCCAGGCCAGGACAACGGCTGATGGCTGCTTCCGTGAGTTCAGTTGGTACCCCCAACTGCGTTAACAGCCAGCCGACGGCGTCTGGGCTTGATGCCGTCGCTGTGCGGATGGCAGATCCCACCACCCAGGTCAGGCGGGTGTCCTTGAGGTCTCCATTGCTTTCTTCGCAAGCCAGCAGAAGGTTGGCCGCCGTGGTGTGTTGATCAAATGTCTCCTGCCAGAGCGCGATGTTTTCATCGCGGAGGTTGATCCGAAAACAACCGTCTCCGACCGGTAGATCCAGCTCACCGCTGCTGCCGGCCTGGTTCTGCAGGGTGGCAATTCTCGGATCTGCCAGTGCGCTCATCGAGAAACGCCGATCAACTCGAATGTAACCAGTGTCCAGGAATTTCCTCGACCCAGTCAGCGGTTCGTGGGAATCGACATGGATCGGCTGTCATCCCCCAGGGCTCCTGTCAGGAGTGGGTGTTGGAGGGTGCCTCTGAGGATTTCTTTTTCAGCAAGCCGGTGATGGTGGCCAGAGCAAACATGGCCAGTAGAGCCAAGCCCAAGGTGAGGCTGGCGCCCTGAGCGGCGCCTGCTCCGACGGCCACGAGGATCGAATCGCTGATCAGCACGCTGATCAGCAGTGCCGGAGCGAATAGACGCCAGTGGGTGCGGCTGATCCCGATGGCATAGCTGAGGAAATCAAACAGCCCGGTCATCAGCAGGCCTGTCATCAAGAAGAAGTTGCCCGCCAGCTGGTTCTTGCTGAAGCCATCGATGCGTTTCATCGCGCTGGCCCCCACCAGACGGCTCACCGGTCCGCGTCCCCAGCGGCGGGCAATGAAGAAGGCCGCGCTGCAGAACACCAGGTCCGAAAGGATGATCGTGAGGTAGCCCGCTTTGAAGCCAAGAAGCGAGCCGGCCAGAAGGGAATACACCGAACTGGGCAGCGCCGGCAGGATGATGCTCACCCCCCGCAGCAGGAACAGGCCGAGTGGGGCCCAGATGCCCATGTCATTCACGGCGCTTTGCAGCGGTGCGATGCCGTATCGCTGCAGATAAACGACGGCAACAATGAAGATGGCGATCCAGGCGCTGACCTTCAGCCCCGTCTTCAGCCTGGACATCTCTTCAACCGCTCGAAAGCCCTGGGGAATGTAGGCCAGTCGTGGCTTCTACCAGAGCCGTGGACACGAAGCTCAGCATCGATACCATCAGCGAAATTTCTCAACACGAGGCCAGCCCGGTGACCACCACCTCCCCGCGCACCGCGTTCGAGCAACAGCTGTGCACCCATCTGCTCAGTCTCAGTGAGGTGGTGGAAACGCTGGCGGACCGCTTGATGGAGCTGGAGGCGCGGTTGGTCGCCGTTGAGGGCCAGCAGCTGGAAGATGCGGAGATCGTCGCGGTCAGTGATGACGCCGGCGAACTGCTCCTGGCCAGCGAAGAAAAGGTGCGGATGCTTCGGGATCGTCTGAGCCCAGGCGAGGTGGTGGAGCTTCACGCTGATTCCCACGCCGACGAGGCTTCAGCAGAGCACGATCACGACAGCCCAGAAGCTCCTGAAATGGAGATGGGGGGGGAGATGGATGACGACCGAGTCGAGGACGAGGCCTTCAGTGATGAGACCCTCAGCGATGACACGGAATATGTGGATGATCCCCAGATCGATCTGCTCTCCGCCTGATCAGGCCAGTTCCAGCAACCTGATCCGGAAGGCAGCCACCTGGCGTGCCATGTCTGGGGAACTGATCAGAAAGGGATGATCAGCCATCGCCTCGAGCACTGCTTCGAGATGCTCCTCCTGGCTGAGTTCAGCCTTGTTGCTGCTTCGCAGTTGCTTCCAGGTGCGGTCAAACACCATTGCAAAACTGTCAGCGTTGTCGAAAACGCGATCTGTGCCTGCATCTGGAGAGATGAATGACACGGCAGTTTTGGCATCGATGTGATGCCAGGACCCAGATTTGAACTGGGGGCGTTGCGACAATTCGCCCCTTAAAACGCTCAATCTGTATAGCAGCGATACTGAAAATGCCCTGTATGGGCGTTTTTGCTTGCTGCTCCCATACCGCTCCCATACCATTGGGATGATTTGCGGTAGGTCCGAACCACTCCTGGAAGGTGTTTCGGTAGGGGAACTCTATGGGACGGTCGCTGCCGCAGGAATGGATCGACGGCACCCTTCACACCCTCAACGTGGTGCGCGACCTGGGGGGCAAAGGGAATATCCCCCACACCTCTCTATCGGTCGTCCGTCAGAAACCCAGCGCGAACAGCAGAAAGACCAAGAACCTCCAGTGGCGCTTCCTGCCGGAGAAAGCAGATGACCCTCGTCCGTTTGCTGGCAAAACCAATCGGGGGCAGGGAAAGCGCATCTATATAGAGGGGACTTGCGGCACCACTGACCCTTGGGAAGCAGCAAAGGTCGCGGTCGCTGCCTCTCAAAAGAAGTGGCAGGACCTTCTTTCACAGTCCCAAGTGCGGGAAGTGGAGAAGCAACACGCTCTGTCGGTCTATTGGGAGCGTTGGTATGCCAAGGCGGAACTGGAACCACGGAATAACCAAAACCGCTGGTTGAGCGACAAGAGGAACCTTTGGAACGGGACCACAGGCATAGGCGTTCAACCTTGGGCGACGGTCAAAAGCATTCAGGCGATCACGAGCAACGACTTTTTGGAGTTCTTCCGTCTCGTCAGGGAGAACTGTGAAGCGAAGGGCAATTCAGGAGAAGAGACCAGAAGGCAATACAAGACCCTTATCCGCAACCTGTTCAAAGAGGCGAAGGCAGATTTCCCCGCTCTGTCCTGCCCTGAGTTTCCTGCGATCAAGAAGAGCGTGCGTCAGAAGAGGATCAAACCAGATGACCTGATGGAGGAACTGATCCAGGAGGCCTACGCAAACAAGACCAAGGGAAAGTGATGAAAGGCATTCACAAGAGGTATTTGGATCGCACTACAAGAAGGATCTTCGATAGGTCCATGGAGATCTACGGGCAGACGCTTTGGTGATTAAGCACCGCCGATATCTGCCGTAGGCGCTTTTTTAATCACTGCCTTCCAGTGATCGAGATGTAATTACATCAAACTCCTGAAGAAGAGCGTACGCATCCTCGAACCGCTCAGCGTCTCTGAGTTCTTGGACCTTGTGATTCCACCAGATTCCAGTGTCGATAATCGCTTGGAGTTGTTCAGGTGAGGGGTTAAACCCTGATCCTCCAGACATAAAAGTCCCTCTGATTTCACGGAAGAGTATCTGCTGAGACAGGAAAAGCAAGTAAATGAAGATAAAGGGAGATTTACTTATGGATCTAATCTTTGGGATGGATATGACAGTTCTTTCTGCTTAATTTTGGGTCCTGTACTGCCTCCAGAGGAAGTGCATTCATAAGAGATATTGGATCACGCCCATTGTTGAATTTAAGAGATCTGAAGGAGTTGGATTAGGTCTGATAATTCGTCTATCTGAGCAGGTTGTTTGTCCCTGTCGTCAACAAAGGTCACCTCATACCCCTCGTAGTTCTTCATTAAATCCAGTTCGACGACGTCTCCGTTCAGGAACATCCGTATGTTGATCCCCCAGTCAGCGCACTGAACCAGGAGTGACTCCACCTTGTCCTCCTTCAAGTCGGTTAGGAGAGAGCGGATGGTTTCTTCGGTTTGCGCTGCCTCCATTGGTCCCTCGGGTGTCAGGGAATATCCGCAGAGTCTGAATCCAGCGGCAGGGGACTGGAGTTCAGAGTCGTTCTGTCTTCCCCTTTTGACTCCTGTTCTGCTCTGGTCAATCTCTCCACCAGGTTCAGGGTGTCGTGAGGGGACAAATCACCGTCATCGCCCTACTTGAGACTGGAAAGGTCAGGCGGGCACATGAGGGGTATGGCAAGTATGTGCGCACCCTAAGGACGTGAGATCCCTGTTGTGCCAATGCTCCCCGAAGATTCACGGAAGAAATGCTGAATTGAGTGTCCTTGCGATACCGAACTGGTTGGGAGTGGTTTTAACCGCGCACAACCCGACCACCAAGGCATTGCGCAGAGATGGTCCAGAACCCCGCTGCTGCTTTCAGGAGTTCTCGATTTGGAGCGAACTCCTCTGTTCGACAAAAAAGGAGCGCATTGTCCAACCCAACAAAAATCACTCGATTGACGTCCTGGGGTTTGGGGTCTCGCTTGTGCGGGTTCCATACAAGGTCGTTCTCAAACAGCAGAGCAGTGCCTGAATTGGCGGCGTCCTGGATCAGAACTCCTCGAAGTGCCGTAGGTGTTCGCTCTTCCAATCGAATGGAAATGGTGGGGACCTCTTCGCTGGTTACTTCGCAGACCAAGGGCAGTGGTTCTGCACTCGCAGGCATCGCTGACAGAAGCAGAAGGAGTAATGCCCTCATTCGCTGTTCTCTTGGGATGCTCAGTACGTAAGTTGTAACCCCCGCTACAATGTTCTTTACACTTATCCACACCTTTTTCCACAGAAAGTCTTAACGCCAAGATTTGCTCCGATGGTGCTCTGAGGCACAGATCCTTCCGGTCGTCATGCGAAGACTGGGCACCGCATCTTTTGGTCAATGAGGGATGGGCACTGGAGAGAAGGTGATCACGCCCATCCCGTCAGCAGTACCCAATGCGTTATCTGCGGTAGGGCATTGCAGTTGCCTTCATCGTTTGCCCTTGATGAGGTGACTTGTACGAACTGCCGCCTAAGGCAAAAAAAAGTCGTTGAGGAGTGGGGCGACTAGTCACCTACCAGCACCTCGTTGATTCGGTCTTCGAGCGTCCTGTCCTCATCTGCAGGAGCAATGGCATCACCAGTTGCCCTGAGTAGGTCAGCAGTGATCTGCCTCGCGTCTTGGTTGGTGAAGAGGAGGAACCCCAGACCAACACCCAAAAGGATCTTCAGCACGGCACCTCTCCCTGTTGTCGAATGATCCGACGAACCATCGATGTCGTCATCCCCATTGCTGACGCGATGGTTCCGTATCCATCTCCTCTGGAGCGACTGAATCTTCCGATTTCCCCCCCTTGACCAATCCCCGCAAACCTGGAGTAGAACATATGAACTACTCATGAGGAGGGTTCGATGTCGGAAGAGGAATGGGATTTTGTGGATGGTTTGAAGCAGACCAGGTCCTCGTGCGTCTGCATGACCTGCCAGCACTTCTCCTATGTCTGCGACCAGCACTGCCACACGTTGCTGACCTGTGGTCTTCAGCGTCGTCAGGTGCCACACGGCGAGCACCTGACGAAGAGGTGTCGCAACTGGATGGTCCGTAGGGAAGCGGAAATGGGTTGGTGCCCGGAGGTGGCGTGATGCAAGAGGGATGGTTGATCGATGCCAACGACCATTGGGTCTGGCGGTTTCACCAGGACAACTCCGCCTGGGTAAGGGATCCCAAGGTCTTTATCGACCGAGGGCGTCAGATGCCCGAAGGTCCACCGCTGCTCAAGGAGCGCCGATATCTGAGGAAAGACGCTGCAGAGCAGTTGTGGAGGTCTCTCCAGACGCAGGGGTGGAAGAAGACGAGACCGCTGTGGGGTGCAACTGCCGAACCCTGAGTAGGTCTATTTGCGGATGTCGTCCCTTGGCGGCATTCCTAGAAAAAGAGCACGACACCTACGGAACCGCACTTCATTAGGACGGGGTTAGGTGCCAAGGGGCGGGTAACTCCCGCCCTTCTTCATGGGTAGGCATCTTTAGAGGCAGGGTTGGAAACCTCTGAAGACGCCTGACTGGGGCGTTTCTGCTGAAGAACCTTGAAGCAGCGTCTGCCGTCTTGCTTTTGCTGGGATTAGACAGTTCAAAGATCGTCACTTTCCTGACATGTCTGCTAGGTGCGTCAATTGCCAGAACTTCCAGGGAGAACCTGGTTTCAGCGGCATTTGCCGTGTGTGGCAGCACATTGTTCCTGCTTGGCGCTCGCGCTTCTTCAGGTGTGAGCACTGGACGCCCCAGCGGTTCGGCAACCCGTAAGCACAAATGCTTATTAGGCGGTGTTAGACAAGTTGCATCGCATGAGAGCGAGGAACCCAGGAGGTCAAACACTCCTGGGTCTTTTCTTGGAAAACGCTCACGGTACCCACGGCAGTCCCCCTTCATCAGTGAGGGTGGTTGTCGCTTGGCGTCGTCCCGCCCAGCGGCACTTTCAGTTCCCGAAGGACCGATAGGGATACCGGTCCTTTTTTTGTGTCTATGGGGCGCAGAAAGGGGTAGTTCCGCTCATGCCCCAGTGCTCTGAACCCCCTTAGAACAGGAATGAGGTCAGAGACCGCTGAAGCAGTAACCAGGTCTCAACGACCTTCAGGGGGGTCCCGCACCCCCCTTTTAAATGCGCGCTTCTACGCATGGCGGCAGCACTCCAGGGGCGTGAAAATTCCATCAACCCTCTCTGGAGGGGTGAATGCGTCTTCTTGGGAGGGACTAGGGAACCCTCCTTTTTTGTGCGTCCCGTGACCCAAGTGGTCGTTTAGTCGTTATAGCGACGTTGTGTTGCCATCCCTCGCGTCATTCTCTGGTTGCTTCCTTTTCGGTGAAAGGGGGCGATGCGTCGAACGCGGGGGTGCTTAGGGAACACCCCCACTTTTTTGGCAGTTTGTAAAAAGCGCTCTCGACGCTTCCTTTGCACCGGCGATGCTGGTCATGGACCTCCCGGTTCGACGCATTCATACCCCGATTGGGCGGCATTCCCTGCCGCCTTTTTTATTGCTTACGGACGACCGAACCATGAGCGGTCCTCACCACCTTTTCTGACGGTTCTCCTACTCCTCACCGGAGAAGACCAGGAGGAAGGTGATGGTGCGTCAGAACGAGAGGACGGGACCTCTGGGGTGTGGGCACTCCAGGGGTCTTTTTTTGCCCTTGGGTAGGGGAAATCTGGGGACCTTTCCCCGTCTGACCGAAAGGGCGTGCTCCCCTACCGTTACGGCAAAATTCAATCGGGTGCTTGAGGCACTAAAAAGGCACGTAATAACACCAGATATGGTGCTTTCACGTGCCTTTTTAGGCGTTTTCGGGAAATGCCAGGACCCAGATTTGAACTGGGGACACGGCGATTTTCAGTCGCCTGCTCTACCAACTGAGCTATCCCGGCGCGCCGCGGAAGCGACACAGGAATCTTAAATCACCGCCTGCGCTCCCTTGCGGGGGTTCGTCCCAGGCAGATCAATCCAGCCACGCGGTGGCCAGCAGCTTCAAGGGCCTGACGGGCAGCCGATGCGGTGGACCCGGTTGTGAGGATGTCGTCCACGAGCCAGACCGAGCTGTGGGCTCCTTGTTTGTCCATGGGGAAGGCCTGGAACGCCCCGATCAGGTTGGTTTGGCGTTGGCGTCTGTTCAGATGGTGTTGGCTCAACCCGGCACGGGTGCGGTGCAGCAGCGCTGCCGTCGGCCGGCCCAATCCCAGGGCAATGCGCTGCGGCAGGGGGTTGGATCGTTGCCGCTTCCAGCTTGGAATCGGCACCAGCACTGCTGTTGCAGGCAGGGTGAAGCGCTCAGACCGCAGCTGAACCAAGGCCGCAAGCGCTTTGCATTGGTGCGGTTGACGCAGCTTCAGCAGCAGCTGGCGCAAATTGCCTGCGTAAGGCCCGAGAGCACACCACGGCAAGGGCATCGAGGCACGTGGTGCAGGGAGCCGTCTGCGGCAGCGGGCTGTCCCAAGGTCCATCGCAGATCGGGCAGAGGGGCTCGATCAGAAGGGTTTGGGCAAATGCCAGGAGTGCGCGATGCACAGCAGGTCTGTCGCTGCAACGAGCGTTCCACTGTTGGGTTGAATCGCTCCGAGATCAGGCGCCTTCTTTGGGCATCGCCCGCAGCATGGCCACCAAGGTGCGGTGAGCGTCTTCGCTGTCGGTGAGGGTGTGATCGAAGGCAATGCTGACGCTGGCGCCATCCACCTCCAGTTCCATGGTTTCTGCTTTCACAGACACCATGCGCGCTGCAGCGGGATTGCTGACGCCGCCGTAGTGCTTGGCGTAGGCGAGCACCGCTTCGGCATGGTCGTCGTTCATGTGTTTGCAGATCCGTGTGCTGACGGCATCAGTGAGGGGGTCTGCAGGCATTGGGATCAAACAGGTGAGTGCAATCTTTGCAGTGATCGGCTCAAGCGAAGCGCTCGATCAACAAAAGGCCGAGGCGAATGCCACTGAAGCCCACGTACCCGGCCAGAACGACGAAAAGGCCGATGGCCAGACCATCGCGGAGCTTGGTGGGCATGGGGGTGGGGCGTGATGCCGGAATTCTCACCCGACCAGGCCCTGTTGGGCCAGTCGCGCCACCCCTGCAGCAGGGGGAGTTTGGCAACTCGTTACGGCGCAGCCGAGGCGGCGTTCCCGGAGCCGTCGCCATTGGGGATTGCGCGCTCCACCGCCGATGCTGATGATCCGCCTGGGTGCAGCAGCACCCAGCTCGTTCAGGCGCTGCCAACCCTGCGCTTCGATCTCGGCGAGACCTTCCAGCAGTCCATGCAGATACATGGCATCGCTCACCGGCCGTGGTTCAAGCACCGGCTGCAGCTCTGGATCATCGACTGGGAAACGTTCCCCCGGGGCGGGAAGCGGCCGAAGGCGGAGTCCGCTGTCGGTGTCTGGGTTGATCTGGCGGCTCAGTTCGCTGAGTTGCTCGTCGCTGTAAAAACGCCGCAGCACACCGGCCCCTGCATTGGAGGCGCCTCCACAGAGCCAGCGTCCGCCCACGCGATGGCTGGTGACGCCCGGGGCGTGCAGGGGCGTCTCGGTGAAGCACTTCATCACCAGGGTGGTTCCCAGCACGGTGATCCCATCTCCGGGACCGGGATCGGCGGCGAGCACGGCGGCATTGGAATCCGTTGTGCCGGCAACGACGATCAGATCGTTCTCCAGGCCCAAGGCCTTCGCCTGCTCCGGTGCGATCGTCCCGAGAATGCTGCCGCTGGGACGGATTTCAGGCAGTGCCTGCCGCCAGGACTGTTCGGCAAAACGGGCTGGCCAGCTGTTGGTGATCAGATCCCAACCCAGACGCAGGTTGTTGCCTTCTTCTCCCCAGCGCCAATCGTTCAGCAGCCATCCGCTGATCCAGTCGGCCTGATGCCGCAGCAGGATCGCCTCGCCATGGCAGTTGAGGAGCCGCAAGGCCCGGGCCAGGCTGCCGCTGCAGCTGGCGGCTGGACTACCGGGATCCACCAAAGGCTGCAGGGCTGACTGCAGCTCAGGGCAGCTCTGGGAGTAGGCCAGTGCTTCCCCCAGTGGGGAACCATCGTGATCACAGGCCAGCAGCGTGCCGGAGGTGCCATCCACGGCGAGTGCTTGCAGCTGGGATCGCAGCTGGGCTGGGATTGCCCTGATCAGATTTCCACAGCCTTCGCGCCAGCTGTGGGGGTTGGTGAAGTCTCCGCCGTAGGCCTGGCATCTGCTGTCGAGAACCGCGCCGTTAGCGGCAACAACGGCTGTGCGGATTCCGCTGGTGCCCAGGTCGATTCCGAGCACCAGCGGTGAATCCGTCATGGCTTCAGGCCGCGGCGACCTGCTTCAGCTCCTGGCTTTTCGCTGTCACGTCTTCCCAGGGGGCGTTGAGGTCGTTGCGCCCGAAATGGCCGTACGCCGCAGTGTCCTGATAGAAGCGGCCACCACGTTGCTGGGGCAGGTTGCGCAGGCCGAAGGTCTCGATGATGGCGCCGGGGCGCAGATCGAAGTGCTCCTGCACCAAGGCGGTGAGGGCATCGTTGGCCAGTGCGCTGGTGCCGAAGGATTCCACCAGGATCGAAACGGGCTTGGCCACGCCGATGGCGTAGCTCAGCTGCACTTCGGCCCGTTCGGCGAGCCCTGCGGCCACAAGGCATTTGGCCACGTAGCGCGCGGCGTAGGCGGCTGAACGGTCCACTTTCGTGGGGTCCTTGCCAGAGAAAGCACCACCGCCGTGGCGGGCATAGCCGCCGTAGGTGTCCACGATGATCTTGCGGCCGGTGAGGCCGGCATCGCCCTGAGGACCGCCCACCACGAACTTGCCGGTGGGGTTCACCAGATACTTGGTGGCCTCGCGGGAGGGCTTGAGGGCCAGATCGGCGGTCGCCGGCTCCACTACATGGGTCCAGAGGTCTTCGGTGATGCGCTCGCGGATGCCCTGCTCATCACTGATCCCGTCCACTTCAGCGGTGTGCTGGGTGGAGATCAGGATCGTGTCGATCGAGACGGGCTTGTCGTTTTCGTAGACGACGCTCACCTGGGTTTTGCCATCGGGAAGCAGGTAACCCAGGGTTCCGTTGTGGCGCACTTCGGCCAGGCGGCGCGACAGCCTGTGGGCCAGGCTGATCGGCAACGGCATCAGCTCGGGCGTCTCGTTGCAGGCGTAGCCGAACATGATTCCCTGGTCGCCGGCGCCCACCAGATCAAGGGGATCACCGGCGTGGTCGTCGGCCTCGTTCACGCCCTGGGCGATGTCGGGGGACTGTTGGTCGAGGGCCACCAGCACCGCACAGCTGTTGGCATCGAAGCCACCGGCCCGGGCGCCGCTGTAACCGATCTCCTTGATCACGTTGCGCACCAGGTGGATGAAATCCACCTGCGCCTTGGAGGTCACCTCACCGGTGATCATGCAGAGGCCGGTGTTCACAACGGTCTCGCAAGCCACACGGCTGGCGGGATCCTGGGCCAGCAGAGCGTCTAGAACGGCGTCGCTCACCTGGTCGCAGATCTTGTCGGGATGCCCTTCGGTTACGGACTCAGACGTAAAGACGTAACGGCTCATTCGGCGCTCCAGATCGGGCGACTTTACGAGTTGGTGCTTACGGAGAGGTGATCCCAGCTGTGGAGCAGATGCTGGGCTGATGGCAGTTTCGGAGCACTCTTCCAGCCACCGGTGAAGCCGATCACGCCGCCGATACCGGCTTCGAGGGCCATTTGGAGGTCGGTCTCCGCATCGCCAACCAAGGCACACCGTTGGGGTGGCAGGCCAAGCCTGTTGCACAGCTCCAGAACGGCCTGTGGATCGGGTTTGCGCGGATGGTCGTCAGCACTCCAGATGCCGGCAATGCCTGCGCCGAGCTGATGGTGAGCCAGGAAGTCTTCAATGCCGGAATGGGTGTCGTTGCTGATCACAGCTGCGGTGATGCCCTGCTGGTGCAGGTCCTGCAGCAGTTGCCCAGCCCCGTTGATCAACGGGCTTGGGGTTGAGTCGATCAGGCCCTCCTGGTCAACCGCGTCGAAGCAGGTGTGGGCCAGGGAGAGAGCCTGGGGCCATGAGCAGCCCATCAGGCAGAACACCGTTGCAGTCGAGGCGATGTTGTCCTGCCTGGAGGCAACCGCCAGTGTTCCGCCGGGATCGAGCATGCCTCGATCAACACCAAACGCTCTGCGCAGGGTGTGGCTCAGCTCAGAGGGGTGCAGCGCAGGGGCTTGTTCCTGAGCAACCTTGACGGCTTTGTTGATGCGTGCGTCTGCCAAGGCCAGCAGATGCGGCTCGCTATGGGAAAGGGTGCCGTCCTTATCGAACAGCACCCCTTGGAAATTGCCGATGGGATGTCCCTTCAGCAGTAGTTGGGCCATCAGGCTCAGATCATCATGGAGCTGATCGGATCTTCGCCCTCTTCGGCCTGCTCCATCAGCATCTGCTTGTAGCGAGCAGCCATTTCCTCGGCCTTCTCGAACACCTTCTGGGGGTCGGTGAGCATGTCGCCGGGTTCGGGCTCGAGAGCCTTCGTGGACAACGAAATCCGGCCGCGCTCGGCATCTAGATCGATGATCATCACTTTCATCTGATCATTCACGTTCAGCACCGAGTGGGGGGTCTCGATGTGCTCGTGGCTGATCTCGGAAATGTGCAGCAGACCGCTGACACCACCGATGTCGATGAAGGCGCCGTAGGGCTTGATGCCGCGGACGGTACCCACCACAACTTCGCCCACTTCCAGGCGATTCATCTTCCGCTCCACCAGGGCGCGGCGGTGGCTGAGCACCAGGCGGTTGCGCTCTTCGTCCACCTCGAGGAACTTCAGAGGCAGGAAGTCGGCAACCAGTTCTTCCTTCGGCTTGCGGGTGCTGATGTGGGATCCGGGGATGAAGCCCCGCAGACCTTCCACGCGCACCAAGGCACCACCACGGTTGGTGGCAAACACTTCGGAGTAGATGGTGGCGTCTTCTTTCTGGAGCTGGCGAACCCGCTCCCATGCCCGCTGGTATTCGATCCGACGGATCGACAGCGCCAGCTGACCATCTTCGTTCTCCTCACTCATGATGAAGAACTCACGGATCTCACCGGGCTGGAGCACGTCGCTCAGACCCTCGACCCGGTTGATCGACACCTCTTGCAGAGGCATGAAGGCAGCCGTCTTGGCGCCGATATCGATCATGGCGCCCTTCGATTCCAGGGCGAAGACCGTGCCGTTGACGATGTCGCCAGGCTTGAAGTTGTAGTCGTACTTGCTGAGGAGAGCCGCGAACTCATCCAGGGTGAATCCTGCGTCGTCCAGGCTGCGGCTGGCGGCGCGGCTGGTTGGATCATCCGCTGTGGGGACGTCTTCAGGAATGCTCAGGTCCTCACCCTCAAACGCCTGTTCGGCGGCGGCGGTTTCTGCAGAGGCTTCTGTGGCGTTCGCGTCCTGAACCTGATCCTGGATCTGATCTTCTGTCGGAGTCGCAGACATGGGGGGCTGGCGGTCTACCTCAGGTGGGTAGTTCGAAAAAATCGCATGGAACGCCCGCCGACGTTTCACGGAGAACTACTGACTTTACAGACACGACCGACGGCTTTCTTGCGCAGCGATGCCCTGCACGGGTTCAACGAACCGATTCAGCGCACTGGTTCAGCAAACCGATTCAACGAACAGTGGCCAGATGGTTCTGTTCCTGATCGGCGTTCAGTGTTTCCAGGGTCGAGACGAAGTCGTCGATGCCTCGGAACTGGCGGTAGACGGAGGCGAACCGGATGTAGGCCACTTCGCTGATCTGTTTGAGATCCTTCAGCACGAATTCACCGATCTCGGTGCTGCTCACTTCCTTGCCGGTGCGTTGCTGGAGTTTCAGTTCGAGTTCTTCCACGAGGGATTCGAGCCGAGAGGTTTCCAAGCCCGTTTTCTCGCAAGCTCGATTCAAGCCGTGCAGCAACTTGCTGCGACTGAAGATTTCCCGGTTGCCGTTGCGTTTGATCACCGTGATCGGAACGGTCTCCACCCGTTCATAGGTGGTGAAGCGAAATTCACAGTTGAGGCATTCACGCCGTCGTCTCACGCTGCGTCCACCATCCGCTGCCCTTGATTCGAGAACGCGACTATCTGTGTTTTGGCAGGAGGGGCACTGCATCCCCGAGGGCATCAATTAGTTGCACCAACTGTAGACACTGATTTGAGACTTGAGAAGGGCCTAGTGGACATCAGTCTCATTTGAGGATTGCGTCGATGGCTGTTGCTGACGTGAGACTGCTGTGATCCGCTCGCGCGGGCGAGACCGGCTTGCGACGGTGGGTGATGGAAAGCATAAAAAAACCCCGCCGAGGCAGGGTTTTGGGAGATCAAATCACTTACCGATTTTCGGCGGATCGCGGAAGGCGATTGCGAAGAAGAGAGTGGCAATCGCGAGGGTAAGGATGAGGACGTAAGCGAAGCTTTCCATCGTGTTGTTCCTAGAGGGCGATCAGTTGAGGGGAGTTCCAGCGGGGGGAACGTAGCCCTCGGGCAGGCGACGGGTGGTTTTGTCACCGAGCTTGGCGAAGAGGCCAAACTCCACCTGATCTCCGAGGTCGGGATCAATACCAGCGAACACGTCGCGGTACAGGGTGCGGGCACCGTGCCAGATGTGGCCGAAGAAGAACAGCAGCGCGAAGGTGGCGTGGCCGAAGGTGAACCAGCCGCGTGGCGAGCTGCGGAACGTGCCGTCAGAGTTGTAGGTCTCACGGTCGAAGTCGAAGGCTTCACCCAGCTGAGCCTTACGGGCAAGGCGCTTCACGTCGGCAGGGTCAGTGAAGGTCTGGCCGTCCAGGGCACCACCGAACACCTTGGCGGTCACGCCCTGTTGTTCGAAGGAGAACTTGGCTTCCGCACGACGGTAAGGAATGTCGGCACGGACGATGCCCTGCTCATCTTCCAGAACGACAGGGAAGTTCTCGAAGAAGTTCGGCAGACGACGGACTTCGAGGTTGCGACCTTCTTTGTCGCTGAATGCGATGTGACCAACCCAAGCGGTTGCCAGACCATCACCGTTCACCATCGGACCCACGCGGAACAGACCGCCCTTGGCAGGGCTGTTACCGACGTAGTCGTAGAAGGCGAGCTTCTCAGGGATGGCTTCGAAGGCTTCTTCCTGAGTAGCGCCATCGTCGATCGCGGTTTGTACGCGACGGTTGATCTCAGTCTTGAAGTAGCTCTGATCCCACTGGTAACGGGTGGGGCCAAACAGCTCGACGGGAGTCGCAGCAGAGCCGTACCACATGGTTCCAGCCACGATGAAAGCGGCAAAGAACACAGCTGCGATGGCGCTGGCCAGAACGGTTTCGATGTTGCCCATCCGGAGCGCTTTGTAGAGACGCTCGGGCGGACGCGTGGTGATGTGGAAGATGCCGGCAATGATGCCGACGATGCCAGCAGCAATGTGGTGGGCAACGATTCCACCGGGATTGAAGGGGTTGAAACCTTCGGGTCCCCAAGATGGTTGAACCGCCTCGAGATGACCTGTTAGTGCATAAGGGTCAGAGATCCACATTCCTGGACCGAAGACCCCAGTGAGGTGGAAAGCTCCGAAGCCGAAGCAGCCGAGTCCAGCGAGAAGCAGGTGGATGCCGAAGATCTTCGGCAGGTCGAGAGCAGGCTCGCCGGTGCGGGGATCCTGCCAGATCTCAAGATCCCAGTAGGTCCAGTGCCAGATGGCGGCCAGCATCATTAGGCCGGAGAAAACGATGTGAGCGGCAGCGACGCCCTCGAAACTCCAGAAGCCGGGATCAACACCCGTTTCACCGGTGATGCTCCATCCACCCCAGCTGCCGGTTACGCCCAGGCGGGACATGAAAGGCATCACGAACATGCCCTGACGCCACATCGGGTTCAGGACAGGATCAGACGGATCGAAAATGGCCAGCTCATAGAGAGCCATGGAGCCGGCCCAGCCGGCTACGAGGGCTGTATGCATGAGGTGCACAGCCAGAAGGCGGCCCGGGTCATTAATGACAACGGTGTGCACCCGATACCAGGGCAATCCCATGGGTCAGGTTCGGGGGACAAGACTGCTTATGCAGTCAGACATGGGCGATCGTAAGGGCTTCAGTCCATAGGGCGGGGGAAAAGTGACCTGCCCGCAACGGTCAGTGACATGAAAGTCAGGACCCTGCTGTTCACAAAACGCAATGCTTCAGCCCATGATGGGGGTTGGTTGCTTGTGAGCTCATGCCCGTTATCCGGTTTGTTCGCGAAGGGCGTGATGTGGAGTGTTACCCCGGTGAGAATCTGCGTGAGGTGGCCCGTCGCGAGGGGATCGAGCTCTACGGCCTGAAGGGGCAGCTGGGCAATTGCGGAGGGTGTGGTCAGTGCATCACCTGCTTCGTTTCCGTGGTGGACGAAGACAACGCCGATGCGCTGACGGCACGCACTGCCGTCGAAGACAGCAAGTTGCGCCGCAGGCCCCAGGAGTGGCGCCTGGCATGCCAGGCCCTGGTGGAGAAGTCCCTCATGGTTCTCACCCGGCCTCAGGTGAGGCTCGCCAATGCTGATTCGAGATTGGCTGCGGCCAGGCAGGCCCCGCTGCCGGCGGGTCCCACGGCATGGCCAGCGCCTCCGGCCACTGAGCTGGATGAGGACGATCAGGATGGGGGCGATGGCGACGGCCGAGATGCCAAGGCTGCTACCGCCGGTGACGAGGCCTAGGGCAGACGCTCCCCAGGCCTCTTGTCGGTGATACCTTCGCCTGGACCCCTCCAACGGCCATGGAAACCAACGATCTCGGATTCGTCGCCAGCCTCCTGTTCATCCTGGTTCCGGCGATCTTCCTGATCGTGCTCTACATCGGCACGCAGAACAAAGAGGCCTGATTCAGCTCTGTTCAGGCTCACGCACCAGCAGCACAGGGGCTGGTGCGTGCACTCGGATGTAGTCGCTGACTGATCCGCCCAGAAGCTTGTCCAAATCCACCAGCCCTCTGGCCACAAGAGGACGTCGATCCTGAGAGGCGATGACCACCAGGTCGGCGTTGCACTTCGATGCAGCCTGGCAAACGCTGCGACCGATGTCCTTCCCTTCGGTGTGGATGGCTTTCATGTCGACGCCGAAACCCCTGGCCCGCTGAACAGCGGCATCAAGAACCTCGTCTGCTTTTGTGCGGCCTCCCCGGGAGGGTGCGGACTCCTGGCGTACGACATGAACACCCGTGAGGGTTCCGCCAGGGATTTCACGCACCAGTTCGCAGGCCGTGCGCAGAGCGTCGTCTCCAACGCCTGTTCCGTCGATCGTCACCATCACGCGGTTTACATGCTTCACGTAGAGGTCATCCCGCACCAGCAGCATCGGCCGCGTGGACAGTTGAAAGACGTATTGGCTGGTGCTGTTGGCCAGGATCGATTGAAGGCGTCCCAGTCCGCGGGATCCCATCACGATCAGATCGGCCTGAACCTCATCGGCAACCTTGAGCACGGTCTGCTTGGCGTCGCCCTCGCGAATCAAGGTGCTCACGCTTGATGGGCTGAGTCCCATCCGCGTGATTGCGCTGCTCAAGAGGTTTTCTGCTTCGTCGCGATGGCCGTCGGATTGCGCCTTGCTTTGTTCCGAGACCACATGCAGCAAATTGATTTTTGCGGCCTTCAAGCTGGGAATGTCCTGGAGCATTCGGATCATTTCCTCGACATGACCCTTGCCCGAGTCGGCAATCAGAAGGTTCCTGAACACAGGGAGAAGAAGCAGCCTCTGCGGAAGCCTATGGGTGGTTGCCTCCATGGAGAGAAGCTGATGTCACAGCGTTACGCGGATCATGTACACCCTTACCAAGCGTGTGCTCCCGCAGCACACCGATTACGCCGGTGTGATGTGGCATGGGGCCTATGTGCAGTGGCTTGAGGAAGCCAGGGTTGAGGCCCTCGAGGCTGCGGGCCTTGGCTATGCCGCCATGACCGCGATGGGTGTCGATATGCCGGTGGTGTCCCTTCACCTGGATTACCGCCAGCCGCTCCGGCACGGCGACGAAGTGTGTGTTGAAAGCCGATGCCCTGGTCAGCAGGGGGTGCGCTGGCCATGGATCTCACGCTTTGTCTGCGGAGACGCGGTGGTTGCGGAGGCGTCGGTGAATCTGGTGATGGTGCGTGAGGGGCGCGTACTCAGGCGCGTGCCGGCGCAGCTGCAGGAGGTGATGGATCAGCTGGTGCGCCAATCGCTCTGAATCGAACCCTGAGCCACCGCTGCCGTGCTAGTACACATGTACTTGCTCAGTGCTGGTGCGGGGGTGGTGGTGGCTCTGGACCTTTTGCCTTGGCTTGGGCAACGCCCGCATGGCTGATCTGCGCAGGCTTTGCCGCGACCAAGCCATCGGCCCTGATCAGCTCTGGGGGTGGCCGATCGAACGCTTGGGCCAGGCGCTGGCTTGGCCGGCGCACTGTTTGCGCGACGTTGAGCGTTACAGGTTCGAGCACGGGGCTGCTCCGAAGCTTGACGTGCCTGCTTGTGCCCTTTTGCCGGGTGATCCTGGTTGGCCTCCTTGCTTGGATGATGTGCAGGCATCCCCTTCCGGGCTCTACGTCGAAGGGGATCGATCGCTGCTTCGGCACATCCATGCCCGCACAGCCATCGCAGTGGTGGGCACGCGTTCCGCCTCGGACCATGGTCTTGCCATGGCTGAAGAACTGGGCCGTGGTCTGGCCGAGGCGGGTTGGCCCGTCCTTAGTGGTCTTGCGGAAGGGATTGATGCTGCAGCCCATCGTGGCTGTTTGGCCAGAAACGGTGCACCCATCGCGGTGTTGGGGACACCCTTGGACCGTGTCTATCCAGCCCACCACCGATCGTTGCAACAGCAGGTCGGCAGGCAAGGGCTGTTGATCAGTCCGAGTCGGTCCGGCTGCCGTGTGCGCCCAGGGCACTTCGCGGCGCGGAACCGTTGGTTGGTGGCCTTTGCCCAGGCGCTCGTGGTGGTGGAGTGTCCGCAACGCAGCGGAGCACTGATTTCGGCCCGCTGGGCGAGTCGGATGCAGTGCCCCATATGGGTGGTTCCGGGGGATGCCCGCCGTTGGTCCTGTCGGGGCAGCAATGCCCTGCTTCGGGATAGTGCGACTGCCTTGATTCACCCTGAGGATCTGCTTGCTTCCATTGGCGAGGGCCCCTTGAGGTCAGAGGAGTCACGCGGCAAGCATCAACGGTTGATGGAGGCCATTGGCTCAGGGGCGACCTTTGATCAGCTGGTGCTTCGTTTGCAGTGCTCCCCCGCTGAGCTGGCCCCCCAGCTTTTGGCGCTTGAGTGTCGGCGCGAACTGCTGTGTGAATCTGGATTGCATTGGCGCAAGCCTCGGCATTGAGAGACTGCACAACCGTTGCCGGCACTGATGTGTTGCAGTGGCGGCGCCAACAACTCGCCCGAGGTGGCACCGCGGCAGATCTGGATTGGCTGCTTGATCTGGCCGCTGGTCTTCGTTGGGCCAGCCTGCAACGGCTGTTGCTGGACCCCACGCGCACCGTCGCCCTGGAGCAGTCCCTAGAGGTGCTCTCTGAGCTGTGGGAGCGTCACCTTCATGGGAATGTTCCCCTCCAGCACCTGGTTGGGCTCTGTCCCTGGCGGGATGTGCTGCTTGAGTCGTCGCCTGCCGCATTGATTCCCCGTCAGGAAACGGAACTGCTGGTGGATCTGGCCATGAGCCAGTTCAAAGCCACCCCTCCCGCTCGTTGGGCTGACCTCGGCACTGGTTCAGGAGCCATCGCTGTGGCTCTAGCCCGTGCCTGGCCCATGGCACCAGGGCATGGCGTCGACCTCAGTTCCGATGCCTTGCAGTTGGCAGAACGCAATCTTGAGCGTTGCGCCCCGCATCACAACTGTTCGCTGCACCTCGGGTCGTGGTGGTCTCCCCTCAAGAGCTGGTGGGGAAGCCTGGATTTGGTGGTCAGCAATCCTCCATACATCCCTTGTGCTGTGGTCGACGGTCTTGAGGGTGTGGTGCGCGACCACGAACCTCACTTGGCGTTGCTTGGGGGAGCAGATGGCTTGGATGCGATCCGCAGCGTGGTGGATGGCGCCCTAACGGGGCTGTCGCCCGGAGGTTGGCTTCTGCTCGAACACCACCACGACCAGAGCGCTCAGGTGACGCAGCTGCTGCGGGATGCCGGCTTGGTGGAGGTCAGAGCGGCCGCTGATCTTGAGGGGACCCTTCGCTTTGCGCTTGCTTGCAAACCTGCCGCATCAAGCTGATGCAACGCCTGCGATGAAGGAAGGATTCATGCCTGCTCCGGTTCTGGCCGCTTCCGACCTGACGCTGCGGCTTCGTGCCGGTGAAGCCGCGATCATTCCCACCGACACGCTGCCTGGCCTGGCGGTGCTGCCCGATCAAGCCCAGACCCTCTGGCGCTTGAAATGCCGACCAGCCGATAAGCCCCTCATTCTGATGGGTGCATCCGTCAATGACTTGCTGCACGAGGTTGAGGGTTCCTGCCATCGGGAGGTTGAAGCGTTGGCTGAGCGCTATTGGCCTGGAGCGCTCACGCTGGTGTTGCCTGCCCGTGATGGTGGTGCAGGCCGGTATCTCAACCCAGGTGGAACAACCCTGGGCTGCCGCATTCCGGCCTGTGAGCAGACCCGCGCGCTGCTTCAGATCAGCGGGCCGTTGGCCACCACCAGTGCCAATCGCTCCGGTGAATCCGCCAGCATGACCTCAGCAGAGGCGGCTCTGGTTTTCCCTGATGTCGCGCAGCTGGGTCCCCAGCCCTGGCCTCAACCCTCGGGCCAGGCCAGCACGGTGTTGGCCTGGGTGGAGGAAGGACGCTGGCGCCTGGTGCGCCGGGGTGCTGTGATTCCAGCAGGGGTTGAGGTGCTCGAGTGATCTCGCTTTTTGGACTCTGCCTGCTGGTGATGGCCTTGCTTCATTGGGTTCTGGAACCCCTCGAAGCGGTCTTCACCTGGACGCTTCAACTGAATCTTCTCCCCTGGTTGTTGGGGGTGTTCTTCATCTGGCTGCTGGCGGGCGAATCAGACCGCAGTACGTCGCCCTGATCCAGATCAAGCCGGCTAACGGATTTGAACCGATGGCCTTCGCTTTACAAAAGCGCTGCTCTACCGCTGAGCTAAGCCGGCATGGGCTGCATCGTACCGGCTGCCAGGCGATTCAAGGCGGGGTCTTGATCGCTGATCAGCCAAAGCACCAGCTCGAGTCGATTGCGACATCCGCTTTTCCGGAGTGCCCTGCTGATATGGCACTCAACGGTGCGATGACTGATCACCAACCGCTGGGCGATGGCTCGGTTGTTGAGGCCTTCAAGCAACAACAGCACTACTCGCTGTTCAGCGGGGGTGAGGAAGTCCGGGATTCGAGGTTTCAAGCTTGAGCAGGTTGCTGCTCAGAGGGTTCCACCTTCGCGGGTTGGGCGATCGGGCGACGGATTGGCAGGTTGGCCACCAGGGCGGTGACGCGATCTTCCGTCTCGAGACTCACATCACCTTCAGCGAGGTCGATCTCCACGTAGCGGGCCACCACTTCGAGAATCTCGCGGCGCATTTGTTCGAGCAGCTCAGGATTGAGGTCGCTGCGGTCGTGGGCCAGCACCAACTGGAGGCGCTCTTTGGCTGTTTCTGCACTGGCGGGCTGACGGCGCAGGAGTTTGTCGATGAATTCCTTGAGTGTCATCGCCTCAGAAAATCCGGGTTTGCATCAGCTTGCGCATCCTGGCGCGGAGGCCGCGGCGGGCCTGGGAGGGGTCCATCAGAGGAATGTCTTCACCCTGAAGCCGTTGAGCGATGTTGCCGTAGGCCTGGGCCGCTGGGGACGAGGAATCACTCAGGGTCAAGGGTTCACCGCGGTTGGTGCTCACGATCACCTGTTCGTCTTCAAAAACAAGCCCCAGAAGAGGTAACGCCAGGATGTCGGTGACATCGTCCACCGAAAGCATTTCCTGGTTCGACATCATCTTCGGCCGCACCCTGTTGAGCACGAGCTGCACAGGCTGCACGCCCTGGGTGTTTAGAAGCCCGATCACCCGATCAGCGTCCCGCACGGCGGCCACTTCCGGGGTGGTGATCACCACTGCTTCTCGAGCTGCGGCCGCGGCATTTTTGAACCCGTCTTCGATGCCTGCCGGGCAGTCGATCAACACGTAATCGAACTGGCGTTCCAGCAGAGCAACGATGGCCTGCATGTCCTTGGGCTTGAGCCACTCGAGCATCCGAGGGTTGCCCGCAGGGAGCAGGGCCAGATTGGGCTCCTGCTTGTGCTTCACCAGGGCTTGCTCCAGCCGGCAGGTCTCGGCCAGCACCTCCTGAGCGGTGTAGACGATGCGGTTCTCCAGGCCCAGGAGCAGATCGAGGTTCCTCAGACCGAAGTCCGCGTCTAGAACCACGGTCTTGGCGCCTTGGCGGGCAAGGGCGATCCCAAGGTTGGCCGTGGTCGTTGTTTTTCCGACACCGCCCTTGCCAGAACAGATGAGGATGGTTCGGGTCGTCGACACCAGGGTTCTGCTTTGGTGCGGCCAGAATAATCTGGCTTTTCGGCCTGACAACGACGTCAGCGTTTTTGAAAGCTCTGGATGACGGCGGGTTCAATGGCGATTACGCCATCCTTGAGCTCGGCCTGTTCGGCCAAACCCGCCTGGGGCAGATCCTCGGGGCCTCGGGCGACAACGTCAGCAATCCTCAGTTGCAGTGGCCGCAGCTGCAGGGCAACGATTTTCGCGGTTGTTGACCCCTCACATCCGGCATGGGCCACGCCCCGCAGGCGACCCCACACCAAAACATCAGCGGCTGAACTGATCCGCGCTCCGGGATTCACATCGCCATAGAGAAGGATGGTGCGTTCGCTTTGGAGATGGTCACCGGAGCGCAGGGTTCCGTGGTGAAACAACAGCTCGGAAGGGGCTTTCGCCACAGGATTGGGCTGGAGTTCACGGCTGGACGGCGTGTTGGACCGGCTTGCGTCAAGTCCCAAGGCTGAAGCACTCACAACGGTCTTGGCTGCCTGGCCGGTGATGCGTCCGAGTTGATGGCCTGCCTCGCTCACGGCGGCGCACAAATCAGCGAGGTCGCTGCAGGTCAGGACCCAGTCCCCGCAATCGAGATCAACAATCGGCTGGGAACACCTGCTCAGCAGATCCGGCAAACGATCCCTCCAGTGATCAAGGCGCTGGTCGGGAAGCCTCAAGGTCATGGCTGCTTCACGCTGCTGCTGCTCGGGGCCATTCAACGTCCATCTCCTGCCTGAGTTCGTTGCTGATGTCGCGGGGGTGAATCAACCAGGAGGTTGCCGCCGGGGTCGCCAGACTTGCGACAAGGGGAGAGGCTTTCTCCAGGGCTTGGAGTTGTTGCCCGTCCCAGAGGCGCAAGCCGCCTCGATAGGGGTGGTACCCGCGCAGCTGTTGATGACGCAATCCGCAGCAGAGTTCCGGGTCGTGGCCATGACGATCGGCCAGGCGCCTTGCTGTTGCGAGCAATTGCAGTTGATCCGCCGGGGAAAGATGTTCAACGGCCGTTGCTTTGAGCAGGCGTCGATCTAGGAAACGCCCACTCAGTTCAGCCAGGGCTGCTGGCGCTTCGGCTTGCCAACGCTGGAGGTGGTAGCCGGTGCGTTGGTCATCGTTAGCGAGGAAGTCCTCCAAGCGGATCTGGTCTGGTTGCCAGAGCCAGGTGGCCATCACCTCATCAGCCCACACCTGGTCAGGCCCCAGTTGTCGTGCTGTCAGGATCAGTTTTTCCAGCAGCCAGTTGCACACCACATTCAACCGGTGGTTGTAGACGCTCCTGTACATGAGGTTTCTCACCACCAGGTAGTGCTCCACAGCCATCAGACCCTTGGGATGAATGGCCATGTCCCCGTCAGGGGCCAGGGTCAGCGCTCCCAGGATGCGGTCGAGATCCAGTTGCCCGTAGCGCGTTCCGGTGCTGTAGCTGTCGCGCAGGAGGTAATCCAGTCGGTCGCAATCCAGCTGACTGCTAACCAGGTGTTTGATCAGGGGGTGAGGGCTGCGTCCATGCTCCAGCAGGTTCGCCACCTCCTCAGCCGTGCCGGATGCATGGCTCTCCAGACAGTCATGGATCTCTGGGTGATGCCGGATCACCCGCGCTGACCACGCTTCATGGTGCAGGCCAAACATCTCTTCGCCGGTGTGGCTGAGGGGGCCATGGCCAATGTCATGGAGCAAAGCAGCTCCGTAGAGCAGCCCCCGATACGTCTCCAACTCGGGTGCCAACGGCAGCATCCGCTCAAACGCACGGCGTGCCAGATGGAAGACCCCCAGCGAGTGGGTGAATCGACTGGATTCAGCGCTGTGAAAGGTGAGGTAGGCCGGACCCAGCTGGCGGATGCGTCGCAGGCGCTGGAACGGCGCCGTGTCCACCAGGTCCATCACCATCCCCTCGGCTGGGGCTTGGCGGTCAAGACCAATGCCGCGATGCAGAGGGTCGTGATAGGTCCGCTGGCTCATGCCTCGGTCTCTTCAGCGGGTTGTTCCAGCAGGGCCTCCATCCATTGCTCAGCTTCCGAGAGCCAGCGATCACCGTCACCGCCGGGGTTCAGGGGTTCCGGATCTGACAATCCACGATCGGGAGCGATGCCTTCCCCTTGGATGTCTCGTCCACTCGGTGTCACATAGCCAGCAACGGTCACGGCGAGGCCGCTGCCATCGCTGAGGTTGCTCAGCGTTTGAATCAGCCCTTTGCCGAACGTCTGTCCTCCGAGAAGGGTGGCGCGTTCGTTGTCCTGAAGGGCTCCAGCCAGGATTTCACTCGCACTGGCCGTCCCTCCATTCACGAGGGTGACCATCGGTCCGTCGTACACCGTCTGGAGACTGGCCTGGATGGTGTCATTGATGCCCTCGCGATTGCGGGTTTCAACGATGGCGCCACCGGAAAGGAAGTCGTCGGCAACCGCTAATCCAGCGCTCACCAATCCGCCTGAGTTGTTGCGGAGGTCGAGCACCAATCCTTCGATCTCCTTGTTCTGCAGTTCTGTGAGGGCTTCTTTCACCTGTTCGGGGACTCCTTCGCTGAACTGGGTGATCCGCAGATAGCCAAGGGTGTGACTGCCGCTGCGCAAGCGCCTTGTGCGCACCGGCCTGAGGTCCACGCTGCGGCGTTCCAGGGTCAGCTCGTTTGTTTCTCCGCTGCCGTTGTCCAGCGTCAACACCACCTGCGAACCCACGTCTCCTCGCAGCGCTGCCACGGTTCCCTCCAGACCCAGATCCACCACGTCCCGGCCATCAACAGACAGCAACTGCGTTCCACTGGTGATTTCCGCCTCGCCGGCCGGTGAACCCTCGAGGGCAGAAATCACCACAACACCCTTGCCGCCTTCATCCGGCCCGAGTTGCAAGCCCACACCGCTGAGGCTGCCGTTGGTGCTGTTCTTCAGCGCCGTGTAGTCCTCTGGACGAAGCAGTCGCGTGTAGGGGTCGCCCAGCTGAGCCAGCATCGATTCGATGGCTGCATAGGCATCGTTGCTGCTCTCGATGCTGCGTTCCATGGCCCTCTGCCGTTGACGCTTCCAACGCACCGCATCAAGTTGCTCTGGGTTCCAAAAGCCCTGGTTCACAAGCCGCCAGCTGTCCACCACGAGCTGTTGTGTGTCGCTAAGTGCAACGGCTGTGCAGGCGCTGCCCAGCACCAAAAAGCAGCAAAGAGACGCTGCGATCAGTTGCCTCAGCGCCTGAAAACCTTTGCGCCGCAGCCAGTCTGAAAGATCGTTAACAGTTGGATACATCGCGGTGGGTTCGCCTCAGTGGCAGAAGCGTGCTCAGTAGACTTTCGCAACTCGAGCCCGCTTGTGCATGGCGAACTCATCACCGGTTTACGACTGGTTCCAGGAACGTCTGGAAATCCAGGACATTGCTGACGACATTGGTTCTAAGTACGTGCCCCCCCACGTCAACATCTTTTATTGCCTGGGGGGCATCACGTTGGTGTGCTTCCTGATCCAGTTCGCGACTGGGTTCGCGATGACCTTCTATTACAAGCCCACCGTTGCTGAGGCTTACAAGTCGGTCGAATACCTGATGACCGACGTCAGCTTCGGTTGGCTGATCCGCTCTGTGCACCGCTGGAGCGCATCAATGATGGTGTTGATGCTCATCCTTCACGTGTTCCGCGTGTACCTCACCGGCGGCTTCAAGCGTCCCCGTGAGCTCACTTGGGTCACCGGCGTGACCATGGCTGTCATCACCGTGTCCTTCGGTGTGACCGGTTACTCCCTTCCCTGGGACCAGGTTGGTTACTGGGCTGTGAAGATCGTTTCCGGCGTCCCTGCTGCCATCCCTGTTGTTGGCGATTTCATGGTGGAACTGCTTCGCGGTGGCGAAAGCGTTGGTCAGGCCACGCTCACTCGCTTCTACAGCCTTCACACTTTCGTGATGCCCTGGCTGCTGGCGGTGTTCATGCTCATGCACTTCCTGATGATTCGGAAGCAGGGCATTTCTGGTCCCTTGTGATCTGCGTTCCTACTGTTCCCTCAACACCTGGACTAAACGATGCACATTCTCAAGAAGCCTGATCTCTCTGACCCCAAGATGCGGGCCAAGCTCGCCAAGGGCATGGGTCACAACTATTACGGCGAGCCTGCCTGGCCTAACGATCTCCTCTACATCTTCCCGGTGGTGATCCTCGGCACCATCGCCTGTGTCGTTGGTCTGGCAGTCCTGGATCCAGCCATGCTCGCTGACAAGGCTGATCCCTTCGCCACCCCTCTGGAAATTCTTCCTGAGTGGTACCTCTACCCCGTGTTCCAGATTCTGCGGGTTGTTCCCAACAAGCTTCTGGGTATTGCTCTGCAAACCCTCGTTCCCCTGGGGCTGATGCTTGTTCCTTTCATCGAGAGCTTCAACAAGTTCCAGAACCCTTTCCGTCGTCCCGTGGCGATGACTGTCTTCCTGACAGGAACCCTTGTCACCATCTACCTCGGTATTGGTGCAGCACTTCCGATCGACAAGTCCCTCACCCTCGGACTGTTCTGATCCGTTCTTCGAGCTCAGCTGATGGACCCCGGCTCCCAGAGCCGGGGTTTTTTTGTGCCATGGCTGCGGTGGTTCGTCAGTGACCCATCGATTCGTCGAGGTTGAGCATCAGCACGTCGTCTGGGTTGACGTGGAGAAAGTGGTGCATCAGCAGAAAACCAACGATGGTCCAGGTCTGATAGGTGCGTGATTGCTGTCCAACCCAGGTTCCTGTGGGGCCATCGAAATATTCAGCCCACTGCTGACGGGGCAGTTGGTTGAGATGGCTCCAGTAGCACTCGTCCAACAGCGTTTTCATTTGCCCCATCAGCAACACGTCGGCCTGGGGATTCAGCCGTTCGTGCAGAAGGATGGATGCACCAAAAAACCAGAGCAGGCTCGGCCAGTGGCCACCGTTGTGATAACTCCAGGGCCAGTTCTTGGGGTCGGAGCCCGTTTTGTTCTCCCATTCCACGCCCTCCATGGGGGGATGACAGATGCGCATCGGCATCTGAGCCATGAGGTGGTCACGGTTGTGGAGCACCAGTCGGAACAGGGCCCGTTGCTGTGGCGCGGTCAGCAACCCGAACAGCGATGCCAGGGAATTTCCCAAGGAGTAGAAGCGGAAATCCGGTCGTCCGGTGCGCATGTTGCCGATCATGTAACCGCCACGGTTCTCGAGCCAGTCCTGCAACCAGTCGGGGATGACCTGGGGTTGAACGTTGAATTCGTTGTGGTGCTGGTTTTCGCCGTACTGCTCCGTGGGGCGTCGCCGAAGCACTTGCATCGTTTTGCTGGTCACCCAGTAGTGCTTCAGCAGGAACTGCCGCAAGTCATGGGTCCATTGCCGGCTCAGCCGTAATCGTTCCCCTAGAAGAACGCTGTTCTCGTGGCGTTGGCAGATTTCCATCAGCCCAACGCAGCTGCGCAGCGCTGCGAAGAGCAGCACTTCCACTTCCAGTGGAGCGCCCCACACGTCCATGGGGCGATCAATCATGAACGCGCAGTCGGGAACGAACAGCACCGGTGTGCCCTCGAAGCTGGGGTGAAGAACCAGATCGAGCAGCAGTTGCAAACCGCGTTGCACTTCCGGACTGCGACCGAAGTCGATGTCCCCACTGCGTTTGACGTAGATCCAGCAGAGAATCGGCCACCAGAGGCTTGCATCCACTGAGGTGATGCGACCGATCGAGCGCTGGCCATAGTCGGCAACCAGTTCTCCCTCTTCCTCCACAAAGCTGGTGGGGAAGACACCGCGGGTTTGAACGTTGGTGCTTTGGAGCTGAAGGCTGACGCTCAAAAACTGCTTCACGATGGCGAAGCGGCCCTCCAGCATCAGGTAGATCATCACGGGAACGTTGTCCCGCAGGAAGATCTCCCCGTAGTTGAGGGCGTCGTCAGCGCGGCGATGTTCCATCGCGGCAACGCTGCCGGCGAGTTCCCCCTGGACGCCAATCAGCGTGGCTTCGAAGTGTTCCCGTGCTTTTTGCAGCACCTGCTCTTCGTTTGAGTTGGGGCGGAAACGCTGGCTTTGTTCGGTGAAACGCGTTGGCATCGCGGTGACCTCCAACTGAAACGTAGTTTTGGCAATGGGTTTCGCCAGTGGAAGCAACCCTTCAGATCTTCAATGCGGCTTGCCCATTGCGACCTCGAGGGATGTGGTGTTATGGTTTTGTCTTGCGCGGGAGCCGAGAGGCGAGCGCGCAAGCCGAAGCGCTTGAGGCGAATGTCTTGATGTGTCTGAGGCGGCTTACGAGACCAAGAGGGAGCGATCCCACGG
>Ga0189276_10073_pt1 | contig 158933 bp, 128 predicted proteins | sample N26A31minimetaG_FD_130321 | JGI IMG/M metagenome (GOLD analysis project Ga0189276, IMG submission 130321) | Marine microbial communities from the Costa Rica Dome - N26 A3-1 mini metaG | ecosystem: Environmental > Aquatic > Marine > Oceanic > Photic zone | place: Costa Rica: the Eastern Pacific... | reverse complement strand
TGTGGGGGTGGTGTCGCACAGTTGGGACTTTGGTGACGGTGGCAGCTCCACCTTGGCGGACCCTGTCCACACCTATTCCTCACCGGGAAGCTATACCGCCACCCTTACCGTACAGGACGGGGAGGGTAGAGTGGATTCAAGTACAATTGGAATTGTGGTTACGGATCCAAATTATTGTGAAACAGGAACCATAATTCCAGAATATCGTCTTGATGGTGTTTGGTCAAGTGGATTGAATGATCTGACGGTTGTGGAAGGGACAGAAGTAATGTTCAGTATTTTACCGAATACGGTTGGGGTTACGGTAACCCTAGCTGATGGGACTGTTGTTGGAGATGATTTCAATTTGGGGCCGGTAACGGTTTCCCATAGTGGACCTTATGTGTTGCTTTCATCTGAAGGGTGTGAAACTACAATAAACCTTACCGTGGTGCCAGATACCTTGGGGGGTCGTTCTGGAGTTTCAACTGGTCAGATAGATCAAAGCAGTGGTGGATTTACCTTTAATTCTTTGGAAAGTTTGGGAACTAGAATATTTCCGAACCCAACAAGGGGTTACTTTAAAATATCGAATTACGAATTGGTGGGTGAAACCGTGAGAGTTATGATCTATGGAACTTCAAACAGGCTGATATTTGAAAAAGAGTTTCCAAATTTTCCTGGCGAAATTGAATTGGAATCGCTCTACTTTTTCCAAGACGGTATTTATAGGGTTCTGGTAAGTTCATCAAACCATCTCACCAGTCATTCTTTAATATTAAAGAAATGATTAGGAACCAAAAGTTGATTTGGTGTTTTCCAAAACGGGTAAAATTTTGTTCAGGAGACGCTCATTTAGCTTTACACTTTTGAGGGCCTCAATATGATGAATCTTATGTACATCTGACCCTACGTATTCATACATTCCGGAATCCAGCAAACTGTGTGCAATTTTCTGTACATCCGCACCATAGTGTCCACCCAAAGACAATAGGTTGAGCTGAAAATGTACGCCTTTTTGCTTATAACGTATGTATTCACCTTTTTTTGGTTTCAAGTAGAGATATCTTTCAGGGTGGGCCAAAACTGGAAAAAGACGCTCTTTTGTAATTTTTTCAACAGAAACATCAAAATTGATACTGGGTTGTAGATAAGACATTTCTATGAGTAAATATTCCCCTTTAATAGGGAGTACTTTTTTTGTGGATAGAAGATGTTCAAAGTTATCATCGATCATATGCTCCGCAGCAAAATCCAAAGAGACTTCCAACGAGTCCACTTTGCTTAGATGCTCTTTTAGCATCGTATAGGCCGATAGGATGGTTTCTTCTGTATTGTTGTAATAATTGTGCATGATATGGGGGGTGCATATAAATTCAGTTACTCCTAAATCGGAAAAACCTCGTAACAGTTCCACAGATTTGTTGACTGTTTTCGCTCCATCGTCAATACCGGGAAGAATATGGTTATGTATATCTACGAGCCCATGAAGGTAATCGGCCAAGAAAATTTTTTTCTGAAAAAAATGAAACATGCCTAAAATTTGGAAAACAAAGATAAGGGATATGATAAATTGATGTTGTCTGATTTAAAAAGGACTTTTACATCGCGAATTGCACTTAAGGAAATTGTACAAAAAAAGGCCAATCCAATGATTGACCTTAGAAGTACTTTAAAGTAGGTATTTGAACCTTTTTTATTAACTAAACTCAAACGTAAAAATATGGGATGTTCCCATTACATATGATTAACAAAAAAACAAAAAGATTAATGAAAGATTAATCTACTTAACCAACGGGTAAATTGCTGGTGTTTTTTTACTTATTTCGCAATATGCTGACAAAGAGAAACGTATATGTCGCTGTTTTTGTAGTATCCGTGATTGGCCTTTTGGTAGTTCAATACCAGTACTTAAGGGTTGGTTTAGGTTTGGCCCGTGTACAATTTTCAAAAAAAATAGATGAAGTACGGGTAAACATCAACACAGAGCTTTCCGAACTTAACCCATTGTCCTATACGTTGGTCAATGCCATTACCAAGGATACATCAGAAGTAAATATTGGTTTGGATAGTTTGGAAAGGGCTTCCCGCTACTATCTTAACGATTATATAGCCTATCAACTTGGAGTGTCAGGAATAGATGCGCCATTCACCTATGCTTTATATGCTAGGGACTCCACTCAATTTATTGTATCTGAAAAACCTCATCTAAAAGGAGATGGGATACTCACTTATCCCATAAAAATTGAAGGGTATCTTCCGGACCATATACAAAAGGATGTTGTTTTGGAGTTGGGTTTCGAAGACATCAACACGTATTTTTATAGACAATTAAACGGTCTTACCCTACCAGGGTTATTGTTCATTGGGGCCATAATAATAGTGGTGATTTGGGTACTTAGGTCTTTTTATTGGCAAAGTAGCATTATCACTACAACCAACGACTTCATCAACAACCTTACCCATGAGCTAAAGACTCCCGTATTTTCAATTGGGTTGGCAAGTAAAATTTTGGAGGAGGGCCTTTCCGAAGATAAAAAACCAGTTTTAGAGTTGATAAGGAGGGAGACCGATAGATTAAAACAGCACATAGATAAAGTTTTGGAATTGTCCAGTTTGGAATCAGGGAAAAAACTTATGCAGTTTGAAATGCTGGATTTTAAACCGGAACTGGAACGTATCTGTGAAGATTTCAAAATGCTTTCCGAATACGAAGAGTTGGAATTTTTGTTCACGCTAGATGATGGTCCTTATCAAATCCGGGCTGAAAAATTTCATTTGGAAAATGCTATTGGAAACCTTCTGGAAAATGCAAAAAAGTACTCGGATAACCCTAAAATTAAATTAAGGGCAACCATTCAACGGAGAAAATTGAACATTGCTATTTCAGATAATGGACATGGCATCTCTGAAAAGGACAGCAAGCGAATTTTTAGAAAATACTATAGAGTGGAAAACGGAAATCTTCATAAGGTAAAAGGATACGGCATAGGATTGTCTTATGTGCAAAAAATTGTGAAAATGCACCACGGCAAGATTAAGGTAGAAAGCAAACTAGGGGAAGGAACCACATTTATCCTTTCGTTTAACTTGATTAAAAATGGATGAAACATATAAATTAATATTGGTTGAGGATGATGCTTCTTTGGGTTACCTACTTTCGGAATACCTGGGAATGAAGGGTTTTGAGGTGCTCTGGGCAAAAAACGCAAAGGAGGCGCTCTTAAACGTTAAAACCAATTTTTTTGATTTGGCCATATTGGATGTGATGTTGCCGGATATGGACGGTTTTGAACTTTCGCAGAAAGTAAAGACCATCAATCCAAATCTTCCATTTTTATTTCTTACCGCACGCTCCCTAAAGATTGATGTACTCAAAGGTTTTTCCCTTGGCGCGGTGGATTATTTGAAAAAACCCATAGATGAAGAAGAGTTGGTGGTCCGTATTAATGCGCTGCTCTCCAGATTGGTGGCATCTGGGTCAGAACAGGGAAAAACAACCACATACATCATAGGGGACTATTTTTTGGATACAGATACCTTCGAACTAAAGTATAAAGGGGAAAACATAAAACTTACAGGGAAGGAATTTGATCTATTGACCCTGTTGGCCATGAATAAAAACCAACTTTGTACACACAAAGAAATCTTGACCACAATTTGGGACAAGAACGATTATTTCAATAAAAAGAGCCTTAATGTCTTTATTTCCCATTTAAGGAAACATTTGGGAAGGGATCCCAGAATAAGTATCGTAAATGTAAACAGAAGAGGGTTCATGCTTCGGGTGGGGGAAGAAAAATAATTTCTTTAAAGAAACTACGTGGCTTGGTTTTTGAAGCTCATTTTGGATAATCCAACCAACCGCTTAACTAAATGTTTAAATTTTTACGTAGCAATTCAACCAAAGAACCATTGGCCCATCTTGATATACTTTTTAACCAAACCATATCCCAGTTACCGGTCAATGAGCAAATTGCCTATTGTCAGAGACTTATAGAAAGTTCGCAGTACCAGTTGTCTCACCAATGTCCTAAAAAAGATTCGAAACACCTAAAATGTTTGATTAAAGCAGCCGATGTAGAAATTCAAAAATTGAATACTACAGGTATAGATTCATAAGCCCCATTGTTCTTTAAGGAAACACTTTAATTTGTAGATAGGAAATTAGTAATTTGCATAGAAAGTAAATGTCTTGCATACAGCTGAAGAAAAACTTAGGGAACGGATCAAGGAACTTACCTGTTTGTATGAGGTGACCTCTTTGATCGTTAATTGTGATTATGATCAGATTGAAGAGGTTTTGCGTGCAATTTTATTTTGTCTTCAACGTGCTTTTCAGTTTGATGAGGATACCTGCGTTGAATTACGGACATCTACCATGAATATTGCTACATCTGAAGGGATGGACCAATGTGTCTACCTAGAATCCACTATTAGAGTATTCAATGAAGAGGAAGGAGCCATAAAAGTGGGCTATCCTTCGAATAAATATTCGCTTGCGGATTTTTTAGTTGAGGAACAACGGTTATTGGACAATGTTTGCATGGAGGTTGGGAATCTCTTGGAGCGAAAGGAAATCAAGGAAAATCAGGCAGGTATTCGTAGGCAAGTGGAGCAAGCAGACCGTTTGCGTATTCTAGGTGAGATTACAGCGGGCATAGCCCACGAACTTAACACACCGCTGGCCAACATTCTTGGGTTTGCAGAACTGCTAAAGGAACGCATAGAGGGTGATGTCCATGCCGAAAAGGATTTGGACAAGATTATTTCCAATGCGATATTCTCTAGGGAAGTGGTTAAAAAACTAATGTTTTTTGCCTGCGAAATGCCTCAAGAAAGAACGAGTCTAAATATTGTTCCCATCATCAAGGATGCCATAGATCTTTTAAGGACTACCCTTAATAGAAGTGAGATAGGTTGCGACTTGGTAGTGAGTAAAGAGCGAATTGTTTTAAAAATTGACAAAATTCAGCTTACCCAGGTAATTTTCAACCTAATAATGAATGCCATATATTTTTCACCCCCAAATAGCACCATAGTTGTGGAAGTTCTTGAGGAGCGTAAAAAAGTGGTGTTGAAAATTTCAGATGAAGGTATTGGTATACCGGAGGAGAAAGCAGACAATGTGTTTGACCCCTTTTTCACCTCAAAACCAGTGGGGGAGGGTAGTGGACTGGGGCTTAGCGTGGTGCACGGGATTGTAAAAAGCCATCAGGGAACCATAGATCATGCTCCAAACCGTCCTAAAGGCACTATTTTTACCATAGAATTTCCTAAATAATATAGCAAATACGATGTTGAAGAAGGAAAACATATTGTTGGTGGATGATGACATCCAAATCTTGGAATTATTGCAAAGGCACCTCACTTCCATGCAGTACCATACCTACAGTGCGGTATCGGTTAAGGAGGCCCTTTATATTTTGAAGGATACCGCCATAGACTTATTGATCACCGATATTAATATGCCGGACATCAATGGAATTCAACTGATCAAGTATATGGCCGAGCATTATCCCGATATTCCCAAATTGGTGGTAACGGGCTTCCCTTCCATTGATGATGCCATGAGTGTCATTAAATCCGGGGCAACCGAATACATTACCAAACCATTCACCAAAACTGAATTGGCCGAGGCCGTAAAAAAATCCTTGGAAGGTGCTAAACCCAAGAACCCCATAAAAAAAGTAGCACCCAGAGAACAGCACGGATATGGGGAAATGATTGGAGCATCAGCTGCCTTTAAAAATGTGGTGGAAATCATAGAAAGGGTAAAAGACAATCATGCCACAATCTTAGTTCAGGGTGAAAGTGGAACGGGAAAAGAACTCGTGGCGCGATCCATACATTATTCCGGTAAATTTGCGAGGGCCCCATTTATTGCGGTGAATTGTGGGGCCATCCCTGAAAACCTTTTGGAAGCCGAATTGTTTGGTTATACCAAAGGAGCCTTTACCGGTGCTTATGAGACTAGGAACGGTTTCTTTCAGGCAGCCAATAATGGCACTATTTTTTTGGATGAGATTGGGAATGCATCCATGGCTGTGCAAGGAAAACTACTTAGGGTATTGCAAGAAAAGGAAGTAACCAAGGTAGGCTCCCAAAAACCTGAAAAATTGAATGTCCGTGTCATTGCAGCCACCAATACCAGTTTGGATGAGCTTATTGAAAAAAAACACTTTAGGGAAGATCTTTACTATAGATTAACCGTAGTTTCCATAACCGTTCCACCACTAAGGGACAGAATGTCCGACATTCCATTTTTGGTGGATAGATTTCTTCAAAAATATGGAGTGGAATACAAAGACCGTTTGGTTGTAATTACCCCTGATGCCCTTGAAATACTTAAACGCTATGCGTGGCCCGGAAATATTAGGGAATTGGAGAATGTGGTGCAAAGGGCGGTCATCATGAGTGATGGACAGGTTACTGCAAAACACTTGCCCGAACAAGTGAAATTCAGGATAGATTTTCCAGAACAGCCTCTGAAGCCGTTGAGACAAATGGAAAAAGAGTACATAGAAAAAGTGTTGATCGCCACGGGGAACAACAAGACCAAAGCGGCCCAAATATTGGAAATTGACCGCAAGACACTTCGGGAAAAGCTCAAATGATACTGGGTAAAAAAGTACCGTGCGGGTAAAAATTCCCCAATTTATTTTTACGGTTATTGAATTTTCAGTTATTTATACTTCTGTTTTTCAGTACATTACATGTGTCAGAAAATCGCTTTAAAATTTAGGCACACCCTTTGCCTTAATGGAACAAAAAGCAAGCTTATTTATCTTAATCATACCTATTATGAAAAAATACATTTTAGCATTTACATTTTCAATTTGTGCTATGGGACTTTATGCCCAATCTTCAAACAAAGCAGATATTGAAGTAGGGGACACCTTTGAGATTGGGAGACCGGATGCGGCCCAGTACCAACATATAGACTTTCCAAAGCCCAATTTGATCATCAAGCGGGGAGGATTGGCTAATTATAAACGTGTAGAAGGCAACAAGGTAACGGTCACCTCGGTTAAGGAGAAAAAAGACGGTACCCTTTTGGTAAAGCTGAAAAAAGCAGATGGTAGCCGATTTTTTGGAAGTCACTGGCAAGTTGCGGCAAATGTTAAGGAAGCCATGGCGTCAGGTGAGCTAAGAAAAATATAGTTTATTGATTGATGTGTTGTGCCCGACCCTGTTTCTCATTTGTTTGCTTTAAAGGTTAGTTAATGGGGTCGGGCTTTTTCTTCTTTTTTTCATGGACGTTTTCCTGCAATCAGTCAGATCTTTCTTTTACCTGATACTCCACTGTTTTATATCCTAGGCGTCCATCGGTTGAAATTGCTTCAACTATAATTACATACTTTCCAACAATATCACCATTGTAAAAATTGAAAGAGGTATTTCCATCTTTGTTCAAAAATACTGATGGTTCCCAATGAATGAGAGACCTTAAATCCGGTTTGTCATCGTTGGTTGTTAAAGGTGCATCATACTTGGGCTTATAAAACTCCTTTATTGGAGAGAAAAGTGGTAGTGTGGATTTTAAGGTTCCCGGTTCAGGGCGGTTTGGCGCCTGTATGCCTACCCCACCTTTGGTGGTAATGGAGATGATATGACCCAAGGATGGGATTTCAAATAAGTCGGCCTGGGGAAATACGGTAAGGTACCTAGATTTAAAAAACTTGGCGTATTTTATGAGTTCCACCCGTTCCACTATCTCTGGGGACATACTGGGCACATATTCATACAGATGGTTTTCCAGTAATTTGCCATCTACCATCAATAGAGTGGCTTCTTTGCTGCCACCTCTTACGTGGGCCAGCATAAATCCATCCGGAAATCGCTCAATGGCTATTTGGTCACCATAGTTGAACAAAAGGATACTGTACAGACCATACGACCATTCCTTTTCTTTAGCACGAATATCATCTCCAGAGATGATTACATCCGGTTTGCCATATTTTTTGTAGAGTTGGGCACGTTCAGGGGTGATCAAAAGATCGGAAACCACTACTTCGTCCAATTGGGTGACTCCATAAAGGGAATCAAATACGGAAGCAATCCGATTTCTTTCCCTCCCTGCTTCCATTACAGTGTTCACCACTGAGTCCAATGCCCTATACGTAGGCTTTGCTGAATACCCTATTTTTGGAGGGTCTACGGTGTTCACATGTATTTTATGATGTACTTTTTCCCCTTTAGAATCTACCGTACTGAGCATATACGGAATGGTAGCGCCATAATCATCATCCAATAAAAAATCAAACCTCCCTAAACTATCTACAGGTGTAGAATAGAACTTGGTCTCCTTGCCAAAGGTTGCCAAGCCCATCTGTAAATGTTCCTTATTCTTTTGTTTATTAGGGTTGATGGAAACTGACCCCTTTACTTCAATGCCTTTCTCTGGCCAATGGAAGGAAACACCTTCTCGCATTATGGGATATTTATAATTTCGCCAACCTTGGGTAAGCAATAAAGCATCCAAATCCTCAAACCTACTTGGGGTTTGCTCCCGAAAGTAGTAGCCAGGGTCTTCTATTTTACCCCTAAGTTCAGAATCAAGCATAAAATAGGATTGTATGGTGTTTATCAATTTTTCCTGAAAATGTTTTTTATTCAAAATTAGGATTGAAGCATTCAACGGAACAGGCCCGGAATCCTGTTGATCAATGTTTATATGCAATTTTGCCATTTCCCTTCGGGAGTAGGATGCTTTATCCATTTTTGCTGAAATGTTCAAGGTTTCATCCTCCCTGAAGTTGAAGAAAAGGCGTTCGGCTACAGGTTGTTTTTGGGAATTCATCAAGGTAAAGGCAAGAATCCCGTTAGGCAGTTTTCCGCAGGCTAGATCTTTGACCAAGAACCCATTTTTCAAAGGCCCTTCCATCAAAAACAAATCTTTTCCACGACTTGAAATTTTGATGAATGCTTGACCGACCAATTGATTGCTGGAAACCCGTACCCAGAGTTTTTCTCCTACTTTGGACACGGACATGATACTGCCATGTGAAACCACTTTGGGGAGAGGGTACAAAGTCGCACCTTTGTTGATGGTATCATTGGAAACCAAAACTTTGGCCTGATACGTTTTACTGCTGTCCGCCAATATCGTAAAAGTTCCCATTCCCAATGGGTTGGTTGAGAAATTGGATATGGTTTCCCCATTCTGGTCCATGATAGAACCGCTAACAATCTGTCCCTTGCCATCCACTCCCAAAGCTTTAACACCAATCTTGTTGGTGAACCCATGGACCAATTTTCCACTTTCTGGAAAGAACTGCACATCTACAGCGTTTTTTAGAAGTACCGTTTCGGAATGATTATAATTTTCGCTTCCGCCTAAAGTTAAAGTCATCCATTCTGCAGTAATTGGTGTTTCATACGTCAATGAAAAAATGCCGTTTCTTTTTTTGATTTCAATGGTATCCCGACCTTGATTGGAGTTAAGGTAAATGGGAATTTGGTTCTTGTCGTGGGGTCCTACAATGGAAGGATTGATTTTGGCAGAAAGGAGAAATTTACCAGACTTGTCTTGTGTCATTGTCAGCGAATCAAGAAAGCGGTTTGTTCGCAATTCTGGAGACACAATATCAAAATAAGCTTTGAACATGAAATCGGAACCAAAATTCCGATTCCATTGGGTATAGGCCCTAATTAAATAGCGGCCACTCGGGTAACTTTTGTTGAGTTGAAAGGAACCATGCCCCGACCCCGAGGTTAATTTCACCAATTTTTGATCAATAATTTTTTGATTAAAATCTATCAGATCAACATAAAGGACACCACTTATTTCAGTAGGTAAATGGTTTTCAGAATCAACAACTATGGCCTTGAACCAAACTTCTTGATCGTTCGCATAAATGCCGGAACCTAATTGAAGATAAATCTTTTCGGCCACCGAGACATCCAAATTCCTTTGTGCTTGGGCTATCAAAAACAACGGGAATAGCAGAAATACAGCGCAAAGTTCTAGCTTGAAATTGTTCCTTATGGCTCGCACGTTTTACTAATTTTTATGGGAACTGCCTTAAAAATAGAGGATTTGTTCGTGTTTTCATATCTAATGGGGATACAATTGGAGAATATATTAAAAGCGTAGTACCCAATTGGAAGCAAATGGTTTTATAGCGGAATAGGGAGGGTTATTTCCCGATGCAGAAATTGGAAAAGATATTCCCCAATAGGTCATCGGTGGTAACACTTCCCGTGATTTCACCTAGATGAAAGAGCGCCTGCTTAATGTCGATGGCTACAAGGTCACTTGCCAGTCCGGCATCCATGCCTTCCTTTACCTTTTGGATTTCCTCAAGAGCTTTCAACAAGGCATCATAGTGCCTACTGTTGGAAATGATAGTACTATCTCCACTCAACGCACCTGAGTCTACAAGGCTGAGAAGTTTGCTTTGAAGCTCATCCATGCCAGATTGGTGTTTGGCAGAAAGAAACATGAGGTCAGGGATTTCAATCTTGAGCTGTTCTTTTTGTTGATTACTCAGAAGATCCACTTTATTGCAAATGACCAAAAGTTGTTTGTTCGGGTATTTGTTTTTGATTTTTTCCAATTCAGAGCGGTCAAAATCCATCCGATCAAAAAGGAAAATAATCAAGCGAGCCTTCTCAATTTTATCGAAAGTACGTTCAATACCAATTTTCTCCACAACATCTTCAGTTTCCCGGATTCCTGCGGTATCAATAAATCTAAAATTGATGCCGTTAAGGCTGATATGGTCCTCTACCGTATCGCGCGTGGTTCCTGCAATGTCGCTTACAATAGCTCTTTCTTCATTCAGTAGGGCGTTGAGCAGGGTGGACTTGCCTACATTGGGTTGACCAACAATGGCAACAGGTATACCATGTTTTATGACATTTCCCAATGCAAAAGAATCAATCAATTTTTTAAGCACCTCGCTGATTCGGTTCAGTAGCGCATTGAACTGTGTACGGTCTGCAAACTCCACATCTTCTTGGGAGAAATCCAACTCCAACTCAATTAGAGAGGCAAAATTGAGGAGTTCTTCCCTGAGCTTTTGTATTTCATTGCTAAAACCACCACGCATTTGTTGCATGGCTATGTCATGTGCAGCTTCGCTATCACTGGCAATGAGGTCGGCAACTGCTTCAGCTTGGCTTAAATCCATTTTTCCGTTTAAAAATGCACGAAGTGTAAACTCTCCAGCGGAAGCTGTTCGACAGTCTTTCTTTAAAATTAATTGGATGATTTGTTGCTGAATGTATGGGGAGCCGTGACAGGAGATTTCCACCACATTTTCACCGGTGTAGGAATTGGGACCTTTAAATATGGAGATTAAAACTTCGTCCAATATTTTCCCATTATCCACAATATGACCCAAATGAATGGTATGGCTTTTTTGATTGGATAGTTTTTTTCCTCTTACGGATTGAAAATGCGTATCGGCAATGGAAATAGCATCCGGTCCTGAAATTCGGATTACGGCTATGGCTCCGGTTCCGGATGGGGTGGCCAGGGCAACGATGTTATCATTGTACAACATGATGGCAAAAGTACAAATTAACCGCGGGCTGTAACATTTTATGGTAAAGTCACACTAATAAGGTACATCATCAAAATCAATCAAAAATGGAAGTCATCAATCAAAACGTTGTTAGAAAGGACAATACATTATTGGCCCTTACACATTTATCACAATTATTGCATTATGTTACCGGAGTTGGTGGATTTATTGTTCCTCTGGTTCTGTGGTTGGCCACGCGCCGTACGGTGGAAGGTATGGACGAACATGGCAAGGCAGTAATCAACCTACAGTTGAGTTTATTGCTCTATCTCGTAATCAGTATTCCCGCAATCTTGGCCTTTGGAATAGGACTATTGGGGCTTATGGCGGTTGGAATCCTAGGATTTGTCCTGCCTATTGTAAACGCTGTTAAAGCAGCTAATGGCGAGTCACCCTCCAATTTTATGACCATACGTTTCCTATAAAAAAAGGCTGGAATTAAGATTCCAGCCTTTCATATAGTTAGGTTGTGTACTTAGTTATTCAACATTACAGGCATAACCAACATGGTAACATGTTCGCCTTCATCCAAACCATCAATAGGGGTGAGGATACCTGCCCGATTGGGTAAACTCATTTCCAGGGCAACATCATCTGACGAGAGGTTGTTGAGCATTTCCACCAAAAAGCGGGAATTAAATCCTATTTGCATATCGTCCCCTTGATAGGAACAGGACAAACGCTCTTCGGCCTTATTGCTATAATCCACATCTTCTGCAGAAATATTAAGCTCTGCCCCGGCAATTTTCAATCGAATTTGATGGGTGGTCTTGTTTGAAAAAATAGAAACCCGACGTACAGAACTTAAGAACTGATTTCTGGATATGGTCAGCTTATTTGGATTTTCCTTTGGAATCACCGCTTCGTAATTTGGATACTTTCCATCGATGAGCCTGCATATCAATTCCGAATTGTCAAAAATAAATTTGGCATTGCTGTCATTGTACTCAATTGTAACTTCAGATTCGGACCCTGCCAAAATTCCTTTTAAAAGGTTCAAAGGTTTTTTAGGCATGATGAACTCTGCTACTTCCGATGCCGTTACGTCTTGGCGTTGGTATTTTACCAATTTGTGGGCATCTGTGGCCACAAATGTTAGATTCTCTGTGGAGAATTGGAAAAACACCCCGCTCATTACAGGTCTTAAATCATCATTGCCGGCGGCAAAAATGGTTTTGTTGATGGCCGTGGCCAGAACATCTCCCAAAAGGGTGGTGGAGCTAGGATTGGAAACTTCCACAGCCTTGGGAAATTCAGCGCCATCGGCATAAGCCAAGGCATATTTACCATGATTGGAACTGATTTCCACAGTATTGTTGTCCTCCACAACAAAGGTCAAGGGCTGTTCCGGAAACGTTTTTAGCGTGTCCAACAACAATCTGGCCGGTACGGCAATGGTGCCTTCGGTATCGGAGTCTACTTCAAGCACCGAACTCATTGTAGTTTCCAAATCCGATGCGGAAACGGTAAGTTGACTTTGTTTTAAATCGAACAAAAAATTGTCTAGGATGGGTAGGGTATTGCTATTGTTGATAACTCCTCCCAAAACCTGCAATTGTTTTAATAAATATGTACTGGATACAATAAACTTCATCAAAGAAATTCTTTAGTGTGTTGTCCGTTGGACCTATAATCCAAGAAAACGGGTCGTAAAATCGACAAAAGCAAATATATCTTAAAACGTTTTAGGAAAGAAACAAATTTATTAACAGCTAACTGGCAAACTTTCGCTTTCTCATATAGTTGAAGAAAATACCGAGAACTAGAGTCAATATAACTGGCAATCCGATATTTATCACTTGCCATTTCGTTTTTTGTTCCACAATTTTGGTCGTGTCTAGTAATGGTATGGACACTTTTCTGTTTCTAATGTTTATAAGTCCAGTATTATCTAAAAGATAATTGGTGCAGTTCACTAAAAATTCTTTGTTTCCATAAAAGCTATTGGTCCATTTATCATAGCCTAATTCCAAAGGTCTACCATTGCGCAATTGATTTTTGATGACGTCTCCATCCGAGATTACTATCATTTTGTTGGAAGCTCCTTGCTCCATGGTATTCTGTAGCTCCAATGGCTTGATCCTGCTTTTGTACATAGAGGTAAAATCCCCTTCTATAAGTACTGCAAGAGGAAGGTTTCCATCTGTATAGGATTCCCTATCCGGGGGATTGTTTAAAATATCCAGGCTGATCTCCCTCGGGATACCGTCGATTTTGGACAAAGGTGAACTACGAAGCAATACGGTTTTTTCATAACCATTTTCAAGTACCTCCATAGGGCTGGTGAATTGATAGCGCACGGCCTCGATATTGGTGTTGATGGGATGGTCATTTCTTGAGAACACCATGGGATTATAATACCAGGGAAGGGGATTGTATTGGGAATCGTTTCCTTCTCCTGTGGCCAATACAATTTGGGTAAAGTAAAGGTCATTTACCAATGCAGGATTGATGCGCAATCCATATTGAAAGAAAAAATCTTTTAGGTTTAGGTCGCGAGGAATGGCAATTGCGCTTCCGTCTCCGCTATAAATGCTGTCCATTTCCATGGCCACCTGATCAATCAACCAAATAGATTTACCGCCCTGTACCATAAATTGATCCAAAACATATTTTTCCTCATCTGAAAAAGCCTGCGTTGGCTTGGCCACCAAAGCCAAGTCGAAGCCTTTTAATTGGTCCAACGCTTTTTGTGGATTTGTGGCCACGGAATCCAAGGTAATGGCTCCAATATTGTAATAATCACGGATGGTGGTCAGGTAATCGGCCAGATAAATATCGTCCAATTCCCCATTTCCTTTAATTACGGCAATACTCTTTTTCTCCGTGATGCTCAATTTGGTAAAGGCATCGGCAAAGGCATACTCCAATTGCTGTACCGAATTATTGATGCGATCTTCAGCGGTGGAACCCAGTTTGTTCTTTAGTAGAGGAACTTTAACGGTATTGTCGCCATAGTTCACCATGGCCCAGGGGAATATCAATTCTTGGGATACCTTGCCATTTTCCTCCACGGTGACGTTGGCAGGTTGTAGCCCTAAACTTTGAAGCTCCGCAATGGTTTGTTGGGTTTGACTTTCGTTCTCCAGCGGATTTACCAAATTATATTTGATGTTACCGTTTTTAGAGGCAAAGGATTCCAATAATTGTACGGTCTCTGTCTTTAGCTTGGAGAATTCCGGAGGGATATTACCATCGAGCAATACATCAACAATGACAGGTGAATCAAATTTTTGAACCACATCAATAGAAGGCTGGGATAGCGTATAACGTTGATCCTCTGTTAAATCAAATCTGGTGTATATAAAACCAGCAATTAGATTGATAACGATTACTCCAACAATGGCCTTGAGCAATGAAATAAAAAACGTTGACTTCATCTTGGCAATTGTTTTAAACGTTGAAGTGTGAGATATAAAAAAACCAATGTCAGCGAAATGAAGTACACTAAATCCCTTGTGTCCATGACACCTCTGGCAATGCTTTCAAAATGGGATTGGGCTCCAAACCCCTTGATCAATTGCTGGGTTTCTCCATTTGTAAATAGGGATGAAAGGGCATCAAACCCATTGAACATCACAAAACAAATAAGTATGCCTACCAAAAAAGCAATGATTTGGTTATCGGAAAGGGACGAGGCAAAAATTCCTATTGCTGTATAGGCTCCAATAAGGAACAATAGCCCAAAATAGGAACCGAACACCACACCAAGGTCATAATTGCCTTCTATGACTCCCAAACTTGAAATGGAAAAAACATAGACAACTGTGGGGACCACAGCAATGATGCATAAAAAGAAAGCACCCCAAAATTTCCCTAGGACCAACTTCCAAACAGAAATGGGCTTAATGAGCAATAATTCCAAAGTACCCATTTTGCGCTCTTCCGAAAAACTTTTCATCGTGATGGCAGGCACCAAAAAGATGAAAATCCAAGGAGTCAATAAAAAGAAGTTGCCCAAATCGGCAAAGCCGTAGTCAAAAATGTTATAGTCTCCTTTGAACACCCACAGAAAAAGACCATTGAGCAGTAAAAAAGACCCCACGATCAAATACCCAATTGGTGAAGTGAAAAAAGACCTGACCTCTCTTTTAAAAATTGCAAACATTATACTGAGGTTGAGGAATTGATCTTGGACACGCTCCAAGCTTCTGGTTTTTCGGCAAAAAGAGTTTTGGTATGTCCCCAAACCGTTCTAAAAAAATCTGATGTCCTATAATTTTCCAAATCTGATTCCTTTTCCCAAAAACTGTATGTGAAAAACACGCAAGGGTTACCTAGATCTTGATAAAGCTCAACCAGCGAACACCCCTCAAAAGCTAAAATCCCGTTTTTCGATTCATTAAATATTCGCTCAAAACTAGGAATATTTTCGGGTTTAAAAGTGAGTTTTACGATGCGTATCAGCATTTATAGAAAATTTATGGTTACGGTATCCCTATAATTTAAGCCTAATAAAGAAGAAGCCCCACCAACAGAATTAAGGTCACTCTTGTATATAGCCAACTCAATATAACCCGCAGAATTAAAAAGCGCCAAGGCATCTCCAGGACCTTTACGTTGATTTCTTTCCAAATTAAAATTGATGATACCGTTATAGCTATTTTCAATTTTCTTGATGGTTGTGGTCCGGGCCGTCAGCTCAAAATCCCTTCCGTTTCGGTAGGCTTCAAAAACGCTTTTTTGTATGTTGGTCACCACATTCCCATAATTGTCAATATAGATTACATTGCCAGATATGGTTTTACCGTCATTGGAAACCCGTGGTTCAAACTCTTTAAGCTCTTTTAGTGAATCAAAAGGCTTCCCAATGACTTCCAATTTTCCACCTCTTGCAATGTGACAGGCCGCTTGTACAAAAACATTCAACACTGGAAAAGAGCCCGGGCTGGTATTGGGTAGATGGATTTCAACCACCTTTTCAGGAGTTATTTCAGAAGTAATCAATGAGATCACCCCACTATTGGCACTCACAAAATAGTGTCCATCCACCTGTACCACAATATGCTCATTTTCTGGGGAAAGTTCAGAATCTACCCCAACTATGTGTACCGTGCCTTCCGGGAAGGATCGGTATGCATTTTTAAGGATGTAGGCACATTCCTGAATGTTAAATGGGCTTATGGCATGCGAAATATCAACAATGTTCACCTCAGACAGACTACTTAGAATGGTCCCTTTAACAGCACCAACAAAGTGATCTTTATAGCCAAAATCTGTAGTTAAGGTTATGATTGCCATGCAATACTGTTGATATGTTTTTCCACGCCTAAATTGATTTTTGGTTAGATTTGTGGAGTAAAATTACATTAAAAAAGAAAGAATACAATTCTTCAAAAAATAACTCTAAACACCCCGTTTTTTGAACGAACTTATAATTGAACTCACGGATATTAGCCCCCAAGACTTCTTCGGGCAACAGAACGAGAATATTGAACTGCTAAAAAAGTACTTTCCTAAACTGAAAATTGTTGCCCGCGGCAGCAAAATAAAAGTTTATGGGGATGAAGAACTCTTGGAGGAGTTCGATAAGCGTTTTGATATGCTCACCAGCCAGTTTGCCAAGTACAACAAGCTAGACGAAAATATGATTGAGCGTGTACTTACCAGCAATGGCAAGGAGGACTATGCAGCATCCAAAAGTAGTGGAGATGTGTTGGTCCATGGTGTTAGTGGTAGATTGATCAAGGCACAGACTGTAAACCAACGTAGATTGGTAGATGCTTGTAAACAAGACGATATGGTCTTTGCCATTGGTCCGGCAGGTACGGGAAAGACTTATACCGGAGTGGCCTTGGCGGTAAAAGCCTTGAAGGAAAAGCAGGTCCGGCGCATCATCCTGACCCGCCCAGCTGTGGAAGCAGGGGAAAACCTTGGTTTTCTTCCCGGCGACCTTAAGGAAAAGCTGGACCCTTACATGCAGCCTTTGTATGATGCCCTCAGGGATATGATTCCCGCTGAAAAATTGGCAAAGTACATTGAGGACGGTACAATCCAGATTGCCCCTATGGCCTTTATGCGCGGACGCACCTTGGACAATGCCTTTGTAATCTTGGATGAGGCCCAGAACACCACCCATGCCCAAATGAAAATGTTCCTCACACGGATGGGTAAGAATGCCAAGTTTTTGTTGACAGGAGATCCAGGGCAGATTGATTTGCCCCGACGGGTCATTTCCGGTCTCAAAGAGGCTTTGCTCATTCTAAAAAATGTAGAAGGTATCAGTATTATCTACTTGGATGATAAGGACGTAATTCGTCACAAATTGGTCAAAAAGGTTATTGACGCATACAAAAACATAGAACACCAAAACCAATTCTAACAGGGCATGGGGAAGAATACTTTGATGGACACGGATTTTCATTTTCCGGGGCAAAAATCAGTATACAAAGGAAAAGTACGGGAAGTCTACACACTTGGCAACGATGTTTTGGTCATGGTGGCCACAGATAGGCTTTCTGCTTTTGATGTGGTCATGCCCAAAGGAATTCCATACAAAGGGCAGATTCTGAACCAGATCGCGACCCAAATGATGCAGGCCACTGAAGACATTGTACCCAATTGGTTAATGGCAACCCCAGACCCTAATGTGGCTGTAGGAAAGGCTTGTGAGCCTTTTAAGGTTGAAATGGTGATACGGGGATACCTTTCTGGTCACGCGGCACGGGAATACAAGGCTGGTAAACGACTTTTGTGTGGTGTCCCTATGCCCGAAGGGATGAAGGAAAATGATAAGTTCCCAGAGCCTATCATCACTCCGGCAACCAAGGCAGAAAAAGGAGACCATGATGAAGATATTTCCAGGGAAGAGATTTTAGAACGCGGCATTGTCTCCAAAGAAGACTACGAAGTGTTGGAAAAGTATACCAGAGCCTTGTTTCAAAGAGGGACGGAAATTGCAGCCAAACGTGGATTGATTTTAGTGGATACCAAATATGAATTCGGTAAGACCAAAGAAGGTGAGATTGTGCTCATTGATGAAATACATACTCCCGATTCTTCCCGTTATTTTTATGCCGATGGATATGAGGAACGACAGGCCAAAGGAGAACCCCAAAAACAGCTGTCCAAAGAATTTGTGCGTCAGTGGTTGATTGCAAATAATTTTCAAGGCTTGGAAGGTCAGGTTGTGCCCGAAATGACTGATGACTACATCGACTCGGTTTCTGAACGGTATATTGAACTGTATGAGAGCATTACAGGGAAAGATTTCGAAAAAGCAAATGTTTCAAACATTGATGAACGTATCAAATTCAATATTTCAGAGTATTTAAACAAACTTTCTTGAAAATGTTATCCCTTATAATTTTGAGTACTGTTTTATGAAGATTTCATATATTTCAGCCATTAAAATTATAAAATGGACAGTAAGCAGAGAGAAAAGTATTGGAAAGAAAATTTAAAGTACCTGGGCATTCTTCTTGCCATTTGGTTTTTGGTCTCCTTTGGGTTTGGAATCCTTCTTGTGGATCAACTCAATGCCTTTAAATTAGGAGGCGTTAAATTGGGCTTTTGGTTTGCCCAACAAGGATCAATTTATGTATTTGTGATTTTGATCTTTGTCTATGTCCGACTCATGAACAAATTGGATAAAAAATATAAGCTGGACGCATAATGGATATACAAACTTGGACGTTTATCATCGTCGGGCTCACTTTCGCTTTATATATTGGAATTGCTATTTGGTCCAGAGCGGGATCTACCAAAGAATTTTACGTTGCAGGAGGAGGAGTGTCTCCCTTGGCCAATGGGTTGGCCACAGGCGCGGACTGGATGTCTGCGGCATCTTTCTTGGGAATGGCAGGAATTATTGCTTTTGCAGGATATGATGGTTCTGTATACCTTATGGGATGGACCGGGGGATATGTGCTTCTAGCACTGTTGTTGGCCCCTTATCTGCGAAAATTTGGAAAATTCACCGTCCCTGATTTCATCGGGGATCGTTATTATAGCAACGTGGCCCGTACCGTTGCCGTTGTGGCAGCCTTGTTCGTGTCGTTCACCTATGTGGCCGGACAAATGCGGGGAGTTGGCGTGGTATTTTCGCGCTTCTTGGATGTTGAGGTAAATACAGGGGTGTACATTGGTATGGCCGTGGTTTTTTTCTATGCGTTTTTGGGAGGAATGAAAGGGATTACCTATACGCAAGTGGCACAGTATTGTGTATTGATTTTTGCATTTATGGTCCCCGCCATTTTTATCTCTCTTATGGTCACAGGAAATCCAGTCCCTCAAATTGGGTTCGCTTCCACCGGTGAAGATGGAGTGTATTTGTTGGATAAGTTGGATGGATTGATGACCGAACTGGGCTTTACGGCCTATACGGATGGTACCAAGTCCATGACCGATATGTTGTTCATTACGGCGGCATTGATGATGGGAACTGCGGGATTACCTCACGTAATCATCCGCTTTTTTACGGTGCCCAAGGTTAGTGATGCCCGTAAGTCTGCGGGTTATGCATTGCTGTTTATTGCTATTCTGTATACCACAGCTCCGGCCATTGCCGTATTTGCACGTACCAACCTCATTGAAACCGTAGAGGATACTCCTTATGAGGAAATACCAGCTTGGTTTACCAAATGGGAAAATACAGGTCTTATCGCTTGGACAGATAAGAATGGTGATGGAAAAATCCAATACCTTCCAGGTGAAGCTGTTGAAGGCAGACAACCAGAGTTTGTTGAAGGTAGGGGAGCACAGGGACAACGGATGATTTCCAATGCCAGCTCTTCAGCCAATGAGTTGTATGTGGACCGTGATATCACTGTTTTGGCAAACCCTGAAATTGCAGGATTGCCCAATTGGATCATTGCTTTGGTTGCCGCAGGAGGATTGGCCGCAGCGCTTTCTACAGCTGCTGGATTACTTTTGGTAATTTCCACTTCCATTTCCCATGATTTAATCAAAAAACAGATTGCTCCAGACATTTCGGATAAAAAAGAACTATGGGTTGCCCGTTTCTCGGCACTTTTGGCTGTAGTGGTAGCAGGATATTTTGGTATTCACCCACCAGGCTTTGTAGCCTCGGTGACGGCCCTGGCCTTTGGTTTGGCCGCATCTTCATTCTTTCCCGCCATTATTATGGGAATCTTTAGTAAGCGTATGAACCGGGAGGGGGCCATTACAGGTATGGTGGCCGGACTTGGTGTTACGTGCTATTACATTGCCCGTTTTAAACTCGGATGGATTGGAAACCCAGAAACCAGCACACAAGAGTACTGGTGGTGGGGCATTTCACCCGAAGGTTTTGGAACCATGGGTATGTTGGTCAATTTTGCTGTGTCTATTTTAGTATCAAGATTTACACCAGCTCCTCCGGAAGAAGTACAGGGTATTGTGGAAAACATACGTATACCTAGTGGGGCCGGTGAAGCTATTGAGCATTAATTCTGGTGAAAGTCCCTCTCTTTTTTTAATTTTAAGGCACATAAAAATTTACTATACCTAAATGAGCAATTACCACATTAAGCATCTGGAAGAGTATTTTCAGGTGTATCGTAAGTCTGTTAGAAACCCTGAGGATTTTTGGGAAGAAGTGGCAGAGGAACATTTTTTTTGGAGAAAAAGATGGAACTCCGTTTTGGAATGGGATTTTACAAAACCCGAAATTAAGTGGTTTGATGGAGCGCAGCTCAATATTACCGAAAACTGCATAGACCGTCATTTGCGGAGCCGTGGTGATAAAACGGCCATTCTTTTTGAACCCAATGACCCCAATGAGGAGGCGGAGCATATTACCTATCGTGAGTTGCACGAGAGGGTGTGCAAGTTTGCCAATGTACTAAAGGATCAAGGGATACAAAAAGGGGATAGGGTAGTCATCTATTTGCCCATGATTCCCGAATTGGCCATTTCACTCTTGGCCTGCGCACGTATCGGTGCCATTCATTCCGTTGTGTTTGCTGGATTTTCTTCAACGGCCTTGGCCACACGTATCAACGATTGTGGAGCCAAAATGGTATTGACTTCTGACGGTTCGTACAGAGGTACCAAGACCATCGACCTAAAAGGTATTGTGGACGAAGCTTTGCAGCATTGTCCAAATGTGGAAACCGTACTGGTGACCAAACGCACCGGAGAAGAGATCCCGATGAAAGACGGTCGTGACAAATGGTTACAACCTCTTTTGGACAAGGCATATTCCGATTGTGTTCCAGAAATCATGGAGGCGGAAGACCCGCTATTTATTCTGTATACTTCGGGTTCTACAGGTAGGCCCAAAGGAATGATGCATACCACGGCAGGATACATGGTCTATACGGCCTATACCTTTAAGAATGTCTTCCAATATAAAGAAGAGGATGTGTATTGGTGTACGGCAGATATCGGCTGGATTACCGGACACTCCTATATTGTATATGGACCTCTGGCCAACGGAGCTACTACTGTAATGTTCGAAGGTGTGCCTTCTTATCCTGATTATGGTAGGTTCTGGGAAGTGGTTGAAAAGCATAAAGTAACCCAATTCTATACGGCACCAACGGCCATTAGGGCCTTGGCCAAGGAGAATTTGGATTTTGTGACCAAGCATGATTTGTCTAGCCTTAAGGTTTTGGGAACTGTAGGAGAACCCATCAATGAAGAAGCTTGGCACTGGTACAACGATCATGTTGGGGAGAAAAACTGCCCCATCGTGGATACGTGGTGGCAGACAGAAACAGGAGGGATCCTGATTTCTCCGATACCGTTTTCAACCCCCACAAAACCCACATATGCTACCTTGCCCATGCCAGGCGTTCAACCTGCTTTGGTAGATGAGAGTGGCAATGAGATGAAAGGGAACCAAGTGGAAGGGAGGTTGTGCATTAAGTTTCCATGGCCTTCCATAGCACGAACTATTTGGGGCGACCACCAACGCTATAAGGACACCTATTTCTCAGCATTTGAAGGAAAGTATTTTACAGGGGATGGCGCCCTTCGTGATGAAGTGGGCTACTACCGAATCACTGGTAGGGTAGATGATGTGATCATTGTTTCCGGACACAATCTGGGTACAGCACCCATTGAAGATGCAATCAACGAGCACCCTGCTGTTGCCGAGTCTGCCATTGTTGGCTTCCCACATGATATTAAGGGTAATGCTTTGTATGGTTATATCATTTTAAAGGAAACAGGGGAAACCAGAAACAGGGAAAACCTTGCTAAAGAGATTAACCAATTGATCACTGAACATATCGGACCTATTGCCAAGCTGGACAAGATTCAGTTTGTACCTGGTCTGCCCAAGACCCGAAGTGGTAAGATTATGAGACGAATCCTTAGAAAGATTGCTTCCAAGGACACCAGTAATCTGGGAGACACATCAACTTTGTTGAACCCAGAAGTGGTTGAGGTTATCATGAAGGAAAGTCTATAAGACTTAAAGCCCAAATTTTGGAGGATTTTGTTTTTGAAATAAGTCTTTCAAGTTTTTGGGCTTTAATTTTTCTTTAATCGCTAGGAACGCTATCGCCGTAATCAACGCATCTCCTAGGGCGGTGTGCCTGTCTTTTTTTGATATCCGGAACTTTTCCGCCAACTCGTCCAACGAATAGGATTCTTTTTTTCGAAGAACCGAAGAAATGAGCAGCGTTCTTTTGTAGAGCAATCCAGTATCCAAGGTTTTGTTTTTTAAATGGGGAAGACCATTTCGTTTTAGGGCCGCATTGATCATGGCAATATCAAATGATACATGGTGGCCGACCAGCACATGGTTTTTTGCGTAGGCCAGAAACTGTTGCAAGGCATCCAATTCCGAAAACTGTATTTTTTTACTCCTTTTTAAAATGCCATGGATCTCGGCACTTTCAGAATCGTAATGTTCCTGCTCTATATAGATTTCCAAACTTTCTTTTATGCTGATGGTGTTGTTTGTAAGCTTAATGGCCCCAATACATAACATCCTGTCCTTGGTCAAGTTTAATCCAGTGGTTTCCGTATCCAGCACCACAAAAGTATTGCCAAGCACTTCCTGTGGGAGTTTCTCCTGAAATTGTTGGGTATAGTCCAACCAAAATTCTGGAAACTCCAACGTTTTTTTCTTTTTGAAGAACCACATTACCGTAAAAGATTTTTTACTTGAAACCGTACCTGGATCAGTTCTTGTATTTCCTTAATGGTCTTGAACGTTCTCTTAAGCTTGATTTTCTCTTCCTTGTTCAATTGGTCCAAAGCAATGAACCTGCCCGAATCATTGTGCAAGAGACCTTGTTTGGTCCTAAATTTCAATAAAGCTTTGCTTGCAAAAGAACAAGCAGTATAGAGTTCTTGGTTTTTCGGTTCCAGCTCCGCCAGTTTTTCATAGCGTTCCGCCGTATTGTTAATGGATTTTATGGAGTGGGACAAAATCAAAACCCGGGCAGCATCAATTATAGGCATCAATGCACGTAGTTTTAAATCGAAGAAATCTTTGTGGGCTCCATCTTGCTCTACCAAGAAGTCCCTGAAAAATCCTGATGGGGAAGGGTTCTGCAATGCTCCGCTGGCCAAATGGGTAAGAAACTGTGGATACTTTTTTGCATTTTCAAAAATGTGCAAGGAAAGTTCATCTGCCAATGCCTTTTCGCCATAAGTGACATTAAAATCGAAGAAAATGGAGGATAGAAGGACTTCATCAGGGCCCGGATTGCCCATCCAGTGTGATGTGACTTCTTTCCATTCCTGCAAACTATGACACCACAAAGGGTTGGAAGCCATCATTTCGGCAGGGCAGTATTCAAAACCGATATGGTTCAACTCAACCGAAATGCGATTCCCCAAGGCAAGAAAATAAGATTGTGTTTCCTCTTTTTTGTCTTCCGGGACATCTTCATAAAGAATGGCATTGTCCTGGTCTGTTGTAAGCAACTGCTCCCCGCGTCCCTGACTACCCATGGCCAGCCATGTGAATTTTACTGGAGGCGGTGTTTCCATTTGGTCAATACAAACTTGAATGACCTGTTTTATGGTAGCATCGTTAAGTTCCGAAATGATTTTGGATACCAACCCCATAGGGATATTCTGCTCTAAATATCCCTGTAAAAGGTTTATAATGCTATGCCTAATGGTACGTAGCCTTTTGGAATCCGTTGCCCTTTTTATAGCCCGCATTAGCACAGAGGGATTGTTTCCCAGAGCCACCATGACATCATGCTTGGATAGGATTCCCACGGCAGGTGTATCCGTTGTTCCGTCTTCGGTTAGACAAAGATGGCTTATACGGCTTTTCATCAAGGCCATTTGGGCTTGGGTAATGGTCAGCTCCTTGGAATAGGTAATTACAGGAGTGGACATAATTGCCTTGGCATTCTTGGTGATGGGGACCATTCCTGTAGCCACTTTGTTTCGTAAATCTTTATCAGTGATGATGCCTATGGGCAGCTCATTTTTTGTAACTAAAATGCACCCGACACTATTAAGGCTCATGGCATTGGCCAACACTTTTATTTGGGTTTCTTCGGTACAAGTTACCAGATTTGTAGAGTACCTTACGGGTTGAAGGTCCAATAATTTATTCTCCGCTGTGCCTTCGCCATCATTGGAAACCCCATATAGCTTACCTCTGTGCTTAATGGAGTACGGATTTCTAGTATTGGAGGCAAAGCTTTCAATTAAAAAATCCCCAACTTGATGGTTCTCCAAAGCAATGGGTTTAAACTCTTCAATGGGTATGGCATATAATATGGTCTCTTCTTGTGCAGTGGCCTGAAGTTTGTATTTTTCGTGGGCCATTAGAGGTCTCAAACCAAATATGTCCCCTTCATCACAAATATCCAATATATGCTGGGACCCTTTTTTGGTAAGGGCAATAGCACCTTTGTGAACTACATAGAAATAATTGTGGGGTGCTTCTTTTTCGGCAAAGACAATACTATTGTTCTCTTTATGGATTATGGTTACCTCATAGGCTAGCTTTTGCAGTTGATGCTCTGCCAAAATGTTGAAAGGAGGGTATTTCTTCAAGAAATCCGCAACCCGTTCCGAGATGGTGTTCTTCATACCCTAAAGTTAGGGGTAAAACCGCTATAAAGGGAGCTGTATGTGGAAAATGGTATTTTCTTAGGGCATTAAGGCCAACCCTAGACCAATTAAGAATACAGATAACACAAGTAGCCATTGGACGGCCTTTGTTTTTCCTTTTTTTGATAGTAAGATTCCTAACATATTTCGCCTATTTTGATGGAAGATACGATTTTGTTTCCGTAGATCAAACAATTTTAGCGATTAGCCCATAAATTTCATAGAGGTCTGGTTGGTACCCAAAAATAGATACATGCAAATTAAGCTACCCAGATTTGTTGCTGTTCTGGGTAAAAAAAGAAGGGCCAACAATTTGATAAACAATTGGTTGACCCCTCATGGATGTAGCGAGAGGGAGACTTGAACTCCCGACCTCAGGGTTATGAATCCTGCGCTCTAACCACCTGAGCTACCTCGCCGTGGTTTCGCTAAGCGGCTGCAAATATAAAGTTTAATTTTTGCCGAATCAAAATTCAGTATTAATTTATTATTTGATATTTATTTTTTTATCTTCCCAAATTATATCAATGGTTGAAAAGGGATAATAGAACATTAGAATGAGCGATAAGGTAAAATTTGAAATTGAGTTTGTAATCCAAGCATCCCCACAGTTGCTTTACCAATATATTTCCACTCCGTCTGGCCTATCAGAATGGTATGCGGACAATGTTAACTCCAGAGGTGAAATTTTCACTTTTATTTGGGATGGAGCAGAGGAACAGGCAAAGATGCTTAAACGAAAAAGCGAAGAATTTGTCAAGTTCACTTGGGTGGACAATGAGGATGATTCTTTTTTTGAGATGCGAATCATAGTGGATGAAATTACCAAGGATGTTTCACTCTTCATCACCGATTTTGCTGATGATGATGAAGTTGATGAAGCAAAAATGCTCTGGGAAAACCAAATTTCAGACTTAAAACAAGTGCTCGGCTCCAAATAGGGGTATTTTCAACTAAGCCGTATATTTGGCCTTGATTTGACAAGGAGTGTATATGGTGAATCTCAACGGAAAGCTTTTTTCAAGCGAAGCGGAAATCCTTACCCACAAAAATAGAGGGCTCAAATACGGTGATGCCCTTTTTGAAACCCTCAGATGCATTAAGGGAGACCTCTTCTTTTGGGAAGACCATTATTTTAGGTTGATGGCCTCCATGCGGATAGTACGAATGGAAATTCCAATGGAGTTTACCATGGAGTTTCTGGAAGGGGAAATCAAAAATACCATAGTTGAAAATCAGCTGGAAAATGAAGCAGTGCGGGTACGGGTCACTGTTTTTAGAAATGATGGGGGGTTATACAGCCCCTTGACCAATACAGTGTCTTACCTCATTGAAGTTGAGAAAATGGAATCCCCTTTCTATCTGATTTCGGAAAACGCTTATGAAGTTGAGCTTTTTAAGGACTATTATGTCAACAGAGATATGTTGTCTAATCTAAAGAGCACAAATAAAATACTCAATGTAGTTGCCAGCGTGTATGCCCAAGAAAATGGGTATGACAGTTGTTTGTTGATCAATACGGACAAGCATGTGGTGGAAGCCATTGGAGGTAATCTTTTTGTGGTCCATGGGGATACAATTAAAACTCCACCTTTGGCAGATGGTTGTTTGGACGGTATTATCAGAAAAAAAATCATTGAGATTGTGGAAGCTACCGAAGCCTATCAATTTGCGGAAGAGTCCATTTCTCCCTTTGAGCTTCAAAAAGCGGATGAGCTTTTTATAACCAATAGTATTGTTGGAATCCAGCCTATAAGTAAATATCGAAAAAAGGTATTTAAAAATGAGATTGGCAAAAATCTAGTGGGAAAATTGAATGCCAAGGCAAGGATGGCTCAGACTAGTTGAGTGCAGGATTCTCAGGAGCGTTGGACCATAATAGGTAATCCCCACCCAGTTCCACCATTTTTTCTTTCCAAAAAGCAATGGATGATTTTTCCAGGATACCACTTTCATACTCATTTTTTACCACTACCCATGATTTAGAGGATAGTTCTTGGTCCAGTTGCCTAGAACCCCACCCAGAATAACCCAGAAAGAAACGAATGTCCTGTTCGGTAATAATTCCGTTGTTGACGAGCGATACGATTTTTTCAAAGTTTCCTCCCCAAAAAATACCATCTGAGATTTCAACACTGTCCTCAATCAAATTCGGGACTTTATGGATAAAATATAGATTGTCTTGCTCTACAGGGCCACCATTGAATACTTTAAAAGGAATGGTGATTTCAGAAACAAGATCGCAAATGGTGTAGTCCAAAGGTTTGTTAAGGATAAACCCAACAGAGCCTTCGTGGTTATGCTCTGCGATAAGCACCACAGATCTGTTGAAAGAAACATCTCCAGTCAGGGAAGGTTCTGCAACAAGTAACTTTCCTTTTTGAGGCTTTAGGCTCACCATTTTCATGGACTACTTGACTTTAATTGCTGTATAATATACAACATTTACAAAAACAAAAGCATCCTGAAAATAAAAAAGCACTTCTTCTCAGAAGTGCTTTGATATATTTTAATACTAATTGATTAGTTTACTGCACCACTCAATTCTGCACCTGCTTTGAACTTTACTACGTTCTTAGCTGCAATTTTGATGGTCTTACCAGTCTGTGGATTTCTACCTTCCCTGGCGTTTCTTCTGGAAACGGACCAAGAACCAAAACCAACCAAGGAAACTCTGTTTCCTTTTTTAAGAGATCCCTCTACATTTCCCAAGAAAGATTCCAATGCTTTTTTGGCTGCTGCCTTAGTGATGCCCGCATCGGCTGCCATAGCATCGATTAACTCTGTTTTGTTCATAATGGAATTAAATTAATTGTTGTTAAAATAATTTTAATGCTGAACAAATTTATACGGATTTGCATTTAACGCAAGTAAAACCGTGGGAAATAGGGGTTTTTGTTGATAACTTGAAACGTTTGTTGATAAAGTCAGAAAAAACAACGGATTTTTCCCAGCCCTTTAACTGTAGGGGTTTAGCGAAGGTGTGCATTTTCATCCAGGTTCAAACCATTTAAAACTTCAGAAACTTTCATTTTTCGTTTCCCTGGAAGTTGCAATTCCAAAATGTGCAGGTAACCGCCACTCACGGCAACCTTCAATGCTTTTTTTTCAACCAAAAGCTGCCCGTTTGGTTGTTTGTGGATTTTGGACTCTATCTGGGTTTCATATATTTTTATGGCCTCTTCCTTGCCATGGTTCACCAAATGGGTCCATGCGGCAGGGTAAGGGCTTAAGCCACGGATAAGATTATGTATTTCCTCTAATGGTGCTTCCCAATCCACACGGCAGGTTTCTTTATGGATTTTGTGCGCAGGTTTAAGGTTTGCAGTTTCCTTCTGGGGCAAACGCTTCACTGTACCGGAAACTATCTGCTGGCAGGTTTCCACCACCAAACTGGCTCCTACCTCCATCAACCTGTCGTGCAATGTCCCTGCATTGTCTTCAGGAAGTATGTCTTCTTTCTTTTGCAGGATGATACTCCCTGTGTCTATTTTATCATCTATAAAAAATGTAGTTACCCCTGTTTCTGTTTCCCCGTTGATAATGGCCCAATTGATGGGCGCTGCACCACGATATTGGGGCAGAAGCGAGGCATGCAGGTTAAACGTGCCATATTTTGGCATTTGCCATACTATTTTGGGTAACATCCGAAAAGCGACCACTACTTGTAAATCAGCTTTTAGCTCCCGTAGCTCTTCCAAAAAAGATTCATCCTTTAAATTGGTTGGCTGCAATACCTTTATTTGATGTTCCAGAGCAAATTGTTTTACTGCTGATGCCTGCACTTTTCGTCCCCTGCCAGCAGGTCTGTCAGGAGCTGTGATTGCTCCCACAACTTTAAAACCCGCTTCAAGGATACTTTTAAAACTGGCCACGGCAAAATCTGGGGTGCCCATAAAAACAATTCGTAATTTACTCTCTGATGGCATACTCATTAATATGGTTTAAAACAATCATTTCATCTTCCAAAAGACCCTGTAGAGCCTGCAATAAATCCTTTTCATTTGCCCCAGTGGCTTTCTCCAACTTTCTGGAGGTACTTGGTCCAAGGTTTAAAAGGGCTAAGATTCTTTCCTCCAATTTCACAGGGGATTTTAACTTGTTCCCTTTGGTGCAAATATCGCATGTGCCACACTTTTCCTTCGCATTTTCTCCAAAATACTTTAAAAGATAGATGCTTCTACAAATTTTCTTGTTCTGGACGTAACCCAGCATGGCCTCCATGTTGCCTTGTTTCACAGCATTGAGTTCACGAATTTTCTTGGCAAAGGGATTTATGGTGTGATCATCTTCCCTTGGAACCAAAAAATTGATTTCCAAATCACTTGTATTGTTCTGATATTTTACAATACCATCGTCCTGTAATTGTTTCAAGAGTTTTTTTAATGCTTTTTCATTCTTGCCGGTTTTCTTGGATAGTAGATGCAGGTTTATTTTTGTTTCATATTCCGTTATTCCTCCATAGGTCCGGAGAATGGTCTGTATAATTGTTGCAGAGGTACGGTTTTTGTCCAGATAAGAAAAAATACCCGCTTTTGATGCTACAAATTGCAACAGGGTTTTTTCCTTAAAGTTTTCCGATAGGGAGAGAACGGAATTTTGGTCCAGGATTCTCAGTGCATTATATGTGGTATTTGGATTAAGGTCATACCGTTTACAGAACTTATTGAATCTAAATTCCAAAGGTTCTTCTAGGGACTCTCCATAAGAAATCTGAAAATAGTTGTTCAACTTGGAATATACATTCTTTACAAAAGCTACATCCGGCAAGTTGGAAAGAAATTGCTGCTTTGCCCTTTCTTGGTCTTCCAATGTGGTCAAAATAATGGCGGTTGAAGGTTTTCCATCCCTTCCTGCTCTTCCTGCCTCTTGGAAATAGCTCTCCAGACTATCCGGGATTTGGTAATGAACTACCAAACGGACATCTGGTTTGTCCACGCCCATGCCAAAGGCATTGGTGGCCACCATGGTATTCAACTTTCCTTCCAACCAGAGGTTGAGCTTCTCTTCCTTCTCCGTTTTGGTGATGCCCCCATGAAAAAAAGCAGCCTTTACTCCATTCCGGTTCAAAAATTCCGAGAGCTGTTGGGTCATCTTTCGTGAACGGACATAAACAATGGAACTTCCCGGAAATTTGCCCATATACTTTTTTAATTGATATAACTTGTCCTCGGTTCGTTTTACCTTAAAGACAATATTTGACCTTGAAAACGAATCCTTGAAAATGGCAGCACTATCGAGTTTCAAGTTTTGGATGATGTCATCAACTACTTGGGGTGTGGCCGTAGCTGTTAAGGCAATAGTGGGAGTATCTGGTTTTAACTCTTTAAGTATGGAGCAATCCAAATAAGCAGGTCTAAAATCGTTTCCCCATTGCGAAATACAGTGGGCCTCATCAATGGCAATAAGGTTCACGTTCATTTCTTGGATTCTTTCCTGAATAATGGACTGTTGCAGTCTTTCCGGCGAAAGGTAGAGGAATTTGTAATTGCCAAATAGACAATTGTCCAAAAGGTCGTTGAGTTCCTCAAAAGGAATGCCGCCGGTTAGTGCAATGGCCTTAATGCCTCGTGCCTTTAATTGCTTTACTTGGTCTTGTATTAAAGCTACTAGTGGGGAAACTACAATGCAAAGCCCGTCCATGGTCATTGCTGGAACTTGGTAGCAAAGCGATTTTCCTCCACCTGTTGGCATTAGTGCCAACACATCGTTTCCAGCTATGATTGCATCAATAATGGACTTTTGGGATCCCCTGAAATCATCATAGCCCCAGAATTCCTTTAAAATAACCGTTGCTTCTTTTTGCACTAAAGTTGATTAAGGGTTTCCAAAATAAAATCAATCCGATTGGGGACTGCATCTTTTGGCACTTCAATGGGGTTATAGCCAAATTGGGTGTACGTATTCATCAGGGCATCATGGATGTTCTCCGCCTCTTCAAAAGTTTCCAGACGTTCATTGTCCGACACATAGATTTCCTGCCATGGCGGAACAATGAAAATGGTATCATACCGGTTAAACCTACAGGTGTCCAAAAACTCCTTTCCATAAGGTTGTCCAAAGAAGTCCATATAAGCAAGCACATCTGGGATGCCGCGGTCAAAAAAACTTAGAGGGACATCCATTTCCAGGGATTTCTGATAATGCTCTGCCCTTCCATAGAGCAAATCCTTGTTGAATTGCAAGGCATCATCAACAAAAACCAAGGGATTGGAGACATGTGTATCTCCATCGCCCTCTAGCCTTGCCTTGAAGGTCATATCCCTAATGATCTCATGGAAACAATGGAATCCTCTTTGCTCCAAACCATGGATTATAGATGTTTTTCCTGTTCCCGGAGCTCCTGTAACAACTACTTTGTTCTTGCCCAAACACATTAATTTACGACTACAAAGTAATGAAATCAGTCAATGGAAAAAAAATTGGGCAGTAAGCCATATATTTGTAAAAAAAAGGATGGAGAAAGAAAACACAGATGAGTTTTATGCGCGACTTAAAGACCAACTGTTGGAAACTACAAGCTGGCCATCCAATTATTTGTTCAAGTTTATTGTGCCAACAGATGAAAAGCGTATAGAGGAAATCAATGCCATTTTTGATAATACCGGAGCCGTGATCGAGTCAAAGAAGTCTAAAAAAGGAACCTATACAAGCGTTTCCATCACTGTAAACATGAAGGACCCGGACGAAGTGATAGCCAAATACAAAGAAGTATCGACCGTGGAAGGCATAATTTCCCTATAAAACCACAGATTGCCATAATTTTATTATTTTGCAGACGTTATCGGATAGACTTCCCGATAATTTAATTTCATTAAACATTTCAATTTGAACGTAGTAGAGAATTTAGAATACAATACAGAGCGTCCAAAGCTCTTTATTCCAGAATATGGTCGTCATTTTCAAAAAATGGTGGATCATGCGGTTTCCATAGCGGATAGAGAAGAGCGCAATAAGGAGGCCAAGGCCATCATCAGTGTTATGGGAAATCTTCAACCCCATTTGCGAGATGTGCCTGATTTTCAACATAAACTTTGGGATCAATTGTTCATTATGTCCGATTTTAAATTGGATGTGGACTCTCCGTTTCCCATTACATCCAAGGAAGTGCTACAACAAAGGCCAGAACCTTTGGAATATCCTCAAAACCATCCGAAGTATCGATTTTATGGAAACAATATCAAAAGAATGATTGATGTGGCCGTAAAATGGGAAAAAGGTGATATGCGTTCCGGATTGGAGTATGCCATAGCCAACCACATGAAAAAATGCTACCTCACTTGGAACAAAGATACCGTGGAAGATGCGGCTATTTTTGGTCACTTGAAAGAGCTTAGCAATGGTGAAATCGATTTAGCTGGTGATGGGGAAAACCTAACTGAGAGCGGGCAGTTCCTAAAAAACAGACAGGCCAAATCCAACAGAAATGGAGGCGGAAGCAAAAAGGGGCAGCGCAACAGAAAAAAAAGGTACTAAACTCCAAAGAAATCCATGGGAACATTTCGAATAGAGGGTGGGCATCAACTTCATGGTGAGATTACACCCCAAGGGGCAAAGAATGAGGCGTTACAAATTCTTTGTGCCGTACTTTTGACCGGTGAAAAAGTCACGATTCACAATATCCCGGACATTGTAGATGTAAATAAGCTTATTGCCCTTTTGGAAGATTTGGGTGTAAAAATCCAAAAGAAAGGAAAGGGGTCTTATTCATTTATGGCAGATGATGTCAATTTAGAGTATCTGCAATCGGCAAAGTTCAAGGAAGAGGGTAGAGGTCTTAGAGGCTCTATCATGTTGGTTGGACCTTTGTTGGCCAGATTTGGCATGGGGTATATTCCCAAACCTGGAGGCGATAAAATAGGTAGACGGCGTTTGGATACCCATTTTGAAGGATTTATTAAACTGGGGGCAAAATTCCGATACAATAAGGAAGAATATTTTTATGGTGTGGAAGCCAATAAACTGAAAGGTACCTACATGCTTTTGGATGAAGCATCGGTTACCGGAACAGCCAACATTGTCATGGCCGCTGTGCTTGCAGAAGGCACCACCACCATATACAATGCAGCTTGTGAACCATACCTTCAGCAATTGTGTAAAATGCTGAATAGAATGGGAGCCAAGATTTCAGGAATTGGATCTAACCTTTTGACCATAGAGGGGGTTGATACACTGGGAGGTACAGAACATACCATGTTGCCCGATATGATTGAAATAGGAAGCTGGATCGGACTGGCGGCGATGACCCAAAGTGAGCTGACCATAAAAAATGTAAGTTGGGACAATTTAGGGTTGATTCCTAGTGTGTTTCGTAAGTTGGGCATAACGGTGGAGCGTAAGAATGATGACATCTTTATTCCCAAACACGATAAAGGCTATGAAATCCAAAATTTCATAGATGGCTCTATCTTAACGATTGCCGATGCGCCATGGCCAGGCCTTACACCTGATTTGTTGAGCATTCTTCTTGTAGTGGCCACGCAAGCCAAAGGGGAGGTGCTCATTCATCAAAAAATGTTCGAAAGCCGACTTTTCTTTGTGGACAAGTTGATAGACATGGGGGCAAAAATCATTCTATGTGATCCCCATAGGGCCACAGTGATTGGACACGACTTTAAATCGACCTTAAAGGCCACTACCATGGTTTCCCCTGATATTAGGGCAGGGGTTTCCCTATTGATAGCGGCACTTTCGGCCAAAGGGACTTCCACAATCCACAACATTGAGCAGATAGACCGTGGTTATGAGAACATTGATGAACGCTTACGCGCCATAGGGGCTAAAATCGTAAGGGTCTAAAACCTCAATGGCATTCAGTATACTTCTTGAAATTGTTTAGAATGGCCTGCCAGCCATTCTTTTGCATCTCCAGAGAGTTCTCTTTTTCAGCATCGAAGGTTATGGTGACTTTGGTTTCTTTGTGGGATTCTTCAAAAAGGACGATTGTTTTTCTTCCGTCCTCTAAAGTGAAGGCAATTTTCTTTTGAGGAACGACCTCGTCGTAAACCGCTTCAAAGTCAAACCCAAAACTGCCATCCTTGGCTTCCATTCGAGCTATGTATTTTCCGCCTTTCCTCAAATCATTTTTTGCGGATGGACAATGCCAACTATCATCGGCAAAATTCCACTGGGTAATATGTTCTGGTTTGGTGTAAAAATCCCACACCTTATCTAAAGTTGTAGTAATGTTGACGTCTATTGTAATGGGTGTTGTATCCATATTTACAGCTGGTTTAGGATTGGAACATTGGTTTGTATTTGGGCCAGTTTTCAATGATTACCCAAAGGTTGATGGCAAATAAGGGAAGCGCTATGGGAAGTCCAGAAGTGTCTGTAACGGTATTGATCAATAATATTCCAACCATTACAGGAAGAATGACAATGGCCCCAAGCGCCCTGGTCTTTTTGAAAAGGAACAGCATGCCGCCTACAAGTTCCACAAAACCCACAAGAGGGATCAACCAATCCATAGTCATAATGGCTTGCATCATTTGCATTAGACTTTCCGGAAGGTCTTCGGGAACGGGCATGTAGTTGAAAAATTTGTTCAATCCTGCATTGATGAACATCAAGCCGAACAGCACACTGACAACAGTGATGATTTTTTGTTTCATGGTTGAGATGATTTATGAATTTGACAATATGGAATCCAACCCTTGCATAGCAACGGTAAAGCCTTCCTTGAAACCAAGTTCGATTATTTTTTCCAGATCGGACAAGTTTTTATGTTTGATGGTAATGTACACCAAGGTGGTATCTCCCTGATTCACAAAATCCAGATTCCAGTTAGATCTTGGAAATTCGTCATTGATGTTTCCGTCTGCATCGCAGAAGGCATCCATATACTGAAAGTTGGTCTTTGGCGAAATAGAAGTGAAATCGGCCACGGCCCAATGTTCTTCTCCTTCAGGGCCACACATGGCATAAAGGCGTCTTCCACCTACTTCGAACACCATGGACTTGGTTTTGGCCACCCATGGTTGTGGGGCCCACCATTGGTCAAGGATTTCTGGTTTTGTGAAAGCATCCCATACCACATTCTGTTCAGCGGCAAACTCCCGCTTTACATGTACACTGCTGTTTTGCTTGTTTACGGTAAAATCAAATAAGAGATTGGTCTTCATAGAGAGGGTTTTAATTTGGATATGTAGTTTTCAAGTTTAGCGATGTTTTGTTTCATGCCTTCATCAGCTTTGTGGGCCTTGATTATGGTCTGCAAGATTTCTTCAGAATCAAACACCGCGGTCCAGGACATGTGTGTTTCCTCTCCATTGGGTTCAAAGACAACGGTGGTAATAAAATGTGGATTGAAGTGTTCAAACACAATTTTTTTGTGGAGAACAATTTCCTTGTAAATACTTCGGTTAGGGTAGTTGGTACCATCTGGCCCGTGCATGGTCAGTTTCCATTCACCACCTTCACGAACATCCATTTGCTGTATGCTATTGGTAAAACCATTGGGTCCCCACCATTGTGCAATATGCTCGGGTGTGGTCCATACTTCCCACACTAATTCAATGGGAGCTTTGAGGGTTCTTGAGATTGATAGTTGTCTACGTTCAGTGTTTTCCATTCTTTTTTGCGTTTTTGAGATCGGCCAAATACCTGTCCAGATTATCGAAACGGTTTTCCCAGATTTTTTTGAACTGTTCCAGCCACCTGTCAATTTCCTGCATCTTGTCAACCTTCAATTCATAGAAGATTTCCCTACCCTGTTGATTGGATTTGACCAAATCACATTCGTTAAGGATTTGAAGATGTTTGGAAATGGTAGGCCGAGCCGCATCAAAGTTTTCCGCAATGGCCCCAGCGGTCATGGCTTGTGATGTGAGTAGGACCAATATGGCCCTGCGTGTTGGGTCGGCAATGGCTTGGAATGGATCTCGTCTCAATTTCATCATGAAGAAATTTAAAATATGAAGCTATATGGCTACAAATATATGTGTAGCTATTTAACTACACAAATAATTCTTGAAAATTTTACATGCCTCTAGGGAAGGTTGTTGTTCTATTTCAGGTAAATAAGTCTAATTACGATTCCTTTTCCACTAGTGAGCCATCAGGATAAAGTGCAAATCTGCCTCTATCTTTCTCATGAACATTGTCTGGATAGGGCCATGGCCAACCCCCAAATTGGGTCAAGCGATATTCGTCCATGGCCTGTTGGATTTCCTCTTCGGTATTCATTACAAAGGGACCATATTTTGCTACAGGTTCTGCAATGGGTTTTCCTTGCAAGAGTAAAAAATGAGCTTTTTCAGCCCCAATTTTTATGGTGATGTCTTCTGCGGGGTTTACCACGATGCCAAATTTTGAATTTACTTTACGATCACCTATAAAAATCTCGGAACCTTCATAAAAATAGAGTGTTCGGGTCACTTCTGAATTTGATTTCGGTAATGTATATTCAGTATCGGCCTCCACCAAGATATTCCAGATGGCTACATCATTTTTTGGATTTGCGGCCCAAGAATCTGGTGGGGGGGATAAAGCGAGGGTATCTTTATAATTTCCCGCAATGACCTTTATTTGGGCATTTCCTTCTTTGATGACGGGAATATCCTCATGCCATAGCATCTTAAAGTGGGGTTCCACAAACTTATTGGCCTTGGGTAAATTCAACCAGATTTGAAACAGCTCCAAAGGATTGTCAGTTTCATCATGGAGCAAAGGGAACATTTCGGAGTGTTGTACCCCTAGTCCCGCTGTCATCCATTGTACATCGCCTTCGCCAAACCTTCCTGCGGCTCCCAAGGAATCAGAGTGGTCGCAGAAACCTTTATTAACAATGGTTATGGTCTCGAAACCACGATGGGGATGATAGGGAAAACCTGGTATAGTTGTGCCATGATACATACGCCATTTTAGGGTGGGGTCAAAGTCACTGCCCATATTTCTTCCTTTGAGGAGCTCTGGTTCCGGTCCCATTTCGCCATTTCCTTTGGGATAATGGTCCAAATGGTATACAGCAAAAAGAAATGGATCTTGGGTCTGCCAAGGAAAGCCTAAAGGAATTGTTTGTATAACAGGGTTGCTCATAAGTTTAATGCTTTACTGTATTAATTTCTATCCAATACCCTTCTGGATCTTGAATGTAGATTTGCTTTACTCCATCTGAACGGTCTGTTATGGAACTCTTGTTCCCAGGCCAATCATAAAAATCGATGTCCTTCGCCAATAAATGTTCAATAAACCCTTCTAAGTTTTGAGTGGATAGGCTTAGGTGCATGCTCTTGTGCTTAACAATAGCATCCACGTCCTTTTTAATAAGATGTAATTGTGAGTTGCCTTGAATTTGAAACCACCTAAAACCTGGAGCTTTATCTGGGTGAGGAATCTCGGTCAATCCAAAGACATCCCGATAAAAATCACCCGTTTCCATCAATTTGGTAACGATCAAGGAATAATGGTCAAAAGTGAAACCAAAGTTGAGTGAATCCGCTTTGAACTGGGTTTGAAGATAAGTTTGTGCCCAGCCCCCATCATTATAGCTGCCTACCGTAAAATTATAGGTGTTGGCATCCACATATTCCCAATAATCGGTTACTTGGGTTCCTCCATAATCATAAGTGTAAATGATGTCTTTTCCCTTTTGGGTAACTGTGCCTTGTGTCACACCTCCAAAGACATCAAACTCCCAGAAAACTATGGTTTGGTTTTGTGGGTCATATTTGCGGATTCCATGATTTCTTGGTCCAAAAGTGGTTTGCTCTTGATTGGTGAATCCTTTGCTTTCGGTTATCACCAAGCTAGAACCCAAGTCATAGGCAAAAGTGATTTCCTGTTGAAATTTGGAACCATCTCCCCAAGTTCCCTCGGCCTTCCAGGTTTTGCCCATCAAGGGTTCAAAAATTGAAAGATCAAGATTTTGCGATTGCAAGTTGAAAAAGCCTGCGAGAAGCAGGCTTACAAATAGTATTTTTTTCATTTTTATTGTCCTTGAATAGGAGGAGGACCATCTATCATGGCCTCATATTTTTCGTCTCCTTTACGGGTCTTGTATTCTTCTTTTACCTTGTCTACCAATTTGGGGTTTTCAAAAAGGTCCAGCATGGTCATTCCCATGGCTTTTGCAGCATAGACCATACCTTTATGACCAATGCTCATTCCTCCACAGGCCACAACGGCCCATGAGTGCCATGGGGTATCTTTGGGTGCAACGGTGACACTGAGGTTGATGTTGGGTACATTCCAACTAACATCCCCCACATCGGTTGAACCGCCTCCGGGCAATTCCTGGGTATCAAGAAGTGGATTAATATTACTATCCATCCCCACCTGCGGTTTTCCTGTAGCCTCTTGGATGGCTTTGCCATAGGCAATCTCTTCATCAGTATAGGTGATGGGACCCAAGAGTTCTAGATTTTTTTGCATGATTTCCCCTCCCGAACGGTTCACCAAGGTTTCATAAATTCCTGAAACCAATGAGATTTTATAATCTACATTGGCCATAATTGCCGCACCTTCGGCCATTTTTTTTACTTGCTCGTACGTAGGTAGCATCACTTTTCTTTTGGGGTCGCGAACACGTACCCATATCTTGGAATAATCAGGTACCACATTGACCACTTGACCCCCATCTTGGATATGGTAATGGATCCTGGAAGTTGGTCTTATATGTTCCCTATAATAATTGATTCCCGTGGTGTATAGTTCCAATGCATCAGAAGCACTTCGTCCGTTCCATGGGTCGGCCGAAGCGTGTGCTGCTTGTCCGTAGAATTCCACAATGAAATCAATTAGGGAGAGGCCACTTTGTACATCAGCCTCTATATTGGCTCCGGGGTGCCAGCTTACGTTCACGTCCACATCATCCCAAAGCCCTGCTTTTACCATCCATACTTTGGCAAAATATTTTTCTTCGGCAGGGGTGCCCAGGAACTTGACCGTGCCTTTTATTTTTCCCGCTTCAATCTGTTCTTTTATGGCGATGGCAGCTCCTAAACTGGCGGCTCCGAACATGTTATGTCCGCACCCATGTCCAGGGGCCCCATCGATACGAGGGTCCTTGGTAGGGACGGTGTTTTGTGAAAGTCCGGGAAGGGCATCGAACTCGCCCAAAACACTGATTACAGGTTCTCCGGAACCATAGGTTGCCGTAAAGGCTGTGGGGATGTCTGCAACACCCCGTGTGACCTTCAACCCGTTTTTTTCTGCGTACTTGGCCAGAATTTCAGCAGATTCTGATTCTTCAAAGGCGGTTTCTGCCAAGGCCCAAATAGAATCACTGATCTTGATCAAGTTATCTTTGTGATGTTCCACGGAAGCGATAATCGCCTTTTTGTTTGATGTAAGTTTTTGTGCGGAAAGGTTCAACGAAATGAAACCCAAAAGGAGCAAGGTTGCAATTTTCTTCATTTTCAAAATGTTTGAGTCGGTTAAATGTTTCAATCACCTAGGATTAATGATTAAAACCCCAAGAGATTGAACGAATACTAAAAATACTGAAAAAGGATTAACCCACCGCCTCTTTGTAAACTTTTAAGCAGCGCTCTCTGGCCATTTTGTGATCTACCATTTTTTCTGGATAGGTAAGTTCCTGTAATTCCGGGACCCACTTTAAAATGTACTCTTTCTGCTTGTCGAATTTTTCAATTTGGGTCATAGGGTTGAAAATCCTGAAATACGGTGCGGCATCTACACCGCTTCCGGCAGCCCATTGCCAATTGCCAACATTGCTGGCCAATTCGTAATCCAATAATTTTTCAGCAAAATAGGCTTCTCCCCATCGCCAATCAATGAGTAAATGCTTGCACAAAAAACTAGCTACGATCATGCGAACCCTGTTATGCATAAAGCCTGTGGTGTTGAGTTCCCGCATGCCAGCATCCACAAAGGCATAGCCGGTATTCCCGGATTTCCAAAGTTCAAACTCGTTCTCATTGTTGCGCCATAAAATACGGTCATATTTAGGTTTAAACGCTTTATTGACGGTATGTGGATAGTGCCACAGGATTTGCATGAAAAACTCCCGCCAGATAAGTTCGTTCCAAAATACTTCGTTTTTTTCGGAAATTGCTTTTTGCACCATTCTTCGGATAGAGACCGTACCGAACCGTAAGTGTGGGCCCAATTTGGATGTGCCCTTTTCCAGCGCAGGGAAGTTCCGGGTCTCCTCGTACTGTTGTATGAATTCTGGAGCGATGTTATAGTCATGGACTTTAATACTTGATTTGGAAAACCCAATGTCGGACAGGTTTAGGTTTGGCAAATCAACATCCTTAAAGACACCTTCTCGAAGCAATGCATACGAATCGTGCATATTCAGATGTTTGGATGGATTGAAACTTTCCTTCCAACGTTTCATGTAAGGAGTATATACCACATATGGGTCTCCATCATTTTTTATCACTTCATTTTTCTCAAATATGACCTGATCTTTGTAAGTATTGAATTTAATCCCATGCTCCTCCACGAGTGATTTTATTTCAGAATCTCGCTGTTTGGCATAGGGTTCGTAGTCATGATTGGTATAAACGGTCTCTATTGCATAGCTAGAAATGAGATTTTTAAAAATGGTCACAGGATTTCCATGAAAAAGGGCAAGATTTCCTTGAAATTTGGCTCGCAAAGTTTCCCTGATTTTTTGAAGCTGTTCATAAATAAAAGTAACCCGGGCATCGTCTTTGGGTAGTTTATCCAGTATTTCCGCATCAAAAATAAATATAGGAAGTACGGGGTTCTCGCTTTTAAGGGCATGATATAATCCCACATTGTCCTCTAATCTTAAATCGCGGCGGAACCAAAATATAGTCACAGTTTTTGCCATTAAATACGTTTGGTCGATATTGAGTTTTTGGTGTCCTTAACATTACCAAACAGTTGGGTTAGCTTTTCCTCACGGTACCTGAAAATATGCTTCAATTGTTTTTCTATCCAAATGAAATGAGCCAATCGACCAAAAAACCCAAATGGTAGTTTGTAGTCCACAATGTCTTCCATAACGGTTCCGTTCAAGGTTTCCTTTAAAAAATGCTTGTGGTGCCAGAGTACATAAGGACCAAAACGTTGTTCATCAACAAAATAATCATTATCCACAACATGGGTAATTTCAGTGACCCATCTAAAATTGGCGAAAGGAAATGGCTTTACTTTATATTGAATAATTTGTCCCGGGAACATTTTACCATCGGCTCCATCCAAAATATGGAATCCCATATGGCGGGGAGTTATGGTTTTCAAGTTTTTTGGATTGGATAAAAATTCCCAAGCCTCTTTTTTTGAAATAGGTAATATCTGCGTGGCCTTTAGTTGATACATACAAAATCGTTAAAGTCCTAACAAAAATACAAAATGTTTAATAAATATATTTAAAAGTTAAACAATTATTAAGTGACATATTCTTTAAGGATTTGTTAACAAATACAACATTTCTTTATAATTAGCTTTGTTCCACTAACAATTTAAAACACTATTCCTATGAAAAAATTTGCACTATTATTATTTGTGGCTATGCTTTCGGTTTCTTTGGAAGCGCAGATACAAACCCCACCACCTAGTCCTGCGTCTAAATTGGAACAGACCGTAGGTCTTACCAATGTGGTAGTGGAATACTCCCGACCTTCAATGCGCGGCAGAACCATTTTTGGTGATTTGGTTCCCTATGATGCTCTATGGAGAACTGGAGCAAACAAAAACTCTACCATTACTTTCGGTGATGATGTTGTTGTTGAAGGGAAAGAATTGAAAGCAGGGTCTTATGCCATCTATACCAAACCGGGAGAAGCTGTTTGGGAAGTAATTTTCTATTCTGATACTGAAAATTGGGGTACTCCGCAAGAATGGGATGCTTCCAAAGTTGCGGCTACAGTAAAGGTAGAAGTGTACCCTATGCCGGTTCCTATTGAAACCTTTACCATGACCATTGATGATCTTCATAACAATGGTGGCGCTTTGGGTATACTTTGGGAAAAAGTATATGTTGGGGTAAAGTTTGTGGTTCCTACCGTGGCCAAGGCTACAGCGAGTATTGAGGCAGCAATGGCAACCCCCGGTAATTTAACGGCCAACGATTATTTCGCCGCTGCTTCTTACTATCATAGTGAAGGCATGAACATGGGCAAAGCCAAAGAGTGGATAGACAAGGCAGTTTCCATGGGAGATGGAAGTACCTATTGGATGACACGTGTCCAGTCTTTGATCTATGCCAAATTGGGCGATATAAAGGGAGCTATAGAGGCAGCTAAGAAATCTCTGGTAGCGGCTCAATCAGCTGGTAATCAAGATTACGTAAAAATGAACAAGGATTCCTTGAAAGAATGGGAAACCGAGTAAAATTTTAGATTATTCGAAAAAAGCCTGCTTCATACGAGCGGGCTTTTTTTATGCCTTTGCTGGAGAATTCCCCAGAAAATTATCGAACGCTTGGGTTATAAATGCAAGCACAATGACCAGTACACAACCAAATGCATTGAGCCACAGATAGGACATCCAGTCCATGTACCAACCAATTATCACAATTATCTGTGTAACGATTGCTGCTACAAAAACAGCGTTACCTTTTACAAACTTGAAAAAGAATGCCAAAAGAAAAATACCCAATACATTTCCATAAAATATGGACCCGATAATGTTCACCAGTTGGATTAAATTATCAAAAAGACTGGCCACACATGCAATGGCAATGGCAATAATACCCCATAGAAGTGTAAACCCTTTTGTTGCCATTAGATAATGCTTTTCATCCCTGGGTTTTTTATCATTTCGTTTGTAGAGATCTAAAGCGGTAATGGTTCCCAAGGCATTAAGTTCGGAAGCTGTTGAAGACATGGCCGCAGATAGAATAACGGCCAAAAGCAGTCCTATAAGCCCGGTAGGGAGGTTGTTCAATATAAAATGAATGAACACATAATCCTTATCATTGGTTTCCACCGTGGTGCTTGCCTTGGAAATTAGTTCCTTTGCGGTATCCCTGCTGGCCCTTTCCTTTTCATTGATCTTAATAATGTTCTGTTTGGCCTGTTGAATGGCGTTGTATTCTTTTAATTCCAGTGCAGCGGAAAAGGCGTTTTGAGCAATTCTTTTCTCCATTTCGAGTTCCTGATGGTCCTCTTCCAAAGCCTTATAGTCATTATGATATTCTGATTGTATTACGGCTTGGGTGGCAGCTGGGTTAAAATTAAGGGGAGATGGGTTATATTGATAAAAAACAAAGACCATCGCACCCACCAATAGTATAAAAAACTGCATAGGGATTTTAAGGATACCGTTAAAAATTAATCCCAATTGACTCTCCCGAACCGATTTTCCGGAGAGATAGCGTTGCACTTGGCTTTGGTCTGTTCCAAAATAAGCCAAGGCCAAAAAGAATCCCCCAGTAATTCCACTCCAAAAGGTATATCTATTATTGGTGTCGAAGGTAAAATCCAGTATGTTCAATTTATTGTTGGCCCCTGCAATCTTTAATGCTTTATCAAAGGAAACATCAGTAGGGAAAGAACCCAAGATGAAGAAAAAGGCAAAGAACATTCCCATCATAATGATGAACATCTGCTGTTTTTGGGTAACACTTACTGCTTTAGTACCCCCAGACACGGTATAAATGATGACCAAAATACCTATGATGATGTTCAATGTGCGTAAATCCCAACCCAACACAGCCGAAAGAATTATAGATGGTGCAAAGATGGTAATACCAGCCGCGAGTCCACGCTGTACTAAAAAAAGGAAGGCGGTGAGCGTACGGGTCTTTAGGTCAAACCTTCCCTCGAGCATTTCATAGGCAGTAAAGACCTTTAGTTTTTTATAGATGGGGATAAATACCAAGCAGATGACGATCATGGCCAGCGGGAGTCCAAAATAAAACTGGACAAATCCCATTCCATCATGGAATGCCTGTCCCGGGGTGGACAAAAAGGTTATGGCACTGGCTTGGGTTGCCATTACCGAAAGACCAATGGTCCACCATTTGGCATCATTGCCACTCAGAACATAGTCATCAACATTTTGGCTGCCGCGGGTTTTCCAAACGCCATATCCAACAATAAAGAGCAATGTGCTGCCAAGAATGATCCAATCTAATAAGGCCATTAAGGTTTTAATTATTTAGTATCATGATGAAATAAAAAATAAGGATATACACTGCGTTCAATGCAACCACCACAGTATATTCCTTTTTCCAATCGAACTTGGTTTCCATATTATCCTTTGACATGGCTTTCTTTTTTTACTTCATCCTTTCCAACGGAGAGCATATTGGCAAAAAGCTTGTAGGCTCCAGAAACTCCTGCTGGGAGTTCTCTAAAAAAACTGAGTCCTGTGTAAATATAATGACCTTCTCCATAAGGTGCTACCAAAAGGCTTCCGTTTTTTGGAGATTCATCTTCATCTTGCATAGAAAGTATAGGTGTAAATTCCGAACTCCATTCGGATGGAAAATACAATCCCCTTTCTTGGACCCACCCGTCAAAATCGCTTTCTTTTATGGTGTTGGGAAAGTTCACCAAAGAATTGTTGGAAGCAATAATGTCTACTTTGGCAGTTTCATCTGTTACACGATCCCTGGACAGTGTAAGGTTATATGGGGCTATGTTTTCAAATTGTTCGGCCCATCTTCCTGCCGTGTTGTACTGCACAATCATATTTCCTCCATTTTTTACATAATCAAACAAAATAGGTTGTTTAAATTTTAAGTCATCCACTACATTGTATGCCCTAATACCTACTACAACGGCATCGTACTTATCCAAAGCACCTTGCTGAATATCGTTGGGGTCAATGAGATGAACCGTATACCCAATTTGTTCCAAGCTTTCTGGGACCATATCGCCAGCGCCCATTATATAACCGATGTGTTCACCAGTCTTTTGAATATCCATCCGGACAACTTTGGCTTCTGAAGGCAATAAAATGGATTGCTTGGGAATATGTCCATAATTGATTTCCACAAGTTCCTTGCCATAAACCTGATTTCCAACGGTAACTATCGGGGAAATTTTTCCTTCACTTTCGGAAGAAGGCGGAGTAACAGTGAACGTCACACTTTGTTCCTGTCCTTTTTGGGGGATGGAAAAAGGTATATTGGCAGGGGAGACCTTCCATCCAGCTGGGTGGTTCAAACTTACCGCGCCTTTTACATTGTCTTTTCCTGCCGTTACCTTTACCTGAATTTCCTTGGAAGATGCATCGGCAAAAATTAAAACCTTTTCATCAATCTTGGAAGTTACTAGCGGAAGTACCACAAAGGGTTCATACAGCTCGCCTTTATCCGGTTTTGAAAAACGATGGACCACAGGTTTGTCAAAATTGATTGGAATCCCATTGAAATCTAAAACGAACCGAACCACGAAGGCATCTGGAGTTTCTGGTTTACCAATTAAGTCTTGTTTGTTTACCGTGTACATACCCAAAGTACCAGGCTCATTTAACCAATAGGGACTGGAGTAATCAGCCGTATTGGGAACGGGGAAGTCCATGGAAAAGTCTTCCTTTTGGTTGTTTTTGAGCACTTTGTTGGGCTGTATGGAAGCAGTGGCACCAATAAGATGTATTTCCTTGAGTGTTATGTTTTGCGAACTACGGTTGATTGTTTCAATGTTGATTTTGGCTGTGCTTCCAGGTGTAGTGGAGGCATTTTCGGAGCTGGCTTCCAAATACAATCCAGCGCAAGCGAGAAGGAGCTTTTTTAACTCTTCGGATTTTACTGTCTTCCAATGTTCATTTTCCACTTTTTGTAAAAGCTGATAGGCTTTCACCAAATCAGGAATATGCTTGGAAGGATTTGTAAAATCGAAATTTTTCTCGATGGGGTATAAGATATTCCCAATGGCCGCACCCCCTTTTATACGGGACCAGCTTGTATCAATACCATCAAAAAGGCTATTTCCTTGAGGTAAATCACCTTTCAACAGTTCAACATATTCATCCGTGGAACCTCTATCGGTCAGTCGTCCAAAACCTTGGCAAAGATGTTGGCTGCTGGCCAATGAAGCTATTTCGTTGTTGGAAAGTCCCAATTCTGGGTAATATACCCCAATATCCAATTTCATCATCTTGGATTTGTCGGCCTTTACAAAGTTTTCCTCGCTACCGTAAAACCACCATGAGGTATTAAAAAAAGCTCTCCTAGGTTGCCAAATGGATGTTTCGGTCAACTGTTCTGGATAAGCATTGGGATTATTGGCCAAATCAAAAGCCTCCATACTTAGCATGGCAGAAGATGTGTGGTGGCCGTGGGTTGATCCTGGAGTACGGTGATCAAAGCGATTGATAATCACATCAGGCTTTAGGTTTCGGATAGCCCATACCACATCGCCCAATACTTTATCCTTATCCCAAATTTTAAGGGTTTCCTTGGGATGCTTTGAAAAACCAAAATCATTGGCCCGCGTAAATCGTTGTTCGCCACCGTCTATATTTCTTGCAGCCAATAACTCTTGGGTTCTAAGTACGCCTAAAAGTTCCCTAAGCTCTGGACCAATTAAATTTTGTCCACCATCTCCACGTGTTAGTGATAGATATGCCGTTCTGGCCTTGTCATGGTTAGATAGATATGAGATCAACCGGGTATTTTCATCGTCGGGGTGCGCTGCAATATAGAGGGCAGTCCCTAAAAAGTTCAACTTTTGGAGGTTATGGTAGATTTCAGCAGATGTAGGTTTGTCAGGCTTTTGGGCAATGCTATGGAAAATAATGCCAACAAAGAAAAAGGCGCAAACCAGAAAATGACGCATAGTTTGGTTTTTGTGGTTCCCCAAATATAGAAAGATTAGTAGCAGGGGTTGGGAATTTAGAACATCTTTAACAGGCTGTCTGACCTCCCATACTTATAGCCCCAAACTATCTCTAAGGCTTAAATCCGCATTGCTGTTTTGGCTCCAATAGGGTGTATTCAGGGATTTGATTTTAGTGGCTTTGGTTGTCAACACTTTGGCATTGGGTCCAAATCCACTTTTAAATTCTTCGGACCATCCTTGAATTGTATATGGAAATTCCGGGGAAAAATAAATTTGAAGCGTTCTTTCCAAATCTGGATAGGTTAGGGTGTATGTTCCCATTCCATTTTCTGAAGAAAGTGCACCAGTGGCACCATAAGCTTCAATTTTTTTATGGCTTAGCCGAAGGTATTCCAATGAAGGAATCACTTTTATTTCCCCCACGGGAAGATCAAATGGGTTGATCCGTATCTTCGTCCAAACTTCATTCTCCAATAGTTCTTTTTCCAAGCTCAACTTCTGGTCAGCCTCCTTCTCAAAATACGAATGCGAAGTAAACTCAAAAGTATTTCTGTTGTTGATTTGGGCATATACGTGACCACACCATTCTTGAACTGATAAACTTGTTTTTAAAGCATGTTGATTGTCATGAACGGGGTAAAAGGTGCTACTGAGAATAGAGTAGGGGTAGATGCCCGTTAAAAAGTTTTTGGTGGCATTGAGTTTTAACACAGATACATTTTCTGGGTTTTTAGTGTCTGCTTTGACCTGTTTTTCGGGCAAGAAAGGTTCTGTCACATAAATGAGCACAGCATTTCCATCCCTGAGTTCCCCATACCGGGCTTGTTCCAATTTGTAGGAAGTAATCTCTGCTTCCCCTGCATACCAGTACGCCTTAAACGCATTGGAGAGTTGTTTTTTTGGTGCAACGACTTCCAATACCACCTCGCTGTCAGAAGCAGCTAAGGATTGGTTTTCTGAACTGGATTTTTCCTTGCATGAAATAAAAGAGAAAAGGATGAGGAAAGAAAAAATAGTAATGCGAAAAGGTATCATGAAGATGGATTTCAGTAAAGTTAAGCATCCCAACTCAAGAAACCATATCCATTAACGTTTTGTAAACCAAATGGGTAGGTAGGCCAACAACATTGGTATAGGAACCCTTGATTTCTGATATTCCCACCATACCAATCCATTCCTGAATACCATAAGCACCGGCCTTATCATAAGGTTTAAAATTTTCAATGTAATAATTGATTTCAGCATCGGTAAACGCCATGAATTTAACTTCAGTAATTTGGCTAACGGTCTTTTGGAGTTTAGAGGTGGTAAAACAAACGGATGTGATTACTTGGTGCCAATCCCCAGAAAGGGTCCGGAGCATAGTAAAAGCCTCTTCTTTGGTTGCCGCCTTGGCCAGGGAAGTAGTGTTGTGCCATACCACAGTGTCAGAGGTGACCACAATCTCATTTTCGAGTAATTCACTTTTAAATGGAACAGCCTTAAGCTGTGCTAGATATTCCGAAATTTCCACACCCTGTAAATGTTGTGGATAAATCTCTTCCACAGCTTTCGGACGGACTTCAAAATCCAGCCCCATCTCTTCCAAGAATGCTTTTCGTCTAGGAGAACCTGAACCTAAAATGAGCTTACGGCCCTTGAGCTTTTTGTTGAGTGGATTTTCAGTCATTTTCAGCACGGAAGTTATCGTTCCAATCACCACGCACTTTTAGAACTTGTTCGATAATGTCGCGAACACATCCATCACCACCGTTTTTATGCGACACGTAATCAGAAATGGCCTTAACCTCTTGTACCGCATTTTGTGGGGAAGCGGCCACGGCGACTATCTTCATAGGGGGGATATCTGGCATATCATCACCCATGTACAGTACATTTTTCGGGTCTATATTATAAATGTCCAGATATTCCTCCAAGGGCTCTTGTTTGTGGTGTACTCCCATGTAAAAATCGGTTACCCCAAGACCCTTCAAACGTTCCTTGACACCTTCGTTAGTGCCTCCGGTGATAATGCATACCCTGTAACCCTTTTGGATGGCCGTTTTAAGGGCATAGCCATCTTTGACACTCATTTTTCTCAACAACTCGCCCTTTGAGGTTATCAATACAGAACCATCTGTAAAAACACCATCAACATCAAAAACAAAAGTGGTTATATCACTTAAAAGTTCTTTATAATTCTTTTTCATATATACGTTCTATAGCTATACTGCACAACTTGTAAAGCTCAATTTGTTTTTTGTCCTTTAGCAATTTTAAGTGTTCTTGCATACTGTTTTGGTCTCCTCTTCTGGCTGGACCTGTCTGGGCTTCCTTTGGTGATAAATACTGAACTTTTTCGGCTGTTTCCATGATCAAGGGTTTTAGCAAATCAAAGGACAGGTTGCTATCCATGCATATAGCTTCTCCAACCCCATAAAGATAGTTGGTGAAATTATTCACAAAAACGGCTGCAAGATGCAATTTTTTTCGTTGGTCAGAATTGATTTGGTACACCTGTTCAGATATGCTTTTTGCCAATTCCTCAAGAATGCCAAGTGTAACATTGTCATTACCTTCAATGCAAATAGGAATCGTGGAAAAATCCAAAGTTTTACCTTTGGTAAAGGTCTGTAAAGGATAAAAGACCCCTTTTCGTTCTACCGCGATGGCATTTAGGGGAACTGCCCCAGAGGTATGGGCCACCACACCTTTTTTATGCGATAAGGCTTGGGAGACCTCCGCTATGGCATCGTCCTTAACAGAGACAAGGTAGACATCCGCATCCAGTATCGAGGAAAAATAATTGGAAACAGAAACACTATCGGCAAACCATTGCAATTGGCCTTGGTTTCTGCCCACCACTTGAACCACTTGGGCCTTATCCGTTTTGGAGAAAGCCTGAAACAGATGCTTTGCCAAGTTTCCAGTTCCTAAAACAACAATGTTTAGCATGCTCAAAACTACAAATTTTGAACCTATGGGATAGGCAAAGAATTAACAAAATTGTTTGATTTTTTGTGGTGGACACGAACAACTAAGTTGTAAAAAGGCCGTATTTTTGCATGTTGAAAAGTACACCGCATTTACATGATCAACATTCTCAAGAAAACCCTCTTTTCCACCAGACTTATGGCCGTTCTTTTTTTGGTTTTTGCCACGGCAATGGCCTTTGGTACGTTTGTGGAAAGTTGGTACAGCACGGAAACCGCACGTATTTATATCTACAACGCCACTTGGTTTGAAGTGATCATGGTCTTTTTTGTGATCAATTTTATTGGGAACATTTTTCGGTATCAGTTGCTACAGTGGAAAAAGTGGCCAGTTCTTGTTCTACACTTATCATGGGTATTGATCATCTTGGGGGCTTTTGTTACCCGATATATCAGTTATGAAGGGGTAATGCCCATTCGTGAAGGGGCTACGGAGAATAAAATGTTTTCGGACAAGACCTATTTGACTGCTTTTGTTGATGGCGATTTTAATGGGGAAATCAAACGGAAGGTACTTGAAGATGACCTGATTGTCACCCCTGAAGGACGCCGCTCCAGTCTTCCTTGGAAATCCGATTTTAATGGCCAGCCCTTTACCATTGCCTATGTTGATTTTATTCAAGGTGCAGACGAAGGATTGGTTCCCGATGAAAATGGAAAAGAATATTTAAAGATTGTGGAAGCCGGGGATGGGCAACGTCACGAACATTTTCTGGAAAATGGACAGATTGCCAGTATCCATAATGTCTTGTTCGCCCTAAACAAGGAGACGGAAGGAGCCATCAATATTTTTTATGATGGTAACGATTATCAAATTAAGACCCCATTTGAAGGGAATTTTATGCGAATGGCGGACCAACTGCAAGGAGAAGTGACCAACGATAGCCTTCAACCATTGCAATTACGCTCCCTTTATTCCTTGGCCGGAATGCAATTTGTAATTCCTGAGCCTATAGTGAAGGGAAGTTATGGGGTGGTCAAGTTGCCCAAAGAACAGGTAGATGAGAGTTCCAAGGACGCCTTGATCGTTTCAATTACGGTCAATGGGGAAACCAAAGAAGTGGAGTTGTTAGGGGCCAGGGGTTATGCTGATTTTTCAGACAAGATTTCCGTAGGCGGTTTGGACTTTTCTTTGAGCTACGGTTCTAAAGTATATGAGCTTCCTTTTTCAATTCAGCTCAATGATTTTATCGCGGAGAAGTATCCCGGCACTGAAACAGGCTATGCCTCGTTTATGAGCAAGGTAACAGTACAGGATGATCGCTCCTTTGATTATGACATCTACATGAACCATATACTGGATCATAGGGGCTACCGCTTTTTCCAATCCAGTTTCCATCCGGATGAAAAGGGTACCGTTTTATCGGTTAACCACGATATGTGGGGTACTTGGATTACCTATATAGGCTATTTTTTATTGTATATAGGGTTGATGGGTATTATGTTTTTTGGTAAGACCCGGTTTAGGGATTTGCAGCAGGCCATTGAAAAGGTCAAGGCAAAGAAAGCGGCCCTTACCGTAATTTTGATGCTGTTCACATTCTCTTTGACCAATGCCCAAGAGACTGCCCCTGGCCATGATGAGCATGTAGGCTTGCCCACACAAAAACAGGTAGATTCCATTATTCATTCTGCTGTGGTTGCCGAGGAACATGCAGATAAGTTTGGTGCCTTGGTCATCCAGGATGAAGGAGGAAGAATGAAGCCGGTGCACACATTTGCCTCTGAACTCTTACGCAAATTGAGCGGAAAGGACACTTATCAGGATTTATCGGCCGATCAGGTCTTTCTTTCCATGATGATGAACCCGGGGGTTTGGTACAGTACCGAGTTTATTCAACTTGCCAAAAGGGAAAATGACAGTATCCGAGAAGTTATTGGAGTACCAAAAGACACAGAATATGTAAAGGCCACCGACTTTTTCGATACAAAAGGAAATTATAAGCTACAACCTTATTTGGAAAAGGCCACATCAACCAATAATCCTTCAAACTTTGAAAAGGATTTTAAAAAGGTAGGGGAACGACTCAGTCTCCTGAACATTGCCTTGAGTGGTCAAATAGTTAAGATTTTTCCACTATTGGATGATGAGAACAATAAATGGATTTCGGCAGTAGAGTACCGTTCTGGTCAACATAAGATGCAGGATTCCCTTTATTCCAATTTTGTGCGGAATGCAATGCCCTATTACCTAAGTTCCTTGCAAGAAGCCATAGCTACGGGAGATTATTCCCAACCGGACAAATTGTTGGATGCTTTCAAACAGAATCAGAAAAACCATGGGGAGGAAATATTGCCTTCCGATAATAAGATTAAGATTGAGATCGTATACAACAAGTTGGATATCTTCAATCGGCTTTACAGATATTACGGATTGATAGGAGGGCTCCTTTTCCTTATCCTCATTTTGAAAATTTTTAAGGAAAGGAAAATATACAATGCAGCGGCCTATCTACTCAAAGGGACCATTATTCTCATGTTTATATGGCATACGGCCGGACTGATTTTACGTTGGTACATTTCAGGGCATGCTCCTTGGAGTGATGCTTATGAAAGTATTCTTTATGTGGCTTGGGCCACCATGGGGATTGGGCTGGCTTTGGGCAAAAAGAGTGAGCTTACCATTGCGGCGAGTGCCTTTGTGACCTGTATGCTTTTGTTCATTGCGCATCAAAGCTGGGTGGATCCTGCTATATCAAATTTGGTTCCTGTTTTGGACAGTTATTGGCTCATGATCCATGTGGCCGTCATTGTGGGTAGTTACGGACCGTTAACCGTTGGGATGATTTTGGGGGTTGTGGCCCTTATCCTGATGATTTTGACCACCGAAAAGAACAAGAAACGAATGGATCTGAGCATCAAAGAGTTGACCATAATCAATGAGTTGGCTTTGACTGCAGGTTTGGTAATGCTCACCATTGGAAACTTTTTGGGTGGACAGTGGGCCAATGAGAGTTGGGGAAGATACTGGGGCTGGGATCCCAAGGAAACCTGGGCTTTGATTTCCATTATGGTCTATGCCTTTGTATTGCACATGCGTTTGGTGCCCGGTCTTCGGGGCAAATGGATCTATAATTTTGCAAGTATTCTTGCTTTCGCTAGTATTATGATGACCTATTTTGGGGTCAATTTTTACTTGGTGGGATTGCACAGCTACGCCAGTGGAGACCAAGTGATAACCCCTACTTTTATTTGGTATACCGTACTCGGGGTGTTCATTTTGGGAGGAATCAGTTTTTGGCGGTACAAGGTACACTACGCAAAATAATTTGCCCTTTATGGGATTTCAATTGAAAAAAAGTTGCATATTTGCTTCATCATGAAGTTATAAGAATTATGTACGCTATAGATGTCATTGTTGGCTTTACGCCAAAAAAGTAACCGAAATACTTTTCGGTCCCATTGACATTACTTCTTTTTTACACACATAATTCTTTTTAAAATGACACAATCTAATCATAGAAATTTTTCAGTAAAGAAATATCTTAAGTATTTCTGGATTGCCGTATCCGGAAAAGAAACCGAATTTACAACCGGAAGTATCCGCAAGGCTATTTTTATGCTATCCATCCCCATGATTTTGGAAATGTTGATGGAATCCATCTTTGCCTTGGTGGATATTGCCTACGTTTCCAGAGTGAGCGTAAATGCCGTGGCCACCATCGGATTAACCGAATCTGTCATCACCTTGGTATATGCCTTGGCCATTGGGCTGAGCATGGCCGCAACGGCGGTAGTCGCCCGTAGAATAGGGGAGAAAGACGTTGACGGCGCCAAGATAGCTGCAGTACAGGCCATAGGTCTGGGTGTTTTGGTTTCTCTCGTTTTGGGTGTGGTCGGAATTCTATATGCCAAGGAAATTTTGGCGCTCATGGGAGGAGAACCCGATTTAATTGCCGAAGGATACGGGTACACCAAACTTTTGATCGGAGGGAACATTACCATTATGCTCTTGTTCTTGATCAATGCCATTTTTAGAGGTGCCGGTAATGCCTCCATGGCCATGTGGACCTTGGTGCTTTCCAATGGACTCAATATTATATTAGATCCCATTTTTATTTTTGGATGGGGCCCCATTCCCGAGTACGGGGTCATGGGAGCGGCCATAGCTACCAATATTGGGCGTGGAACCGCAGTCTTGTTCCAATTGGGAATCCTGTTCTTTGGATGGGGAAAAATCAAGTTGGTACTTCAGGACTTGGTGTTGAACGTCAAGGTCATGGTAAATCTGATCAGGGTTTCCCTAGGCGGTATTGCCCAGTTCTTGATAGGCACTTCAAGTTGGGTATTCCTGATGCGTATCATGTCAGAGTTCGGCAGTGAAGTGTTGGCTGGGTATACCATTGCCATACGGGTAATGATGTTCACCCTTATGCCCTCATGGGGCATGAGCAATGCCGCAGCTACCTTGGTGGGGCAAAACTTGGGAGCAAAGCAACCCGATCGGGCTGAAATATCCGTTTGGAAAACAGGAAAGTACAATGCCTATTTTATGGGTGCTGTGTCTTTAATATATCTCATTTTTGCCAAAAGCATCATTTCTTGGTTCAATGCGACTCCCAGCGTAGTGGAAAATGGAGCTCTTTGTTTGCAAGTCATTGCCCTGGGGTATGTTTTTTATGCCTATGGAATGGTGGTCAGTCAGGCCTTTAATGGGGCAGGGGATACCAAAACCCCTACCAAGATCAACCTGATTTCTTTTTGGTTATTTCAATTGCCTTTGGCCTATGTGGCTGCCCTGGTTCTTGGGTGGGGAGCGAAAGGAGTTTTCATTGCCATTACCTTGGCAGAGGTGCTATTGGCCATTATGGCGATGGTATGGTTCAAAAAAGGAAATTGGAAACAAGTTCAAGTATGACGGGTTTCGTATCTTTAACCTAAAAGATACTAGATTATGAAAGCCAATAATAAAGGTGTCAACACAGTTTGTTTACATAGTGGTGAACTGGAAGATACCACGTTCAAAGGTGCGGTGTCCCCATTGTATATGGCTACATCCTATGCCTTTGATGATGTTGATATAAAACGATACCCGAGATATTTCAACACGCCAAATCAAGAGGCTTTATGCAAAAAACTGGCGGCCTTGGAACATGCCGAGGCCGCTTTGATTTTTGGCAGTGGCATGGCGGCCATCAGCACAGCCTTGATGGCTTTTCTGAAGGCAGGAGATCATATTGTGTTGCAGCAAACCATGTATGGAGGGACCTATCACTTTGCCGTTACCCAGCTCAATAAGTATGGTATAGAATATTCCTTTACCAATGGATGGGCGGTGGAAGATTTTGAAAGGGAAATCAGACCCAATACCAAAGTGGTGTATTTGGAAACCCCTTCCAATCCTCTACTTACCATTACAGATATCAAAGGCGTGGCCCAATTGTCCAAATCCAAAGGATTGATTTCGATGATAGATAACACCTTTGCCAGTCCCATCAACCAAAACCCCATTGATTTTGGAGTGGATGTGGTGCTGCACAGTGCCACCAAATATATGGGTGGGCATTCCGATATTTGTGCAGGAGTGGTCGCGGCTTCACAAGCTTATATGGATCAAGTATTCCAATCGGCCATTTGCTTTGGGGGAAACCTGAGTGATTATACGGTTTGGTTATTGGAACGAAGCATCAAGACCATGGGAATCCGTGTAAAGGCACAGAACGACAATGCCTTAAAAATGGCCACCTATTTGGAAAACAATCCAAATGTAGAGAAAGTATATTATCCCGGATTGAAGAGTCATCCCGATTATGAATTGGCCCAATCACAGATGAGTGGCTTTGGGGGAATGCTCTCCTTTGAGTTACCCGATGTGGATATATCCCAATTCTTTAAACACCTTAAATTGATAAAACCGGTAATGAGTTTGGCCGGGGTGGAAAGTACGGTAATTTTACCCGTGACCACCTCCCATGCCTTGATGAGTCCCGAAGATCGGGAAAAACAGGGCATCAAGGATTCTTTAATCCGATTCTCTTTGGGAATCGAGGATATAGAGGACCTCGTTATAGATATTGAACAAGCCATTGTACAGGCCAAAACCATGACCATACCCGCATAAGAAGACCTATGAAGTTAGATATTTTAGTTTTTGGTGCCCATCCTGATGATGCCGAACTAGGAGCAGGAGGCACTATAGCCAAAGAAGTTTCCCGTGGAAAAAAAGTAGGCATTGTTGATTTGACCCGGGGCGAACTGGGAACCCGTGGTTCTGCCGAATTACGCGATAAGGAAGCCACCAAAGCTGCAAAGATTTTGGGAATTTCCGTTAGGGAAAACTTAGAGTTTGCAGACGGTTTTTTTGTGAACGATAGGGAGCATCAACTGGAGGTTATCAAGATGATACGAAAATATCGCCCGGAGATTGTACTATGCAATGCCGTGGACGATCGCCATATTGACCATCCCAAAGGAAGTAAGCTGGTAAGTGATGCATGCTTTTTAAGCGGCTTGGTGAAAATTGATACCCAGATGGACGGGGATGGTGAATGGCAAGAACCTTGGCGGCCTAAATTGGTATACCATTTTATCCAATGGAAGAATCTGGAACCGGATTTCGTAGTGGATGTTTCAGGATTTATAGAAAAGAAAACAGAAGCCATTATGGCTTATTCATCACAGTTTTACGACCCCAAGAGTAAAGAACCGGAAACTCCCATCAGCAGTAAAAATTTTACGGACAGTGTTAATTACCGAGCCCGGGATTTAGGTAGACTGGTAGGTGTGGAGCATGCCGAAGGTTTTACGGTGGAACGCTTTGTTGCTGTGGATAGTTTGGACGCCTTGATTTGATCAACTGGCCTGTTGGTAGCGCTTTTGTGCTTGTGGCACAGTAAAGAAGAACGAAGTTCCCTTACGTGGTACACTTTCCACCCATATTTTGCCCTTGTTCTTCAAAATCATTTCCTTGCAGAGTGAAAGCCCTAGACCGGTACCTCTCTCATTATTGGTGCCGTAAGTGGTAATATTGGAAGAATCTTCGAATATCTTTTTCTGGATTTCTTTATTCATCCCAATACCGGTGTCCTTGACCATAACTTGCCACATGCCGGCCTTTTCTTCAGCTTCAATGGTAATAAGACCATTATCCGGGGTAAACTTAATGGCATTGCTCAAGAGATTTCGGATCACAATGTCTATTTGGTTTTGATCGGCCCATATTTGGGGATTTTCCGGCAATTGATTGATGATCTTTATGGATTTTCCAGAGGCTATTTCAGAGAGCAACTGTATGTTAATATTGACTAAGTTATCCAAAGAGACGCGTTTGGGTTTGGTTACCACTCCATTGAGCTGTGTTTGTCCCCATGACAATAGATTATTTAGGGCAAAGGAAATATTTTCAACATCTGCCTTAAGTTTGGGTATAAAGGATACAAACTCGTTCTTGTCCACCTCACCATCAGTATATAATTTTAACAATCCATGCAATGCTCCAATGGGGCCCCTGAGATCATGCCCTATAATGGAAAACAGTTTGGTCTTGGTTTTGTTCACTTCATTCAACTGACTTTCCCGCTCGGTTACCGCCTGGGTTTTTTCTTGGAGCTCAATGTTCAGCTTTTTCTGGATTTTTTCACTACGGCGGATCACAAAGGTTATGATACTTAAAATCAATAAAATAATAACGGAAAAGTAAATGTAGTTCCGTTGTTTGGCCAAAGCCATTTTATTGCTCTTGATGAGTTCTTGTTTTTCCAGTTCGTATTCCAGTTTGGTCTCCAGAAGTGAAAGACTTTGCTTGTTTTTATCCCTGAACAGGGAATCGGACAACGATTTGAAGGATTCCAGATAATTGAGAGCTGCTACATGTTCTGCTTTGTTCTTGTGGACTTTGTACAAGGTTTCGGAACAATCTATTTGTCCTTGTAATGATTGTATTTTATTGGATAGTTCCAGGCCTTCGTTGGCATATTTCATGGAGAGGCTATCCCTACCGAGTCCTAGATATACTTTGGCCATTCCGTTCATCAGGTTTATTTTTTCCCGATCATCATCCAACTGCTGGTTATGTAGCATATTACTTTGGTCATACCAGTATAGGGCCCACTGATATTTCTCCTGTTCCAAATAAATACTACCTTTTACCTCATAGGCGTAGGCCAACCAATCATATACTTTGTTTTTTTCAAAAGTGTTGATGCTCTTATTGATGTTGAACATGGCCAGGTCAAAATCCTTGGCATCCTTATATAGCGAGGCCATATTGCTCGAAGTTTCGGCATCAATGATCTCATCGCCTATTTTTCTATTGATTTTTTGAACGGTATCGTAAAAAATCAAGGCATTTTTATAATCCTTTTGGTCTGCATATAAACTGGCAATGTTTTCATTTAATATGGAAAGCATTGTATTGCACTTGGCTTTACGGGCCACATCTATTCCTTTTAAATAAAGATTAAGTGCTTCGGCGTAATTGCCTTCATAGCTGTAATCATGGGCCAGTCCGTTAATAATGTCAAGTTCAGCAAGTTCATCCCCAATTTCTTCGCTTAGAATTAGAGCCTCTTTAAATAGGGCCATCGATTTTTCACGATTACCTTGATCGGAATTGTAATTTGCCAAACCACTCAAAGCCCTGATAATTCCACCTGTATATTCAATGTCAGTACTAAATTTCAGTACGCGCTTAGAAATGGAGTGGAGGCTATCATTATTAATGAAACGGTATGAAAATGCCAGATTGGAGAGTAGATTTATGTGGGTGGTATCCTTTGGATTGAACCTACTAGTGGACTCTAAACGCTTAAGCTTAAAAGCGAGACTGTCCTTTTTGGTCAATTGGGATTGTAGTGATACCGATATAAGAAGCATACCCAAAAGAAAGCTAACTTTCCCAAGTTGGAATTTGTGGAGGATAAGGTTGATATTTTTATGGGGCATACTATGTTAATCTACCAAGGGTAAAAATACCTTCTCTTTGGCGTTGTAGGAAACTAAATGTTGTGAAACATCAAAAAATGTGTGTTTTATCCGTTGAAATATGCATTTCATCGATTATAACAGGAAAAAGACTACAAAATGTAAATTACTGAGGCTTTGTCATTTGGAATACATAATTCCCTTTGCATTTAAAAAGTTTAATTTTCATAGAGGGAAGTATTAAAATCTTTTGGTTGAATCAAACCAAAAAAGTATTTTTGCATCCGCTTTTAATGGTGGTTGTAGCTCAGCTGGTTAGAGCGCTGGATTGTGGTTCCAGAGGTCGCCGGTTCGAACCCGGTCTTCCACCCTTAAGTTTATAAAAAGTCCCGGACATTGATTGTTCCGGGATTTTTGTTTTTAGGAGTATTAGGGAGAGAAGCCTGTGCCGAGCGCAGTCGAGGTAAACTTGGTCTTCCACCCTTAAGTTTCAGAATCCCAGGCTGTAAAGTCTAGGATTTTTTGTCTATAGACTTGCTTGTTGGCTCATCCATCAATTGAAAAGGGGCATCCGTCAATTCACATACCCTTTTGATACATTTTAGTCTATTTTCCCTTTCAGCACTGGAAGTATTTTCTTTCGCACCCAAATCGAGACACTTACTATGGGGAAAACAAAATTAGCCTTATGCATTGGTTGTTTGCTTTTTTTTGGACATGCTAAAGCAAAAATCAACTTTGAAAATGATTCATTGTTAAACGCAAAGACTACTCATAGGTATTTTAATGAGTTAGAAATTAAGTCCCAAGATTTCTTTTCTTTTTCTTCTCAGGAGAAAAGTGAATTTGACCAGAATTATATAAGCAAGAATTTTTCAAAGGATACGGTTACTGTTCAACAACTCAATATTGCCAAATCAGTTATTGAGCAACTTGAACGTGATCAAAATTATGTAGGACTAATTTCTTCAAGTGACTTGGTAACACTACCAATTGGTGTAAAAAAAGAAATTGGAACAATAAGGTATACCCTTGCTATTAATAAGGCTGAAATATTTCCCACATATACTAGGGTAACTGCATATGTTCATATCAAATTACCACAAACTGATTCGGATGGGGAACCTATTGAGCTGTTTTTTGGAGCAGATGACATTAAGATTTCCCATGAAGGAGGAATATACGGCGATGCCAATTTGGTGTTATTGGGTGATATTGGTATACCTATAAATGGCGGTAATGGATTGGTGGCACTCAAGGGTGGTTTTGACGTGCAAACCGGAAATATCCAAAACCTGACCTATGTTACCATTGATTGTGGAGGATTCAAAGAAATGGGAGTTACCGCAGATGTACTCTTTCCCCGAAGTATGCTCGAACCTGTCGATTCAAATTATGAGGTAATTCCTGATATGAATGAGAAAGTAACGGGCCATTTTCAAACCATTGTTGGGGATTGGAATGATATTTTGGTTGAAATAGATTTACCTCCATTTCAAGTAACCAAAACGGGAAGCCCAAATAGTGATGGTAAGGCAGGACTCATTTTTGAAATAACCAATGCTATTTTTGATTTTAGTGATGTCAGAAATTCATCGAGTGTACTATTTCCCAAAGGTTACCAGCAATATCTAATTCCTGGGAACGAACAGTTATGGCGAGGGGTTTATGTTGACAATTTGCAAATAATCCTTCCCAAACAGTTTAAAAAAAGAAATAGTGAGGAGCGCATAACATTTCAGGCTGCCAATCTGCTTATTGATGGTGTCGGCGTTTCAGGAAATTTCTCTGTAGACAACATTTTGCCCATAGACGAAGGGGATGCTTCAAAATGGCAATTCTCTGTGGACCATGTCGAAGTGGATTTATTGGTGAACCATTTGGTCGGGGCCGGATTTGAAGGCAAAATAGTACTGCCTGTTACCAAAGAGGTGACAACTGAAGAGAAAAGTGACCTGGCAGCGGTTGATCAAAAAACGTTGAGTTATGAGGCAATTATTGACCCTTTAAATGAGGAGTACCTTCTTACCGCTACCACAAATGACGCTATTCCTTTTGATATCTTTAAAGCCAGGGCCACAATCACACCGAACTCCTATGTGGAACTGCGGGTATCGGAAAAGAAGTTTAGGCCTAAAGCCGTACTACATGGTAATATTGCTATCAAAGGGAGTAACAGTACTTCTGATCCTGATAAAGGAACGGTGGACTTTAAGGGAATCACATTCCAAAATCTACAACTACAAACGGTTTCGCCATATTTCCAAGTAGATTACATGGGTTATAATGGAGATGTGAAGTTTGCCAACTTTCCAGTAACTATTTCCGAAATCGAATTTAATTCTACCAATACCACAGCGTCACTTTCCTTTAATCTTGATGTAAATATGATGGAGAAAGGGTTTGCAGGAAATACAACCCTTTCCATTATTGGCGGATTTGATGAAAGTGAGGATTTACATCGTTGGAGATTCCAGAGAATAGAAATACATCAAATTTATCTGGAAGCAGATTTGGGGACCATACAAATCAATGGAATGGTGGATATTAAAAGTGATGACCCGGTTTATGGAGATGGTTTTTACGGAGAATTGGGAGCCACATTTAATGGCATAGCGGTAGATGCTTCGGCATGGTTTGGCAAAACAGATTTTAGATACTGGTTTGTAGATGCCTATGCGGATCTTTCTCAATCACCCACACCAGTTTTTATAGGACCTGCCAAGGTTAGCGGTTTTGGCGGTGGAGCATATTATAGAATGAGTAAAAAGCCAGGCTCTTATTCGGCTTTGGTTCCATCTGGACAATCCTATGTTCCCAATGCAAGTAATGCCCTTGGATTTAGGGCTTTGATCGGGTTTGCGCTTACAAATGAAAAAGCATTCAATGGCAAGGTTGGTTTTGAAATGGATTTTAATAATCATTATGGCCTAAACCGAGTCATGTTTTTCGGGGAAGGTCACATTGTCAAGGCATTGGATTTTGAATTTGGGGATGAGTTCAAACAAAAAATGCAAGGTATGGAGGAGAAGATCAACTCCTTTGGTGAGAATAACCCAACTATACAACGTCTCAAAGAAACCAATCTAGTAGATTACAGTAAGGTTAGCTTTCCTCAGGACGGTTTGACCTTTGATGTGGGAATCGATGCCCACTTCGCCATGGAAATGGATTTTCAACACAGGACATTCCATGCTGAATTGGAGATTTATGTAAACACGCCTGGTGGCTTTTTTCAAGGAGTAGGTCCAAAAGGAAGGGCTGGTTGGGCTGTTTTCCATATTGAACCGGAAGAATGGTATCTCCATATAGGAACACCTCAAGACCGAATAGGGTTAAAGCTTGGTCTCGGAAATTTTAATCTTGAAAGTACTGCATACTTAATGATTGGTGAGGATTTGCCCGGAAGTCCTCCTCCGCCACCCATTGTTGCTGAAATTTTGGGCGTCGATTTGGCGAGCTTGGATTATATGCGGGATTTGAATGCCTTGGAAAGTGGAATGGGTTTTGCCTTTGGCGCTGATTTTAGTATAGATACAGGGGACATGACTTTTTTGATATTCTATGCAAGATTTCAAGCAGGGTTTGGTTTTGACATCATGATAAAGGATTATGGCGAGACAGCTTGTAAGGGTAGCGGACAAATAGGTATTGATGGCTGGTATGCCAATGGCCAGGCTTATGCCTATCTCCAAGGAGAGTTGGGTATCAACATAAGATTGATGTTTGTAAAAAAGAAAATACCCATTATAAAAGCTGGGGCAGCAGTTTTATTGCAAGCAAAACTACCCAATCCTTCATGGTTCAAAGGATATCTGGGGGGACATTTTAACCTTTTGGGCGGATTGGTCAAAGGAAGGTTCCGCTTTAAAATTGAACTTGGGGAAGAATGCGAAATCATTGGGGGGTCTCCTTTGGGTGGTTTAAAAGTGATTGCTGATGTGACCCCCAGGGATGGTTCAAATGATATTGATGTATTTGCTGTTCCACAGGCTGCATTTAATATGCGGATTGACCATCCATTTGAGTTGGAGGATGATGAAGGGGTGAAAACCTACCGTATCCTTTTGGATGAATATCGGGTGACCAGTGAGGGAACTGCCATCAATGGAGAGCTGGAATGGAACGAAAATCATGATCTGGCAAATTTCGTTTCCCACGATATATTGCCTCCCAATGCTCCAATAGATGTAAAGGTTGTGGTAAGTTTTCAAGAATGGGGAGGAAACCGATGGATTACACTGACCCAAGATGGAAAGCCAGCCAAAGAAATAGAAGAACGTAGCTTTACTACAGGAGAGGCTCCAGATTATATTCCACTTACCAACGTGGTTTACACCTATCCTGTAGTGGACCAACAATACTTTTATCAAAAAGAAAGTAACAAGGGCTATGTAAAACTAAAAAGGGGGCAACCTTATTTGTTTTCGCCGCAGACCCATTGGGTGCAATCCACAAGATTTGAAACAGAATCGCAATCCCTGGGCACAAACCAAGTATCGTACAGTGCTTCGGATAAAATGGTCCATTTTGATTTTCCAGAACTTCAGAATCAAGAGACCTACACTCTCAAAATAATCAGTTTGTCACCAGAAGAAGCAAGTTCTGGGATTGTCAATGAAAACTATGTTTCAGAAAATAGCGGTCAGGAAGGCACATCCATTGAGGTGCGTAATAGGGAAATAGGGACAGCAGCAAAACAAACCTCAGAAACTGAAATCTTAGCATATGATTTCACTACAAGCCAATACAACACTTTTAAACAAAAAGTGGCAGCTAAGGTAGTGGACCAGTATTTATTTGACCCTATATATTCCAATGTTCATGCATTACAGGTAGATGTCAAGGTGCCATCAGAACGTTTTGGGAAAGATGAAATTTTGGGGACTGAATATTCGGACAATGAACCCATGATTTCAAGGGAAGCCATCTTAAATAATAGCTATTACCAAGAAGCCATACAGCCGCTAATTTATGAAGGTTATCCATTGGAGCCTGGCTTCACGGTTGACCGAGATGTTAAGGAATTGGGCCTACCACCAAAAAGAGGAGTAGATATTATGACGTGGTACATCTCATATCTGGAATCCAATCCAGACTATTCATTATTGGATAGAAGGATTCCGTATCGTTACAATTTACCCTACTACTACAAACAGGATTTTATAGATATACAATATAAAGTGGTCAATGTCTATCTGCACCAACCAGCAAAGTATCAATCTCAAATAGACAAGTACGATTATATCATAAAAGGAATAATGCCGCCGATAAGGACGGGAGATTATAAGGTAAAGTTCCAATATGTACTTCCAGGTCAGATAGAAGGGACTTCCCAAATGTTTAACTACAACAATCCCTACTAATGGTAAAATTTATTCAAAGGCTTTTGATTCCAAGGGATTTTGTATTTGCAGTGGCTTTGGGATGTTGTTCTATGGCCCAATCCCAACAGGATTCCCTAGCTGTCCAACAACCTGAAATTGTTGTTATGGCACGTCCACAAAAAGATGGAAAGATTATGTTGCGTTGGGCAGTTACCACCCCATTGGCATGGCGTAAACTGAACGAATATGGCTATGAAGTAAAACGATACACCGTTACACGCAATGGCAGTACACTCCCAAGCCCAATAGAAAAGCAATTGGGAATTTTCAAACCCAAACCATTGGATGGATGGATGCCAATGATAGAAAATAATAACAACGCAGCTGTGATGGCCCAATCCATTTATGGGGAAGCTTTTGATATTGAGGGAATGGATCATCTGTCTGCCATAATCAATCTAGCCGAAGAGCAGGAACAACGATTTACATGGGGATTGTATGCTGCCGATCAAGATTATGAAGTGTCCCAGATGGCAGGTCTTGGATATTTAGACCAAGAGGCACGTATAAACGAAAAATATGTGTACAAAATAACGGCTCTGGTCCCTGAATCTTTAATGAAAATTAAAGAAGGAGGGGTTTTTATCGGTCTTCAAGATTATGAGGATTTACCCAAACCCTTGGATTTAGCGGTGGTCTTCTTTGATGGAAAATCCATGCTGAGCTGGAACTATACCATCCATAACCAGATATATAATAGCTATTTCGTGGAAAGATCTATTGATGGAGTCAATTTTAAAGGTTTGAACAATTTACCCCTTACCACACTCAACAACGGTGAAAAAACAGACCCGATGCGGATGTTCTATACAGATTCCATTAGCAATGGTCAGACGTATTATTATCGAATTCGGGGGAAGACCCCATTTGGTGAGTTGAGTCCGGTTTCCGAAGTGGTATCTGGAAAAGGGGAAAAAAAATTGCCTTATGTCCCACACATTACCTCCCGATATTATGAGGACGATAAAGCGGTATTGTTGGAGTGGGAGTTTATGGAAGAGGGAAATACGATGATCACAGGGTTTGAACTCAATCAAAGCGATAATGTTGATGGGACATATAAAACTGTAGTGAAAAATATTCCGCCTGAAGCCCGAAAGGTGCGATATGACAGCCTTATGCCCACTAATTATATGACCATTACCGCCATAGGAAAAAATGGGAGTAAACGTACCTCATTTCCAGCATTGATTCAACCTGTGGATTCTGTGCCACCAACCAAACCCAAAGGGTTAACAGGAAAAGTGGACAGTTTGGGAGTAGTGACCCTAAGTTGGACGGCAAATACCGAGAAGGATATTCTGGGCTATCGTGTTTTTAGGGGTAATAATAAAGATGAGGAATATTCACAGATTACGGTTTCACCTCATCAGGTCATCATGTTTTATGACAGTGTTTCGGTAAAGAACTTAAATAGCAAGGTATACTATCAGATTATTGCTGTAGATCAACGTTTCAACATGTCCGAACCTTCGGAAATCTTGGAACTCAAGAAACCGGATTTTATAAAACCTACCCAACCTGTATTTAAATCTTATAAGATAAAGGAAGGCAAAGTACATCTCACTTGGGCCAATAGTTCTAGCGAGGATGTTGTTAAGCACGAGATTTACAGAAAAGCACAAGATAGTGTAGACTGGGTATTGGTGAAGACAATCAGTAGTATGCAGTCTACTGCAAAACTGCTTACTGAACCCCTGCCTACTGACCAACTGCCCACTGAACCCCTGCCAACTGCCCACTGGACCGATGAAAACATAAACGAAGGAAAGCAATACAGCTACACCATCATAGCCATTGACGACAGCAAATTGGAATCCGACCCTGCACCACCACTTACAGTAATTATACCCAAGACCAGTTTATATCCACCCTTGCAAGGATTGTATGGAGAAGCAGATAGGGAAGCCGGAACCATAACCATTCACTGGAAAGCTTATAAAGAACCCAATGCTTCCAAAATAACTATTTACAAGGGAGTACAAGGGAATACTATGAACCTGCTAAAAGAAATGCCTATGGAGAGCAAAGGAATTGTAGACAGCAAAGTAAAACCGAACAATACCTACGAGTACTTGTTTCGAGTGGCTTTTAGGGATGGGAGGGTAAGTAAAGTTTTAGCCTTGGATGTAAAATATTGACAGTATGAAAAAGTTGTTGTTTGTCATTATAGGACTAGTTGTTCAACTTGGATTTTCACAATCCAAATTATTTGTGCATTCCAAAAAACCAGAAATTAATCACTCTCCTGATGCAAATTGCCAAATAGGTGACTATGAATATCAGTTCAATATTTCGTACGAAACAGGTATATATGAAACCCAAGTCAGTGATATTGATATTATTGTAGACTATAAAGAAGGCTTCAACGATGACCCTAACTGGAATTGTAATGGACCTTGTGGACAATTTAGTTGGTATTGTGATGACCCTGATGATAAGGTACAACAGACTCTAGGACTTTTTGAAGTGATCAATATCAATTATGAGGGTCCAAGTGAAATAACCTGTACTTCGCAATATGATGCACAAACTTGCTTGCCAATAGATTATTTCGCTGTCTTGTTGCCCAATTTAAATATTGGAGATTCTGACCGATGCCCAACACAACTATTATTCGAACAGTATCAGGATAACCAAAATCACATGGTCGAGGGCCTAAAATGGCAATATTATAATATAAATAATGAATGGGTTGATATTCCCAACTTTTCAAATAGATATCCATTAAATGTTAGCTTAGAAGTGGCACTTGGCCCTAATTATGACTCTCTTTTTAATGGAAATTTACAATTAAGGTATACAGTTGAGTCTTCTTTTACCAATGTGGTATTAAACCCAGAAGACATTTTTACATTTAATATTATTGGCTGCTCCCCAGAACTCCTCGATCTAACCCCCCACAAAACCTCTTGTGTAGGAGCAGAGGATGGTAGCTTTACGATGACAATGGATAGGGATTTGGAAGATGGGGAGGCATTATTTGTGGCAGTATATGCACAGAATATAAATGATCCAAATATTTTTGACTTAAAAGGAAATGCCTCAACAGCTAAGGAAAATCAATTAGTCGATAATGGCAATCAGACCTTTACCTATCCTAGTCTATTAGATCAAGGAAATTACAAAATCAAATATCAAACCTACCCAGATGAACAAGAAGTTGAAGATATACCATGGGATAGCCTTGTTGAGGTTGAGGACTCTTTTGTCATCGAAGACCCCGACCCGGTCACGTTTACGCTCCAAAAGCTCAACGATGTATATTGTTTTGAAGGAAGCGATGGCAGTTTAAAAATTACGGCCTCGGGAGGTTCAGAGGACGGAAAGTATCAATATAGGGTCAACAATGAGGGAGACTGGATAGATTTTGACAATCCAAACCTTCATATTGTAAACAATTTATCCGAGGGAGATTATGAGGTGGCTGTGAGGAGAGTCAATGGAAACTCCATATGTCTGTCTCAAGAAAACCATGAAGAACATATTGACCAGCCGTCCGAATCAGTTTCAGTAGAACTCTTTCAATATGTAGAACCCACCGCCTACGGTTTTACCGATGGTAGCATCACTGTGGAGGTCTCAGGTGGAACTCCATATCAAAATAATAGCTATGATTACACATGGTACGATGAAGATGACAATCCTATCAATACAACCTCTGCGCAATATGTGAACAATGTATATCGTATCACCTTGGAGAATGTAACGGCAGGAACTTACACTTTAGCGGTTACGGATGCCAGCTACAATCAAGCAACTGATAAAGGAGGTTGTATGCTAACCGAGGATTTTGAACTACCCGGACCGCCCAAACTACAATTGAATGTGGAAGAGTCCATTCCCATTTCCTGCAACAGCGCCAATGCGTATAACAATCCCTCTAATGATGGTCAGTTGACGGCCATTGCATCTGGAGGAGTACCACCTTATGATTATTCTTGGAGCAAGAAAGATGAAAATAATCAATGGCAAGATATTCCCAATAACAATTCCAATGTGCTCGGTAATCTTGAAGCAGGTCAATATGCCGTGAATATTGAGGATGCCAATGGAATTATCATGGGAACTTATGTGAACAACCAATTGCAACAAGCCACTCCCGTAATCTATGTGTTAAAAGAACCTGAACTGCTAACCGTACAGATAGAAAAAACGGATATATACTGCTTTGGAGGCACGGATGGAACAGCCACAGCAATTGTAAGTGGTGGAACACCCCCTTTTGAATATTTATGGTCCACGGGATCTACCATGCAGACAGCAGAGGGACTTTGGTTGGGCAACCATACAGTTTATGTTATGGATTCCCGTGGTTGCGAAGCCGAAGCGGAGATTACCATTGGGCAACCCGATGCTCCGGTATCAATTTCCAACCTACAATATGTGCAACCTAAGGCCTTTGGTTTTACCAATGGGAGTATCGCAGTTCAAGTAAATGGGGGAACCCCTTTCAACGATGATAGTTATGTCTACCAATGGCGGGACGAACAGGATAATGTTATCAATACAACAACTGCTCAAACTACACTGGAGGGCTATGTTATACAAGTTCATGACATCCCCGCGGGTACTTATACCCTTACAGTTACTGACGCCAATTACGGAAATTCCACACAAAAAGAAGGGTGTACATACATTGCCGAGTTGGTTTTGGACGAACCACCTGCTCTGGAATTGAGCATGGAACAGACCATGCCCATTTCCTGTAATGGGGAAAATGAATTCAACAATCCATCGGATGATGGGCAATTGATGGCTATCGCTTCAGGAGGAGTACCCTTTAATTCATTGATAGAGGGTCAGTTTGCCTATAGCTATACTTGGAAAAAGAAAGATGGGCAAAACATCTGGCAAGTTATTCCCAATGTTACCGGTAACGTGTTGGATAATGTGGATGCAGGTGAGTATGCGGTCAATATTGAAGATGCCAACGGAATTATTCTAGGTGTTTACGTGAACAATGTGCTGGAAGAACCAACGGATTATGAATACCCTGTTCAGGAAACGGAACCAATCACCTTGCAATTGGATAAGCTGGATGTAAGTTGCTATAATGGCAACGATGGATGGGCATCTGTGGCCATAGAAGGAGGGATGCCTCCTTATGACATTTCATGGTCCTCTGGAGCCGATACCGAAGTCGTGGAAAACCTGATGGCAGGCACCTATTTTGTTTATGTGATGGATTTTTATGGCTGTGAAGTAAGTGCTCAGGTGACCATAGACCATCCGGAAGAGTTAATTGTAAATGTGATTGATGCCGTTTCACCTACCTGTTATGATGCAGAAGATGGCAGTTTGAGCGTGGAGATTTCAGGAGGAATACCCCCTTATACCTATTTATGGAATACAGATAAAGTTTCCTTGTCCCTGGACAATATTGGGCAGGGTAGCTATAACCTGGAAGTTACGGATGCTATTGGCTGTACCACTAACAAAGAGATTCTTTTAGAGGCGCCATACCCGAGCCAAGTGAATTTAGGTGGGGATAGAACACTTTGCGTTGGGCAAGAGCATACATTGGATATTACTATAAATGATCCCAATGCCATGTATCTGTGGACTTCTGATAATGGATTTAGTAGTACCTCTCCCAAAGTCACTTTATCAAAATCCGGTGTATATACCGCAACAGTGACCAATAGTTTGGGCTGCTCTGGGTATGATACCATCAAAATTACCACGACCGAAACTGAAATTGATTCCCAATTTTTGATTACATCGCAGGCCTTTGCAGGGGAGGATATTGTTTTGGTAAACACAAGCAACCCCATTGGAACCAATGAGGAATGGGTCTTTCCCATGGGAATGGAAATCATTGAGCAAGAAAAGGGTGTCGTAATAGTTCGGTTTGAAGAACCCGGTGCCTACGAAGTGATACTGCGGAATTATCAAGGAGCGTGTTATCTGGATATCACCAAGACTATAATTGTAGCAGAAGCAAGGGAGCTTCCAGATGTTGGGGAGGCCGTAACACCTTTCATAAAGGAATTCAAGGTGTCGCCCAATCCATCATCTGGCACTTTCACGGTTCTAGTTGCTCTTCAAGAGCCATCAACTGTAGCATTGCGATTGTTTGGTCTAACCTCAAACAATGTCTATGATGAGCGAGAACTAAAAGGAAGTGCTCTATATGAAATACCGTACACAATGGATTTGTCATCTGGAGTATACCTCTTATTGTTGGAAACTTCCAAAGGAAGTGAAATCAGAAAGCTTGTAATCCTATAATGAAGCATTACCAAAAATACATAGTATTCTCAATGGTATTGGGATTTTTGATATCCTGCGCCAAAGAAATTGCGTTGCCGATCAATGCCAATTTTACCGTTGCGGTAGTGGATGATGATTATTCAGTGCCCGTGTATGTAAAAATCAATAATCTAACTGAGGGAGCGGAAACATTTCAATGGATTTTTGATGGTGGCGAACCATCATCTTCTGTCGGTAAAAATCCGGGCACGGTTCTCTACACTGTTCCTGGCAATTATATCATTGCTTTGGAAGCATCAAACAGGGACGGTACCAAAGAAGTTTCCAACTTTCAAATTACTGTTGATGAAGTCATTATCCCTAGTTTTCAGGTGAATATTGAAAAGGATGCGTATCTGCCAATATCGGTCAATATTGAAAACATGACCACGGGTGCAAGCCACTATCATTGGACATTTGAAAATGGAACTCCGACCACTTCATCTGCGACGTCACCACAAAACATTGTTTTTAACGAACCCGGAAACCATATAATAACCCTTGAAGCAGGAAATGGTAGAGAATCAAAACATATTTCCGATACCATTACGGCTGCTCCTGATATTTTTGTTGATTTTGATGTAGTACCTGCTTTTCAGGACGACGATTTTCAAGCTCCGGTTACCTTATACCTAATCAACAAAAGTATAAGTGCCACCAGTTTCGAATGGACTTTTGATACCGCCGTTCCATCATCAAGTTTGGAGACAAACCCTACTATTACCATTGATACTCCCGGTATTCATCAACTTAAGTTAAAGGCTTCCAATAGCAAACGGTCTCATACGGTTAGCAAAGAGATAACGATTTATGAAGACACTAATCTAAGTAGCATCGAAAATGTGCAACTTGGAACCAGTTTAGCGCATAACAACAATATTTCAGGTGCGTTTTTCTCCACCACATCACGAAAAGTTTATACAAAGGACAGTGTTCCATTGGATGACGGGAGTTTTGTAGATATCGCTTTTTTCGCATTGAATCACGATTTCAACTTCAACAAATTTGTGTCCCCTGACGAGGTTGAGGATTACACTTTTGAACCGATACCCATTGCAAAACATACCAAGTTCATCAACCTGCAAGAATCGTGTGAGTGTGAAGCTTCACTTTCGGTTGTGGAATTTGATGCCATGGAAGACGATACCCTTTTATCCGAAATGACCATTGAGGAAACCATAGGAGGCATTCAGGATTTTGATGATTCCGTAGTTCCAAGAATTGTACTGTTTGAGACATGGGATGGCCGTAAGGGAGCGATTAAAATAAGGGAGTTTGTTCAATCAGGCCCTGATTCACACATCGTGATGGATATTAAAGTCCAAAAACAATAATCAATGAGCAATAATCAATGAAGAATCAAATAATGTCAACGAATAATGTCCATGTCATTCTGAACCTAGTGAAGAATCTCTTTTAGTATGCAGTATACAGTTAGCAGTATACAGTTAGCAGTATGCAGTGGGCAGGATACAGTGGGCAGTAGGTAAACTAATAGTGAAAAATAAAGAGGATGTACAAAGAATTGAAAGCATATCAAAAAGCATTTGACTTGGCCATGAAGATTTTTGAGGTCACTAAGACATTCCCAAAGGAGGAGCGCTTTGCCCTAATAGACCAAATACGAAGAAGTTCACGTTCCGTATGTTCCAATATGGCTGAGGGATATCGAAAACGATTGTATGTAAAACACTTTGTGGCAAAACTATCCGACGCAGATATGGAAAATGCTGAGACACAGCTATGGTTGGATTTTGCCCTTTCGTGTAAATACATTTCCAAGGATTCGCATGATGGATTGTTTGAAGATTCACTGGAAGTGGGAAGACTTTTGGGATTTATGATTCAGAACCCTAATAAATTCAGGAAGAGATGAAGGAGTTTTTTCAAGATTCAGTTTGCGGTTTTCAGTTTGCAGTAGGCAGTTTTCAGTTAGCAGTAGGCAGTTTTCAGTCGAAAGTATGCAGTGAACTTTACAAATTGTTAAAAACACTATCTACTGCATATTGTCTAATACTATACTGCCACCTGTCCAACGCTCAAATCTACCCGGTACAGGTCACCCCGCAGATCATCCCGCCCTACAGTTTTCAACTGTCCGATTACGCTACGACCACACAGGAAAAGCTCTTCGTGAACCTTTTGCTCACAGATGCGCAGGAATTTGGCAGGCAGGTACGGTTGAAATTGTTCGTGGAAGGCCCGGGCATCAATTTCCAGTCCACGGACTTTGTTTCGGGAACATTGCCCATAGTTCTGGACGGAGGGATCAACAACAGGTTGACCAATCTGGACCTACAGGCCTATTTCAACTATAACAATCTGGTGGGCATCTCCCCGCAGCAGTATGGCCAACAGTTGCCCGAAGGGCAGTACCGTTTCTGTTTTGAGGTGTACGACCAGTTTTCGGGCCAGCGTATAAGCAATCGTAGTTGTGCCAACATTTATCTGGTGCTCAACGACCCGCCCCTGCTCAATGTTCCCTTCCGTGGGGACTTGGTCACGGCCCAGAACCTACAGAACATCATCTTCAATTGGACACCGAGACACATCAACGCCGGGGCGGTACAGTACGAGTTCACCCTAAAAGAACTATGGGATACGGCTATGGACCCACAGGCCGCTTTTTTGGCCAGTCCGCCCTTGTACCAGACCACCACCTTTGCCAATACCCTGCATTATGGTCCGGCACAGACACCTCTTTTGGAGGGCAAGACCTATGGCTGGCAGGTAAGGGCCTTTGTGAGCGATGGCATCAACGACACCTCCTTGTTCCGGAACAACGGTTTAAGCGAGATCTACCATTTTACCTACCGGGCCGATTGCCCACCGCCCCGATTTGTGCTCTCCGAGGCCGAGAATTCCCAGACCGTTAAGATTACATGGCAAATGGGCGAACACCTGCGCTATCGGGTGCAGTATCGTAAAAAAGGGTATGGCGAAGATGACTGGTTCGGGCAATGGTCGCAGACCAATGGGACTACCATTCGCAATTTGGAAGCGGGTACCATTTACGAGTTTAGGGTGGGAGGTGAGTGTACCCCCAACGGCGGTCTGGCCTATTCCCCGATACACGAGTTCACTACGCCCACCGAGGATGAGATGGCCTACTACAACTGCGGCATCCCGCCCGAGATTGAAATTGCCAACCAAGACCCATTGCTGAACCTTGGGGTGAACGAGGTGTTTACGGCAGGGGATTTTCCGGTAGTGGTTCAGGAAGTAACTGGAAACAACGGATATTTTACAGGCTGGGGCTATATCACATTCCCATTTCTGGAAAACCTTAAAGAAGTGATAGATGTAGCCAATGTAGTTAGTGGAGGAGAGGTGAACATTGGCAAGTTCAGCAGAATACGGGTAGAGTTTGATAACATCAAAATCAACACCGATTACCAGTTGGTGGAGGGCATGGTGGAGACGAGCTATGATGTGGAGTGGTCTGGAGTTGTCGATGTGGATGAGGCGATTGCGGATATTGGTCAATTGTTGGAACTCCTTTCGGATGAGTTGAACCAAATAGTAGCAACAATAAAAGAGAATTGGGAACTAAACCAACAAGTGGATGCAGCAATAGCGATATTGGAAACCAACTTGGATGACCCCAATAATGGATTGACGGATGAACAAGAAGAAAATATCAGGAATTTTATTTCCGATCGGGAAAAGGTAAAACAAACTATCATTCAAGAGAAGGAAAAAATAGCAAGTGGAGAAAGGGATGAGGTGATTAAACAGAATTTGGCCTCAAACTTAATGAGCAGTGCAGAAGACCATTTAACCAGATGTACCTTAGAAAAGCTACTGGACGCAAATACATTGTCCCGAGATAAGGTATTCGATATAACTTCAAATGGAGATGTATTTACCATTGTCAAGGATAATTTTGAAAGTTGGTTAGAGGAATCCCAAAATGTGACAACCTCCAATACAGAAATCAATATGGTTCAAGATTGGTCCATTAGGGCAGACGCCCAATTTAGTAAAAGGCACGGGAGAATTTTGTTTGATCGATTGTTCGAAACGATCCGCAATGCCCCAAAAAATGAACTCTATGCACTGCATTCCGGGCTTTATGAGAAGGGCGTGTATTTGGGAACCTATGAAATGAACGAAACCATACATGGGCTGGCCTTATACACTCCAAAAGCGATACCACAAGTTTTTAAAATGGAGGCAGAAGATTATTGCGAGTTGATAAGTTCCCAACAATACAATGATCACATAAAAGTCATGGAAATTGCCAACTCGTTGGTATTGGCTTTTCTTAACGAAAACCAAGAAGTTACCTTTATGGTGCAGTTAATGAACAACAATGATGCAGATTTTGAAAGCATCTTAAAATGGTTTGGGGTATTAAAATTGTACAAACCCAATATTCTTGTGCGGGATTTGACCCAACAGCAAATATTGAATGAACTTTACTTGCATGAGGAGTTAAGGGCCGTGGACATTGGTGCATACCGGGTAATGATCGCCAACCTGCCCGAAGAGGAACGCGCCGAGGCCTATCTGGAACTGCAACGGCATGTGCCCTACAGGAGCCAATTGGACAATGAGTGCAAAATAGTAAGTGGCTCCCGAATGTGCAACGTAACGAGTTTGGCCATGAACTTTGAGGCCTTGGGCATCTCGAACCCAACCGAAAATGAGCAATTTGAGGATTGGTTGGCTGTGGAAGCCGGGGGAGCACCGGCAATTTATAATCCAAATGAATGGATTGAGTTAGGTCAGAATGAAATGATAGATGTAAATGGAGGCTATGAAAATTTACTTGATTCGAGTTTGGATGAAATAAAATTATTAATAAGAGATGAACTTGAACAAGGAAATTCTATTAGCTTATCTATTTATCCTGACTGTAAGGGCCACATTGTGCGGGTACAGGGAATTGATGAAGAGGGATTATGGATTGATGACCCCAACGGCCATTGTCCCTTGGCCTGTATGTTGGATAGAGAGAGTTGTGAAACAGGATATGGTAAAGGCACCCGAAATACAGAGAATCCCACCGCAGGTAATAATAACTTGTATTCTTGGGAAGAAATAGCACAGATTACAATTAAATATATGGTTTCATTCTCAAATTTGTAAAAACGTAAGGTCATGAACAGATTTCTAATTTTTATAATTATCACCCCACTGTTAATGCATTGCCAAGATGGCGATAGTATTAGTAAAAGTGAATGGAAGTCCTTTTTAGAGAAATTTCCAACAAAAAGTTTTGAAAGTATTTCATTGAAACCCACAGTCGAGAATGTATCTGATACTATATCAAGACTGGAGGTGAACAAGTTTTTATGGTGGGATGATGACAAACCTCTTGTTGTGTATGATAAACTAGGTAATTTCAAATATCCTATTGGCGGAAAACTATTTATCCAAAAAGAGCCAGTTTTGTTTGGTAAATCAAAATCTGGAGAGAGATGCAATTACAAGTTGGTTTCCTACCCATTTTATAAAATTAGGTTTTCAGAAACATACACCATAGTAAGTTATTTAGAATTCATTTTGGGTGAAGGGTTAATTGCTCAGTCCATGACAGTACTTGATCAAGATTTTAATAAAGTTGGGTATTTTGCCTTTCTATTCAGCCATTCATGGATTAATTGTGATAACACGCTGGAAGAAATCTTAGCGGAGACTCAACCTCTTAGTGCCCCCGTTGAACTCTATGAAAATGGTTTTTTATTGCACGATCAAATGGTAGGTTCATATTATGAAGATGTTTTGGATGACGAATATTGGAAAGTCCTCATAAGAGAAGATGGAAAATTTGAGATTGTGGAGGAGAAAAAAAACTATGAAGACGGTACCGTAATGCTATGGAGCAAATATGGTTACTACGTATCCGACCCAGACGGTTACACCAACCTTAGGGAATCTCCATCAACATCTTCCGAAATTCTTTCCCAAGTCAAAAACAATACACCACTGGAAATAATGGATGCGAGTTCAGATTGGTGGAAGGTACGTACACCGGATGGGACGGAGGGTTTTATGCACAGTTCACGAATTGTTAAAGGAGATGAGGAATAAGTATTGAAAATAGATGATGCGAAGAACTCTAATATTATTTTTTATTGCACCGTTGTTGATACATTGCCAAACAAAAAAAAGTTTGGAAAATGACGCTTGGAAAAAATTTCTGGATAAATTTCCAACCCAGTCTTTTAATGCACTTAAATGGATACCTTCTATAGAGAATGTAAAAGACACTATTGACCCAAACCTTGTCAACAAAATGTTATGGCAAGAAAGGCGAAAACCAGAAACCATTTATAAAGGAGAAAGATTTCAATATCCAATTGCTGCAAAGTTTCGAATAGAGAAAAAATATAGATGGTTCAGCAAAAATAAAAAAGGAGAAAAATGCAGAGTACCGTTAATAGTATATCCTTTTTTTAAGATAAAACTGAGAAATGGTAAAATGCTAATTTCTTATTTGCATTTCGAAATAGGTGAGCAAATTATTTTTCAACCATTAATTCTTCTTGATGAAAATTATGATAAGATAGGTTATTTTGCTTTCATATACAGCCATACATGGAGATATTGTGATAGCACCTTAGAGGAAATCCTTGAAGAAACAAAACCTTATAGTGCCCCCGTTGAACTCTATGAAAATGGTTTTTTACTGCATGACCAAATGGTAGGTTCATATTATGAAGATGTGTTGGATGACCAATATTGGAAAGTTATTATACGAGATGATGGAAAGTTTGAAATTGTCGAAGAAAAAAAGAACTACGAGGATGGTACGGTAATGATTTGGAGCAAATATGGTTACTACGTATCCGACCCAGACGGCTACACCAACCTTAGGGAATCTCCATCAACATCTTCCGAAATTCTTTCCCAAGTCAAAAACAATACACCACTGGAAATACTGGACGCGAGTACAGATTGGTGGAAGGTGCGTACACCTGATGGGACTGAGGGTTTTATGCACAGTTCACGGATTGTTAAAGGAGATGGGGAATAAGTATTAAATAAATACACTGCCAATGAAAGTATAGACCACTAACAATAACAAAACGCAGCATAACCCCAAATCAAGTCTTTCCCAAAAAAGATATAGGGAAAACAAACAGTAACCATTAAAAATTTACTTATGCTACGTAACAATTATCTAACAGCACTTTTTGTGCTGTGCATTACAACTATCCATGCCCAGAAAAAGCTCTGGGAAATCAATCTAAACGAAAAACTCTACAAAGTAGGTTGGATAGAACAAACCAATGATGGTCTCATCTTGGCCGCTGGAGCCAAAGGCCTTATGGCACTCGACAACAACACAGGCGAGGAAGTTTGGTTCAACGAAACCCTTAAATCGGTAGATAAAAACACCTTGTTGTTCATTCCCGAGCTTCCCATGTTCTATGCCGAATATGACCCAGTGATTGGCAAAACAAGAGGGGTGCTCATCAACTCCGGTAACGGAGAAATTTTGTTCGATACCAAGGAGAGCGGTTACAAGGTAAGGGGGTTTTCCATTTATCCGGAACAGGCCATGATATTGTTTGAGTTGGTTCAAGATAAGACCAGATATCTTATGAAGTTCAGTCTTAGAACTTGGTCCGAAGAATGGATGGCTCCTGTTGGAAAAAACAAGGAAAACCTATTGCAGAAAGCTTTTGGGGGAGTATCATTTATAGACCATGAGCCACAATTTGATCAAAATGGAAACATGATTATAGGTATCGATGATGAAATCTATGTCATAAACCCAAAAGATGGAAGTAAACTTTGGCATTATGAGGCCAATAAGAAAATCAAGGCATTGGTATATTCATCCATAAGTAATAGCATTTATATTGGGATTAAAAAGTCCAATAAGTTAACCATCCTTGATCCCAAAACTGGAGAAGATATTACCCCGGGCAAACTAAAATTAAGAGGTTATATGATTGATCTTGTCAAGGATGACGATACGGACAATTTGATTTTAGTGGAGACTGAAGGGTTTAACATTATAGATCCCAACACCAATAATTTGCTTTGGAAGAAAAGCTTTAAAATGGACCCATTGACTGAGGTTATTCCTAATGGAAGCGATTTTATTGCCATAGGCAAAGGAGAGAAAGTAGGTCAAATGGCCAGAATAGATGCCAACGGGAAAAAAGTATGGAATGTTAAAATAAATGGTTACGCCTATTTCAATAGTCTTACCGACAAGGGTGTAATGTACATCTCCACAGAACGTTCCAACATTATTGATTATGAATCAGGAAAGGACGTTTGGAAGAAAGACGTAAAATTTCGTTCCATACCAGCAGTTGCCTACGATGAACATGAAGACAAAGTTGTTATTTATGAGAACGGCAATGGATATAAGTTCAATTTGGAAAGTGGGGATATTGACCTCTTTGCGACAGATGTTGCGTTGGAAAAAGTGTCCAGGAAGACACCATTACAAGCCGAATATGTGAACGGAAAAGGCTATTTTTTGTTCACTGACCAACATGTATCTTTGTTGGCAAAAGATGGCAAACTAGTCTACACAAACTATTACCAACCTCCCTCCTCAACAGATGCACTGATTGCATTGGGCAATTTTGCCGGCAGTGCATTTTTAGGTGTTGATTTGGACATTGCAGGTTCCATAGAGAATATTAATATGCTTACCGATCTGTCCAATGGGGTATACCGAACTACGTTAGATCAGAATGGTGCAGGGCAACAAACATCTCTGCTGGCAGGACTTTATGTGGATAATGGTCATACAATGCAACCTGTGTTGGAAGTTACCAAAACACGCTATTTTAATTCAAAACAGACCCGTGACCATCATTTTTTAGTGACAAAGGTGAAAAGTGAAACGGCACCGACCAAGCATTCTATTTTTATGGTAAATAAAGCTACTGGGAAAATTGAAAAGGAAATAGATCTAATGGATAAAACCCCAAACTATCTTGTTGATATAGTTGACGATAGAGTGTTTGTCAACCAGAACAACGAATTGGTGACATCCTATCAATTTTAAGGTCAAAGCATTTTTTAATGAATAGTTATTCTCTTCATGGGAAAAACCCAAGAGGAGAATGCTATTTGTAAGAGTTATTTCTTCCCAATCTTCATTTTTTTACATGCCTTTTACTATTTCCAAAGAAAGTTGGCTCGCTCTATATTTTTTCTTTTTTGTTACTATTGTATCCGCCCAAACCGTGGATTTGGAAACTCTGGGAAAAGGTAAGGCCTTTAAAGTTGGAGGAGGAATCTCGTCCAATGGTATTTTTTATCATTCCAATCAAGAATTGGGTAGGCAACCCTTTACTTATTTTCTTCAAGGAAACCTAACTATTGGGCTCTATCAATTTAGTATGCCCATCAGTTATAGTTACTCCAATCATGGAGAGCAGTTGAATTATAACCTTCCTTTTAGTCTAAATAGATTAAGCCTTCATCCGAAATACAAATGGATTCAAGGACATATTGGTGATGTGACCATGAGTTTTTCTCCATACACTTTAAATGGACATCAATTTACGGGGGCAGGGATAGATTTAACCCCAAATGGACTGTGGAAAGTAAGTGTTATGTCCGGCCGTTTGTTAAAGGCAATCGAGTATGATGATGAACAGTCCATACCAACTTTCCAAAGGATGGGGTACGGACTTAAAATAGGGTATGAGCAGGAATTTTACAGTATAGGGGTAATTGCGTTTTATGCCAAGGATAATATCCGTTCTATAGCCATTCCCCCTGTTGAACAAGAAATCAGCCCAAAAGAAAATTTGGTTTTGAGCTTTGAAGGCTCCTACAGAATAAAGGAAAGTTTGCAAGTGAATGCCACATATGCCACATCTGCCCTAACGCAGGATTTACGGGCAGAATCTCTATCCAATAATAAAGGAAGCTTGACGGACTTTTTCTTAAATAAAAGAGCTTCCACACAATATTTTGATGCTTTGCGAACTGGTTTGGACTATAGATTTGACAAATCTACCTTGGGTCTTTGCTATGAGCGTATTGCACCGGGATACGAAACTCTCGGCGCTTATTTTTTCAACAATGATTTTGAAAACATCACTTTAAATTCCAGTACTGTTTTGTTCAATGATAAACTGAACCTTTCATTTAGCATGGGGTATCAGCGAGACAATCTTAAAAATCAAAAAGAACGGGCAATGAATAGGGCAGTAGGGTCCCTAAATGCAACATACAATGCTTCAGAGGTACTAACTCTCTCTGGCTCATATTCCAATTTTACCACTTTTACCAATTCCAAGGTAAATCAATTCGATGTAATCAACGATGATAACCTGTTGGATAATGATTTAGAACTATTGGATTATAAGCAACTGTCCCAAAATGCAAACATCAACATCAACTATATTGTTTCAAAAAAGGAGCAATTTCAGCAAAACCTGAATGTGAATTATGCACTGGCTGATGTTTCCAATTCAGAGAATGGAGTAGTACGGTTGGGAAACGCCTCAACGTTCCACAATGGAAATGTCTCCTACACCTTGGGGATGCCTAAAAACAATATGAACATTACCACTGCTCTTAATGGAACCTTAAATACGATTGGCATTGAAAATGCCACTACTTGGGGACCCACCGTAAATCTGAACAACAGATTTTTAGAAAATACCTTGAACACAAACTTGGGCATTTCCTATAATACCAGTAAATCAAGTACGGTACAAAACCAAATTACCAACCTTAGGTTGAATTTAAACTATGTGCTAAAGGAGAAACACAACTTCCATTTAAACTTAATCCAATTATTTAAAAGACTGTCGACCGGCAATTCCAATGAACTGACCATAATGTTTGGACACAACTATAGCTTTTGAAAAAAAAGCCCTTGTTTCCAAGAGCTTTTAATTTTCTAAAACGGGTTACGATTAATCGGCTGCTTTATCTACCACAAGTCTATCGGGACGATTGGCTATTTCCCATGCCGTGTGGAAAATAAGTCGGGAACGGTTTTCTAACAGATCATAGTTTATTTTATCGGGTGTGTCACCAGGTCGGTGATAGTCGGCATGCGTACCGTTAAAATAAAATATAATAGGAATGTTGTTCTTTGCAAAGTTGTAATGGTCACTTCTATAGTAAAAACGATTGGGGTCGTTTTCATCATTATAAGTGTAATCAAACTCAATGTTGGTGTATTTCTTGTTTACCTCTTCAGATAGGTTGTGGAGTTCCGTACTCAATTTGTCTGAACCTATTAAATACAAATAGTTTCTGTCTCCCGCATATTTTGGGTCTATCCGCCCGATCATATCTATATTAAGGTTGGCCACGGTTTGATCCAAAGGAAGTATGGGGTCCATATCCGTGTAATATCTTGAACCCAAAAGCCCTTTTTCCTCTCCGGTTACGTGCAGGAAAACAATGGAACGCTTAGGACCTTGACCTGCATCTGCCGCAGTTTTGAAGGCTTCCGCGATTTCCAAAAGAGCTACTGTTCCAGAACCGTCATCGTCAGCGCCATTATTGATTTCCCCGTTGGCACTTACTCCAATGTGATCTAAATGAGAAGAAATAACAATATATTCGTTCGGTTTTTCGGTTCCTCTTAATAGGGCTGCCACATTTTCTGAATCTACTTTTTCATTTCCACTTTCCACATTCAGTTTTAGGGATATGACCAGATTTTCAGGTGTGGGATTGGCTTCGATATCTTTTTTTATAGTAGTGGCAGATTTCTCGTTGAGCATGATCAGGAACTCATCACTTGCATTTCCGGCCAAGTCCATTTTACCACTATCATTAGTCTTCATAAAATCAAAATATCCTTTATAGCGGGGAAAGTTTTGTGCATCGTAGTAAAGAATTCCCTTGGCACCTTTGTCCACGGCCAAACTGGATTTTTTTTCCATGGCCTCGGACATGTTCCCCCAAACCGATTTTTCATCAGTGCCCGAAACAACATAAGTGCCATCTGCGTTTATGGGCTCACCAGCCTTGATTAGTACAATCTTCCCGTTTACGTCCAAGCCGGTATAATCCGAGTAGGTAGATTCTTCAACACCATAACCTACATAGACCACATCCTTGTAATTACCTTGGGCCATAGTGAAGGTCAATACATCTTCCCCGATGGGGAAAGTAGTATTGTTGATGGTGATACTCCCTTCTGGAACACCAGCCACTTCAAGGGGCACTTTTTGAAAATAATCACCATCTGCCTTGGCAGCCGGAATGCCCATGCTTTCATATTGGGCCTTTAAATATGCAACAGCTTTCTTTTGACCTGGTTCTCCTGTTTCCCTTCCCTCATATTCATCAGAAGCGTAAATATATAAGTGTTCTTTTAATTCATCTTGGGTGATGGTGCTGGCATAAGTAATCGACACATCTGGTCCTTTTTGGGTTGGGGTGTTGTCCGACACCGTTTTTTGAGACGAGTTGCAGGCAAACATCAGGCCCAAAGCAAACAAGGAGATTTTTTTCATTATCAGGATAGTTTTCAAAATTTACCAAAAATAGTCAAAAGATTACTAAAGAATTGGGTGTGCGCAGATTAACTTTCTCAAGCCCTTTATGTATCTTGGCACCCTCTTTTGAAGCGTCATCGCATAATATAAATCGGTGGGATATCCATAGTTGAAAAGGATTCAGATCATGGGCAAAAACAAAAGTATCATTGTGGTTGGAGGTGGCATAGTTGGCCTTTCAACTGCATATTTTTTACACAAGGAAGGACATGAGGTCACAGTTTTGGACAAGTCGGATATTACCTCTGGCGCTTCCTTTGTCAATGCAGGTTACTTGACCCCAAGCCATATTATTCCATTGGCATCTCCGGGAATGATTTCCAAGGGGATAAGATACATGTTCAACTCATCGAGTCCATTCTATATGAAACCACGATGGGATGTTGATTTCCTTAAATGGGCTTGGTATTTTAAAAAATCTTCTACGCAGGTCAAGGTTGATGATGCCATGCCTGTGATCAGGGACATTAACTTGATCAGTAGGGAATTGTATGAAGGTATGAAGGCTTCCGGTGATTTGGGAAATTTTCATTTGGAGAACAAAGGACTGTTGATGGTCTACCAGACGGAAAAAGCCCGTGACCATGAACTCGAAGTGATGGAGAAGGCTGTTACTTTGGGATTGGAGGGTAGGCATTTGGACAAAAATGAGCTACAAAAAATAGAGCCCAATGTGAAGATAAATGCAGAGGGAGCTATCCTTTATGAATGCGATAGACACACCACACCTCCACAGATCATGAAAAATATGCTCAAATATCTTGAAGCAAATGGAGTGGTCATAAAAAGAGGGGAGGAGGTACTAAATTTTATTGCTACAGAAGGGACCATATCCCAAGTGGAGACCAATGCTGGAAACTACACTGCGGACGAGGTTGTCTTTGCCGCTGGCTCTTGGACCTCTGAACTTTCCAAAAAGCTAAGACTACAATTGCCGTTGCAGGGCGGAAAAGGCTATAGAATCAATATGGAGTCCCATACAGGAATAACCATGCCGGCCATTTTAATGGAAGCAAAGATGGCGGTTACCCCAATGGAAGGCTTTACCCGTTTTGCGGGAACTATGGAGTTTTCAGGAATCAACAACACTATTCGTAAAGAAAGGGTGAATGCCATTGCACGAGGAGCCGAAAGGTATTATGAAGGATTGAAAATTTCCGAAGAAGACAAGAGAAATGCACAATGTGGGCTACGGCCTGTAACCCCAGATGGTCTACCTTATATTGGACGGCCCAAAAGGTACGGCAATCTTATAATAGCTACAGGTCATGCAATGATGGGGTGGAGCCTAGGCCCCGCAACCGGTAAATTTGTGACAGAACTTGTATCTGGAAAGAAGCCTTCCATGGATTTAGGTCCTTTTGATCCGGATAGAAAGTTCTGAAGTCATATTTTCTTTGGGTTAATTTAGGCATAGTATGTGCTATAAATTTTTTAGTTGCTCTTTTAAGAAGTAATTTTACCCTATGATAAAAAACTACGCTACATTTTCTTTTTTGCTTTTTTTCCTGAATCTTCATTTGTACCCACAAGAGGTTCGCATATTTCGAGTAGGGGATTTTGATCTGAACGGAAATGTAAAGTCTTGTTTGGTCATTACAGACTATGGTAGGGAGTCTTTTGAATTTAATCCTGAAGGAATTTTAACAAAGACAGTGACGCAATACAATGATTCGGACCAAGACATTACCTATTATAAATATGAAGGGGGTGAGTTGGTTGAAAAACGTATGGAAAGCTACAAAAACAGTACGTTGGATGCATCAACTTCCATGGCCAATTTCTATTCCATAGATACGGTTCCCCAACGTAAGGTTTTGGAGAAAATCATTTCGTACGACAAACAGTTTTTGGAGCAACAAGTGTACGAGTATGATGAAGAAGGCAAACTGACAAAAATAATAACATCCAATGCGGAAGGCGTGGATGAAACCTCTTTTGAGTATTCCCCATATAAAAATGAACTTACCATAAGCACCTTCACCAATGGTATTCTGGAAAAATCGGTTCGCACATCGGAACGCAAAAGCGCCAAGGGAACACAAAAGGTGATTCTTACTAAGGAATATATAGATGGCGAACCCAACAGGGCAACTGAAGAGGTTTTTAACGCCAATGAAAAACTGGTGACCAGCGAATACTTCCTTTATGACATCGGAGAGAAGGAATTCGTTTCCCAGAAAAAGCTTTTTTATTATTACTCGGATGGTGTATTAAGCAAAGTGGTAACAAAGACCCTGACCACCGAAGCTGTGGAAGAGTACATTTTCCAATTTGATAATCATGAGCCGAAGAACTGGGTAAAACAGATTGTTACTCCAAACAACACCTACACTACTCGTATGATAGCCTACTATCCCGAGAAGGAAGCGGCCAAAGAAGGAGAAAACCCAAAGAAATAGGGCTAAACCAACCCTTGGATGATTTCGGGCTTTACTTCATGACCACCTTCAAACATGACTACTTCGGCTTTCCCCTGAAATAGCACATCCAGTTTTATTTTTTCTGATGTAAGGCGTTCTGCGGTCAGGTATTCATCCTTATCCCCATAAACAACTTTTATTTGGGTTTTTTCAAAGTCAAGGAAATAAAAATCTTCCTTTTTTAATTCATTGGGGATACCACCTGCATATAGGATTAAAAGTTTGCATAGGAGTTTTCTACGGGATAAAAATCTAGTGGCCACAGACACCCCTTGGGAAAAACCAAAGAGGACAAGGTTAGTATGGGAGGGGAGTTGTTCTGCTTCCAGGACGGCATCCATATACCGGAGTACATTTTCCATTTCCATGGCAGTATTCTCTTTGGTCAACCAACTGGCCCCTACGTATTTATATTCGTTTTTAAGGTAATATTTTGAAGGAGCTTGGGGAACTATGATATAATTCTCTTCTGGATCAAGTCCTGCAAAATACTTCGCAAAATATCTACTTAAATAGCCAATACCATGAAAGACCAACCACACATTTTTGGTTTTTTCATTGAGGGAATTATGCGTGAGATAGGTGTTTTGGGTCGTATACTGTACGGATTTTTCGCTAGGGGACATAAAGTGGTTTTGCTTAATACTATTGACAAAGCTTTGTGTAATTTTACAAAAAATAGAAGGATGGAAGACCATAAAGATAAGATTCTGTCCGTTTGCAATTCAATTTGCAAAGGGACATTAATGGAAACTTTGGAGATAGAGTATGTTGATGTTGGTGAAAATTTTTTGTTGGCCCGTATGCCTGTTAGCTCTAAAGTGCACCAACCAGATGGGGTACTCCATGGTGGGGCAACCGTAGCACTGGCAGAGAGTGTGGGCAGTGCCGCATCCTATGTTTTTTTAGATGGCAATAAGTTTTTTGTGAGAGGCATTGAGATTGCTGCCAACCACGTTAGATCAATCAAAGAAGGTTTCGTATTTGCTAGGGCCTCTATATTGCACAAAGGCCGAACTACCCAGCTTTGGGAAATTAAGGTCACCGATGAAGAAGGAAAACTAATTTCCAACTGTAAACTGACAACCATTGCCCTACCAAGAGAATAAAGATTTTGAAACTATTATTGGGAGAGTTGGCGATTGCCTTAAGGAGGGATTGCCTTTCTGTATTTATAGAAAGCCCAATCAGAGTCAAATAACAGCTGTTTTTCAATTGGAGGATGCGCTACACTCCGTAGTGGATTTCAGTGAAAAGGGCTTTGTTTTTGCCCCGTTCCAATTCGAAAACGGTGCAGTGCTACTTAAACCAGATGAGATTTTTGTAACCCAAATGGAGAATTCCGAACATTCTCCATTTGGCGAAATTCAACTTTCGGAAATAGGTAGAAATGATCATTTGGAGTTGATTAAAAAAGGCATTGAGGAAATCAATACAGGCCGATTGTCCAAAGTGGTACTTTCAAGAAAACTGGAAGCGGAAACAAAACTTTCCCCGCCTGAAATTTTCACCCAACTTTTGCAGCATTACCCCAATGCATTCTGTTATCTTTTTCACCACCCTAAAATTGGCACTTGGTGCGGGGCTACCCCCGAGACTTTAATGACCATTCAAAACCGGGAAATAAAAACCATGTCCTTGGCAGCTACATTGCCTTTTGTGGAAGGTGAAGTACCCCAATGGAAAGAAAAGGAACTTGAGGAGCAGCAAATGGTTTCGGATTATATTCGTGAGCGTTTGACAGGACTGATGGAATCTTTGGATATAGAGGAAGCTAAATCGGTCAGGGCTGGAAACCTATGGCATTTAAAGTCAAGAATCAACGGAAAAATGTTGCCCAAAACTTCGGTGAACAAGATTGTTTCGTTGTTGCATCCAACCCCGGCTGTTTGTGGTATTCCAACCCAAAAAGCTAAGGAGTTTATCCTTAAACATGAGAATTATAGGCGAACTTATTATACTGGCTTTTTGGGAGAACTCAACCTGAATCAAGCAACCGAAACTTCCTTATATGTAAATTTAAGGTGCATGGAACTCAAGGGGCAGACAGCCTCGATTTATGTGGGAGGTGGTATTACAAAAGCATCTGACCCTGAGCGGGAATGGGTTGAAACCCAGAACAAAAGCAAGACCATACTCCACATCCTTTAATTTGACGCCTCTTTATTTAGGGGAATTTGGTTTTCAGATGTATTTTTGTGAGCCATGATGTACTCAGATATTCCCTCGGCCCAAATGTTGGTTTTATATTTTAAGTCCCGAGGTGTCAGAAATATTGTCATTTCTCCGGGGTCTAGAAACGCCCCATTGACTTTGGGATTTACCAAGAACCCATTTTTTAAGTGTTTCAGTGTTGTTGATGAGCGCTGTGCCGCCTTTTTTGCCTTGGGAATGGCCCAACAATTGCAAGAGCCCGTGGCAGCCATATGTTCGTCAGGCAGCGCATTGTTGAATTATTACCCCGCCGTTGCCGAAGCATTTTACAGCGACATTCCCTTGATTGTGGTTTCGGCAGATAGACCCAGCTACCGGATTGATATTGGGGATGGACAGACCATCCGTCAAGAAAATGTGTTGGCCAAACACATAGGGTATAGTGCCAATTTAAAACAGGACATTTCCCATGCGCCTGCACTAGTGGCCAAATATGGCAAGAATCTTTTACAGGAATCCCAGGAGAGTATCCAAACGTACAACGAAACTGAAATTGGAAAGGCTCTGCAGGTCGCACTTTTGGAAAAATCTCCAGTGCACATCAACATTCCGTTTGAGGAGCCACTCTACGGAACGGTTGCTGAAACTTCTCTGGTTATTGAGGAAATTCATGAGGGGGTTGATAAGGCCCCAATATTGGATTTGAACGATTTCAAGAAAGTATGGGAAGCTAGTGGGAGAAAAATGGTTTTGGTAGGGGTTAATCAACCCAATGCCATAGAGAAAGAAGTGCTCGAAGTTTTAGCCAAGGATGGAAACTCCTTGGTATTTACGGAAACGACCTCGAATGTACATCACCAAGATTTTTTTCCGAGCATAGACAGTATTGTGGCTCCCATTGAGAAATCCGAAAATCGAGATGAGCTTTTTCAAGAATTACAACCCGATTTACTGGTTACTTTTGGCGGACTGATTGTTTCCAAAAAAATAAAGGCGTTTTTAAGAAAATACCAACCCAAGAACCACTGGCATGTAGATTCCAAAAAGGCATATGACACTTTCTATTGTCTATCACATCATATTAAGATGGAACCCAATGCATTTTTAAAGCGTGTTTGCAACTTGGATAAAGAACCGAGTGGTTACAAACTAAAATGGCTAGGGGTAAAAAACAACTATGAAGAAAAGCGGAACGACTATCTTGGGCAAATCCCGTTTTCGGATTTTATGGTTTTCAATGAGATTCTTCATCAAATACCCAAAGGGTATCAGGTACATTTGGCCAACAGTTCTACAGTGCGGTATACGCAATTGTTTCCTATGCAGCCTACGTTGAAGGTGTTCTGTAATCGAGGGACAAGTGGTATCGATGGAAGTACCTCTACTGCCATCGGAGCCTCTATTTTTGCAAAAAATCCCACAGTTTTGATTACAGGCGACCTTAGCTTTTTCTACGATAGCAACGCTCTTTGGAACGCCAATATTCGTCCTGATTTTAGGATTATTCTGATCAATAATTCCGGAGGCGGAATTTTCAGGATTTTGCCAGGCAATGAGGATACTGTGGAGTTTTCCACCTTTTTTGAGACCCATCATGTGCATACGGCCGAGCATTTGGCCAAGATGTACGGCTTCTCATATGAAACTGCCCATAACGAGGAACAGTTGCATACATGTTTGAATGATTTTTATGATGAATCCACCAATCCCAAGATCCTTGAGATTCATACTCCCAGAAAGCTGAACGATAAAATTTTGCTTGGCTACTTCGATTTCATATCTTAGGGGGTGGTATAAATCATCAACATTAACCATTTTAAAATGAGCAAAAGAGACGAACTTATCCAAAAGTACGCAGAGGAAATCAAGACCAAATTTGGAGAGACCCCAAACATGGACCTTTTGACCAAGGTGACCATAGGACTTGGCCCCGCCGTTTACAATTTGGATGCTTCAAAGGTTTCTGGTTCCAATGAAAAGGAATTGGAAACGGTAAAAAACAACTTCTTGATCAAAAAATTGGGACTTTCTGACGGTCCGGCCCTTACTGACGCCATAAACAAGGTAATAGATGCCTATGGCAGGTCGGATAAGAACAAGTACCGTGCAGTAATTTATTATATGTTGGCCAAACATTTCAAGAAGGAATCTGTTTACAACTAAGGCAACGCAAAAAGGAATATAGCTGCCCAACTGGCAGCTTTTTTTATACCCAGAATTTCAATATACCTTTACACCATGATACAATTGGGCGGCCATAACACATTAAAAGTTTTACGTAGCACCAGCATTGGTCTTTTCCTTGGAGATGATGAGGGGATTGTTATTTGATATTGGTAAAGGCCCACGAAAGAGTTGTCTATCCGTAGTATAATTAAGTTGTCCGGTTTTAGTCAGGAATAAGTTAAAATACCAATCGTATAATTCAACAACAAAAATTTTGCTTGTGTAACTCTTTTGGAAAGAATAGGTAATTGTTTAATAATATGCTGTTTGTGTTTACTATACCTATATTAGTAAGCAATTTCTCTTCTAATTTAAAACATGCGTCGTTTATTACTAATGCTGGGAAAGCTAAGGAGCATATTACTCCCCCCCAAAGAGGAGTGGATAAATTACCCTTTTAAGGATAAACTAACAACCATTTTCACTTATCTTACGATTTTAGCATTACTTGGGAGGGGCATGGTTAAATTATTAGAGTCAGAGCCATTGCCATTAGATTATATTGATGCCAATAAACCTTATTTGGAAGTAAAATTGGAAATTACCAGGATAGATTCTACTGGTTTGCAGTATAACTATATGGTTAAAAATAATGGTAAGTTGCCTGCTAAAAATTTAACTTTTAGTCAGCGTAATGAGGGTATGGTAATGGGCGAGTTCGAGGGTAGTCAGAGAGATTTGGCCCCACAGGGAGAAATGTTGGTTAAAAATACTGTATTGTCTAGTTTAACTTCAATTCAACTCAAAAACTTAAATAAATTTTCAATAATTGCATCATATGATGCACATTTTGGTGAAGAAACAAAAAGCTATCACTCAATTTTTACCTTTTTTATTCCAATTGATGAGTTAACCCAGGGAATTATAAAATACGACGATGTAAGAAGATTCGAAGGAAGGTTTAATCAAGTAAAGTTTGGTGAATTTCTTCAACAAGAATGGCCCAAAATATTAAAAAAAAGAGAAATCAACTCAAATGAAATTATTGACAACCATTCATATCTAGCTATACTTAAGCTGCAGGATACCAACTTAAGTAGGTCAAAGTTTATTTTTGATATTGGTGCGCAAAAAAACAAGAATAGGGCATCATTATTCTTAAATAAAAACAATGATTTGGTATTTAGTATTGTTGATAAAAATGAGACTAAGGATTCAGTTTTCATAAAATACGACCCTCAACTGTTTGAAAGTACTTTGATGCTTAATTGCCAAATTGGACTTGGTGAAAATTTCACAGTTCTCAGACTCTATGTAAATAATGATTTGGTTAGGGATAAGAGGATTGGTGAAAGACTCCAAATCGACAATTTGGATGAATTATCTGAGGATATGCAATTTGGTATGGACTTATCAGGTGAAAATGGAGGGGTATTCACTTTAATGGTCCAAGATAATACTAACATTTGGAAAGAACCAGATGATATCAAAAGTGTTGTCCAAAGGCAAAACAATAGGGCTTACAACAAAATTTATGAATTCAAAGGTAATAATGGAGTTAAAAGTGAGCAAGTAACAATTAATCACTCTTTTCATATATATGACCCTAACTTAAATAGTATTCTTGAGGAGATAGAGAGGTTTGATGGGAGTACTTTGTTAATGAGGATGAAGCTGTTGGAGAATACTAATGGAAATATTGGATATATATACGATTCTGGCGAGAAGTTATCCAATAGAATTTCAATTTATCTTGATTGGAAAAACAATTTAGTTTTTCGAGTGATTGATAACGAATCAAAGTTGTGGGAATTGTGTGTAGATTATGATAAAACTTTGTTTAATGAGTATTATATATTCTATTTTGAAATAGGCACAAGTAGTGATTATAGTTTTATGAGGATAATATTAGATGATAAAGTTATCGAAAGGCAATCGTATAATTACAATATTAATTTTATTGACCCAATAAAAGTTAACAAAGATTTTGTTTTAGGCGCGGACATCAATTTATCCAATAACGGTAAGTTCTATATTACTGAGCTTGCTAAACTAAAAAGCACCGTAACTAATGAGAAAATTTATAGAATAAAGAACGACATGCAAAAAAAAGAGCAACTCAAAACGTTGTTTTTTAATGGAACCAATTATTTTAAATCTAATACAATGAAGAATGGAAATTACAACCTTGAATCTCTAGAAAATGAAGGGCCAATAGTTCTTAGTCTGAATTAGCTGCATAATTATAGAAAATTACAACTATTTTAAAAGACTAAAGTAGTTAGTAAGTATGATTATTAAATTTGGTGAGGACTTAAGGTTAAAATGTTCTGGAATTCTTGTCAGAATGGAATAGTCTTTTCTACTTATTCCGAAGAACATTAGAACAAATAATTGAATTCCCTCTATTGATTTTAAATTACTAATTGGTCAATCTAACAATGCCACTTGATGATTATATTAGTTTTGTGGAAATCCTAATTAAAAGAATGGGTTATCTACACATATTAATTTTTAAATACTTACATGATACAATTGGGCAGCCATAACACATTAAAAGTTTTACGTAACACCAGCATTGGTCTTTTCCTTGGAGATGATGAGGGGACGGAAATACTCCTGCCCAACAAATATGTTCCAGAGGATTTTAAGATAGACATGGACTTGGAGGTATTTTGCTATTTGGACAATAACGAGCGTCCCATAGCCACAACCCTTAAGCCAAAAATCACAAGGAATGGCTTTGCTTTTCTTGAGGTTGTTGAAGTAGGTGAATTTGGTGCCTTTTTGGACTGGGGCTTGGAAAAGCACCTGTTGGTTCCTTTCAAGGAACAGGCCCAGAGAATGGAGGAGGGCAAAAAGTATGTTGTGCATTGTTATATGGATGAAAAAACGTTCAGACTGACTGGGTCCAGTAGGGTTGACAAGTTTTTATCCAACGAGGATGTGGCCTATGAAGTGAATGATGAAGTAGACTTGTTGGTATATAGAAGAACGCCTTTGGGATGGGAGGTGGTTGTAGATGGAAAGTACAAAGGACTTATTTTTGAAAGTGATGTATTTAGGCCAATGACCAATGGTGATAGCCTAAAAGGCTATGTGAAAAATGTGAGGGTGGATAAGAAAATAGATTTGTCCCTCAAGCCCATTGGAGCCAAGATGCTGGAGCCCACTGCAAAAATAATCTACGATAAGCTTGTGCAAAACGATGGTTTTCTGCCTTTGCATGACAAATCATCCCCTGAAGAAATACAGTTTACCCTCCACCTAAGCAAGAAAGCTTTTAAGAAAGGGGTTGGTATTCTGTATCGCCAAAGAAAGATAAACCTTCAGGATGACGGAATATATCTCTTGTGATTCTTGTTAGCACCTTCAAGAAACAACAGCTTGAATTAAAGGGATTTTGATACCGCTGGGTTTTTTTCTTTCAACAAAAACTTTACATTTGTAAGTATGTAGATTAACTCATTGACAGTTATGTGCTTAGCACAAACTTAGAATCCGTAACTCCCTAGAAATATGCCTTTTATTGAAGAAAGCGATTTATTGGACCTTCACAAGGACATAGATAAGGCCCAGATTATTAATGAAAGACTTTTAGACCAGATAAAGTATAAGAACAAAGATTTGCGCAAAATTAGACTACAGCGCAACATACTTTTAGGGTTTGTAGGTCTTTTTGTTATAGGGACTTTGGCCATTACTTCGTTTACTGCGGGATTGAGTAGCAAACAATCGTACGAGAACCAAAACAATCTTTTGGTTTCCATAGACAGTCTGGATGCCATTAAAACAAGAATAGATAATCTTAAGAGTCAGAACGAGGAACTTAGCTTGGTAAAAGAGTTTTACTTGGCCAAGGAATTCCTGAACAAAGAAAAAATTTATTCCGTACAGGTCAAATCCTTTGTGGACAACAATGTAACCTTGGCATCTGAGGCGCTGACCAACACTCTTTTTGTTAAGACCAATCCGTTCTATGCCTATTCCCTTGGTAATTTTGAAACCTTGGATGAAGCACAGACTTTTAGAAAGCAATTGGTGCAGATGGGCTTTAAGGATGCCTTTGTAGCATCATACCAAGACGGAAAAAGAATAAAAATAGAAGACCCGTATTAATCTTGGGAAATATTAAGGCTTGGGTACAGGCTGCCAGACTTCGCACACTTCCATTATCATTATCTGGAATTATTATAGGAACCGCCTTGGCAACAAAACTGGGTTTTTTTGACTTGGGCATTTTTGTCTTGGCACTCATGACAACAGTTGGTTTTCAGGTGACCTCAAATTTTGCCAATGACTATGGCGATGGGGTAAAAGGCACCGACAATGAAGACCGTATTGGACCCGCCAGGGCCCTTCAAAGTGGATGGCTTACCCGTTCAGCATTGAAAAAGGGAATCATTATTTCCATTGCCATCTCCCTGCTTTTGGCCATTGGGTTGGTTTATTTGGCATTTGGTTTGGACAATCTGCCTTACATACTACTTTTTTTAGTCCTTGGTTTTTTGAGCATCTGGGCGGCCATTAAATATACCATGGGCTCAAATCCATACGGCTATATGGGATTGGGAGATGTGTTTGTCTTTTTGTTTTTTGGACTCTTAGGTGTGTTGGGAAGTATGTTCCTGTATACAAAAACCATAGGTTTCACCTCTCTTTTATTAGCAATAGCAGTAGGACTGTTATGTGTTGGGGTTTTAAATTTGAACAATTTAAGGGATGTGGTTTCTGATAAAAAACATGGAAAGAACACCGTAGTGGTAAAAATGGGATTCCAGAACGGAAAGCGATATCATTTCCTGTTGTTGATGGTGGCCTTTATTTGCTGTACAGTATATATTTTGATGGAAGACTTAACGGTATTGCAATCTGTTTTCATGGTTGCTTTTGTGCCGATTTTTATTCATTTAAAAAAAGTTATGTCAACACAAGTGCCCGGAGCCTTGGATGGGGAACTTAAAAAGTTAGCCCTAAGCACTTTTTTATTGGCCATACTCTTCTATACATCAGTAAATTATTTTTTGTAATTTTGAGATATAACCAGATAAACTTTATGGAACGTGGAGCAACCGATTAAAATTTTGATTGTAGAGGACAATGTCATCATAGCAGATGATATGCAGTCCATGTTGGAAGAGATTGGTTATGAGATCGTGGACAACGTCATCGTGTATGAGCAGGCAGTAGAGGTGTTAAAGAACAACCATGTTGATTTGGTTCTTATCGATATTATTCTCGCTTCTGACAAAACTGGCATTGACTTAGGAAAGCATATCCGGGATGTTTACAATATTCCCTTCATTTTTGTCACATCCAACTCAGATAGGGCCACAGTGGAAAATGCAAAGACGGTAAAACCAGATGGCTATTTGGTAAAACCCTTTGAGCAACAGGATTTGTATACGTCCATTGAAATTGCGCTTTCCAATTTTAATTATTCAAAAAAGGATGATCCCAAAGCTATTGAAGGAGACGATGGGGATAGCTTTACCTCCAATTCAGTTCTAAAAGATTCCATTTTTGTAAAAAAGCAACATCTATATTACAGAATTCAGTTTAGCGATATCCAATTTATCAAGGCAGACAATGTGTATTTGGAGGTGAATACAGTGGACAAGAAATTTTTGGTGCGTTCTCCGCTTAAGGATTATTTGGAGAAATTGCCCAAGAACAAATTTTATAGAGCCCATAAATCGTACATTGTTAATGTGGACCACATAGATGCCATTAACTCAAAGGACATTATGATCAACAACAACTTAATTCCTATTTCCAAGGATTTTAAAGAGTTCATATTGTCATCCATGAATAGCTAATAAGGACAAAGAAGTATAATATAGAAGAGTGCCCAACCGGGCACTTTTTTTATGCCAAAATCTTTTTTCTATGCAATGACAACAGCTTTTGTGGTGTTCACAACAATAATTACCCACCATAGAATGATCACTGTACTTTAGCAGTGTAAATAATTAGAAAGTAATTTTTTCATTTTCATATAGTGTTCTCGTAAAAGGGTCTTGTCCAAAATGGCAAGGCCTTTTTTAGTTTACATAATCCCTGTCCTCCTGTAAAGCTCCACGAAATGCACAAAACATCGACAAATGGGAGTTTTGCATATACCTAAAGAGGTTTCACAACAGAAATGGACCGTTTCACAACAATAGTGAGCAACTCTATGGGTTTGGGTTTAATTTTGAAGCTAAACTAGCGTTCTTTATATACCCCATACTTTGATTACAAGCTATAATACTGGCAAATGGTACGGCTATTAATCATTTTGTTTGATGGGGGCACGGAAAAAGGGCACAAACAATAGTATGGACCTTGGCGATATACTCCCAGGGTCAATGTATTTAATAGATTAATGGGACGTTACGTAAGATTCTTATTTACTTTTATATACTTTGTTTTTCTTTTTGGTGGGGCTGCACAGTCCATCACTGGAGAGGAACAAAATTCCCTAAAGGAATTTCAGGATATCAACACACCATCAGGAAGGTTCAATATCTTTTTCAATTCGGTGGATAGGTATCACGAACATTCTGCCTACGACTGGCTCGATACCGTAAAAATTTACCTTTCCAACGCGCAAAAGACCAAAGACTCCACCGCCACAAGACTATACAAGGTCATGCAGGCACAGATTTACAATGATCTTGGTGAATATGATAAAAGTACCGCGCTAGCAAAAGAACTTTATGGAACCAAAGATTCTTTGGATTCTGAGTCGCAAAAAATAGTCCTTGAAGTACTGGATGACAATTATGCCAATCTACAGCTGTTTGACAAGCAGATTGAAATCCGTAAAGAGAAAAGGGAAATGGGCATCACAGAGAATGTGGCCTTCTACGATATATATAGCAATCTAGGACTGTACAGAAAGGCAAGAAACCAATACATAATGGAGGTAAAGCCTACCATTGCCGATAACGATTCTTACGGTTTGGCCAAGTACCACAGCAAAGTGGGCAACTATTTACGATTGGACAATTCTGCCCCAACAGCCTTAAGTGAGCTAAAAAAGGCCAAGGCATATTTGGATGTTTATCTTAACGACATTTCAGTACAAAAGAGCGAAGCCGAAATCTTTGAGAGCGATTTGCTCAAGGCAGAGATTGAAGGGAATATTGCCAAATGCCATGTTATGTTGGCAGAGTTTGAACAGGCTATACCCTTGCTCAAAAGCAGTATAGAGGTTCTGGAATCTTCGCCTAAAAATGGACATAGAAATGAAGTCATTGAGAACACACTATACCTTGCCGATGCAAATCTTCAATTGGAACGCTTTGTGGATGCCAAAAAAAGCCTTGATGTCGACTTTGAAAACATAGGAATCTTACAAAGTATAAAGCGCAATAGTTTACTGGCCTCATATTATGACAAGGTGGAAAACTACAAGAATGCCGCCATGTATTATAAGCGCAATGAACGTATAAAAGATTCCTTGGCGCAAAAGCAATCATCCATCATTAAACAGCAATTGGTAACGATTGTGGCCAATGAGGACTTGGAAAATTCACAGCGCCTGATTGATGAGCAAAAGAGAATCAACGAGTTGGCCCGTAGTGAAATGAAGGCCAAGGATGAGCGCATCAATCTTGTTTTCATTTCATTGATATTCACCCTATTGGGCTTTGCAGGCTTGGTATATGCGTATTTAAAAAGTATAAAGAATCAACGTCTGATCGCAGAACAAAAGCATATCATTGAGAATGCCCTTATTGAAAAAGATTCCCTGTTGAAAGAAATTCACCACAGGGTAAAAAATAATTTGCAGATGGTTTCCAGTTTGCTGAGTTTGCAAACCAAGAACACCCGTAGCAAATCGGCCATTGAAGCACTGGAAGAAGGTAAGAGCAGGGTAAAGGCCATGGCGTTGATACACCAGAAACTGTATCAGAACGATGACCTCTCCGTTATTGAAATGCAAGGGTATATTGAAAGTCTCATCAACAGTGTGCAATCTGTATACAAAAAAGGCGGGCATAACATCAGCATTACCATAGATGCAGAAGGTACCGAGCTGGACATTGATCGCGCTATTCCCTTTGGGTTGATATTGAATGAATTGGTATCCAATTCGTTTAAATATGCTTTCCCAGAGAACGATGAGAATGGGAAAATCTACATCCATTTAAGAAAAAATGGCGACCAAGGCTATTTCGAATATACCGACAATGGTGTGGGACTTCCAGAAGATGCCGAGGAAAGGGCCCATTCTTCCATGGGTATCCGTTTGATGAACAGGTTGGTAAACCAACTTCAGTCCAAACTGAACATTGACAGAGATAGCGAAGGGGTGCGCTTTTGGTTCAACTTCAGCTAAACACTTTGCAGCGTAGCTTCCCAAATATGGTTACATTTGAAACCATAGGATGAAGGCATATTATAAAAAGTACACGCTAAACTTTAAAAGGCCCAGTGGTACCTCACGTGGTGTACTCACACAAAAAGAGACCTGGTTTTTGATACTTCGGGACGGAGAGCGTCAGGGTATTGGTGAATGTGGTATTTTAAGGGGGTTGAGCGTGGATGACGTTCCAGGCTATGAAGATAAGTTGCAATGGACCTGTGCCCATATTCATTTGAAAAAAGAGGAGCTTCTGCAAAATTTGAGGGAGTTTCCCTCGATTCAGTTTGGATTGGAACAAGCATTTTTGTCCCTAAAATCCAGTGATCCTTTTGAATTGTTTCCTTCTGAATTTACCCAAAATGAAGCGCCTATACCCATAAATGGGCTAATCTGGATGGGAAATGAAGCTTTTATGCTTTCCCAACTGGAGCAAAAATTAAAAGAGGGTTTCCAATGCATCAAAATGAAAATTGGTGCCATTGATTTCAGCAAGGAGCTTTCCATCCTTGCCTCAATTCGTGAACATTTCACTCCAGATGAAATTGAACTCCGTGTAGATGCCAACGGTGCTTTTGGACCCAAAGAAGCTTTGGAAAAACTCAAACAACTGTCAGAATATCAGCTTCACTCCATAGAACAGCCCATCAAACAACAGCAACCAAAAGCCATGGCAGAACTCTGTAAAAACGCACCACTGCCCATTGCCTTGGATGAGGAACTAATCGGCGTTTTTGATACCTCAGAAAAGGAAAAATTGCTACAGACCATACGGCCACAATATATTATCTTGAAGCCAAGTTTGGTGGGCGGATTTTCTGGAAGTCAAGAATGGATTACCCTTGCTGAGAAGCATGGAGTGGGTTGGTGGATTACCAGTGCTTTGGAAAGCAACATTGGTCTGAATGCCATTGCACAATGGACATACACTTTGGGAAACACCATGCCGCAGGGTTTGGGTACAGGAAGCCTGTATACCAACAATTTTGAAAGTCCTTTGGTGGTAGATCAAGGGACATTGAGCTATAGGGCTCGGAAGAAATGGGAAAATAATCTAATCAAAAGTTTATGTATATAGAACAAGGCTATAGAGGGGAAATCGGATTATGGAAATTTTTTGTGATACCCTTGGCATTCATGGGTTTTATGGTATTTAACTATGTGATTACGGTAAATTCGCCCGTGAGTGTAGAGGATACCATGCAACAACTCATTGCACAAATGGGCTCAAATATTGTACTGATATTTCTGCTATTGCCTTTAGCCGCCGGATTGTTGGTGGTCTTGGGATGGACCTATCTGGTACATAGACAATCCATCATTTCGTTGACCACTTCCAGAAAGAAGGTGGACTGGAAACGGATTTTTTTCTCTTTTGGATTGTGGTCGGTCCTTACCCTCATCCTCACAGGAATCGATATTTATGCATCTCCAGATAAGTATGTGCTCAATTTTGATTTGGCAAAGTTTATTCCTTTGGCCATCATTGCCATTGTTCTTATTCCCATGCAGACCAGTTTTGAAGAATATTTGTTTAGAGGACATATGATGCAGGGAATAGGTATTTTGGCCAAGAACAGATGGGTGCCCTTGGTGGTTACGTCTACTTTATTCGGATTGATGCACATTGCCAATCCCGAAGTGGAAAAACTGGGTCATGGTGTTTTGGTCTACTATATTGGAACAGGTTTTTTTCTAGGCATATTGACTCTAATGGATGAAGGATTGGAGTTGGCATTGGGATTCCATGCGGCAAACAATTTAATCACAGCTTTGCTGGTCACGGCAGATTGGACTGCTTTTCAGACCAATTCTGTTTATAAGGATATTTCAGAACCAGCCTTGGGATGGGACGTGCTGATCCCCGTTTTTGTGATTTTCCCATTACTGTTATGGTTCTTCTCAAAAAAATATGGGTGGAAAAATTGGAAACAACGATTGTTCGGAAAAGTTATGACCAAGGAAGAATTCGCGACACTTACCCATGAAGAATCCAGTTTGGCATAAAATTCACTCAGATTTCAAGCTCAATGGGGTTTCCTATTCGCCTTTAGGGATTTCCAAACTGGGCAACACTCTGGTCAATGAGGGAAATTCTTTTGAAACGGCCATGGGGGAATTTTTATTGGACTGGTTATCAGACAAACCTACTTTGACCGTTCTAACCTCTGGTTCAACCGGAACACCCAAGAGCATTAAGCTCAAGAAGGAGCACATGGTCAATTCTGCTTTGGCAACCGGTCAATATTTTAAGCTAAGGGAAGGAACAATAGCCTTACTTTGCCTTCCTTTTTCAGGGATTGCCGGTAAAATGATGCTAGTGCGTGCTATGGTCTTAGGCTGGCAGTTGGATTATGTGGAACCGTCTTCAACTCCCTTGTTGGATTCAGAAAAAAAGTATGATTTTGCTGCCATGGTCCCACTTCAAGTACAAAGTTCCTTGAAGCAATTGTATCGGGTGGACCTATTGATCATTGGTGGCGCTCCAGTGAATTCAACTCTTAAAAAGGATTTACAAACCCTTCACACCAACTGCTTTGAAACATACGGGATGACGGAGACCATAACCCATATCGCCGTAAAAGCCATCAATGGCCCCCAATGTTCCGATTTTTTTCAAACCCTTCCCGGGGTTCAAATTTCAACAGATAAAAGAGGGTGCCTAACCATTGAGGCTCCTGACATTTCTGATGAAAAGGTGGTGACCAACGATTTGGTGAGCATGGTATCCAAAAACAAGTTTGAATGGTTGGGAAGATATGATTCCATAATAAATTCTGGAGGGATAAAATTGGTTCCCGAACAGATTGAAAGAAAACTGGCCCCGATTATACCATTTCGTTTCTTTGTTGCGGGTTTGCCGGATAAAGTACTGGGTCATCGGTTGGTTTTAATCATAGAAGGAACCCAATTCGATAAAGAAAATCTGTTTGAAACGATAAGTAGCTTGAAAAGTTTGAATAAATACGAAGTCCCAAAGGAAGTCTTCAATATAAAATCCTTTGTTGAAACCAAAAGCAATAAGGTAGATCGCACCAAAACCTTAAAAAAAGTTTTTTCCTAAACTCATTCAAAGTACGGTTTTACGTTTCGTTTTTTCCCAAATACTAATTGGTGGTTTTGTATTGGCTTAATTGATTATAGGTTGGTAGTGAATCTAAAAACCATGTCAATTATGAAAAATCGAATATTCTTACTGATTTTATTTTTGGTTGGCTTCACTGTTTCTGCTCAAGGAAGAATGATTAGTGGAGTGGTAACCGACAGTGAGGGACAAGCCCTGCCCGGTGTAAACATCATTGTAAAGGAAACCAAAAAGGGAACACAAACAGATTTTGATGGAAAGTATAGTATTTCTGCATACCAAGGCCAGACCTTGGTTTTCAATTATATCGGGTTTAAGTCCAAAACTGTAAAAATTGGTTTCAACAGTACCATTAACGTACAGCTTGAAGAGGATGTGCAAGCATTGGAAGAAGTGGTTATTATGGGCTATGGTGTGCAAAGAACAAGGAGCTTGACACATTCAGTTTCAAGCGTAAAATCCAAGGCGCAGTTGAAAAAGGAAAAGCAAAAAGCCTATCATAAGTCCATTACCCAAGCTCTTCAAGGGAGTACTTCTGGGGTCCAAATTGCAAATAACAATGAATCAGTCTCGGCCCCAGAAAAAGTGTTCAATGTGAATGCTATTCCAACTAATGAGGATGAAATGCCCCTTTATATTGTGGATGGGGTGCCCATTCAAAAAATGAATAATGGTGTCATTGAAAAATTGGAACCCGCAACTATTGATAAAATGAATGTCTATAAAGGTGCCAAAGCACGTAAGATGTTCGGTTCTTCGGCAAGTGGTGGGTGTATTGTTATTACGACCAAGCAAGGAAACTACCAAATTGAGAACGACGAGAATTATGCCAAGATAACGGAGAACAAGTTTCAGCAGGTTGCCTTAAGTCCATTATCTACGTTTTCCATTGATGTGGATAAAGCATCATATAGCAATATAAGGCGCATGATAAACAACGGACAGAAGATTCCAGTAGATGCTGTAAAGATTGAGGAAATGGTAAATTATTTCAGCTATGATTATCCTGAACCCACGGAACATCCCTTTTCAATCCATACCGAAGTGGTGCAAACGCCTTGGAATCCAGATACCAAATTGGTAAAGATAGGTCTCCAGGGTAAAACATATCGCAATGAACAATTACCGCCATCTAACCTCACATTTTTGATTGATGTTTCTGGATCCATGTCCTATGCAAATAAACTGCCATTGCTTAAATCCGCATTTAAACTATTGGTAAATCAATTACGTGAGAAGGACAAAGTAGCCATAGTGGTCTATGCAGGGGCCGCAGGAGAAGTGCTCAAACCCACACGGGGAAACAAAAAAGAAGAAATCATGAAAGCCATTGAGAATCTGGAAGCAGGTGGTTCAACCGCAGGTGGGGCAGGTATTGAATTGGCCTATAAACTTGCGGAGCAAAACTTCATTAAAAATGGAAACAACCGTGTAATCTTGGCTACGGATGGTGATTTCAATGTTGGTCCTTCAAGTGACGGGGACATGGTTAGGTTGATTGAAGGAAAACGCAAGTCAGGAGTTTTTCTTTCTGTTTTGGGTTTTGGAATGGGAAATTATAAGGACTCAAAAATGGAAAAGTTGGCCGACAAGGGAAACGGAAACCATGCCTATATTGACACCATGCAAGAAGCACAAAAGGTATTTGGTCAAGAGTTTGGGGGAACTTTGTATGCCATTGCCAAGGATGTGAAAATCCAAGTGGAGTTTAACCCAATTGCGGTAAAAGGCTATCGACTGATTGGTTATGAGAACAGAATGTTGGCCGATGAGGATTTCATAGATGATACCAAAGATGCTGGGGAATTGGGAAGTGGGCATACGGTAACTGCATTATATGAAGTAATCCCTGTGGGAAATGATAACCCGTACCTTAAACCCGTACATGATTTGAAATACACGCGAACTGAGTCCAATGGAGTTCAGAATGAATTGTTTACGGTTAAACTGCGCTATAAAAATCCAGATGGACATCAAAGTCAGGAAATAAGCCATGTGGTTGAAAACAAATTGACAGAAGCTTCCGCGGAGTTTAATTTTGTTGCATCAGTAGCACTGTTCGGGCTTCACTTGCGTAAATCGCAGTTTACCAATAATAGTTCCCTTAATGATGTAGTTATTTTAGCTGAGAAGGGTATTTCGAATGACAAGGAAGGGTATAGGGCAGAATTTATACGACTTGTAAAATCCTATATGAACAGTATGTAGTAAAGCGCCTTCGGGCACTTTCCTACTTATAATTGAACCCAATCAAAAACATACTTGTTTGTTAATCACAAGAAAACCAACATTTTTTATATCTTCATAACTGATTTTTAATCAGTTATAACCGAAACCTCGGAAAAATGAAAAATATAGTATTGTTTTTGGTTTTGTGGGTTGTTTGGCCACTTTACCCCCAAGCTACAGATAGGATGATCACCGGACGGGTTACCGATGTCTGGGAAACACCCATAGCAGACGTGAACATCGTAGTGAAGGGTACAGAGCGTGGAGTGCAGACCAATGAAGAAGGAAAGTTCTCGGTGAATGCCGATACAGGGGAGGTTTTGGTGTTTTCTGCAGTAGGGTATGGCAATGTTGAAATTGAGATATTGAACATTGACGAAGTGTTTAAAATAATCCTTTCCCCAAAAACAACGAAGCTAAAAGAAGTGGTCATTGAACAGAACAAGCGTAAAACCCAAAAGGATTTAATGGAAGAGTATCCCACCAACAAAAATTTGATAAAGACCAGCTTTGGAATGTTGGACAAGGAGCGTTCTTCTACGGCTTTGGAAATTATTGATGGTGATAATTTATTGGCTGCTGGTCCGGATTTCTTGACCTCTTTGAAGAATTATCATTTTAACATGAGAGTGGTAAGGCCTCCGTTTGCCGATGATGTGACAGTCTATTTGCGGGATTTCGCGTATGGTTCCATTTCACATGATTCTTTAGGATTTGGAAAGCCCAAGGCTATTTTTGATGTGGATGGTTTTGTACAGGAAACTGCGCCGACCTATTTGTCAGGAGCAGATATTGATCGCGTGGCCATTCTTGAGCGTAATGCTGCTGTAAATAGATATGGGCCAAGGGGTGTTGGCGGAGTCATAGTGATCAACACCAAGGGCAAAAACGAAATGGATGAACTGGGATATGGCAAAAAGTATTCCAGCTCCGATGTCCGCAATAATATGAACAAACTGTTTGATGAGGCAAATTATGTTCCTGCGATCCCAGAGTATATGGAAGTATTTGGAGCGGTTTCCTCTGAAGAAAAAGCAATGGAATTGTTCCAGAAAATCAAAGGAGATCATATGGAGGATTCCTATTTTTCAATGGATATGGCCTACTATTTTAGAGAGCGTTGGAAGGATGAAAAGGTGGCAAATACCATACTTAAGGAAGTACATGAAAGATTTTCCCAAAACATGCCAGCTTTAAGAGGCCTTGCATATAGGTATGCTATGTTGGGCAAGCATGATAAGGCTTTGGAGGTTTTCTTGGAAGTATTGGAGAAAGACCCATTGTCTGCACAATCCTATTGTGATGTGGCCAGAGCCTATGCCGAAAGGATGAATCCTAAAAAGACTACTAAAGTTTATGAAGATTATCAAGTTTTGAGAACCAAAGAAGGCATTCCTTTTGATGCATACGGTACAGATCTCTTCATGACCACGGACTCTTATGGATATGTACCATCCAATAAAACTGGACCTAATTTGGAAAAAATAAGCCAAGCCATGGGTGGGGAGACTTCAGCTACCCGAATTGCTTTGTCTTGGAACAATCCCGATGTTACGATAGGATTTCAGTTGGAATCCCCAGACTCATCTTTCAAAACATGGGAAATAAAATCCCATAAAGACGAAATGGATAGAGGATATGCCAGCACCCAATTTTTTCTGAACGATGCCTTGGAAGGGGAGTGGTTGCTAAACCTGCTCTATTATGAGAGTGGAGATAAAGCTCCTACATATTTGCGGATAACCAGTTTTTTTGATTACGGCCTTCCAACGCAGCGAGTGGAAACACGGGTGCTAAAATTAACCCAAGAATATGATGGTAACGGTTTGGTGAAAATAAACACCTTTACAGGCGGATTAGGTAAATAAGGTTTTTTATTTGAAAGCAAGGGATAGAAGAAAATAGTGTAGAAGATTTATCGAAGGAGAGAAAAGTTATCAATATCCAATCTTGACTTTATTCTGCCATTCCATTTTGCCAAGGCTTCAAGGTTATCACCATAATCAGTTTCCTTGCTCATGTTTTTGGCCTCTACATTGGCTCCTTCATAAACCTCGTCGTAAATGGATTTCATTTCAGTAAAGGTCATTCCATCCTTTATTCTGGAATTCGCCAACCGTCTATAAATCTCATAGATATCAAAGAGTAAATTAATGTAAATAAGCTTGTTCTTGGTGTGCTCATGAGTAAACTCGGAAGAGCCAATATCCAATAAGGTCCTCCCTATAATTTTTCTGTTTCCTGCCAAGTCCCAATATAGATCCAGCATATAACCAATGTTGATTTGGTTTTTCCCTTTAGGTCCTGTGGTTTTTCTCAGAACATCAAAAGGAGAGTCATAGTTTTTTCCTGTTCTATATTGCTTATCGCCTTGTATCCCTTTGGGATCATTATCTGCGGCATCCCGCAAATGGTCCCAGGCAAAACGTTTGTCCTCATGCCATGAAAGAACCGATGGCCGTGCATAACTTAAATCATCAATGGGGATATAGCTGTCATAATTGATCAAGAACCCGTTTTCTTTCATGTAGTCCAAAGATCTTTGTTCACTAAAACTTTTTGGGTATTGGTAATTGGTCTCCCAAAAATCATCGGATGCCTGCAGGGCGATTATTTTATCGTAATCATTGCTAAAGGAAATGTCTTTGGTGAAATACGGCTCCTCAAAAGACCTATTGTAATCATAGAAATAAATGAATGTTCGGGAATTGATTATTTCTGAAACATCTCCCGACTTATAATCCATCTGAAATGAGAAATCCAAATACTGTATTTTCCCAAAATCCAAGGGATTAAAAACAATATTAAACTCAATTTCCATTGGGGTAAGGGAAACGGTTTCATTAATGGAGGTCAATGCGTTGGTTACGGGGTCTTTGATGCCAAGCTCAATTTTTTTGACAATTAAATTTTCATAATCCACTATCATTTTCCCATAAAACAGCCTCCCATTTGGATTTTTTGGGGTAAACGATAGAGATGCTTCTTCTTGGGTACAGGAGCTACAGTCGTCAATTCTTACCGTATATTTCCTTTTAAGGGAGTTGTAGTTCAAATTACCAGGATGGTCAGGCAATATTTGGCCGGTCTCTTCAAAAAAAGTAAAATCACTTAAAATTTGGGTGTTGTCCAGACTATAGAATGCAAATGATTTGTTCAAACCAAATCGCCCACTTTTTATAGTAAGACCCGTGATACCACCTGACAGACTTTGTTCACTATTATAAAAGCCTTCTATCTGTTCCAAGGGAATTCCTCTTACGGAAGAAGTCAATGTTAAAAAAGCCTTGCTTGAGGTGGCTTCCTTTTGCTGTCGATATTTCTGCACAATTTTGTCCAATAAGATGTATGGGTATTCTTTATCTTCCCCAGCCGTGAGTACCACTTCGTCCAAATTGGAAAAATCGGGGTCTAGATAAAGGTTGGCCTCATTCTTAAAGTGCACCAAGGCCACTTTCTTTGTTTTATAACCCAAATGTCTCACTTCCATGGAATCTTTCTGGATAAAACCCTCCACGGCAAACTTGCCATCTTCATTGGTAATGGTGTGATGGGTTTTCTCCCCAAAAATGGTAATGGTGGAATAGGGTAACGGTTGTTGGCTCGTTTTATCAAGGATGACCCCCTCGATTTTAGTTTGTGCCAAACTTGAGGTGCAAATAAAAAAAAGTAATAAGCCAATCTTTTTCATCCTTGTTCCATTAAGCGGTGGGGTTCTTTGACTTCTAAGGTAAGCATTTGATTTTTAGTCAGAAAGAAATATTCCAGTGGTTGAATCCCTTCAGAAATAGATTTGGAAAATTTATTTTGGGATTTTGTAACTTCAACCAAAATCAGCTCAATGAACAGACTACTTATTGCATTCGTTTTATTCCCACTTTGTTTACTGCATTCCCAACAAATTCTACCAGAGGTGGAACGGGCAAGGGTGGTGGACGAACTACTTGAAGACCGTTTTAACAATCTGCTTCCAAAACTTATGGATGACGTGGGTATGGATATGTGGATTGTGATTTCACGGGAATACAATGAAGACCCTGTGCTTCGCACCATGCTACCAGCTACATGGCTGAATGCTAGGCGAAGGACTATTCTGTTGTTTTATCGGAATAAGGAAAAGAACACTATTGATAAATTGGCCGTGGCACGATACAATGTGGGAAAAAGCATTGTTTCGGCATGGGATAAGGAAAAGGAACCTAACCAGTGGAAGCGATTGATGGAGTTGATTTCGGAACGAAACCCCAGTAAAATAGGGTTGAACTTTTCCAAAGACCACAATATTGCAGACGGTCTGGACAAAACAGATTATGATGAGTTCATGGCCCATCTTCCCAAAAAGTTCCATTCCCGTGTAAGCTCTGCGGAACAATTGGCAGTGCGTTGGATAGAAACACGAACCGAACGTGAAATGATCATTTATAACCAATTGGTAAGTATAACCCATGCCATTATTGCCGAGGCTTTTTCCGAAAAAGTGATTACTCCCGGAGTTACCACAACCACTGAAGTTGAGTGGTGGATGCGGCAAAAGGTGACAGATTTAGGGTTGGAGACTTGGTTTCATCCAACGGTGGATGTCCAACGTAGCAGTGAAGAATTGGTGGGGCATTTGTATTCCTTTTCTGGACGCCCAGACGATATGGTGATACTGCCCGGGGATTTGTTGCACTGTGATTTTGGAATTACTTATCTAAGATTGAATACAGATTGCCAGGAGTTGGCCTATGTGTTGAAACCCGGTGAAAAAGAAGCCCCTTCCTATTTGGTGAATGCCCTTTATGATGGAAACCGCGTACAGGATTTTTTAACGAGCAACATGATTAAGGGCAGGACCGGCAATCAAATACTGGCCAAAGCCTTGCAAGATGCCAAGGATGCAGGCCTACAACCTGCCATTTACACCCATCCGCTCGGCACCTACGGTCACTCGGCAGGAACTACCATCGGTATGTGGGATGCCCAAGGAGGGGTCATGAAGGATGATGGCGAAAATTATCCCTTAAATCCAAATACAGTCTATGCGATAGAGCTCAATGCCACGGTAAACATCCCTGAATGGAAGCGGGATATCCGCATTATGCTGGAAGAAGCTGGTTTTTTTGGGGAAGAAGGATTTAGATATGTAAACGGTAGGCAGACCCAACTGTATGTAATACCCCGAATACAACCTAATACAGATTAGGCAATTACTATTCATAAGACAAAATAGGGCATCCATAAAGCCATACAGGCCATCTGTCAAATTAGACTACATTTTTTGATGTAAAAAGCTACATTTATGGAGTAAAAAACAAAACATCAAGAAAATGAAAAACCACTTCCTTATCTCGCCTTTTCATTGTTGCTGGTAGTGACATTCTTAAGCTGTGAAGAAGAACCCCATTTAGAGTTGGATTCTCCTGAAACAATCACAGAAGTACCCCGTTCTAGCTTCAACAGCAGGTCGTATGTGAACATGGACGATATCCCAGAGGTCATTGGCAGTCTGGAGAAGCGTATGGGCAGCAAGGTATCCAAATCGGGTCTAGGTCTGGGTAATAAGATCAGCGCCAAGGACTACGAGGTATTTCTGGACAGCATTGCCCAAGTGGTAAATGAAGGCTCCAATACCAACTATACCTTTGCATTGGATGTAAAGGGCGCTGGGCCAAACGAGTTCTATAACCTTGTGGTGGGGAAGACGCCGGATGGCGAAATCAAAGACCCCATTGTGGTACGGTATGCCTTGGAGCAAGAAGATATGGACTATTTTATGAACGGCGGCACCGACCTTAAAAGGCTCAATGCCAAGTACAGCTACTACAATTTTGAACGGTTCTTTGATGAAAACCTTAAAATGACGGCCTCTGGTAATGAAGGCTGTGGTAGTGGCTATATTGGAGGGGGCAGCGGAGGAGGTCCCATGGTACCGCCCGGGGGATCCATACAGACCAGCGGCTTTGGGGTCACGGTGACCACCAACTTCCAAACTGGGCATGTGACCACAGTACCCTATGACTTCAATATCTCGGTCACAGATGAAAACGGCAATACTGAAGTGAATAGTGGACAGGCCTACAGCCAAAATCTGGATGGTGTATTTGCGACAAATTATGGGCAGCAAGATATTGATCCAATAGTTTTACCCCCAGAAACGGCCACTTTTAACCAAGACAATAAGGCCACGCAGGACCAGAACGGGACAATTAACTTAGGCTGCACAAGCTCATCTCATTTGGACGGCGCTGGTTGGCACATTAATGGATGTGAGGAATCTGGCACTGGACAGCATAACAAAGGTAGTGTAACGGCAAAGGAAGGGGACTGTGAGATCCCCGAGGGCACCATGGCCACCTTGACCACCTTTACCCTGATGATTTTAAACAAGACTAGCGGCTATATTGGCCTAAACCTTGCCAATCCGGTAGATTGGTCACGGTACCTTTGGCTATCGCACCGGGTGATCCCGGTCTGTATCCCAATTAACCAGTTTGTGGAGGGGGAAGGACAGAGTAATGAGGCCAAGAATTTGGTAGCCGCAGCACAATTAAAAATGATGCAGGAAAATATGATCAATTATAACCCTCTGGTCAAGTATCCTGAAAATAGCACTTATGAAACAGATTATCCAAGACTCACGGAATATTTAAAGAATGAATTGCCTAATATAGCAGATAATCAAATTGTAGTCAATCTGATTCATGATTATACAGATACCCCAAAAGAAACTATAAAAGAAGCCCTTCAATGGGGAAAAGGCCCCGAAATTGTTATCACAGATTTAGATGGCGATAAGGTCGGTTCCTACAGAGGCTTTTTTGATTCTTCTGAGCTTAATAAATTATATTTGGATACTGGTTTGGTGCTAGCACTGGAGAATGCCCCTAGTATTGAAGCTTCAAGTGCCTTGAGTTTTTTTATAGCAATAACAATTTTACATGAGTATAGCCATTTGGGAGATACGGTTTATGGGGATTCTTTCTGGGGTAATGGTTGGTTGGACTGTGGATTTTGCGATGAAAATGAGGTTGGGAAATTGTTTGAGGGAGAGCTTTTTGATGAGGAGATTTGGTGGGATAATTATGAAATTATTTTTAAACGAACAGGAGGTTTTTAAATTATTTTTGACTTAATGAAATTAATGATTGCTGCATATTTTTTTTTATTTCAGCTAGTTGCGTATGGACAGGATACAAATACGGATTCTTGTGACATATACTTATTGTCCTTAGCAAAGCGAATAGAAAAAAAGAACTATCCTGTTGTGATAAAGTTTGAATTTAGAATGTCTGAGTCTTTGCTTTCAGGTTTGGAAAGCTCAAATTTAATAGATTCTGAGATACTGGGTCAACTTAAAAGTCAACAGAATCGTTTTACATTTACCAAAAAAGCATGTGATAAAGTAAGGTCGTTGTTTATTGACCAAAAAGTTTATAATAATGCAAGTACTTTAGAAGAGTATGTGCTCATTAATTTGGCAGAGCCAATCTTCACCAATGAGTCAGAAGCCTATCTATTTTTCGATCATTTGATAATGATAACAGGAAGAGGGGTTGCAGGTGGTGGTTCAATTCTACAAATTTTTTGCAAAAAAGATGAGCAATGGTACATCAAGTCAACCGATATTTTGGAAATGTACTGATTAGTTAATTTTTAGGTTAATCACTAAATATAGGCCTTAACCTGGCGGTACCTGTAGATTGGTCGCGCTACCTTTGGCTTTCGCACCGGGTAATCCCGGTCTGTATCCCCATCAACCAGTTTGTGGAGGGGGAAGGACAGAGTAATGAGGCGAAGGAGATTTCGGATGATATTGCCCTTGATATGATGGAAGGCATTGAAATTACGGATATTTTTGAAGAGTTTGGAAATAGGCAGTTTTTGAAGGATATCGTCGAAAGCCCTTCATTTCAGACCACCAAAACTATTTTGGAAGCAGCCACGGCAGCTTCATCAAATAGTAAGGAAAAACTCTATGCTGGCACCATAACCAACAATGCACCCATAAATTATACTTTTTTGGGAGAATCTGGTATCAACCAAGGCGAGATTATCTTGCAGAATCCCATCAATTCACCTGTTACCTCTCTTTTTCACAACCATTACCTTAAAGCCAATACCGGTAACCCCACAGATGGTCGGCTTCTAAAAACCTTTTCGCCTGCAGACGTGCTTAACTTTTTTGTTTTGGCAAACGCCAACCTTATCCAGGATCTTGATACCTTTAACCTTATCTTGATGACTCCGGACAATGATTTGCATGCTATAATGATTGCGGATCAGAGTATATTCGCATCCCATTTAGCCACCATGCAGCAGGGCAACTTTCAGGACAATCTGGAAGTTTTTGAATTGTTGTTGAATTTTAAATATGGTAATCAAAATGATCCGATAAATTCAAATATAGATAGTGGATTGGCCGCCAAACGTCTTCATGCCATATTAAAAGATTATGGGTTGGTTATATTCGAATTTGATGAATCAAAAAACAAATGGGTTAGACCATAGAAATTAGATGCGAAATGAAACGTTTTTTTATATTGGGTACAATTGTACTTTTTTTGGGGTGTAATTCCAACTTAAAACTATATGATCAACATGCTTTACTCAAACCTATTAAAAGAGTAAAAGATGATTTCTATATTAAGGATTTTAGTAACAGTTATAAAAGACTTGAAGGTAATTGGGTTTGGGGAAGTGGGAAGGATACACTTGTGTTGAAATTCACACCAATTTTTAAAAAAAAATATGAAGAGAATATTTTCGGTTACAAAAATGCTTATTATGATACCTGTCTAATTACCTTAAAATATCTTAGTAATGGGACGGAGATATTAAATACCCTTGATAAAATACGCACAGAAAATTGTCTTTATGCAGGTCATTTAGAGATTATTACCACTATGTTTTATGTGTATAACAAGTGCCGTATAGGAGTCTTTGACCAACCCGTATTGATGTTTGCAGGCAATGATTTAGTCTTGGTCAACAAGTGGAACGAGGAAGAAGGCGTTTTCTTTGAAAAGGATGGGGAATATAAAATTGTCATTCCTCGGACAATTACCTTAAAACGATTGGAATAATAGATAGATTGGTTACGGTACCTTTGGCTATTGCAGCGAGTGATTCCCATATGTATAGGGATAGTTTCCCAAGGTCAACATCAGCAAAATGAAAAAGGTATTAATAAGTTTTGTTTTATCCATCTTATTCTTGTCCTGTTATTGTAGAAATTGCGGAGATCACAGGGAGTTTGTTATTACAGATTTCTCTAAAAAAAGAGTAGATACCCTTATCCCGTATGAAAACAAAAGCTATGTTGCTTACTTTATAAAAGTTAAAGGCAATGTCAACGATACTATCAAAATCCAAAGAGAAGGGTATTATGACATAAATCTATATGGAACAATAGATACGTTAATAAATGGGGATTATTACGGGACTGAAAATGTTATTTGGACTTTTGATCCCCATAGGGCAACCAAAGGAAAACTGGAAATTGAATATGGTCTTTAATCTTTTTGAACAGGACCGTATGGATATCGTGTAAAATCCTCACTAAAGGATAGGTTGGTTATGTCTTTGTCGTACTTAATGCGGAATTTGTTGGAACGCTGAAGAACGTATTGAAATAATGGTTAAATTATAGGCGTATGCCACAAAAAAATACAATATGGATTTAGCCCGAATCATCTTAAAAATGATGTTTGTGCTGGCCTGTTTTCAAGTAACGGCGCAAGAGTCTTCAATTACCATTTCGGGGAGAGTAACCGATGGGGACAGACCTCTACCCAATGTAAACATTACGGTGGAAAACAGCTCCGTTAAAACAGTTTCAGATAGGGAAGGAAAATATAAAATAGTGGCCAAACCCTACCAGACCCTGCTTTTTACAAGAATGGGATTAAAAACCGTTAGATTGATCTTGGAAGATGTTTCCTCCATAATGAACATCGAAATGTATCCCCAAATTCAGGAATTGGATGAGGTGATTGTGGAAAAAACAAAGATCAAAAGAGAAGCAGAACTTCAGAAAGAATACCAGAACAATAAAAACCTGATCCGAACGGCCTTCGGGATTATGGACAAAGACAAGATTGGTTATTCCATGCGGGTCATTGATGGCAACAGTTTGGCAGCCATAGGAATAGACTTCTTAACTGCCCTACAAGCAAGGGTGCCCGGAATGCGCGTGGTGCGCTCCCCGAACGACCCCACCAATCCACAGGTCTACCTTAGGGGAGGTAGGGGCATCTCCACTTCGCCCCCCGCTGCTTTTGAAGTGGATGGAACAATTTTTCAAGGTGTGCCCACCTTCATTCCTGTACAGAACATTGATCGTATTGCTGTGATCCCTTCCGTAGGTGCTGGGGCAAGGTATGGTAGACAGGCCAGCGGTGGACTTATCATAATCAACACAAAATCTGGAAATGCGCTTTATGAAACAGGAACAAGCAATCCGTTCGATTTTGCAAAAGTGAGAAACAATATTTTTGAACCATCCGATGTCCACGGATTTGAAAATACCACCAAACCCCAATACTTGCTGGATTTTCAAAATTCAAGTTCCGTTAAAGAAGCTTATGCGATTTTTGAAAAAGAACGGTTGATCAGGGGAGACCGGTTTGATTTTTTCTTGGATGCCGCTGATTTTTTCATGTCGCGAGGAGCAGCGTCTAAATCGGAGGAAATAATTTCCATGGCCAAAGGAAAATTTTCAAGCAACCCGAATACCTTAAAGGCCATTGCCTATTGGTATGAGAAAAATAACGATTATGGGAGCGCCATTGACATCTATGAAGAGGTGCTCAAAAAAAGACCGCGACATGGGCAATCGTTTCGGGATTTGGCCAATGCCCACTATACTAATGGCGATTTTAAGAAAAGTTTGGAAATCTATTCCAGATATATTGTATCCAGAAACCTGGACACTTCGGTAAAAGAAGAGGAAGGCATAGATGCCATCATAAAAACAGAGTTTCAGAATGTATTGAAATCGAATTCTGCGGAAATGTCCAATACAACCATACAAACTGGCATGTATGACAATTTTTCGGGGTCAAGGGTGCTATTGGAGTGGAATAATGGTGAAGCTGAATTTGACCTACAGTTTGTTAATCCTGACAACAGGTTCTATACATGGAGCCATACGTATGAAAAAAATAGCGAACAAATCAATCTGGAAAAAATCAAGGGGTTTTCATCCAAGCAATTTATGATAGATGAAATGTTCAGAGGGGTTTGGCAGGTAAATTTGAAATACTTTGGAAACAAGTCATATCTGCCAACGTATATAAAGGCCACGGTTTTTCACAACTTTGGTCAGGAAAATGAAACAAGAAAATCTTATTATTTTAAATTGGTAGATAAAGAGGTAAACCAAAAATTGTTTTCCATTGTCAATAATCCCGAAAAAGAGGCTAAATAACCCATCAAGTGGAGAACAACAATCAATAATGATAAACTATAAATAACTTCTCAAAGTTTTCCGGGATTATTCGCTTTGCTGGCCAAGAACCTCAAGTCTTTTTTCTACTTGTTCCTGCTTTTCTTTTTTCCCCGTCTGTTTATATATCATCAATAGGGTTTCCAAAATCCGTATATCATCGGGATTGAGGTCCAAACCCTTGGTCAGTACTTGCTCCGCTTTGGCCAAAAGATCATTAACCGTTGCCCTAGTTTTTTTATATTTCTTCTGCCCCATTCCCTGATAGTACCCTTTGGAACGTAATAAAAGAATCAATCCATTAGCCTCATTAACGTATAAGGTTGCCAGGGCCACCCTGGACTTAGTATGTGTAGGGGTAATGTAAATTGCTCGTCTGTACAAAGAAATAGCTTTATGGACTTCTTGCTGTCTCTCATATGTTATGCCAAGATTAAAAGTATGATCAGGATTCTTGCTATCTAGTTTGATCATCTTTTTAACATAGTTGCCACACATTTCCCAGTCTCGTTTTTTTTGATATGTTGCAGCCAAATAATTTAAAGTTTGCAAATCTTTTGGCAACATTAAATGTGCTGCGGTTAAATACTGAATGGCCATATCCCATTCTTCCAAAAAATAATAGTTTATGCCAACGATTACAAAAACATTTAATTTCCCATTTCGGGCCAAAAAGCCAATGCCCCGATCTAGTAGGGTCAGATAACATTTTAAGGACATCGCAAATTGTCCGTTTTGGTGAAAATGGTAGGCAGCTTCTGCCAGCATCTTCCTATTTTTACCTCCACTGTATTGAAATGCTTTTAAGGCATGCCATGAAGCCAATTCATACTTTCCTTCTTTGTGGGCCGTATTGTGCTGCTGCATATAATCCAACTCTTGGGTCTCGGAAACCGGTAAAAGTTCAACATAATCTTTCTTGGGCAGTGTAGAGGTTCCATCCTGACCCCAGTTCCACCCCCTAATCACGGCATTTTTACGTTTTATGGTAGGGGCATGGGTCTCATTTACCGTTGAATCAGGGACAAAATCAATGGTCTTTAAGCTGTTCTCCTTTGAAACCCCCATTTTTGATAACATAAAACCCACTGCTTCATCGGCCTCTACCTCTTCTTCAAAAAAATCAATGGAATCAATCAACAAGTGTTGCCGCATATGATGGCCCATTGCATGTAAAAACCGACCCAAGATGTTCCAATCATGGTTTGCGATCAGAGAATCTAAGTCCAATGTATTTTCTTGGATAACGACAAAACGTTCCAAGGGGCTGTGGAAAGAATCAAAGTTCATGGCCGAAATACCTCTGATTTGAGCACATGATTTAATTTGAAAGTTTCTTTGTTCTCCAATTAAATTAAAAAGGGAGTCAACTTTTTTCTCTAGTCCAAGAAGTCTTTGTGGTTTTTGGAAACCACATTGGTCAATATATTCTGATACTGGTAAATACGATTCGTAGGTGCACATTTTTCGAATCTGCGCATTGCTTGAAAAAAAGACCAATACGAAGAAAAAAAAGAATCGAGCAGCGTATTGCATTGGATATTGCAATTATGGTTATTGACTAATATAGGAGCTATACCTGCAGAACTCCCATATTGAATGATTTCTCTATTGGGGCATGGTTTGCGGCCTCAATGCCCATAGATATCCATTTTCTAGTATCCAAGGGATCTATAATGGCGTCCGTCCATAACCGAGCCGCAGCATAATAGGGCGATATTTGGTTGTCATATCGCTGTTTGATTTTATCAAACAATTCTTTTTCCTTTTCAGCATCCAAAGGTTGTCCACTTTTTTCAAGGGAGGCTTTTTCAATCTGTAACAGCACTTTTGCCGCCGAATTACCACTCATCACGGCGAGTTCGGCACTGGGCCATGCCACGATCAATCTAGGGTCATAGGCCTTGCCACACATGGCGTAGTTTCCTGCCCCGTAGCTGTTTCCTATGATTATGGTGAATTTGGGTACCACGGAATTGCTCACGGCATTTACCATTTTGGCACCATCCTTAATGATGCCTCCATGCTCGCTCTTGCTGCCTACCATGAAACCGGTCACATCCTGTAGGAATACCAAGGGAATTTTCTTTTGGTTGCAATTGGCAATAAAACGGGTGGCCTTATCGGCTGAATCGGAATAAATGACCCCGCCAAATCGCATTTCGCCTTTTTTGGTCTTGACCACTTTCCGTTGGTTGGCCACAATCCCCACGGCCCAACCATCTATCCGGGCATAGCCGGTCAAAATCGTTTTGCCATAACCCTCTTTGTATTGTTCAAACTCGGAGTTGTCTACCAATCGTTTTATGATTTCAAGCATATCGTATTGATCGCTCCGTGAACTTGGGAGGATACCGTAAATATCTTCCTGGTTTTCGGATGGTTCTTTTGCTTCAACCCGATTAAAACCAGCTTTGTCAAAATCACCGATCTTGCCCACGATACTTTTTATTTTATCGAGCGCATCCTTGTCATCCTTGGCCTTGTAATCCGTGACTCCACTGATTTCGGAATGGGTTGTAGCTCCACCAAGGGTTTCGTTATCAATACTTTCACCAATGGCCGCTTTCACCAAATAACTGCCCGCCAAGAAAATACTTCCGGTTTTATCAACAATAAGGGCTTCATCGCTCATAATGGGCAAATAGGCCCCGCCGGCCACACAACTACCCATTACAGCAGCAATCTGGGTAATGCCCATACTGCTCATAATGGCATTGTTCCTGAAAATTCTGCCAAAATGTTCCTTGTCCGGAAATATCTCGTCCTGCATAGGGAGGTACACCCCAGCACTATCCACCAGATAGATAATGGGCAATTTATTTTCTATGGAAATTTCTTGGGCCCTGAGGTTCTTCTTCCCGGTAATTGGGAACCAAGCCCCGGCTTTTACCGTGGCATCATTGGCCACTACCACACATTGCTTTCCTTGGATATATCCTATTTTCACCACCACCCCGGCAGACGGACATCCGCCATGGTCCCCATACATGCCATCTCCTGCAAACGCACCAATTTCAACAGCCTTGGAATTGGGATCCAACAAATAATCAATACGCTCACGGGCGGTCATTTTACCTTTTTCGTGATGTTTCTCAATGCGTTTCTTTCCCCCGCCCAGTTTAACCTCGGCAAGTCGCTTTCGCAGTTGGGAAAGCATGAGTTTATTGCGGTCTTCGTTCTTATTGAAGTTGATATCCATGTACTGTCAATTTCTTCTTATTGGCTAAAGATAAGGAGTTATAATCATTACTTTTGATCCCATATGGAAACTAAGATACGATGGGGCATCGTGGGCCCAGGAAAAATTGCGCGGAAGTTTATATCGGATTTACAATTGGTGGAAGATGCCAAGGTTTCGGCAGTAGCTTCCCGTTCATTGAAAAAGGCACAGGATTTTGCCGACGAATACGCCATTGAAAATGTGTTTGGAAGTTATGAAGAGATGTTTGCTTCGGATACTGTGGATGTGGTTTATATCGCCACACCGCATCGGTTCCACAAAACATTGACCTTGCAGGCCCTGGACTCTGGAAAGCATGTACTTTGCGAAAAGCCTTTGGGGGTCAGCAAATCTGAAGTACAGGAAATGGTGGATACGGCCAAACAGAACAAGGTTTTTCTTATGGAAGCACTGTGGTCCCGTTTTAATCCGGCCATTCAAAAAGTAAAGCAGTTAGTAGATGATGGGGAGATAGGGGATTTGACCCATATCAACGCAGATTTTGGATTTTATGCCTTGGATAGGGATGAGGATTCCCGGGTGCTTAACCTGGATTTAGCTTCCGGTTCTTTATTGGATATTGGTATTTATCCCATTTTTTTGGCCTACCTATTTTTAGGGAAGCCCAAGGAAATATATGCGGTATCAAATTTTCACCCTAATGGAACGGAATTACAGACCTCAATGATTTTCCAATATTCAAAGGCGCAAGCCGTACTTTACAGCGGATTTACCAGCAGAACACGAACTGAAGCGGAACTATCAGGAAGCCAAGGTGAAATTTTTCTTCCTTCCCGATGGCATGAGGCAGATGGGTATACCTTACTGAAAAATGGTGTTTCGGAGACTTTTGAACATCCGTTAAAAGGAATAGGATTTTACTACGAGATTTTGGAAGTTCATCAATGTTTAAGGGCGAAGAAAATGGAAAGTGACCTTTGGTCACATCAAAATAGTTTGGATGTGGCTGAATTACTGGACACTGTGCGTGAAAAATGCGGGATTCGGTTCCCTTTTGAGGGATAATCGACATATAACCGTTTTGGAATAGTCCATTTTTTACGATATTTGACCTTCTACAGAACGATATATATGGGAATGAACAAAAATACTGTGCTCGCTTGGGCCACTTGGATTATGATTTTTGTGGGAATCGGAATGATAGCGCTTGGCGCTTTCAAGTACGATGAAGTGGCCGGATACGGTTTTGGAGCAGTGGGCATTGGTTTTTTTGCCGTAGCTTGGGTTTTCAATGCACTCAAGGGACGGGTATAAAGTTCTCTTTTCTTAATTTTTAAACACAGCCAAATGTCAGACGATAAAAAGGTCATTTTTTCAATGTCCGGGGTTACCAAGACCTTTAAAACGGCCAACACCCCTGTACTCAAAAATATTTATCTCAGTTTCTTCTATGGGGCCAAGATTGGGATTCTGGGTCTCAATGGTTCCGGTAAATCCACCTTGCTCAAGATTATTGCCGGAGTGGATAAGAACTATCAGGGTGATGTGGTATTTTCTCCGGGATATACCGTAGGATATCTGGAGCAGGAGCCCCAATTGGATGAAGAAAAGACCGTACTTGAAATCGTCAAGGAAGGTGCTGCCGAGACCGTTGCCATTTTGGATGAATATAATAAGATCAACGATATGTTCGGTTTACCTGAGGTATACGAGGATGCCGATAAGATGCAAAAGTTGATGGACCGACAAGCAGTGCTTCAAGACCAGATTGATGCTTCTAATGCATGGGAATTGGACACCAAGTTGGAGATTGCCATGGATGCACTACGCACCCCGGAATCGGACAAAAAAATAGGTGTGCTTTCCGGTGGGGAACGAAGACGTGTGGCCTTATGTAGATTATTGCTACAAGAACCCGATGTGCTTTTGTTGGATGAGCCTACCAACCACTTGGATGCAGAGTCCGTACACTGGTTGGAACACCATTTGGCACAATATAAAGGAACGGTGATTGCCGTAACGCACGACCGTTATTTCTTGGATAATGTGGCGGGCTGGATTTTGGAATTGGATAGGGGTGAAGGTATTCCTTGGAAAGGGAACTATTCCGGATGGTTGGACCAAAAGGCCAAGCGTTTGGCACAAGAAAGCAAGCAGGCTTCCAAAAGACAGAAGACTTTGGAACGTGAATTGGATTGGGTTCGTCAAGGGGCCAAAGGAAGACAGACCAAGCAAAAGGCTCGTCTGAAGAATTATGACAAACTCCTTAGTCAGGACCAAAAACAGCTGGAAGAGAAACTGGAAATCTACATTCCCAACGGACCACGATTGGGCACCAACGTTATTGAATCCAAAGGGGTAAGTAAAGCCTATGGGGATAAATTGTTGTATGAAGAATTAAACTTCAATCTGCCCCAAGCAGGGATTGTGGGAATTATTGGTCCCAACGGTGCTGGTAAGACCACCATCTTTAGAATGATCATGGGAGAAGAAACCCCGGACAAAGGTGAATTCATTGTCGGGGATACCGCCAAGTTGGCCTACGTGGACCAAAGCCATTCCAATATCGACCCAGAAAAAAGCATTTGGGAAAATTTCAGTGATGGACAAGAATTGATCATGATGGGAGGGAAGCAAGTGAATTCCCGAGCTTATTTAAGCCGATTTAACTTCTCTGGGAGTGAGCAGAACAAAAAGGTAAACATGCTTTCCGGTGGAGAGCGTAACCGACTTCACTTGGCCATGACCCTAAAAGAAGAAGGCAACGTTCTACTATTGGATGAGCCTACCAACGATTTGGACGTGAATACGTTGAGAGCCTTGGAGGAAGGTCTGGAAAATTTTGCTGGCTGTGCGGTGATCATTTCCCACGACAGGTGGTTCTTGGATAGAATCTGTACCCACATTTTGGCTTTTGAGGGAGATTCACAGGTGTATTTCTTTGAAGGATCTTTCTCAGATTATGAGGAGAACAAAAAGAAACGCTTGGGAACGGATATCATGCCCAAGCGTATCAAATACAAGAAACTTATTAGGTAAGCGCGGAAAATTATTCTTTTCCGCCGATATTTTTCAACCCTTCTTCAAGAAGTTTTCTGGCATTTTCCAGATAGGTTTTTTGGTGATATTCCAAACTATTGGGGTCATTGTTGTTTCCATCGGGAGAGCTTCCAATGGTTTTGGAAAGTTCCACAAGCTGGTCGATGGCCTGTTTGGCCGTATTAAGTTTTTCGCGGGAGTGTTTCTCAAATACCTTAATCATTTCCAGTTCCATAGCATTTTCGGGAGCTTCAGCATCAGCATGGGCCTGATGTTCCATGGTGGTCGTGGCATTATCGGCAACGGTCATTGGGGCAGAAACACCCAAAGTACATTCATCCAAGATGGTAATCAGTTCATTGATTTGTCCAAGGGCTTTTTTGGTAAAAAACCTTCCAGCTTCCCAATCAATGGGCTCAATTGCTTTGTCCAAGGTCTCCAAAGCGTCCAAAGTCTTGTTCTCGGCCTTGGCACAATCACAATCGTCCCTAAAGGCTTTGGATTTTTCAAGAGCCGTTAATGCTCTTTCAGCATAGTACATTTGGTGTTCAAAGTTAGTAGCGGTCATTCCTTTTTTGCAATGATTGAGCGCGTAAGTAACCTTGGAATAAAAATTGTCACATTGGGAGAAAGCAGCTTGAAGTGCACATAAAAATGCAATAGCTACTAAAACATGGGATTTGGGAGCCATGGTCAAGTATTATTTTTTGATTTGGTTAAGTCTGTAATCTAAACGACAATATATGAGGAATATTTTATTCCATCAAAAATCGTCATTCGGATACCAATCCAGTTGCACCACTTTTATCTTGGAGTTTCCTTCGTTAAGGAGTTTTTTGAACTTTTCAACATCGCTTACATCAGGGCGACCTCTATAGTGATATGGGTAGACTTCTTTAGGCTGAAATTCCAAAACGGCATCTGCAGCACTTTCCACAGTCATGGTGTAGGGGAGGTTCATGCATACAAAGGCCTTGTCAATATTTTTCAGTGCCCTCATTTCAGGGATGTCCTCCGTGTCCCCAGAAAAATAGAGACGCTGCCCACCTATGGTCAAGACATAACCGTTTCCACGTCCTTTGGTATGAAAATCCAACGCTTCTTCTCGCAAATTATACATGGGAATGGCTTCAACCGCTATTCCCGAATAGGTTTTGGTGTCACCATTGTTCAGAACATCCACGGTTAATGTGGATTCATCTGGAATTTCATCAACAACAGCTTGAGGAACAATTATTTTCGTGCTTTCCGTTGAAATTTCCTGAAGGGTTTCCAAATTAAAATGATCACCGTGAATGTCGGTCACCAAAATAATATCTGGGCCATTTTGCCCTTCAAAAGCTGACTTTCCTCCCACGGGGTCTATATATAAGGTAACATCGTTCCATTCCAAAACGGCAGTGGCATGTTCAATAGGTATTATGGAAACTTCCGTAAGACTATCAATCTCAGCTTCGACAATCGCTTCAGGGGTTTCTTCCGATGACTTATTTTTTGATTTACAACTGGCAATCAAAACGATGCCGAGTACTAGTGGAATTATTTTTTTCATCATGGCTACTTTTTTGAAGTTCCTTTAAAATTAAGGTATCTAGACTTTTATGGCGATTTTTTTAAGATTATTTTATTGCAAATGATCCAAACAACGATCTAAAGCGTATATAAACCAAACACGATTGATTAAAAACCTTAAACGAGAATCAATTAACACAAAAAGTTATGACAGAAGCAAAAAATAACAACGGATTGAAGGTAATCGCAGGTTTGTTGGGTGTAGTTCTTTTGGGAACCATTATCTACACCGTAAGCCTTTACCAAGATAAAAAGAAAACCACTCAGGCACTTACACAAGAAAAAGAGTTGGTTGTTGAAGATTTGAACAACTTGAAATCTGAGTACGACAAAGCTATCCTTGAAAGCAATGCTACAAACGAAGAGTTGGTTGCCGCTAGGGACAATATTGCAAAATACATCGATTCAGTGCAGGGCATGAAAGCCGATATCGCTTCTCTTTCTAGATACAGAAGACAAGTAAGTGTACTTAAAGCAGAAAGAGAAAAACTATTGAAGCAAGTAGATTCCTTGACACAATCCAACAGCTTGTTGGCCATGCAACGTGACAGCACATTTACTGAATTGGAGAAGCAGACAGTTTTCAACGATTCATTGATCGTTCAGAACACCCAATTGGCTGATGCAGTAGAAAGAGGTTCTGCCCTTAGCCTTTCTAAATTCTCTGTAGATGCTGTTAAGGAAAGAAGCAGCGGTAAATTGGTATCTACTTCCAGAGCCAAAGCTACTGATAAATTCAAGGTTTGTTTTACAGTTGCCGATAACGTAATCGCCGAAGCTGGTGACAGAGAGTTCTTCATTGAAGTTCTTGATCCACAAGGAAATGTTTTGGGTGACAGTTTCTCAAAATCCAACGAAGAAGGTGCTTCCATCTCTTACAGTAAAGGAACCAACTTCTATTATGAGAACAGCTCTTTGGATGTTTGTGACTACATAAACAAGCCTGCCAGTGATTTCCAAAAAGGAAACTACATGGTAAATGTTTACGACAGCAATTTGAAACTGTTGGGAACTTCCAAGTTTGAGTTAAAATAATACATACACTATCCATAAACCAAAAAGCCTGCTCATCATGAGCAGGCTTTTTTATTTTATACTTTATGGCCTAGATAGTTACTTTAAACTGCCCACCATATCCTCGGGTCGTACCCAAGCATCGTATTCTTCAGGGGTTACATAGCCAAGATTTATAGCCTCTTCTTTTAAGGTAGTTCCATTTTTATGGGCTGTATTGGCAATTTCGGCAGCCTTATAATACCCGATTTTAGTATTTAGTGCCGTAACCAACATTAATGAATTGTTCAAGAGTGTCTTGATTACTTCATGGTTAGGTTCTATGCCTATCGCACAGTTTTCGTCAAAGCTTACACAAGCATCACCCAATAATTGGGCAGATTGTAGAATATTTGCGGCCATCATGGGTTTAAACACGTTAAGTTCATAGTGCCCTTGGGTGCCACCAACACTTATGGCCACATCGTTACCCAATACTTGGGCACAGACCATGGTCAAAGCTTCACATTGGGTTGGGTTTACCTTACCGGGCATAATGGAGCTGCCTGGCTCATTGGCAGGGATAATAATCTCGCCAATACCAGAACGGGGTCCAGAAGCCATCATCCTGATATCATTGGCAATTTTGTTCAATGACACCGCCAATTGTTTAAGTGCTCCATGACTTTCTACAATGGCATCATGCGAAGCCAACGCTTCAAACTTGTTTTTTGCCGTTATAAAGGGAAGTCCTGTAAAGTCGGCAATATACTTTGCCACTAGAACATCATATCCTTTTGGCGTATTAAGACCAGTACCCACGGCTGTCCCACCTAATGCCAATTCGCTCAAGTGGGGCAATGTATTTTTTAATGCTTTTAGTCCATGATCAAGTTGAGAGACATATCCAGAGAATTCCTGTCCAAGGGTTAGGGGAGTGGCATCCATTAAATGGGTACGTCCAATTTTCACGACTTCCTTGAACTCTTTGGATTTCTTCTCCAGTGTATTTTTAAGTTGCTCAACACCAGGAATGGTTACTTCAACAATCTTCTTATAAGCCGCAATGTGCATTCCCGTAGGAAAAGTATCATTGGAAGACTGGCTTTTGTTCACATCGTCATTGGGTTGTATGGTTTTTTCACCTTCCCCAATTTTTTTGCCCGCAATTTCATGGGCCCTGTTGGCCACCACTTCATTTACGTTCATATTACTCTGGGTTCCTGAGCCCGTTTGCCAAACTACCAATGGAAATTGGTCATCATGCTTTCCGGCCAGAATTTCATCACACACCTGCGCAATTAAATCCCTTTTTTCCACAGAAAGAACACCAAGCTCATGGTTGGCATATGCCGCCGCTTTTTTAAGATAGGCAAAACCATACACCACATCCAAAGGCATGGAAGCTGAAGGACCAATTTTAAAATTGTTTCTGGAGCGCTCAGTTTGTGCACCCCAATATTTATCAGAAGGTACTTTTACCTCCCCCATGGTATCTTTTTCGACTCTAAAACTCATTTTACAAAATTTTGATACACAAAGGTAGTTGTTAGTAGAATTATATGGTAGTGCTAAGGGTTATATATACTTTTTTTGAAGGTAGATTTGTTTTTTATGAAAAGAACAAACTATCTTTGTTGAACAAAAGGAAAGAATAATGTTCGAATTTGACCAATATTTAGGTTTTTTAGCTTTTTTGACAATTTTGACCATCGGTTTTTGGTTGATGATCTTCTTATTGACCTTTGTGGTTCCTTACTGGTTGATTGGTAATCTTAGGGAAATGATGAAAGAAAAACGCGAGGCCAAACGTGCCCAGCTCGAAGAATAAAAAATACGATTTATAAAAAAAGAAGCCAAATTGGCTTCTTTTTTTGTCCCAGCTTAGGAATTTCCTCCCGCTTTAAACTCCCCTTCCTCTTCACCACCATCACCATTGGGTCGGTTGCCCTGTCTTTTCTCCTTGGGCTGGTTAAATCTGTATATAAATGATAGGTTTAACTGTCTTTTTCTCCATTGAAATTCACTATCCCTGATAAATGAAGTAGTTTGTGTATAGGATTGGCGCTTTCTTGAGTTGAACATATCACTTACATTTAATGAAAGTGTAGCCTTGTCCTTGAACAAGTCCTTGCTCAGAGCCATGTCCAAAGAAAACATTCCTTCGGTCTCGGTTTGGGCATTTTGCCGTGGACCCATATAAAATGAATTTGCCTGAAGCTCAATTTTCGCTGGCAGTGTGAACTTGGAACTCAACCTAGTAAAAAAGCTTGAGTTGGAGGCACCGTAATCCACATTGTTGAACTCTCCATCTGTACTGAACATAAAGAAATTGACGCTTCCATTCAATCTCCACCATTTTGTAGGACTGTACATTACGCCAGCTTCTGCACCAACACGTTCATTGGTGGATAGGTTTATGGGCAGAGATCGGATGATTTGGATGCCGTCTGAAGTTACCTGGCCTGTTTCTTCTGTAATGAACTCAAAAGACCTTGTTTCTTTTTGATAGTAAATGGAAGAAGTGAAGGTCAAAGTTTTCCATCTTTTCATATATCCCAAGTCAAACGCATTGGCAAATGCAGGGTCAAGGTCCGGGTTCCCTTGAAAAACATTGGTCCTACTGGATCTTGATGGAAATGGATTGATGAACCAACCTCTTGGTCTGTTAATCCTTCTATTGTATCCAAGAGAGATGTTCTGGGTCTCTGAAATTTCAAAAACTAGGTTTACCGTAGGGAATAGGCCCAAATAATTTTTATCAAAATTAAGATCAACATCTTCCCCAATGAGCTCATCCAACACAGCGCCATCAATGTCAGAATCCACACTCCCTTTCATTTGGGTATTTTCCAAACGCAAGCCTAGCAAAACAGAGAACTTGCCATATTTGTTACCATATTGGGTGTAGATTGCGTTTACGTTTTCGTGGTATGTGAAGATATTGGTCAAGTCGGTGTTGGTTTCAAAATTACCCGTACCTTGATTCAAGGTATCCAATTGATAATCATTGACTTCCTTTTCAAAATTACCTCGGTAACCTGCTTCAAATTGCGCATCTCCCATGGGTAGAACATAATCTATCTGGGCCAAAATATCATCTTGGGTTTGCTTTTCATAAATGTTCTCAAGGGCCAACAAATTGTCATTTGGAAAAGTGTTGTTTTCCTGTATCACCGTCAAAAGATCTTCATCATCCGTTGAATACTGAAAATCTGCTGTAAGCTTGTGGCCGCTATCATTTATGTTATTGGTATAGTTTAAGGAATACTGGCTGCTACGGTCATCCTCACCTTGATCCTCCGTTCTAAAGGTTCGACTGTCCAAATTGTTTTCTATAAAACGCTGGTTGTCGTTTTCCGTTAAATCATTTTCATCGGACCATCTATAAAAAACGCTACCGGTAATGGAAGATTTATCCGTTAGGAAATATTCCATCCCAAGATTTATGTTAAACCCATCATCATTGCGGCTGATGTCTCTTTCTTCGATGATTCTATCAAACTGACTTGCATCGGAAAGGTAAGTATTGTCATTTCTTCCTTCCCCTGGAGATTCCCTATGGAAATATCCCAATGTGTTGAAAATGTTGAACTTTTCGGTACGAAGATTAAAATTGGTCGTTGCCCTTGCATTGAAAGGGATGCCCACGGTGGTATTAACGGACCCATTGATACCCAATGTCTTTTCCTTTTTGAGTATAATATTTAGGATTCCCGCTGTTCCTTCTGCATCATAACGGGCAGACGGACTGGTAATTACCTCTACTTTTTCAATGGCATCTGCCGGTAGTTGGCGTAGGGCGTCAGTTGAACCAAATCCTGCCAGTGCAGAAGGTTTTCCATTGATTAATATCCGTACATTTTCGTTACCCCGTAAACTGATAGCTCCTTCAACATCCACAGAAACAGAAGGAATATTGCCCAATGCATCACTTACGTTACCTCCGCTTGTGGTGATATCCTTTCCAATGTTATAGACCTTTTTATCCAGTCTTACCTCCACAGTGGTTTTTTCACCCACTACTTCAACTTCTTGGAGTTGTGCAACATCGGGTGCCAATACAATGGACCCCAAATTAATGGAGCTGTTGTAACTTTGGTTGGTGCGCGAAAAAGTTTTATAGGAGATATACTCCACCCGAATATTATATTGACCTGGTGAGGTCTGCACCTCAAATTTTCCATCCAAATCGGTGATTCCTCCAGTTACCTTATCTGGACTGTTCGCATCTTGTAATACAAAAGTTGCATATTCCAATGGTTGGCCTGAGTCTTGATCAACTACTTTCCCAGAAATGGTAATGGAATTTTCGTTTGGCCTTGTTTGGGCACTAGTGGTAAAAATGGTCAATAATAACAACGGGACAATGATCCTGTGCATAGCTTGGTTTTAGATCATCAAATTTGGTAGGAAATTCAGAAGAACTGAAATTAATATCTGCCAACAGCAGAAATGGGCCCGTCAATGACCTTAAGATTTTGTTAATCCTTTTTCTTTTTCTTCTTTTTCTTTTTGGACTTGAAGCTGTTTTCCTGTAGTTCCATAAAAGCGTTGTACTTGTCTTCGGGAAGGCCCGACTTTAGTTCCTCGTTCTGTCTTTTTTCGATCTTCTCGTATTCTTCTTTGGCTTTTAGCGGCTCCAATCCCAAGATTTGTAGCTCAATCCTTTGCTGAACAGATTGCAGCAAAGTGGTTCTTACAACGGCTTCTTCAAAAGGGTTGAGACCTAAAGCTTCGGTAATGGAAGGCATTTGTCCGTCTACGATTTCCTCTGCAGTTGGAGGATCCTCCTTTTTTGGGGTATCATGTACTTGGGGAAGTGTACTTTGCCTTCTACCATATCGGTTTCCATAGGGCGACCCATATCCATATTGGGCAAAAGTCTCACTTGTAAAAAGTAATCCTATCAATAGGGTGAGAATACTTAGAGTATGCACTTTTTTCATGACAGTCGATTCAATTTTCAAAAATAGCAAATGTTATGCCTTTTCTATGCTAATGTTGATATAAATACCTCTGAGCATCAATTCTATAGCAAGGTATTGATTTTTTCAGCTGGTCTACCAACAACGGCTTTCTTTCCATTGATTATAATAGGTCGCTCAATAAGCTTTGGATGCTCCACCATGGCAGCAATGATTTCATCATCGGAAAGTTCTTTCCCTTTATAATTTTCCTTCCAAATGGCTTCACTTTTACGGACAAGCTCCAATGGGGACATCCCAAGAAATCCTAAAATTTCCCTTAGCTCATCTTCGGAAGGGATGTCTTCCAAATACTTTACTATTTCAAACTCTTTTCCTGCGTTCTCCAAAAGTTCCAATCCTTCTCTGGATTTTCTACATCTTGGATTGTGATATATTTTGATCATCGTATTATTGGTTCTCGGTTCTTGGTTCTCGGATTTCTGATGACTGATGTCTGAAAATTATATAATGTATTTAAAAAACAGCTTCAAAAACTATTCCTCTTTTTGCCCCATCATCATTAGATAGGCTTTCAAGAAAGCACTAATGTCCCCATCCATAACGGCATCCACGTTTCCGGTTTCCTCTCCAGTACGTACGTCTTTTACCAGTTTATAGGGGTGCATCACATAATTTCGGATTTGCGACCCCCACTCAATTTTCATTTTGGAGGATTCTATCTCGGCCCGGGCCTCTTGTTTCTTCCGAAGCTCTATTTCATACAACTGCGATTTCAACATTTTTAATGCCGTGGCCCTGTTATCGTGTTGCGAGCGTGAATCGGAACAGGAAATCTGTATCCCCGTGGGTTTGTGTACCAATTGGACCTTGGTCTCTACCTTGTTTACATTCTGTCCACCTGCGCCGCTTGAACGAGCGGTTGTGATTTCAATATCCGAAGGGTTGATCTCAATTTCAATGGTATCATCTACCAAAGGATACACGTATACCGAAGCAAACGAGGTGTGGCGTTTGGCATTACTGTCAAAAGGGGAGATGCGCACCAAACGATGCACCCCATTTTCACCTTTGAGCCAACCAAAGGCATATTCGCCATCAATCTCCAAAGTCACGGTCTTTATCCCGGCAACATCACCCTCTTGATAGTTGAGTTCCTTGACTTTGTAGCCGTTCTTTTCGGCCCACATGAGATACATCCGCATAAGCATGGAGGCCCAGTCACAACTCTCTGTACCACCCGCTCCTGCGGTTATCTGGAGCACAGCAGTAAGCTCATCGCCTTCATCGGAAAGCATGTTCTTGAACTCTAAATTTTCGATGGCCAATACTGCTTTACTGTATTGTTGCGCCACTTCATCCTCGGAAACCTCACCAGCTTGTTGAAACTCCATCAAAACCTCCAAATCACCAATCAAAGTCTTGGCAGAATCAAAATCTTCTACCCATTTCTTTTTGGATTTTAGGACTTGCATTTGTTTTTGGGCTTCTTGTGGATTGTCCCAAAAACTAGGAGCCAAGGTTTTTTCTTCCTCGTTCTCTATTTCTATAAGTTTGGCATCAATGTCAAAGATACCTCCTTAACGCACCAAGGCGCTCAATAAGATCTTTTTGCTGATCTGTAGTGGTCATATACTTAACTTTCGCACAAAAATAAACTTCTTTTGGAATATAATTGAATCAAACTTGATTGGTAAGCCGGCACCCATTTTTCAACCAACGAACCCATCTCACATCCAATATTTTAAAAAGACTTTTCATATGTTTTTTAAAAATGAAATACATACTTTTAGGTCCAATTCCATGCCATTATGAAGAAAAGCATTACCCTATTCGCAATATTGTACTCTTTCTGTACAATGTTGCACGCACAAACATTTGATAAGACAAAAGACTTTCAAAAATTCAATGGATATTTCAACTTCTATTATGATGATAAATCGGATAAAATATATTTGGAAGTCAATGATTTGGACAAGGAATTCCTTTATGTGTATGCCCTGAGCAGTGGGATAGGAAGCAACGATATTGGTCTGGATCGCGGACAGCTCGGGAACGAACAGGTGGTCTTTTTTAAAAAAGCAGGTAATAAATTGTTATTGGTACAGCCCAATTTGGAATACAGGGCCATTACGCAAAACAATCTGGAACGGAAATCTGTGGAGCAGGCTTTTGCCAAATCCGTATTGCATGGATTTAAGATAGAAGAAGAGTCCAAAGGAAGTTATTTAATAGATTTCACTGAATTTTTGATGCGAGATGCTCATGGTGTAGCCAACAGGCTTAAGAATACAAAGCAGGGTTCCTATGGCTTGGACAAATCCAAAAGCGCATTGGATTTTGAACGCACCAAGGCTTTTCCAAAAAATGTGGAGTTTGATGCCATTCTCACCTTTGAAGGAACCCCTTCGGGGAGCTGGATTCAAGCCGTGACCCCCAACCCAAGTTTGGTCACTGTAGCACAACACCACTCACTGATTGAATTGCCAGATGATAAATACCAAAAACGGGAGTTCGACCCACGTAGCGGTTCATACCCCTTTTCATATTATGATTATGCCACCCCGGTCCAAGAGTCCATTTTAAAACGATTTGTGACCCGCCACCGATTGGAAAAGAAAAACCCAAGTGCCCCGGTGAGTGAAGCTGTGGAGCCCATTGTGTATTATTTGGACAATGGTACCCCGGAACCCGTTCGTTCCGCTCTTTTGGAAGGCGGAAAGTGGTGGAACCAAGCCTTTGAGGCGATTGGCTACAAAGACGCATTTCAGTTAAAAGTATTGCCAGATGATGCCGATCCTTTGGATGTTCGTTATAATGTGATCCAATGGGTACACCGTTCAACAAGGGGTTGGAGTTATGGTAGCAGTGTTACCGATCCACGTACAGGGGAAATCATAAAAGGGCACGTCAGTTTGGGAAGTCTACGCATTCGTCAGGACTTTTTAATCGCCCAAGCCTTGATGAACCAACCGTTTGCCGAGCGGGACGACAATTACCAGCCCATGTTGAATATGGCCTTGGCTCGAATTAGACAGCTTTCTGCCCATGAAATAGGCCATACCCTTGGCTTTGCCCATAATTTTGCGGCAAGTACCAACGATCGGGCATCGGTGATGGACTATCCCCATCCCCAATTTGAACTGAAAGGAAGCAACATAGATTTCTCCAACGCCTATGACACGGGGATAGGGGAGTGGGACAAAGTGACCGTAGCCTATTCCTATTCCGATTTTCCAAAAGGTACTAATGAAAAAACAGCCTTGAATGCCATCCTAAAGAAAGCCCAAGATGAAGGGTTACGGTATATTTCCGATCAGGATGCCAGACCAACCGGAGGAGCCCATGCCTTGGCCCATTTGTGGGACAATGGCAAGAGTGCCAGTCAAGAGTTGGAAAATGTGTTGCAGGTCAGGAAAACTGCCATCAACAATTTTTCCATGGATAACATCCGGACCGGCGAACCCAATTCAGTTTTGGAAGATGTGTTTGCTCCCTTGTATTTCTTCCACCGTTATCAAACGGAAGCAGTTTCCAAGCTTGTAGGTGGACTGGATTACAATTACGCCACCAAAGGTGATGGACAACGTACAGTACATATGATAAACGAAGCGGTACAGGAACAGGCTTTGGAATCCATACTGGAAACCTTGGATGCCAAAGTAATTGCCATTCCACAGGATAAATTGGATCTCTTTCCACCCAGGGCCATTGGATACTCGAGAACCCGGGAATCGTTCAATGGTAGAACAGGAGTGAGCTTTGATGCCCTTTCCGCTGCGGAAACGGCTGCGGATATGACCTTGGGACTTTTGTTGCACCCGGAACGTGCCTCTAGATTGATTCAGCAAAAGAGTTTGGATAAAAACCAATTGGGGCTTTCGGAAGTTTTGGAAGAAACCATAAAGAATACCATGGGAGCGTCTAACCGAGATGCCTATTTGGATGAAGTACAGCAGACCATTAATTTTCGGGTGTTGTACCATATTATGAATTTGGCGGCCCATGATGCGGTGCATCCTCAGGTGAATGCTCTTGCCCATGAATCCCTTAAAAACCTCAAGGCGTCCTTGCTTGGAGGTGAAAAAACAGCCATTGCGATAGAAATGGTTCGACGAATTGATGCCTTTTTGGACAAGCCCGAAAATTTTAAATTGATACCTACTCCGAAAATTCCAGATGGATCTCCCATTGGAATGGATTGTATGAACTAGACCTCGATTTTAATGGAAATCAATCTGATCAGTGATACGGTTACCCGGCCTACAGCGGGAATGTTGGCGACCATGATGGCTGCCAAAGTAGGCGATGATGTATTTAAAAACGACCCCACGGTAAATGCTTTGGAGGAAAAAGTGGCCAAATACTTTGGGATGGAAGCGGCTTTGTTCTTCCCTAGTGGTACCATGGCCAATCAAACCGCCATAAAACTCCATACCCAACCCGGTGAGCAATTGATTTGCGACAAATACGCCCATGTCTTTAATTATGAAGGAGGAGGAGTCAGCTTTAACAGTGGGGTAAGTTGTAGATTGGTGGATGGGCATCGAGGGATGATGACAGCCGAACAGGTGGAAGCCTCCATAAATCCTCCAGATTTCTACCACAGTCCCTTGACTTCTTTGGTTTGTATCGAGAATACCACCAACAAGGGAGGAGGAGCCTGTTGGGATTTTACCGAACTTCAAAAAATTAGGAAAATTTGTGATGAATATCATCTCAAATACCATTTGGATGGGGCCCGATTGTGGAATGCCTTGGTGGCCAAGAAAGAGGACCCAAAAAGCTACGGAGCTCTTTTTGATACCATAAGTGTGTGTTTCAGCAAGGGAATGGGTTGCCCTGTGGGTTCTGTATTGGTAGGCGATTCCGAGACTATTGCAAAGGCTCTTCGTGTCCGTAAAGTCCTGGGTGGGGGGATGCGTCAAGCCGGCTTTTTGGCCGCAGCAGGAATCTATGCCATGGACCACCATATTGACCGATTGGCGGACGACCACAAAAAAGCAGCCGAAATCGGAAAAGTTCTCTCTAAGCTGGACTTTATCAAAAAAGTGGAGCCCATAGAGACCAACATCATCATCTTTGAGTTGGATGAATCCCAAATGTCATCCCCGGATTTCTTGAAAAAGCTGGAAGAAAACCAGATAACCATCATAGGAATGGGGCAGGGAAAGCTGCGTATTGTCACCCATTTGGACTATACGGATGCCATGCACGACCACTTCCTTACTATTTTGAAAAAAATAGGATAGCTTATTTCATAAAAGAATCCATTCCTGGGATGTTGGGCATGCCTTCTTTGGCCACGGCAGCCAATTCGGTTTCATTGATCTGGGTAGCTTTGGCAATAGCCTTATTTAGGGTGAGCACCAAATAATCTTCCAGTTGCTCCTTGTCTTCCAACAAAGAATCGTCCACACTAATGGATTTAATTTCCCTATTGGCGGTAAGGGTCACTTTCAACAGGCCATCGGCGGATGCTTCATCAATAAGTACGGTATTCAAACGCTCTTTGGTGGCGGCAACCTTTTTCTGGGCTTCTTTGAGTTTGCCCATCATACCCATTAAATCTCCAAACATAGTCGCAATTTTTTAGTTGTAAATGAGTTCAAAAGTAATACATTGTAAGAAATCAAAACTTATGGCACCCATCAAAACACAAGTTATTATTCTGATTTTATGCCTTATTTTTGCAGGCTCTTGCCAAAATAACAAACAAGAATCCATGAGTATACAACCCCCGGTGGCCCAAAAGAAACCGACAAAACTGGAGAAACACGGTGATGTGCGGACCGATGATTATTACTGGATGAACAATAGGGAAGATCAGGACGTGATCGATTACCTGAATGCCGAAAATGAGTATTACCAACAGATGACGGCCCATACGAAGGAGTTCCAAGAGACGCTTTTTCAGGAAATCAAATCCCGAATCAAGGAGGACGACTCCTCCGTACCTTACAAATTGAACGGCTACTGGTACATTACCCGCTACGAAGAAGGAAAGGAGTATCCTATTTTCTCACGCAGAAAAGAAAGTTTGGAGGCCGAGGAGGAACTCATGTTCGATGGCAACCAGATGGCCGAAGGCCACGAATACTTCAACTTAAAAGGGGTTACCATTAGCCCGGACAACACATTGGCCGCTTTTGCCACGGATACGGTATCCAGAAGGCAGTACAATATCCATATAAAGAACCTCAATACCGGTGAAATTTTTCCTGACAAAATAGAAAACACCACGGGGAGCTCGGTTTGGGCCAATGATGGAAAAACCTTGTTCTATACCAAAAAGGACCCTGTAACCTTGCGTTCGGACAAAATTTTCAAGCATGTATTGGGTACTTCTTCAGCGGATGATGTGTTGGTGTTCCATGAAGAGGATGACACCTACAATACCTTTGTTTATAAGACCAAGTCCAGAAAATTTATCGTAATCGGTTCGGTGAGTACGCTCACTTCGGAATATCAAATTTTGAATGCCGATGACCCCAATGGGGATTTCAAGATATTTTCGCCCCGTAATTTGGGTGTGGAGTATTCCATTTCGCACTACGAAGGCAATTTTTATGTCCTTACCAATAAGGACAAGGCCACCAATTTTAAACTGATGAAAGTCAGTGAAGGCCAGACTTCATCGGAACATTGGGAAGAGTTTATCCCACATCGTGAGGATGTGTTGTTGGAAGATGCTGAAATTTTTAGGGATTATTATGTGCTTTCCGAGCGGGAGAATGGACTCAACCAGCTCAAAATCTCCCGTTGGGACGGTACGGACAGCTATTATTTGCCTTTTGACAGCGAAACCTATGTAGCTGGACCTTCGGTAAACTTGGATTTTGATACCAACGAACTCCGATATTACTACAATGAGATGGGGGCACCCTATGCTGTCATCGATTTCAACATGCAGACCAGGACCAAAAAGGTTTTGAAAGAACAAGAAGTCCTTGGCGGTAAGTTCGATAAGGCCAATTACACCACGGAACGCTTATGGGCTACAGCATCGGATGGAAAAAAAGTACCCATTTCCTTGGTGTATAGAAAAGATACTCCCCTGGATGGCACCAGTCCGTTGTTGCAATACGCTTACGGTTCTTATGGGAGTACCATTGACCCTTATTTTTCATCCGTACGGTTGAGTTTGTTGGATAGGGGTTTCATTTTTGCCATTGCCCATGTAAGGGGAGGGGAGTATTTGGGAAGACCTTGGTACGATGATGGTAAAATGCTTCACAAAAAGAACACTTTCACCGATTTTATAGCCTGTTCCCAATTTCTGATTGAGAAAAAATATACCAGTCCAGAACATTTGTATGCCAGTGGTGGCTCCGCAGGAGGTTTGTTGATGGGCGCTATCGTAAATATGGCCCCGGAACTTTACAACGGAGTCATTGCCTCAGTGCCTTTTGTGGATGTGGTCACTACCATGTTGGACGATACCATTCCTTTGACCACAGGAGAATATGACGAATGGGGAAATCCAAATGACAAAGAATACTACGATTACATAAAATCCTATTCACCTTACGACAATGTGGAGGCCAAAGATTATCCCAATCTTTATGTTACCACAGGACTGCACGACTCACAAGTACAGTATTGGGAACCAGCTAAATGGGTGGCCAAGCTAAGGGACTATAAAACAGATGATAACCTATTGTTTTTGGATACCAACATGGATGCCGGGCACGGTGGGGCATCCGGTAGGTTCGAGGCTTTACGTGAGACGGTGAAGGATTATGTGTTTATTTTAGATCTTGAAGGAAAAGCCTTTTAAAAATAAAAATGTTACTTTTGTGCCGGACTTTTGGTGAAATATCGCTAATTTGTCCCTTACCTAATACCAGTTATGAAGAAACAGATAAATGCGCACAGCAGTATCCTTGACCTAATTGGAAATACCCCCTTAGTTAAGCTTAACACCATTGCAGCTCCCCTAACCGGAAACTTTTATGCCAAGTTGGAGTCCTTTAATCCAGGACATTCCTCCAAGGACCGTATAGCCGTCCATATCATTGAGGAGGCTGAACGCAAGGGAATCCTTAAGCCAGGAAGTACTATTATTGAAACCACATCGGGCAACACAGGCTTTAGCTTGGCCATGGTCAGTATAGTAAAAGGGTATGATTGTATTTTGGCCGTGAGTTCAAAATCATCGCCCGATAAGATAGATATGTTGCGTTCCATGGGTGCCAAGGTATATGTATGCCCTGCCCACGTTAGCGCAGACGATCCACGTTCATATTACGAAGTGGCCAAACGTCTTCACCAAGAAACCGAGAACTCCATTTATATCAACCAGTATTTCAACGAACTCAATATCGAGGCCCATTATCAGACCACTGGGCCGGAGATTTGGGAGCAGACCAACGGGAACATCACCCATTTGGTGGCTTGTAGCGGTACAGGGGGAACCATTTCCGGGATTGCACGGTATTTGAAGGAACAGAACCCCAATGTGAGGATTTTGGGTGTGGATGCCTATGGTTCCGTACTTAAAAAATACCACGAAACCGGAGAGTTCGATCATAATGAGGTATATCCCTATCGTATTGAAGGTTTGGGAAAAAACCTTATTCCTACAGCCACGGATTTTAACAGTATAGACCGTTATGTAAAGGTTACCGATGGTGAAAGTGCCCATATGGCCCGAAAAATAGCCCATACCGAAGGGATGTTCGTAGGCTATACCAGTGGGGCCGCCATGCAGGCACTGTTCCAGTTGAACACCGAAGGTGAATTTACCGAGGACAGCAATGTGGTGGTTATCTTCCCAGACCACGGCTCACGTTATATGAGCAAGGTTTACAGTAATGAATGGATGGAAAACCAAGGCTTTTTTGATATCCAAAATGCCGAGGTACCAGAAAAAATAGAATACATTAAGTAGTAAGATGTACCGCATAACCTAAATAAAGACGGCAATGATTTCATTGTCGTTTTTTTGTATAAAAATTTCGTTGTGCGTACTTCGTAAAAATCTATACTTTTGCAGTTCAATCAATTTTAAGGTAGATGAAAGATTTATTTGATAGGATCATTGAAAACAAAGGACCTCTAGGGAAATGGGCATCGCAGGCAGAAGGGTATTTTGTATTCCCGAAGCTGGAAGGACCCATCTCAAATCGAATGAAATTCCAAGGAAAGGATGTGATAACGTGGAGTATCAATGACTACTTGGGGCTTGCCAATCTACCAGAGATCAAAAAAGTTGATGGGGACGCCGCCTACGAGCACGGTGCCGCCTATCCCATGGGCGCCCGTATGATGAGTGGCCATACCGATTACCATGAGCAATTGGAAAAGGAGCTTGCCGAATTCGTTCATAAGGAAGCCTCTTATTTGTTGAACTTCGGGTACCAAGGATTTATGTCAGTGATAGACGCCTTGGTGGCCAAAGACGATATTATTGTCTATGATGTGGATTGCCACGCCTGTATTATTGATGGGGTGCGCTTGCACATGGGCAAACGCTTCACATTTAAGCACAACGACCCAGAGAGTTTGGAGAAAAACCTGGAACGTGCCACCAAATTGGCCAACGAGACCGGTGGTGGTATCCTTGTAATTTCCGAAGGGGTGTTTGGAATGCGCGGAGAGCAGGGAATCCTTAAAGAAATCGTGGAGCTGAAGAAAAAATTCCAGTTCCGTTTGTTGGTGGACGATGCCCACGGCTTTGGAACCCTTGGTAAAACAGGGGCCGGAGCAGGAGAGGAGCAAGGTGTGCAGGACCAGATAGACGTATATTTGGCCACTTTTGCCAAATCCATGGCAGGTATCGGGGCTTTTGTGGCGGCCGACAAAGAAATCATAGAATACCTTAAATACAATCTAAGATCGCAAATGTTCGCCAAATCGCTGCCCATGGTCTACGTGAAAGGGGCATTGAAGCGATTGGACATGCTTCGTTCCAGACCAGAGCTCAAGTCCAAACTGTGGGAGAATGTAAATGCCCTACAAAACGGACTTCGCGAGCGTGGTTTTGATTTGGGAACCACCAGTAGCTGTGTTACCCCGGTCTATTTGAACGGAAGTATCCCAGAGGCCATGGCCTTGGTAAAGGATCTGCGTGAAAACCACGGTATCTTCTGTTCCATTGTGGTATATCCGGTTATCCCAAAAGGATTGATATTGTTGCGATTGATCCCAACGGCCACCCATACCCTACAGGATATTGCAGAGACCTTGGATGCCTTTTCATCCATTAGGGAACGATTGGAAAACGGTACCTACAAAAGACTTTCTGCTGCCGTAGCGGCTGCGATGGGGGAGTAAGCTTTATTTAATATTAAATAAAGTTTTGAGGGTTTTATTATTGTTTCGGTTTATTCTTTCCGAAAACGTTTCGCCCATCCCGTAAATATCGGCCAAACAGCTATTGATTACTGAATTTCGTTGTAGCAAATGTTGAATTATTCGATTTTGTTCGTCATTGAGTTTGTTCAGTGACATAAGCCCCATTGCTCCAAGAGTTTGCAGTTCGGGGGAAAATGAAATCAAATTCCCATTCAATTTGTGCTTTTTCCTTTGTTTGACCCACCCCATTGATTCTTTGGTTTTTGGAGAGGTGTCTCTTCCGGTATAACCACACCCAAAACCTACTAGGTACTCTTCTATAAGTTGTTCTTGGAAATCAATAACACCTAGCTTTGATTTATAAAATTTATTGTGCCGATGAACATAATCCTCAACAACAATTGGGTCACTTTTAAATTCGCTAATATGGGAATGCCGTTTTTTTACACTATTAAAATAAGATAGCCACCCATGAATGATTGAATCATTTTTGACCAAAATATTTAATCTTAATTCATTTCCACTGACGGGCAACAAAATATATCTATGGTGTTCATATCCGAAATCCAGCTTTCTTTTCAGTAAATCAGTAATGACTAAAGTTTCAAAGGAACCAAACTTTTTACCTCGCAAAGATTTTAATTCTTGTACATAATCAAACGATTAAAGGTGTAGTTTGATTTTTTCAAAATCATCTTGCCCAAACAAATTTTGGAGAATGAATAGGCTTATTAGAAGAATGATTTTGTGCATTAATTCAAATTCAAAACTGTATGCGAACTAAATTTTCAATCATTTTTTAAGGAGAGATCCTTATACATTTCTTTAAACATTTCTCCCGGGTCTACATCCAAGGCCAATGCAATCAAATAAAGTTCCCAAGCCCGAAGTTGGGTAGAAGGGTTAAGGGTCAATTCACTTATCCTTGATTTACTGATGCCAGTTTTTCTGGAGATTTCTGCCTTGCTAGCTGACTTTTTGGATAAAAACAATCCTAATTCTGTCATGATAATTTTTGATTTTCGATACTCTAATTTAACAGATTGATATTCGAGTTTAGAAAATCTGTACTAAAATTTTGATTTATTCCCGAAAGTAATTACCTTGGTTTTGATTTTCGAACTATAATATAGAATTTCTAAACTTTTTGACAAATGAAAAAATACACCAAATCTGACCTAGAGGTTATTATTGGCACCCAACAAGAAAACCTGACCGTGATACAGGACTTTTTGGGCATTATTAAACACCAGAACGAGCTGTTGCACCAAGCCAACCAAAGGTTGCGGGACCAGATTGCAAAGATGGAGTAGTGGATGCGACAAGATTCCAAGGGTCTTAGGGTTCTATCTGGACTAATAATGTGCTTCCCGTTTCTGGTTTGGCGTTTGAATGGCCCATGGTCGGGATTAAAAGGTACCCATAAATGTTGCGTTTTCTTTTCTCCAGCTCATTATTGAAGGCTTTATCGCGCTCGGCCTCTGTCTTAAAGGCAAAACTTAAGTGCTCAAACTCAGTTTCGCAATCAAAGAAAATTTCAGAATCGGCCATCATAAGCAGTCCGGAAAAGACCCTTTTTTTTACTACCCATGCCTGTTTGGAACTTGGGTCCATTAGTATCGTATTGGGTGGCAGCCCATCAAGGCTATGCTGAATTTCAGTCAACAACCCTCTGCCGGTAATCGTATAACATTCAATGATTTTTACGGAAGTATGGTCCATAATGCATTTCGGTTAATGGTTTTTGATGTGATTTGGGGTATTCTAAGATCATAAAAATCCTTCAAAAACAAAAAAAGTGAACCCCATGGCCCACTTTATGTTTAAAATTTTTGAAATGACTTTAAGGAATGGCGTTGATTTGATCATATATTCTTTGCTTTGATTTTTCAAAAATCTCCCCACCAAACTCCTCATTGTCCAATGAAATGATGGTGGTATCGGTAACACCCATCATCCCAAAAATAAATTTGAGATACGTGGTCTGAAAGTTCATGTGTCCGTTCTTCTCGTTTTCCCCATATCCGGTATCGCCCCGGGTGGACAGGATGAACAGTTTTTTGTTTTCCAATAGTCCCACATAATCCCCATCGGGTTTTCCCGAACGGAATTTCCAAGTCTCGTTGATCCGCATGATCTGGTCTATATACGCCTTGAGACCACTGGGAATGGACCAATTGTACATGGGGGTGCCCAGCACATAAACATCATGTTCTTGAAGTTCCTTGACGAGGATGTTGCTCAAAGCAACTCCGGTTTGGTTTTGTTCCTCCCTGTTTTCGGGCCTTACAAAGGCACTGGCAATCCAACTTTCGTCAATGGGCGGGATTTCGTCCAGTCCCACTTCCCTGTGGGTAAAGGAATCATCGGGATTCTTTTTTCGCCAATTGTCCAAGAACAGTTGTGTAAGTTGTCTACTCTGCGATCTTTCGTTTCGCACGCTGGCATTGATGATAAGTACTTTTTTCATTTGCTCTCCATTTTGAAAGCAAAGTTGTGCCAAAAGAAAACCCTAAAAATTGACCTAGTTCAATTTCGGTTTGTTTTTTCGTATTCGGCTTATAAATTCGGGAGTGACTCCCAAATAGGAGGCAATGAGGTATTGGGGCACCCTTTTGGTGAGTTGGGGGTAGTTTTCCAAAAAGTCGGCGTAGCGATGGGCGGCATCGTACGTATTGTTGATGACGATTCTCCGTTGTAAACTGGCAGTGTACCCTTCCAGAATGATTCGAAAATACCGTTCCAACCTTGGGATTTCCGCCAACATTTTCTGAAATGCCAAATGTTGGATTTGGAGCAGTTCTGTCCTTTCCAACGCCTGAATGGTGTACATGGAGGGTTCTTGTTTTTGAAAGCTGAGGATATCCGTGGCCCACCAATCATCAATGGCAAAATAGAGGATTTCTTCTGTGCCTTTTTCTGGATTGATGTAGAAAGCTTTCAATGAACCGGAAATTACATAATTGTCCGTTTTGCACACTTCTCCATTTTGAAGCAAATAATCTCCCTTCTCCAAAGTCTTGGTGGTCCAAAAAGTATTGAAAAGCCGAATCTCTTCGGGAGAAAGCTTTACATGCTTGGATATGTTTAGTAGCAGGGATTCGTGCATCGGACCAAATGAGAGTTTAAAATTCACCAAAACTTGGCAGAAAAACAATTCTAAGTCCTTCTCATTAATCCGCAGCGGCCTGCTGAAAATTGGAATTGGCCGGAGGCAGTATAAATTCCTCATCTTGCCCATGCGTCTTTTTGGAGAGATGCAGGGTATGGGTGAGGTGCACCCAAAGGGCATTGGTGTAGATATAGTGCCCGGCCGTGGTGGTACTGGCAAACTGGTTGTTCCAGCCAACGGATACGGACATCCATCGGTTAAACTGTACCGTGGGCATCACGATGAACCTGTTTTTGTCGAATACGTTGTGCACAATGTGGTCCCCGGCATTAAACATTACCTCGTCACTGATGTTGATCCTAAACTTGCAATCGGGTCTGGTCTTGGAAAGGGAAAAGAGATCAAACCCGGTCATTAGGGCATAACGGAGGCGGAGGGCAAAGGTATTGTCGGATTGTACTTTCCCTTCCACCACGGGATTGTAGAAACGCTGCTCGAACCGGAACCTATGGTTCAGCCGGAACTTGTCGCCATTCCCACGGACAAAAAGCTCTTCGTAGGGGCGATACTCTACTTGGTATTTGTCATCATCGGTATAGAATTCAACATAGGTGAAGCCTGTACTTAAACGTATTTTATCACTTAGAGCGAAACCCCCGCCCAATCTGCCAAAGAAAATGGAGAACTTCTCAAAACCATCCTTCCAACGTAAACCGGAATTCCCAAATAGCATCCATTTTTCGTTCAGATGGGTGATGTTGTTGTACTGGAACCATTGCTCGCCTCTATGCGTGACCTCTCTTCTCTGCCCAAAAACACTATGACCCCAAAGGGCAAGCAACAATAGGGTTAAAAAAAGGGTCTGGCGGGATGGGTTCATAAATCTTTTCGATAGGTTCTTCGGCGTTTGTGCACCACGGGATCAAAGTGCTTCCACATTTGTCTTATAGCCACGTTCTCTTCCAATTCTGGGGTTCGAATGCAGTTGACAACGCCCTTTTCACTGAAGGTTTTGTAATACTCGTTAAAAATAATGGCTGTTACCCCTTTGTTCTGATAATCGGGGCGGATGCCGATCAGGTAAAAAATAACATCCTTGCTTTTCTTTTTGGCTTTCAACAAATGATAGATGCCAAAGGGGAACAATTTCCCATTGGCTTTTTGCAACGCTTGGGAAAACGAGGGCATTACTATCGCAAAGGCCACAAGTTCATCATTGGAATCCACCACAAACTTGATATACTCGGGGTTGATAAAGCTGATGTACTTCTTTTTAAAATATTCCTTCTGGATGTCCGTAATCTTCACAAAAGAGGAGAGCTTGGAATAGGTGTTGTTGAACAGGTCGAACATTTTATCTACCCAAGGCATAATGTCCGCACTCTTGGTAAAGTTCATTTCCCGGAGTCCATACCGTTTCTTCACCAATAAATTGGCCTTGTGGAACAAAGCAGGGTCCGCTTTGGCCGCCAAAAACTTGTTTTCGAGATATTCCTTTTCCTTGACAAATCCGTGTTTTTCGTAATGGGATTGATAGTAGGGGTGGTTGTACCATGTGATCATGGTCCCGATATGGTCAAAGCCTTCAATAAGTACGCCTACCTTGTCCAGATTGGAAAAACCTACGGGTCCTTCCATATATTCGAGCTGGTGCTGTTTGCCAATTTCGGCCACCTTATCCAGTAAGGCTTTGGATACTTCAAGGTCGTCCACAAAATCGAACCACCCAAAGCGCATTTTTTTGAGCTGCTGTTCGTTCACTTCCAACCAATTGACAATGGCGGCTACCCTGCCCACGATTTTACCATCCTTATAGGCCAAGAAAAACGAAGCTTCGGCACTTTTAAAGACCGGGTTTTTGGTTTCATCAAAGGATTCCATTTCATCCTTGATGATGGGTGGAACCCAATAGTCGGAGTTTTTATATAGGGAAAAGGGAAACTTTACAAAGTCCTTTAAATCTGCTTTGGATTGAACCTGCTTAACGGTGATCATACATCAACTTTTACAAGTTCAATAATAGGAATATTACCTACAGCATGAAAGCGTTGGGGTAAAAACTTAGAAATCTATATCGTCTTTATTTTTCTTATCCCGCTTTTTTGACTTTTTCTTATTGGAATTCTTTTTAATTTTTCCATTTTGACCAGCACTTTGCTCATCAATGGGGATAAGTTTGTCTTTGTGGAAATCCAATCGGTAGGAGAAACCGGCAACGGCAAATATCCTTGATGGGGCACTTTTAAAGTTGGATCCCAAATGAAAATCGGCCTGGAAGTTTTCGCTGAACAGGTAAGCCAATCCGGTTCGCGCCAAAATATCGGAATAACGGTCACTGTTGATGCCCTGTCCCTCCAGGAAAACACTCCATTTGGGGTTTCTAAAGGCATGGGTCACGGAAAGGGCGTAGCGCCATTCAGGGAAATCGGTGCCGATACGGTCGTATGCTATATTGGAAATCAGCACAAACCTTGGAGACAGTCTACTTTGGGTGGCAACGGCCCCACGGTATGCTACCACGGGGTCACCCACATAAAAAGGATTGTCCCCCACAGTAAATGTAGCCCCGCCATACAGGGAAACGGCAGGAATCAGGTTTTTCCACTGAAATACATTGTTAGCTCGCCAGCTATACAGATTGGGTTTGTTTTTTTCAGGATTTTTGAAGGGGTCGTATACCAAATACTTTAGCCCCACACGGTTTCTGGAAAAATCGGTCCGCCTACCATCCGTTCCCAACAGGGAGGAATAGTCAATATTCTGCGAAATAAAGGAACCTTCGTATACAATCTCTAGTTCCTCAAAAAGCAGTCCGTACCTTAGTGCTAGATCGGTCCCAAAAATATTGGAGTCAAAATTTTGGTCGGAATCGTTTCGCTGCTCATACAACAGACCCATTTCAACCTGTGCCACATTTTTACCAACGGCATAGGCGCTAACTGCTCGGCCAGGTCTGTTGGAATTGATGACATCGGTGTATTGCGCGCTTAAAATTAATGGGGCAATAAGGAAAAGAAGTAGTGTTTTTCTAAGGAAGGAAAACTCCATATAACTGATTTTAATACTATTTTATGAAACGTTTGGTCTTATTAAGATACTAACAGTGTAATTTTGATTCAATAGTTTTGTCATATGGTTGTACTAAAAACGATTTTATTCCTCATATTAGTATACTATGCGTTCAAATTGCTCGCAAAATGGTTGGCGCCAAGGTTGTTCAACTATGCAGTAAAGAAGACCCATGAGCGTTTTGGGCAGGAGTTTGGTAGTTACCAACATTATGGAAATGAGCCAAATGATGAGGGTAAGACCACTATTTTCAAGGGAGCTTCCAAAGGTTCCAAACCATCAAAAAAAGTTGGAGAATACATAGATTTTGAAGAAATTGACTAATATTTGTCTTTTCAAAATCTATCCATGAAACTTTCTCCCAAGGCCATTATCGTACATCTTTGTGTTTTTGGCTTCTTTGTACTTACTTCTCTAGTATATTTTTATCCTGTTTTACAGGGCAAGGCCATCTTCCAATCCGATATTGCCCAGTACAAGGGTATGGCCAAGGAGCGTGATGAATACAAAGAACTTACTGGGGAGGAATCCTATTGGACCAATAGTGCCTTTGGAGGCATGCCAACCTATCAATTGGGAGCAAATTACCCAAATGATTATGTGAAGAAATTAGACCGATTGATTCGGTTTTTGCCCAGACCGGCTGATTACCTTTTTCTGTACTTTATTGGGTTTTATATTTTATTATTATGTCTTAAGGTGGATTTTAGGCTGGCGGCCTTGGGTGCGCTGGCATTTGGCTTCTCCACTTATCTCATCATCATTCTTGGAGTGGGGCACAATGCCAAGGCCCATGCCTTAGGCTATATTCCCATGGTGTTGGGAGGCATCATATTGGTATTTCGAAAGAAATATCTCTGGGGCTTTATTTTGACAGCATTGGCCATGGCGTTGGAAATCAGCGCCAACCACTACCAAATGACCTATTACTTTATGTTGTTGGTGTTGGTGTTGGGTCTGATCCAGTTTATCTATGCCATCAAGGACAAGAGACTAAAACATCTGTTTCTTTCCATAGGGATTTTAATTTTGGCCGTAGTTTTATCTATTACAGCCAATGCCACGGGGCTTATGGCCACTAAAGAGTACGCGGATTGGAGTACCCGAGGCAAATCTGAATTGACCATTAACCCCGATGGGACACCTATGCAGGCTTCCAATGGGTTGGACAAGGAATACATTACACAGTACAGCTATGGAATTGCTGAATCGTTGGACTTGTTTGTTCCAAGGATGTTCGGAGGTTCCGGCAATGAAGACCTCGGAACGGATTCCAAGGTGTTTGAATATTTGGTGGGTCAAGGACTGCCACCTTCCAAGGCTTTGGAATTGTCAAGTGGACTGCCCTTGTATTGGGGTGATCAACCCATAGTGGCAGGCCCTGCCTATGTGGGGGCCATTGTGGTGTTCCTGTTTATTTTAGGGCTTTTTCTCGTAAAAGGAAAGAGAAAGTGGTGGCTGTTAGCAGGTGCCATATTGGCGCTAGTCCTGTCTTGGGGAAAGAATTTCCCAGCCCTTACCAATTTTATGATAGATTACTTTCCACTATATAACAAGTTTAGGGCTGTTTCCTCCATTCAGGTGGTATTGGAGCTGTGTTTACCTGTTTTGGGGGTATTGGGATTGCGACAGCTTTTTAAGAAGTCTAAGGATGACAAAGAAAAACTAAAGGCCTTGAAGTTGAGTTTCTTTATCACTTTAGGATTAGGCGTGTTCATTTTTCTTCTAAAAGGATTCTTTGATTTTGAAGGATTGCGTGATGAGATGTACCGCGGATATTTTGGTGATGACGTCATGACCATGATCCAAAGAGATAGGGAAGCAGTGTATACCAGCGACACGATACGGTCTTTAATTTATGTGACCCTTGCCGCTGTGGTACTCTGGCTTTTCATAAAAGAAAAGATAAGCAAGAACATTTTGGTATTCGTTTTGGGTGGATTGATATTGTTTGATTTGGTAGGTGTGGCCCTTCGTTATGTCAATGAGGGTGATTTTGTACGTCAACGTCAGGTGAGCACTCCTTTTCAGGCCAGTCAATTAGATCAAATGATCCAACAGGATGATTCCATCTACCGGGTGTTTGATCCACAGGAAGGCCTGAACGGTGCCCGAACCTCCTATTTCCACAAGTCCATTGGAGGATATCATGCCGCAAAACCTAGATCTATACAGAATTTATTTGAGTACCATCTGTACCAAAACAATCTACAGGTTTTGAATATGCTCAACGTAAAGTACATCATCCAGCAAGATGAGGATGGGAACAGTTTTCCTGCAGTAAATGATGATGCCAATGGCAATGCATGGTTTGTTGAGCGACTTTTGCCCGTGTCATCAGCAAATGAAGAAATAGAAGCGCTTAAGGGTTTTAATTCAAAATCGGAAGCGGTGGTCAATACAAGAACATATCCGCAGTTGACTAAATCCCGATTCGATTTGGATTCCTTGGCTTCTATTAGTTTGGTTGATTATCGACCCAATTATCTAAAATACCAGACCAGCAATGGCAATGAAGGTTTTGCTGTCTTTTCAGAAATATATTACCCTTCAGGGTGGAATGCCTTTATTGATGGCAAGCCCGAGCCCCATTACAAGGTGGATTATGCACTTCGTGGGATGAAGGTGCCGGCGGGAACCCATGAAATCGAATTCAAGTTTGAACCCAAAGTAGTGGAAACGGGCAGTCAGATTAGCTTGGCGGCCTGTATTTTACTGGGACTGATTATCGTGGGAGGCGTTGGCTATTCCTTTGTTTCCAACAAATCCAAGCAGTCCTGATGCAAAAGATTCTGGTCATAGCATACTATTGGCCTCCTGCTGGGGGACCAGGCGTTCAACGATGGCTAAAATTTGTGAAGTACCTTCCTGAATTCGGTTTTGAACCCATAATCTATGTTCCGGAAAACCCCAGTTATCCGATTACGGACAAGAAGCTTGTGGATGAAATCCCAAAGAACATCAAAGTCTTAAAAAAACCAATTCAGGAACCCTATGGATGGGCGGGATTTTTATCAAAAAAAAAGACCAAGACCATCAGTTCCGGAATCATTCAAGAAAAAGACCCAACTTTTTTGGAAAAGCTGCTGTTGTGGGTTCGAGGTAATTTTTTTATTCCGGATGCCCGTAAACTTTGGGTAAAACCATCCATTTCCTATTTGGCAAAAGTTATTGCTGATGAAGGTATAAAAACAGTGATTACCACTGGCCCCCCGCATAGTTTGCATCTGATAGGGCTGGGATTAAAACAAAAATATGCCATTCAATGGATTACAGATTTTAGAGACCCATGGACCTCGATTGGCTATCATAAAAAGCTTAGGTTATCGCCATCATCCGCAAGAAAGCATAAGGAGTTGGAGAAAAGGGTGCTTAATGTAGCGGATAAAATCATTGTCACGAGCAACACTACAAAGCAGGAGTTTGAAACTATCACCGATAAACCCATTAAAGTGATAACCAATGGTTTTGATGAAATCTTAGAGCCAACAGAACAGGATTCGAAATTTACAATTTCACATATCGGCTCTTTGCTTACTGGACGCAATCCTATGGTTTTATGGGAAGTGTTACATGATTTGATCCTCACCAACGAAGCGTTTAATAAAGCTTTAAAAATTCAATTGGCCGGAGTAGTGGGAGAAGAAGTATTAAAATCGATTCATGATTTTGGATTGGATGCACATGTACAACAAATGGGATATATTTCCCATGACAACGTTTTGGAGGTTCAGCAAAAATCCCAGGTTTTGTTGTTGTTGGAAATTGATTCGGAGGAGACCAAAGGCATCATTCCTGGAAAACTTTTTGAATATTTAAATGCCAAACGCCCTATTTTGGCCATAGGACCGGAAGAATGGGAGGCAGGGCTAATGGTAACCAATACCAATGCGGGAAAGGTTTTTACCCATTCAGAATCGGTTGACTTAAAAAATGTACTTTTGGATTGGTTTGGCCAATACCAAAAAGGAACATTGCAGTGTAAATCTGACCACGTAGCTCAATTTCACCGAAGGGCCTTGACCGAAGCACTAGCAAAATTCATTTAATGGGAATAGTTTTAAAACAATCCATTCAAAATGTTGTAGTAACCTACTTGGGTTTTCTATTCGGTGCTGTTAATACCTTGTTCCTATATACCAAGATTTTACCTGATGAATACTACGGATTGGTAACCTTTATATTGGCTTCGGGGGCAATATTAATGCCTTTGATGGCTTTTGGGGTCCATAATACCATGGTGAAGTTTTACAGTCATTACAAGGATTCCGAAAAAGATGCCTTTCTGACCTTAATGTTGTTTGTGCCATTGCTGGGTATCGTACCTGTGACCTTGGCAAGCATTTTTTGGCACAAACCTTTGGCCAACCTGGTGTCACAAGTAAACCCAATGGTAGGAAATTATCTTTGGTATGTATTTGTCGTAGGATTGTCCATGGGATACTTCGAAATTTTTTATGCATGGTGTAAGGTGCATTTAAAATCGGTGTTTGGAAATTTTATGAAGGAGGTGTTTGGTCGTATCGGAGCTTCCATTCTCTTAATCCTTTTATATTTTGAGATGATATCGTTGGACCTATTTTTTAATGGTTTGGTGGGAGTTTATGTTTTAAGAACCGTAATCATCAAAATTTATGCTTACAGCCTAAGATTTCCGCGGCTCGATTTTAAGTTTCCGTCAAATACCAAAGAATTACTTTCCTATTCCTTTTTGATTATTTTGGGAGGATCGGCATCATTGATTTTATTGGAAATAGATAAGGTGATGCTAAATCAGTTCATCAGTATAGAGAATGTGGCCTACTATGGGGTTGCGGTTTATATTGCTACGGTAATTATCGTTCCCTCTAGGGCGATGCAGCAAATAACCTATCCGCTGACTGCAGCTTTATTGAACTCCAATGATTCCCAAGGACTTAAAAAGCTCTATCAAAAAACTTCGCTGACACTTTTTATTGCTTCTGGAATTTTGTTTGTCCTTATTATCTTAAATCTAAACGACCTTTATTTATTGCTTCCAGAAACGTATCGCACGGGTTTGACCATTGTTTTCTTAATTGGCTTGGCAAAAGTCTTTGATTCGCTTTTGGGGAACAACACTTCTATTCTGTACAATTCAAAGTACTACAGAACCGTTTTGGTATTTGGCGTGTGTTTGGCTGCCTTGACGATACTTTTAAATTATCTGCTCATCCCCAAATGGGGTATGGTAGGAGCGGCAATTGCCAGTTTTGCCTCCATTTTTGTTTTCAATGTGATAAAATTGGTGTTTGTAAAACAAAAGTTTGGTTTTTTACCCTTCACAGGGGCTACTTTCAAGGTTTTTGTCACTCTTGTTTTTCTAATGGTGTTGTTCAACATGTTACAGTTTTCGTTTCATCCTATTATCAACATCCTTTTAAAATCTACATTAATTATTGTTATGTATGTTGGTATCCTATATCGGTTTGATATTTCTGAGGACGTTTCCGGGGTACTTTCCAAATGGTTGAAAAAAAGACAGGAGTAATTTAAATTACTCAAAAGAAAAACCCCGTAGCGGATAAATCCAACTACGGGGTTAACAACTAACCAACCTAAAAACTATCTTTATTGCTTTCTGGAACTTCTGGAAGTCCTTGAAGCGCTACTTTTTCTATAATTTGTGTTGCCCGTACTTTTTCTTACCGTATTGCTTTTGGTACTGCGGGAAACCGTTTTTCTTGATGCACTGCTTCGGCTTACATCAGCTCTATTGGAACTGCTTCGAGCTTGAGGCTTTTTATATGTGCTCGTAGTAGTTCTAGTGACCGTTTTACGATTTGGGGTAGAAGTGACCTGTCGTTGCGTCACGGTTTTCCGGTTAGGAGTCCGAGTCACTTGTTTTTGGGTCACAGTTCTATCACTATTACTTCTAGATACACCACTGGCTTTTCTATAAGTTCCTTGATTCACGGTCCTTTTTGGAGCCACCTGCCTTTTAGCAGTACTTTGGGAGCGTGATGCAGGACTTGTCTTTCTATAATTGTTCTGGGCCACATCGTAATTGCTTCTTCCTGCATAACCGCGTCTAATACTACCATTGTCTCTTGCTATGACTCTTTTATCATTTCTATAAACCCTATCCCTTCTGTGCAAGTCATAGTCCCTATACGATTTTCCAATTTTTGCATAGGACCTTCTGTAATTGTTTCTATAAGGCGCATAGTAAGAATATCTAATGGGGCTGTAGTACCTTCTATATGGTCTGGAATACACGGTGCAGAACCCAATTCCAGGTCTAGCAAAGTATCTATGGAAAGGACGGTATACATAATGTCTGTTGTAAATGTTGATGAAACCAGTATAATGGCTAAATACACTACCATTATAGTAAACATGTAGACCGCCTACACGACGAACCCTTCCGTTATTGTACCAAATGTCTACACTGCCTATTTGGGATACCCTGCCATAGTAGTCATAAAAGACAGGAATATTCTCCACTTGGATTACGGCTCCATAATCATCATATTGAACAAAGGGATCATAATTATATCCTGAGTTAAAGGTAATGCCCACATTTCCTATTCGGGCACCAACACCAACATTGACTCTATTATCCATGTAAAAATCGAACTCTCCATCTGGGTAAACAGAAAAAGTTACCCCATCTTCTACAAAGATGAATGAGTTTCCATATCGATATGTTGTTGTGGCAACAACGTTATCTTCCATTTTGGCGGCTTGGGTACCTAGTGTACCGAAAGCGATCGCTGCTATAAAGAGTACTAACTTTTTCATACTACAAGGTTTTATGTTCTAGATGTACCTATTTACATCCACCTATACAGTATCAAGCAGCGTGCCAAAAAATAATTTTAGACTTAACTATTTGATATTTAAATAGAAAGAAATTTATTCTTGAATAATGAACATAGACCTTCTGTTAAGTTGGTGGTCTTCTTCCGAGCATGTAACGCCGTTGGAGCAATTGTTTAGCAGTTGGGTTTCTCCATATCCTTTTGCCGAAAGTCGTCTGCGATCTATACCCTTTTCCACTAACCATTGTAGTGTTGCTTGGGCACGTCTTTCGGACAACTTAAGATTAAAATTATCACTTGATCGTGAATCGGTGTGGGACTCAATGTGGATGGATAGTTCTGGATATTGTTTCATTGCCTGAAGAATTTTGGCCAACTCCACTTCTGCATCTGATCTGATAACAGACTTTCCATAATCAAAATAGATGGGTTGTAACGTTAATCTGCATCCTAAATCATCAATTGGGCATTCCGGAGGGGTAAGCTCCAAGTCCATTTGCTCGGTATGTGACCCGCGAGGAGTGACGGTACTTTTCTTTTTGGTTGCATAGTCTTTGTATTCTGCATAGACAGTATATTTTTTGCTACAATCAACTACACCTTTAAAAACATAGTTGCCACTACTATCTGTAGTTGTTTTGGTTATGGTATCGTTATTCTTGTTCAACAGTTTTACTATAGCGCCATTCAAAGGTTTTCCAGTTTTGGCATCTGAAATGGCTCCTTGGATTACAATCAGTCCACAACTTTCCCAAACGCGGTAGATGTCATCTGCGCTACTGCCACCATCACCATCTCTATTTGAAGCTAAATAGCCAATCTTTTTATCTTCCTTGAGAATAAACCCAAAATCATCTTTGTTGGAATTGATGGGTTTTTTCAGGTTGGTCACTTCTTCAAATTCACCTTCGGCATCCAGGGAAACCACAAAAACATCGAGACCACCCAATCCTAAATGACCGTCGCTTGAGAAATAGAGATTGTTATTTTTCCCAATAAAAGGGAAACATTCCCTAGCTTCCGTATTGATTTCCGGACCCATATTTATTGGGGCACCAAAGGAACCGTCTTCTTTTATTTCCACATACCAAATATCAGATTCACCTTGGGTACCTTCCATATCTGAAGAAAAATAAAGACGCTTTTCGTCAGGGGATAGGGCCGGATGTGCCACGGAATAGGAATCGTTGTTAAAGGGAAGTTCAATAATGTTCTCCCATATACCAGCCTCCGTTTTAGTGGCTTGATAGATTTTAAGACTCACCAATTTTTCCTAGTTCTTTTGCTTTCTGCCATTATGATAATTGTTACGGGTAAAGTAGACCGTTTTTCCATCTTTGGTGAAAGCCGCATTGGACTCATGATATGGGGTGTTTATTTCACCTTCAAGGGGTTTGGGGTGGGTTAGTCTCCAATCCTCATCAATTTCTGCTTCAAAAAGATCTAGGTAGGGAAGCCCGGTCCATTTATGTATGTCATCTCCTTCTGTTCTTCCTGAAGATGAGGAAAATACAATCTTGTTGCCATAAAATGATGGTGAAAAATCCGAACTGGTCAACAGTCCGGTAATATTGTCCACTTCAAAATTACTGGATTTAAAACCAACAAGACTATCCAAAGCAGGGTAGTCCTTCATAAAGTTTTTTGCGATTTCTGTATTGGCAGATAGACCGGCAAATTTCCCCATCATCTTCTTTGAGGATTGGTATTCTCCAGTACTTTTTAAACTCTGTGCTGTACGATAATAGTAAATGGGATCAATGTCGTTAGGATATTTTTCCATCAGCTTTTGATACCATTTTACCGCATCCTCGTATTCTCCATTGAAATAGTAGGTGTCTCCCAGTTTTTTTAGCACCTGTGGGGATTCATACCCGTCGTCCACAATATTCAGATATATTTCCCGTGCATCGATAAAATAGTAAGAATCAAAGTCCTCATTGGCTTTTTTTATGATACTGTTTTGGGCTTTGGTGATTGAAGTAAAAAAAATGAAAATTAGAGCTATAATAATGGTTCTGTGGTGCATATAAACTTAATGTTTAAAAAAATCTGGGTGTTAGTACCTTGTCTGTTTTATGGAAAATGTCAAAACGGACCATAGCCTCGTAAGATCCACTGGTGTAATCTTTGACTTGGGTCGAATCATAGTCATAGGCCAAGCCAATAAATACTGATTGTGATATTTGGAATCCGGTCAACGCACTTATGGATGCATTCCATCGGTAAGAACCTCCGAGGATAAACTTTTCGTTGATCATAAAATTGGCTGACATATCCCATTGTAAAGGGGAACCACTTACAAATTTGACCATGGTTGCTGGTTTAAATTTTAGGTTAGGGGAGAGGTCAAATACATACCCTGTGATAAAAAAATAATGTAATCGCTCAATGGCTATATTTTCTAAATCTTGATTTTCCAAAGAGCCCTCATCAAAGTGCTTTGAATTCAAAAAATTGGGAACCGAGAACCCTGCATAAAATTTTTGGGTGTGGTAATAAATACCGGCACCAATTTGTGGTTGGATTTTATTGTCCACTGTGTTTTGAAACAAGGGGTCATTGGGGTTTTCAAGATTTAATTTTTCATAGTCCACATCCAAAAGATCTATTCCTGCCTTTAACCCAAAGGAGAGTTTGCTTATATCATGCTTGTCCAATTGAAGAGAATAGGAATAATCCACATTTATGTTGGATTCCGTTGCAGGACCAATTTGATCGTAAACAATGGAAAGACCTAGACCCATGCTCTGAAGCGCTCCTATGGGTGTATTCAGGGTAAAAGTCCCTGTTCGTGGGGCTCCTTCCAAATTTACCCATTGCATTCTGCCAAGCATTCCCATGCTAAGGACTTCCCTTGAACCTGCATATGCCGGGTTCACAATTTGGGTGTTGTACATATATTGGGTGTATTGGGGGTCTTGTTGCCCTTGGGCTTTATACATGCCCAAGGTCAGTATAAATATCAGCTTTATTAAATACCCTCTCACAAATAGTGTTCTGAATATTGACTTCATTGAATAATAGGTTGCTTGCATTAATCTCGATTGATGTAGAGGTATCCTGAATAACTGGCCTCACCTGGGTTTTCGTTTTCAAATTCCAGAATGTAGAAATAGGTTCCGCTTGGGAGGCTCCTGTCTTTCATGATGGTGGCCTGACCTTCGGATACTCCAATGAAAATCTGATTACCGATACCGTATCCTTCAGCCTCATACACCAAGGCACCCCATCTGTTGAAAATTCTGAGGGAATTATTGGGATAGGCTTCAATACCATCAATTCTAAAGAAATCGTTGATACCATCCCCATTGGGGGTAATTCCAGTATAAATCTCGAAGTCAGGGTCAGTTCCCTCGCTGGGACAAGCATCAGCGGGAACTGTGGTGACGGTCTGCTGGTCTTCATCAAAGCTATCATCATCGGATTGATCAATGATCTGTACTTCAAACCCTACGGGTTGGGCTGAAACCATAGCTTGGTTGGTCACCGAGCCATTGTTGATATCTTGTTGGGTAAGCGAGTAAGTAACCCTGAACGTCCAGCTTTCCCCAATGGACAATATGCCATCGTTTCCATTGTCCGTTCCGGGTACTGGGCCAACAATGTAACCCCCTAGTTTTTCATCTTCCAAGAAGAGTTCCTCTAAGTCAACCTCGCCGGTATTGGATACCGTGAACGTATAGATAATGGAATCAGTACATCCGCCCCCTTTTGCATCAGCCAGTTCACTTTCCTTGATCAGTCCTATTCCCGCCGAACCGTTGGTACAGGCATCGTTGGGCACCATGGTATTTGCGGAAGCATTCTGCGAAACGTTTGCTTGCAATCCCACTGGGTTGGCCGAAACGGAAGCTGTATTGTTCACAAAACCATTGGAAACATCGGCTGGTTTTATGGCATACAGGGCTTGATAGGTCCAGCTTTCGCCAACGGAGAGCATACCGTCTTCCCCAAGATCACTTCCCTCGGTGGGCCCGTTTACCGTACCATTCAACTTGTCATCTTCCACGATTACATTTTCCAGATCGAGTTCTCCCGTATTGGTCACAGTAAAGGTGTAGAGGATACTTTCACTACATCCGTCCGAGTTGATGTCCGCCAACTGTCCAGATTTGTCCAATCCTATGCTGGGAGCCCCATCGGTACAGGCATTATTGGGCACGGTGGTATTGGTTATATCATTCTCCAACAAGCTATTGTCATCGGAATCATCCTGTATTGTAATGTCCAACCCAAGAGGTTCCGCAGAGACAGTGGCCTGATTTTCCTTAAACCCAGCATCAATGTCTTCTTGGACCAATTCATATATGAATTCATAGATCCAGGATTCGTTGGGGGAAAGTACCCCATCTTCGTTTTCATCGGTTCCCGGGATTGGGCCAGGGATATTTCCACCCAAGGCATCATCCATAAGATTCACGGTATCTAGATCAATGTCCCCATTATTGGTCACAGTAAAGGTATAGAAGATGCTTTCAGGGCAGTTGTCTTGGTTGGCATCCTGAACTGCTCCTGTTTTGATGAGGCCAATGCTCGCATTGCCATCCGTACAGGCATCGTTGGGGATGGTGATGTTGGTGGGGTCGTTCTCCGTATTCGAGTTGTCATCAGAGGTGTCGGCTACCTGTGCAGTATTACAAAGATTGGATAGGGTCACGGTAGCGGTGTTCTCCACAAAACCATTATCGATATCCGATTGGACAATATTGTAAATGGCTTGGTAGGTCCAGCTTTCCCCTACGGAAAGAATACCGTCCCCGCCGTCATCACTCTCCGGGGTAGGGCCGGGGACCTCACCGTTCAGCATATCATCGTTCAAGAAGGCTTGGTGCAAAGCCACATCTCCCGTATTGGTCACGGTAAAGGTATAGCTCACACTCTCGGGGCAGTTATCATTGTTAATGTCCAACAGTTCTGCCTCTTTGATCAAGCCAACAGCTGGGTTTTGGCAAGAACTCAGGTCCACTTCGGTGACATCGTCTTCATCGGGGCTATCATCATCCGAAAGGTCCTGTACCATATAATCCGGGTAGGCCAATACATTGGCGATGACTTGTGCCTGGTTGTGGAAGCAACCAAAATTAATATCGTCAGGACTTATGGGCTGGGTGGCGGTGTAGGTCCATGTTTCACCAGGTTCAAAGATACCCATAAAGTTACCATCGCCTTGGGGGCCTTGGATCACCAAGGGCAGGTCCAAATCAGTGACCACCACATTTTCAAAACTTTCATTTGTAGTGCTTTCAATGGTTAATGTAAAGGTATAATCGATGGCTGAACAGTCTGCATTGACCACTCCTTCTTTAATAAGGGCAATGCGGGGTTCGCAATCCCCAAGCAAGGTAAGGGTAGGCCTGTCTTCCAAAGTGTTTTCAAAATCCGAGGTATCCTCCACGGTAATTTCCGCGAAGCCTTCCATGGTGGCCGTGACTATGGCCGTGTTTTCCACTTGCCCGGCAAGACGATCATCTGTGTTGAGTTGGTATTCTATGTTTTCGTACACCCAGATTTCATCCGGGCCCAAAAGACCGTCATTGCCCAGATCACCAGAGGTGGGCGGAAAATTATTGTCTATTAGAATAGGAAGGTCTTGGTCCGTAATGGTAATATTTTCCAAGACTTGGCCTTTGGTGCTCTCGTTGGAGACCGTAAAGGTATAGACAATGAATGCACAACCTCCTTCTTCTCCCTGGCCGCCATAGGCCACCCCGGTTTTGATCAAGGCAATTTTTGGGGCACATTCGGAAATATCGGTGACCGTAGGGCGGTCTTCGTCCACATTTTCAAAGTCAGAATCGTCTTCAACCACAATACCAAGATTAGGTTCAAAGGCCGTTACATGTGCCGTGTTTTCCACTTCACCAAGGGTTATGTCTTCTGCAGTCAAAATGTAATTTGCGGTGTACACCCAGGTTTCGTCTATTTCTAAAAGGTTGTCTTGATTTCCACCATCTTTACTAAAAAGAGTAATGTCACCAGCGTTCAATTTGGAATCAGTGATACTAATATTTTCTAAGGGGGCACCACTTTCACTTTCATTGGTCACAAAAAAACTATATTCAATATTGTCACACCCTCCTTCTTCACCAAGTGGACCTTTGGTCACCCCAGTTTTTACCAAGGCAATACTGGGTGCACAGCCGGAGAGGTCGGTAGTGGTGTCCCCGTCGAGCGTGGTGTCGGAGGGATGGGACTCATCGGTGACGGTGACGGCGGGCAGCCCCAGTACGTTTGCATCCACCGTTGCGCGGTTGTCCACCTGTCCGTCGGTCAGGTTCTGGGCGGTGATGGCGTAGGATGCGGAGAAGATCCATGTCTCGCCGATCTCCATGACCCCTGGCACGCCGTTGTCCCCGGAATCCGGCAGTGCGGGCACGGGCATCAAGGGGTCGCTGACCACGATGTTCTCCAGATCCTGGCTGCCGTTGTTGTTGACGGTCAGGACATAGTCGATGTGGGCACAGTTGGCGTCCACGGTACCGGTCTTGATGATGTTGATGTTGGGCACGCACCCGGAGAGGTCGGTTGTGGTGTCCCCGTCGAGCGTGGTGTCAAAGGGATGGGACTCATCGGTGACGGTGACGGCGGGCAGTCCCAGCACGTTGGCATCGACGGTTGCGCGGTTGTCCACCTGTCCGTTGGTCAGGTCCAGTGCGGTTATGGCGTAGGAAGCTGTAAAGACCCATATCTCGCCGATCTCCATGACCCCGGCCACGCCGTTGTCCCCGGAATCCGGCAGTGCGGGCACGGGCATCAGGGGGTCGCTGACCACCACGTTCTCCAGGTCCTGACTACCGTTGTTGTTCACGGTCAGGACATAGTCGATGTTGGCACAGTTGGCGTCCACGGTACCGGTCTTCAGTATGTTGATGTTGGGCACACAGCCGGAAAGGTCGGTGGTGGTGTCCCCGTCAAGGGTGGTGTCGGAGGGATGGGACTCATCGGTGACGGTTATCGCTGGCAGCCCGAGGGCATGTGCGTCCACGGTGGCCATGTTGTCCACCTGTCCGTTG